>Ga0209156_10000052_pt1 | contig 77202 bp, 69 predicted proteins | sample GraSoiAngelo_124_FD_185881 | JGI IMG/M metagenome (GOLD analysis project Ga0209156, IMG submission 185881) | Grasslands soil microbial communities from the Angelo Coastal Reserve, California, USA - 14_0927_05_20cm (SPAdes) (version 2) | ecosystem: Environmental > Terrestrial > Soil > Grasslands... | reverse complement strand
CGTGACGTGGTCAGCGCGCAAGTCATACTGCAACGCGCCCGGATCGGGCGTTCGCGGCATAACGTAGAGGATGTCGCCTCATGCGTGCCGCGAGAAGCCGTCGCCTTTCAGGCGACGGAGTGATCACCCCAACAATTACATGGAGCACTACGGAACCTTGCACACCTGCCGATCTCGCCCTGTCAGGATAGATGGGTTGCACCTTATGTAGAACCTTCGCCGCTTCCACGTTACCGCCGATGCGAATTCGCGTCGGTTTCGGCTTTGAAGCTGCTTCGGCTGATGGCGACGCTTTGGTTGCCCCTTCGGCTTGCACATCTACGTTCTCCGTCAGGCTGCCTATTTCGAGTTTGACCGTCATCGCAAGGTCGCGGCCAGGCTCCAGCGCGACGTGTGGGGCGCGGTACACCGCAAAACCTGGCTTGAGCACTTTCATTTCGTACTCTCCCGCTGGCAAAGCCTTGAAAACAAAATTGCCCTCGGCGTTGGAGGTGGTCATATCAATGGTGTTGATGATATTCCCTTTATAATTCGTCATGATGCTGGTGGCATTCGGAACGGCAGCATCACTGATATCAAAGATGGTGCCCGTAAATTTTCCGGACAAGTCCTGCCCCGGGAGCCGCACTGCGGCGAGCGGAAGCAGCAAGCACGTGGCTGCCATGCCGGCGAGCAGCCTCGCTCTTCGAGATAATCCGCTGCGGTTGAGTTTTGGATTCAGCATGGCAATGAATCTCCTTTCCAGGTTCGATGGGCGGGCAATAGCGAGCGCGGCGGACCAGCCGCGATGTGCGTTCTTCAGTGTGCGGGCAAGTTGGACAAGTTGATTCGCGTAGTTCGACGCGTCAATTCCGTTGTTCAAAACGGAATCATCGCAGGCGCGTTCACTCTCGGTTCGCAAGCGCGCTGCAGCGAACCAAGCGAGCGGATGGAACCAGTAAAACCCGCGGGCCAGCTCGGCGCAGATCTGCAGGAGCCAGTCATGACGCGCAATGTGCGCGAGTTCGTGGGACAGTACGACCTCCCGCCGCACTGAAGACCATTCCATCGCGCCAGCGGGAAGCAAAACGCGAGGCCGCAGAATGCCCCACGTTAGCGGCATCGATGCTGCATCGGCGCATCGCAGCACCTGCACGCGACGCGCCATTCCGAGTTGCCGGCAGATGCGCGAAACCATTTGCGTCCAATCGTGGCTGGCGACCGGCGTCGATCGCGCGGAAATCCATGCCAGGCGGGTCAGCCCCCCCGCCAGCTTTACGACGACAAGCAAAACGCCCACGAGCCAGATGAGCAAAACCAATTGGGAGAATTGGACGGAGAGCGGAGAGGCCGTAGCAGCATTAATTACCATCGAAGGCAGGTCCTGAAAGCCGGTGCTTTGCGCCCCAGCGTGAGCGGGGGCTAGGAATCGGGCGGCGTTGCCGAGAGTTCTGGAATGCCACGTGGGAAGCAGGAGCGTGAGGAAAGGCAGGACCAGCAAACCAGCAATTCCGAGCGACCACACGTGGTGGCGGCCAGCCGCAGACTGGCCCCGCAGGGCGTGAGCCACGCCGGCCGCCAACACCAGCAGCAATGTTGCCTTTATGGTGGAACCGATCAGGAACGAAAGTGCGAGCGCTGTGCTGCTTAGTAGATTCATAATTCGTTTTCCCTTCGACCCTTGGCAATCAGGCGAGCCAGCCGATCGAGTTCGTCGGAAGAAATCTTCCAGCCTTCGCCCCCAAGCAGCGCAGCTACTGCCTTCTCCGTGGACCCTTCAAAAAACGTTTCTACAAGATGCCGGAGCGCGGACCGCCGCGCGACTTCGCGGGGAACGCAAGGAATGTATACATACCTCAGCCCCTGCTCTTCATGACCGACGTGCCCTTTCTCTTCCAGCACGCGAAGCTGGGCTCGGACGGTGGAATAATTGGGTTTATCTGGCAGCTTAGCCAGCACTTCGCCTACGGTGGCCCGTTCGAGCTGGTAAAGAATATCCATGATTTGCCGCTCGCGCCGTGAAAGAGCTTTTAGTCTTGGCTTTCTCTTCATTCTCGCCGCCATGCTACATTTATAGCAGATATGCTATAAATCTAGCACAACAGAAAAACTTGTCAACAGTTTTTTAAGCACCGACGAAACGACCGCTAAGCCAAGCGCAGGGGCCCGGCCTCTACAAAACCGAAGATCCCGGCCTAAAAGGCGGCGCTACAAAAGAATCGCCCTGACAAAGACCGGCGTGGGGAGGGTGCGCCGAAGCTTACTCGCATGCCCGTTCCCCGGCGGGCGGGCGCCGTTCGCCGGTAATTCCCTTCTCCTGGCCGAATCCCGCGTGCACCCCCACGGGGACCTCCCTATTCTCGCCTTGGGGCCAGGAAACCGGTTCAAGTGAGGTGCACATGGCAAAGCGGCAAGCATCCTCCAAAAGCTTCCACGCGGTCGCTGGCGCGTTCCTTCTATGCCTCGGCGTGCTCCTGCTTCTCGCCAACTTGGACGAAATCGCCGCCAACGCCACCAATTCCGTCCCTTCTATCGGGGGCCCTCTCGGCACTGTGATGGACCTTGGTCTGGCGGGAATGCGCGCCGCTCAAGCTTACTTTTTCGACCAGCCCACATTTCATGCTGGTCTGCATGCGATATTGGTATCCCTCTGGCCCCTGATTCTGGTTATTATCGGGGCTGCACTCTTGCAAAACGCGATCAGCAAACGTTACGCGAGTCCGAGGCTGGCTCGGGCTTTTCCAGCAGTCGGAGTAGGGATCACGATTGCTCATGACCCCCTCCACGGATCCGGACGAGCGGAGCTACCGCATCCGGCTCTTGCCTTAGGTAACGACGCCCATGCGGCGCAGAGGATAGGGATGACAGACAGTAGGCACAGGCAGCCAGCGGTTGATGAGGCGCCGCATACGATCCCAAAGGACACGGCCATTCTGGCTGCGCCGCGACAGCGCGCGATGCCAGAGCCGCCCCACTTGGAACCGAAAGATCCACAGCGCCGGTATGTTCATGGGCACCCCGTAGTAACGGATGTGTCCACGCACGACCGCTTGCAACCACTTGCCCAGTTCGGGGATGGGTTCGTGCATGCGCCGCCGAAGTTCGGCTTTCACCGCGTTCAGCTTCGCTTGCAGCCTTTTGCGAATCGTCTGCCGCAGCACCGTAAACCGTCCATTGCTCCTCTTCTTTACGCAAATGTGCGTAAAGCCGAGAAAGTTGAACGTCTCCGGTTTCCCTTCTCCACGCCGCTTCCGGTTGTCGATCGCGTATGGACCGAACTCCAGCAGGCGCGTTTTCTCAGGATGCAGCTCCAGGTGGAACTTCCGCATTCTCTCGGTCAGCTCCGCCCGAAACTGATCGGCATCCGATTTCACCTGGAAGCCAAGCACGATGTCGTCAGCGAAACGCACGACGATCATATCGCCGTGCGCCCGCTTCCGACGCCACGCTTGGGCCCACAGGTCGAACACATAATGAAGATAGACGTTAGCCAGCAGAGGCGAAGCACTTCCGCCCTGGGGCGTACCTTTCTCCATTCGTATCCGTTTCCCTTCCTCCAGCACGCCCGCATTGAGCCATTTCTGGATCAATCGCACGACGCGCCGGTCTGCTACCCGATGCTCAATGAACTTGACCAGCCATTCGTGGGAAAGCCCGTCGAAAAAGCTGCGAATGTCAAGGTCGAGCACCCAGTTCACCTTTCTCGTCAGCAGACCCGTGTAGAGCGCGTCCAGCGCTTGATGCTGGCTTCGCCCCGGTCGGAACCCGTACGAAAAGCCGAGAAAATCCGTTTCATAGATGGCGTTCAACACCTCGACCGCGGCGCGCTGGACGACCTTGTCTTCCAGCGCCGTCACTCCGAGCGGTCTTTGCCGCCCGTCGGCCTTTGGTATATACACCCTACGCACCGGTTTGGCTCGGTACGCCCCGCGTTCCAGCCTTTCGGAGAGATCTTGGAGGTTCTTCTCCAGTTCCTCGCCGTAGTGCCGCCACGTCTCCCCGTCCACGCCCGGTGCGGCTTCCTTCTTCAGACTGAAGTAGGCCATACGAAGCGTTTCCAGGTTGTAGATGTGGTGCAGAAGCGCCGTGAACCGCAACTGCTTATCCTGCTTTGCTGCTTGACGTACCCGCTCCAGCGCACTGAGCGCGTCTTTCCGGCTCGGTGTCCGGGACGCGTTTTGCTGTGGCAGGTTCCCTTTGGCCAACCCCTTTCCCTCCATCCCCTCCGCCGCCGGTGGCCCGGCCTTGTTCGGGGACTTCCCAGGTACTGTAGGGCTGTCCGACTTCCCAGATCTGTCCATCATCGGCGTACGTCCGTAGACTTCCCGACGCGTCCCAGGGCCACTGTTGCCCTGGGCAAACCTGGGATCTCCCGGTTCCCGAGCGAGGTGCTTCCGTACGTGCACGGGGTCTCTGACCGCGCGGGACTCAGGCACACCTCGCGATATCGGTGCACCCGATGGGGCCTTCCGCATCTCCCTACAGCGTCGGCGTCCCGGAGTGAGTTTCTTACGCGGCTGAATACCCGGCCCGCACGTTCCCCTGTCAACGCTTCGACGCTGCCCTTGCGAGCAGCTCCGCATGACTCGGGGCCGATGTGGGTCGCTAATCCACTACTACCGTATGACCTTTTCATTCACTACACCTCGCCGGTTTAACCGGCGCACGGGGAGTACGAAAATGAATCTTGAGGAACAAACGCTGTGGTGCGGGAACTACAGGAGCGCTGTGTGAGCGACGAACACAATTTCGACCCTAAGAAATTCAGCGACAATCTTCGCGACTCCATTCACGATCAGATTCATCGAAACATTCATGACAGCGCGAATTGGAGGGACGAAAAGCAGGGCACCCGCCGGCGTCCCATGGTGATCGGGATAGACCTGCGCGGGCGTGGCCGTGGCGGCATCGTTGCGGGCGGGATCCTCGTCTTGATTGGCCTCGCGTTCCTGCTCGATAACCTGGGAATCATTTCCATCAGCTACCTCTGGCGCTTCTGGCCCATGCTCGTGATCCTTGCCGGGGTTCTGAACTTCCTCTATCGTCACCGTCCCTGGGGAACTCTCTTGATGCTTGCGGGAATCGTTTTTCAGCTCAATCAACTGGGCATTACTCACTTTGGCTGGGCGCAGTTTTGGCCCATGATTCTCATCGGCCTCGGCCTTCTCGTCCTGTGGGGTTCACTGGAGTGGGGCAATAAGCCCATTCTGTCCAGCTCGAGGGAAGGTGATCCGCGCACCACCCTCAACGAAGCGGTTATTTTCGGAGGACTGGAGCGTCGCATGGCCAGCCAGGATTTTCAAGGCGGCGATATCACCGCCATTTTTGGCGGCGTCGAACTCGATCTCACCGAGGCCAACATGCAGGCAAACGAGACCACTCTGGCGATCACCACCATTTTCGGTGGCGTGGACATGCGCATCCCTCCGACGTGGCAGGTGGCCTTCCGCGGGGCGCCGATCTTCGGCGGCATTGAGGACAAAACGCGAACCGCCCGCGTGGCCGATCCCACGAATTCCAATCTCAAAACGCTGGTCATCACCGGCGCGGTCATTTTTGGCGGACTCAAAATCAAAAACTAAACTCGTCCAATGCATCCACTGTTCACGCGCAGCCGCTTCAGCCTCTACCTGCTCGCTTGGGTTCCGCTCATTGCCACGTCCGTTTACGTGCTCGCGACTCGAGGAGGCCTCCGCTGGTGGCAAGCCAGCGCAATCGCCGTGCCGGTGTTCCTGTTTTACGCTTTCCTTTGTCTTTTCGCCTGGTACCCCTGTCGCGCCACTCCCCTGGGCAGAGTCAGCTTCCTCCGCCTGCTCTTGACGCACTTGATCGCGGCAGTGTTCATCAGCTTTATCTGGACCCAGGTTGGCGCTTTGCTTTCTTACTTCTTTCTCAGCCCCAAACAATTCGACACCATCAAAACTCTATTCGGTCCGCAAGTAAACGCCATCAATACCATCGCCATCCTGATCTACCTGCTTTCCGTTGCTTTTCACTACGTGCTGATCGCCATGGAAGAATCACGCCGCGCGGAAACGCAAGCCAGCGAAGCCCGTGTCCTTGCTCGCGACGCGGAATTAAAAGCCCTGAAGGCGCAGGTCAATCCCCACTTTCTTTTCAACAGCCTCAATTCCATCAGCGCGCTTACGAGCATCGATCCTGCCAAGGCCCGCGACATGTGCATCCTGCTTTCTGAATTTCTACGCATGACCCTCGGGCTGGGAGAAAAAAGTGCGATTCCGCTTTCCGAAGAGCTCGCGCTGCTGGAGCGTTTTCTGGCCATTGAAAAAGTGCGCTTTGGCGCGCGCCTGCAGGTGGAGGAAGCCATTCAAGAGGAATCCAGAGCACTGCTGGTTCCGCCGTTGGTCCTGCAGCCTTTGGTCGAAAACGCAGTGGTGCACGGGATCGCCAATCTTCCTGAAGGTGGCGTGATACGGCTCTCTTCACAATGTCACGATGGCCGACTTTCCCTGTACATCGAAAACACATTTGACCCCGAGTGCACTCCAGTTCGCCGCAACGGCATGGGTCTCGCCAACGTACGCCTGCGCTTGGAATGCCGCTACGGAACCTATGCCAACATGAATGTGGACCCACGGGCAAATCGCTTTGGTGTGGAGCTGTCCATGCCCGCGGAAACCGGAGAGGCTCGCCAGTGAGCGCTTCGCAAAAGAAAATCGGTGCGTTCATTGTGGACGATGAGGAACTCGCGCGGCACGTTGTCCGCGAACTTATCGCTTCGCATCCTGAAATGGAAATCCTGGCGGAATGCACGAACGGCTTCGAAGCGGTCAAGGCGTTCACCGAACACAAGCCTGATTTGATTTTTCTCGATGTGCAGATGCCCAAACTCACCGGGTTTGATGTTCTGGAGCTGATTGGGGAGGACGTCTGCGCCATCTTTACGACCGCTTATGACCAATACGCCATGCGCGCGTTTGAGGTGCACGCGGTCGATTATTTACTGAAGCCCATCGGCAAGCGGCGCTTCGAGGAAGCTCTGGAACACGCGAAACGCAGACTTGGCGGAAAAATGCCTTCGGTGCAAAAGCTTGCCGACGCCGCGCGCCCTCCGCAGCAATTTCTCGAACGCGTGGTAGTCAAAGACGGCACGCGCGTCACGCTCATTCCGATCGCTAAGCTCGATTATGTCGAGGCCCAGGACGACTACGTGGCTCTCGCCAGCCGGGGAAAGAAGCATCTCAAGCAGCAGACCATCGCCAGCCTCGAGGCCTGTCTCGATCCGAAGTGCTTCGTGCGCATCCACCGTTCCTGCATCGTGAATCTCGAACGAGTCGTGCGCATCGAGCCCTATGGCAAAGACAGCCGCCTGGCGATCCTTAGCGACGGCGCGCGGCTCCCCGTCAGCCGCGCCGGCTATGCTCGCCTGCAAGCCCTCCTCGACGAACGCAAATAACGCACGACATGGAAACACTCACGCCGCAGTGGACGGACTATGAGTTGCTCGACAGCGGGGATGGAAAGAAGTTGGAGCGCTTCGGGGAATTCATTTTGATTCGCTCTGAGCCGCAGGCGAAGTGGCAGCCAGCGCTCCCGGCACTGAAGTGGGAAGCGGCGCACGGCGAGTTTGTGAAAAGAAGCCGGGGACAGCAAGGTGAGTGGAAATTTCGCAAGCCCATCCCGAAACGCTGGATGATGCAGCGAAAGAACTTGAAATTCTGGGTGCTGCCTGCGCCGTCCGGCCACGTGGGGGTGTTTCCGGATCAGGCGTGTCATTGGGATTGGATCAACGAAGGGACGAAGCTCGCGGCTGGGCCGGTAAAGCTGCTTTGCCTGTTCGGGCATACGGGCCTGGCTACGCTGGCCGCGGCAGGAGCTGGGGCGGAGGTGACGCATGTGGACGCCTCCCGGAAAGCGGTGGCGTGGGCGCGTGAGAATCAGAGTTTGTCAGGCCTTCGCACGCGGACGATCCGGTGGATTGTGGAAGACGCGCTGACGTTCGTGAGGCGGGAGGCACGACGCGGGAATCAATACAACGCGATGGTGCTCGATCCGCCGCGGTTCGGGCGCGGCCCGGATGGCGAGATTTGGAAGCTGGAGGATTCCCTTCCGGAATTGCTGGAGGCCTCGGGAAAGATTTTGAGCGAGCGCCGCGTGTTTGTTTTGCTGAATGTCTACGCGACGGTGTTGACGCACGAACGAATGGAGCGAGAAGCTGAAGGATTGCGTTCTCACTTGAGACGGATGCTCGGAGAATCGGGGATAACGATCACTGCAGGTGAGCTGGCGCTGGAAGACGCTGCAGGACGGCTAATTTCCGCGTCTGTTTTTGCGCGCGTCCCGTAAGTCAAATTAAGCTAGGCGAGCTTCCTTACCCAGATGCGGGTGGTGGCGGGTTTGCCAAGGTGGATCCTCTTGCCGTCCACGCGCAGCGTCATGGTTTCATCGTATTCGCGCTTCAGCACGTTCACGGTCGTAGCGGGCCGCAGGTGCAATCCTTCCAGGAATTCAAGGAATTGCGCATCCTTTTCGTACACACAAAGAATTTCGCCGGAGTCTTTCGCGCGCAAATCCGCCAGCAGCACGGCGCCTTGTTTTCGCAGCATCGCGACTCCCCCGCGCATAGGAACGCCGTGCGGGCAGCTCTTCTTGTCGCCGAAGCGCTTGATCAGCAAGGCTTCCACTTCCGGCGATATCGCATGCTCCAACCGTTCCGCTTCATCGTGGGCTTTGGCCCAGGAAAGCCCGATCACATCCGTCAGCAGCAACTCTGCGAGCTGGTGGCGCATGGCAAGATATTCGGCAAATTTTCTGCCTTTCTGCGTCAGGGCAATCTGCCCGTTGCGGTCCACGCGCACGTGCCCGTCGCGCGTCATGCGCTTGAGGGCTGCGGTCACCGCCGGCGGCGTCACCTGCAGTTCCTCCGCAAGCCGCGCGCTGATCGGCGTCTGGTTCTCCTCCAGCATCTCCCAGATCGCTTTCAGGTAGTCTTCTTGCGATACGCTGGTTTTTTCTCGCCGCAACGCCGCTCCTATGTTGCTGCCTCCTGGCTCTGCCGCTTTTCCCGGAGACTCAGCGCGAGCCGACTTACGCGCCGCTGGATTCCTTTGAACACGCGCTGGTACGTTTCTGGATCTTCGCCGTAGGGATCCTCCACCAGCCAATCTTCCACATTTTCTTGACCGCGAAGAATGTGTTCGCCCGGCTTCCCGGTCATGTTGATGATGAGGTCCGCTGCTTCCACCGCTTCTTTCGTGAGGACATCGGAGCTCAACCCACTCGCCGAATAGCCATTCTTTATCAGCGTTTGCTTTGTCAGGTCGGCGATATATCCGAGAGGATACAACCCCGCGCTGGAAGGCTCAATCACATCCGCGGCGTCATACTGGGCAATGGCTTCCGCCATCGGGCTCCGGCAAGCGTTCCCAACGCACACAAACAGTACGCGAGTACGATGAGAGCGGGAGGCACTCTGTGCCGGGCTCTTCTCTTTTTTCACGTGGAGGACTTGCCGCCGTTCGTTCGCTTCCTGTGTGACCCGGCGAGGCGCAGAAAATGCTCGTGCACCGTGGTGTCGTCCGTCAATTCCGGGTGGAACGTAGCGGCCAGGATGTTTTCGCGCTGCACCAGCGCGGGCTTGCCCGCATATTCCGCGAGGACTTTCACGCCGGGCCCGGCGCGTTCAATCACTGGGCCGCGAATGAAGACCATTTCGAGCGGCTCTTTTTTGAGTACCGTGGGCCCGCGTACGACGTCGCTGGCAATCTGCCGCCCATAGGCATTTCGTACCACGGTCATGTCCATGAGGTTCAGCGAATCTTGTCTCGGGTGTTGCACGTCTTTGGCGAGGAGGATCGCTCCAGCACAAGTTCCGAAAATTGCTCCGCCGCGCTCCGCGAATTTCACGATCTTGTCGGCGAGTCCTTCTTCCAGCAAAAACTTGAGTTGCGTCGTGCTTTCGCCGCCCGGAAGAATCAAGCCATCGCAACCGTCCAAATCCGCAGGAGTGCGCACTTCGGCCGTTTGCGCGCCGAGTTGCTGCAGCATGGCGGCGTGCGCCTCGAAATCTCCCTGCACCGCCAAAATTCCAATCTTCACTTCCCGCTCCGGTTTCGCCTTGCTTATAGCGTGAGTGCGCCCGCTTCGCGCTTGGGCCATAAGTCGTAAGTTTTAAGTACGCCAGGCAAACATTCGGAAATGGTTGATCCATGCATTGGTTTTAACTTAGAACGTACGACTTAAAACTGAATCCTTTTTGCTGCCTCACCAGCCGCGAGTCGCGAGCAAATCCTTTTCTTCGAGTTGCCGCACGTCCAAGCCGCGCATGGCTTCGCCCAACTCTTCGTGCGCTTCCAGCACCGCCTTGGGATCTGCAAAGTGCGTGGCGGCTTTCACAACTGCTTTCGCGCGCGCTTCGGGATCGCTGGACTTGAAAATTCCCGATCCGACGAACACCGCCTCCGCGCCTAGCCTCCGCACCAGTGCCGCGTCCGCGGGCGTGGCGATTCCACCGGCTGAGAAATTCGGCACCGGCAACTTCCCCGTCTTGGCGATTTGCCGCACCAGTTCCAGGGGCGCGCCGAGTTCCTTCGCTTCGTGCATCAACTCATCGTCGCGCATAGTGGTCAGCTTTTTCATCTGGCTCACGATCGCGCGCATGTGCCGCACGGCTTCCACGACGTTGCCCGAGCCCGCTTCGCCCTTCGTGCGAATCATGGCCGCGCCTTCCCCAATGCGCCGCAGGGCTTCGCCCAGGTTGCGCGCGCCGCAAACAAACGGCACGCGGTAATCGTGCTTCCAAATGTGGTTTTCTTCATCGGCGGGGGTCAGCACTTCGCTCTCGTCAATGAAGTCCACTTCCAATGCCTGCAAAACATCCGCTTCGGCAAAATGGCCGATGCGTACTTTGGCCATCACGGGGATGGTTACCGTGTTCATAATTTCGCGAATGACTTTGATCGATGCCATGCGCGCCACGCCGCCCTCTTTGCGGATGTCCGACGGCACGCGCTCCAGCGCCATCACGGCGCATGCTCCGGCGTTCTCGGCAATTTTGGCTTGCTCCGCGTTCGTGACGTCCATGATCACGCCGCCTTTGAGCATCTCCGCAAGGCCGACTTTCACACGCCACTCATTCGAGCCTTTGCTGCCATTGCCATGGCCATTTGGTTTCTTTACTTCCATTTTTCTTCTCCTCTCCCTCTTGAAACTTTTTGAACGTCTCAATCCTTTGACCGGCTTTATCGCGGCGAAATCACCACGAATCGCCCTTTGGCGCGCGCCAAGACTTCTCCGTTGCCGTTGCGAATCTCACCTGCCAGAAACAAGTTTCTTCCGTTCATCTCCGTCTCGCGTCCTTCGACCACAATCTCTTTATCCACGGCCACCGGCTTCAAGTATTCCACACTCAATTCCGCGGTCACGGCGCGAACTTCGCGAAACCGGCAAACTTTCCCCATGGCTTCATCCAACAGCAGCGCAATGATTCCGCCGTGCGCAAATCCTCCGCCGCCCTGATACCGTTCGCCCAGCACGAACCGTCCCACGATCCTGCGGCTCACGTTGTCCTGTTCGAACGTCAGCTTCATCCCGCTGGCATTGTTGCCGCCGCAGCCAAAGCATGGGTTCGTGGGATTCGGCTCCAGCCGGACGATGTCAGCCAATTCTTCCATCCTCAACCCTGCAAGAAGGCTTTCGTTCTTAGTTGTTAGTTTTAAGTAGAGCAATTCGAGATTGTGACCGCGAGGAGTTCCGCCACTGGCTATCGCTTCGCTCCCGTCTATCAGTCTTGTCTCTCGAACTCTTTCTTTACTTATGACTTAGGACTAACCACTAAAAACCTTCCTCTCACACCAGCGCCACGCGGCTGCGTTCCGCTCTCCGCGCGCCGCGCTGCCGTTTGCGCATCTCCACTTTTAGCATTTCCGCCAAAGTGGCCACGCCGCGCGCAATCTGTTTTTCGTCCAGGCTGGCAAATCCCAGCCGCAGCGTGTTCGGAAGCGGATTTTGCACGTAGAAGTAGCGTCCCGGCGCAAACAGTACGCCGCGTTCTTTCACGTGAATCAACAATTCGCTCGCATCGAATCCCGGCGGCAGCTCCAGCCACATACACATTCCGCCTTCCGGCCGCATCCAGCGCGTACCCTCCGGCATGTGCTTTCGCAAAGCTTCGTCCACCGCCGCCAGCCGCGAGGCATAAACCTTGCGCATCTTCGCCAAGTGCTTGCTGAAAAGCCCGCGCCGCAAAAATTCGGCAAGCGTTGCTTGCGCCAATTGGTCGGTGTGCAGATCCGTGGTCTGTTTCACGATGCGCAACCGCTCGATCGCCTGCGGTGGCGCAACGACCCACCCTACGCGCAATCCTGGAAACGCCACTTTCGCGAAGCTGTCGATGTGAATCACCAGGTTCGAACGGTCCAGTTGCCTTAGAGACGGGATGCGCTCGTCGCGCGCATGCAGCCGCGCATAAATATGATCTTCCACGACCGGCACCTGATACCGGCCGGCCAATTCCAGCAATTTACGGCGCGATGCCAGCGGCATCGACACGCCCGTAGGATTGTGAAAGTCGGGAGTCAGCGTAATCAGCTTCACGCGATTCGCCGCCAGCGTTGCTTCCAAAGCCTCCAAGTCAAGCCCCAGCGGCGTCCCGGGCTCCGCGTGCGTGCGCATCGGAACGCTCAAGCAACGCGCCCGCGCACCGTGAAAAATCGCCAACGCGCCAGGATACGTCGGGTTCTCCATGATCACCGAATCGCCCGGCCGGACGAACGCCTTGCTGATTAAATCAAAGGATTGCTGGCAGCCGTCGGTAATGAGCAGGTTTTCATCTTTTGCCGCGATTCCCTCGTGATGCAGCAACTCGAGCAAAGCCGCTTTTAACGGAGGATAGCCATCCGAAGGACCCAAGGTCAAGACTTCCGTGCCTTCGCGGCGGAGCACCGCGTTCACGCAGATTTGCAGCTCGTCGACAGGGAAAAACTCCGGCGCCGGGCACGCCATTACGAAAGACAAAGCATGATCTGGCACGCCAGCGGTCAGCCGGCTCAGCACTTCCTCGCCGCGTTCATCGGCAAACAGCAGTTCCCAGCGAATGCCTCCGCTGCCGCTCAGCACCGGCGGAGCGGGCGGCGTGATTTTCAAACCGTTGCCATTGCCCTTGATAAACGTGCCGCGGCCCACGTGTCCTTGAATCAACCCTTCTGATTCTAATTCGGCGTACGCATTCGCCACCGTCGTGCGGTGCACGCCCAGCATGGTCGCGAGTTCGCGGCTTGCCGGAATGCGGTCGCCCGGACGCAAATCACCGGCATGCACCAGGGCGCGTAATTGATCGCGAAGTTGCACGTACAGAGGGACGTGGCTTTGCGGCTGGAGATGAAGTGGCAGCATTGGCTCGCACCTGGAGCCAATATTAGCAGAAATTGGCCTGCCACAAGAGCCAATTTGTCTTCCGCCATTTTGGCTGCCATTTGTGGATGGCAACGCTCCTGCGGGCCCGCGAATTTGCATTTTGGGCGGCGGGTTCGTAGGTTCTCCGGTATGTCCGGCAAGTTCGCCGTCCTCGTGACCCTGTTTTTTCTGGGCGCCACAAGCCCGCTCGCGGGGCAAACGCCGCCCTTCGACAAGACCCAGCGGACCGACAAGGTCGTTTTGCACTATCAGAAACTCGGCTACTTCAATGGCGCGATTCTCGTGGCCGACCGGGGTAAAGTCATATGCCAGGAGCGTAGGCTATGCCAACATAGAGTCGCACACGCCCAACACGCCGCGCACCCGCTTCGGCATCGCCTCGATCACCAAGCAGTTCACTGCCCTGCTCGTCCTCCAGCAAGCCGCCGAAGGCAAAATCCTCCTTCAGGGCAGGGTCTCAGACTATCTCCCCTGGTACCGCAAGGACACGGGGACCCGCATGACCATTGAGCAGTTGCTCCATCACACCTCCGGCCTGCCTCTCGACTTCGATTCGCCGGAGTTTTCAGCGACACCCGAAGCCACCCACCGCTACGAGCATCAAGAGTTTGCTGAGAAATTCTGCCAGCCACCCGTCACCTCCCAGCCCAGCACCAGGTGGGAGTACAGCAATTGCGGCTGCAACTTGCTGGGCCTCATCCTGGAACACGTCACCGGCGTGCCTTTCGACACCCTACTCCATCAACGTATCCTCGATGCGCTCGACAGGAGGGACTCCGGCATGGACCGCAACGATCTCCCCCAACCAGGCGGTGCCACCGGCTACCTCCGCCACGCAGGTCCGCGGTACACGTTCGGCCCGTACTTGGATCGAATTCACGGTTTTTGTTCCGGCTCGATGTCTTCCACGGCGGAAGATCTCTACCAATGGAATCAAGCTTGGCTTGTACCGTCGCGCCGGATTGCGTCACACATCGCGCTCACTGCGCTCCTCGTGGTCATGATCACACTGCCGATTTGGGTTGCTTCGCGCCGCAAACGAACAGCCTAAATCTCGCCGCGCACTTGCCGGTTTACAAGAACCTCTTTATTCTCGGTGGCGCTATGATTCTTCGCACCCGACTGCTTTTGGCCTCCTGGGCGCAGTTCACGCTCGTGCTGCTGGCTGCTCTAGCGGCTAGCGATCTCTTTGCTCAGCAATCCTCGTCGCCCGCGCCGGCCCCGGTCCAAGCCGCGAATCCCGTGGGCTTCCCTCCCCCGATGAATTGGACCACAGAGGAAGACCACCAAAACATGATGGACCAGCTCGGCATCAAGGCCCTTCGCCCCGGCCCGGGCGGAAACGAAAGCGCGCCAAATCACGCGAACTACGACGAGTCCAAAGCGAATCCCTTCCTCGACCTGCCCGATGCCCTCACTTTGAAAAACGGCAAGAAGGTCACGAGCGCGGAAATGTGGTGGAAACAGCGACGCCCCGAAATCGTGGAGGATTTCGAAAGCGAAGTGGTCGGCCGGATTCCGACAGACGTGCCGAAGGTGACTTGGACCGTCACCAACACAGAAAACGCCGTGGTTGCTTCCCGCCCGGTCATCAAGCAGCAGCTCGTGGGCCACGTGAACAATGCCTCTTACCCACTTATCAATGTTGACATCCAAATGCTCCTGGTGCGGCCCGCTGATGCCGCCGCTCCCGTTCCCGTGATGATGATGTTTGGCCGCGGCGATTTTGCGCGCGCCGGAGCCGCGCCTCTGCCGTTCGTCATTCCCGGCGCGCCCGGATCTCCGGGCAGCGATCCGCCAGCAACGGAACAACTCATCACCGACGGCTGGGGCTACGCCTACGTCAATCCCGCGAGCATTCAGGCCGACAATGGCGCGGGCTTGACGCGAGGCATCATTGGCCTGGTCAACAAAGGGCAACCTCGCAAGCCCGATGATTGGGGCACGCTGCGGGCGTGGGCTTGGGGCGCATCGCGCGGACTCGATTATCTGGAAATCGATAAAGCGATCGACGCGAAGCATGTCGGCATCGAAGGCGTCTCGCGCAACGGCAAAGCGGCGCTCGTGGCCATGGCTTTCGACACGCGCTTCGCTCTGGTCCTCGTCGGCTCTTCCGGCGAAGGCGGCGCCAAACTGCATCGCCGCAACTTCGGCGAAGCTGTCGAGAACCTCACCGGTTCGGGCGGATATCACTGGATGGCCGGCACCTTTCTGAAGTACGGCGCCGCAGGGGCAACATTCGGCAGCAAAAACGCCGGCGACCTGCCGGTGGACGCGCATGAACTCATTGCCTTGTGCGCGCCGCGCTTGACCTTTATCAGCTACGGCGTGCCGGAAAAGGGCGACGCCAAATGGCTCGATCAGCAAGGCAGCTTCATGGCGACGGTGGCGGCCGGCCCGGTGTTCCAGCTCCTCGGAGCGAAAGACCTCGGCGTCCCCGACGACTATCGCACGGCAAAAATGCCTCCCGTGAAACTTGGTCTGCTCGATGGCGAACTCGCCTGGCGCCAGCACGATGGCGGGCACACCGACGGTCCCAACTGGAAGTACTTCATCGTCTGGGCGGACAAGTTCCTCCATCACAAGCCCACGTTTTTGCCCGTGGCCGCGCAGCAGGTCGCGCCGCCTCCTGCGGATCAACCCGCTCCTCGGACCGACCCAAATTCGTTAATCGCTCACGAGCAGTTGCTCGAAAAAGCGAGAAAGGATCATATCGACATTTATTTTGAGGGCGACTCCATCACCCGGCGATGGGGTGCGACCGACTATCCGGAACTGCTGGCCAATTGGAAACAGAACTTCTTCGGATGGAATGCCGCCGACTTCGGCTGGGGCGCCGACAAAACCGAAAATATTCTGTGGCGGCTCGAGAACGGCGAATTCGATGGCGTAAATCCGAAAGTTATCGTGTTACTCGCCGGCACGAATAACGTCGGCAACCATGTTCCCGCAACCGGGGCCGATGCCAAAGTCGCGGAGGTTACCGGCGGGCTCCAAGCGATCCTAAGAGTCCTGCAAGCCAAAGCGCCCGACGCCACCATTATCCTGATGGCCATTTTCCCGCGAAACGACGACCCAGCGGTCTTGCCGATCATCGAAAGGATTAATGAGAACCTGTCCAAGCTGTCCGACGGCAAGAAGATTCGCTATTTGAACATCAATGACAAATTGGCGGATCGCGACGGAAAGCTCTTCGACGGGATGATGAACGCCGACAAACTGCATCCCGCGCTGAAGGGTTACCAGGTGTGGGCCGATGTGTTGAAGCCGATCCTCACCGAGCTGCTCGGCCCGCCTGCGAAAGAAGATCACGCCCCGCCACCCACAGGCGATCCCAGCGCCGCGCACTGAAGCATCTCCAGCAGACTTACCGAGGGGAGCCGTAAAGCCCCTTGCCTTCCGGCAGGGGGATAATAAGGCTTCTATAAAACTATTGACGAAAGAAAAGCGAAGAGCTATAACCCCTTTATGATGCTATAAGATACAAATCCAATAACAACGTCGTATACAGCAGCAAATACCATGTTGCTTGGTGCCCGAACGATCTTGTGACATTGTACTTCACCTCGCTAACTTGTTGGGAATATTGGGACTTCAAAATCATAAGTCCAGTTCGCGGGCAGTGTGTCCGGAACGGAGTGTTTGCGATTTTTCCTAAGTTTTTAGTTTCGGGATCCCTTCTTCCTCCAGCAGCTCGAATCCTGTCAACTCGAGCGTGCCTTCGTCGTGGGACTGAGGCCTCGGACGATGATGGTTCTTGATATGCATTGCAGCTTGCAGGGCCTCGGGAGATTCCACAGCCGCGGCTGGAATCTGCCACGGGGCCCCTGGTACCACTTGTGTGGCCGGAATCGCCTTACTGTGAATCAAGCGGCGTACCGCAGTCACACTTATTCCCAGCCGCCCAGCGGCCTGATCGAGTGTAAGAGTGACTGCCGGGGAACGGGTCGCGTCATAGTCAGGCAACTGGTGGTGGCGGCGTAGCGAGTACACGCGTGCCTCATTCCAGGTGTTGCCCGCGCCGGTTCGCATTCCCAAACGATTCAGCGTGGAAGCAATCTGCTCGTCGCTGAACTGGCCGACCATCCGTCGTACCGCTTCGACCGCCTCCAAGTTCGTGCAGTTGCGGCGATGACCGGGAGCGTTCTTCTTGCTCCGCAGCTCGGAGTGGCGACCTCCTGCCCAATGGAGGAGCATCACAACCTCATGCTTTTCCTCGTCCATATCCACCACGATCTCCCGAATCAGAATGTGTACGATCCGCTGCTTCAAGCGCATGTCCGTGGAGGGAGCATTCCAGACTGCCGGGAGATCCTGCGCCAAACTCAACAGCACTTCCTTGGACGGGATCGCCACGGTCTGTGGGTCGCTCGCCAGTGTCTGCAGCTTCTTCTCCAAATCTCGCACCTTCTGCAAAGCTGCATTCCAGCGAGACTCCAGTTCCGCAGCAACTAAGCGCTGCTCCGGGTCGACCGCTTCGTACCGCCGCTCCGCCAGCCGAGCTTCATAGCGAGCCTGCTCCAGTTCCATCTCGGCCGCGCGCTGGCGCGCTTCCCGCTGCTGCCTCATCTGCTCAGCCGCTTGCAGCGCAGCTTCCACCGCGTTGCCTCCGATGGCTTCGAGCACTTCCTGCGCGACGGCCTGGTCCGCTCGCCAACCGCCGAAGGAAATACACCGATCCTCGCCGTGACTCAGCTGTGCGCTGTGGCAGTGAGAACGGGGTTGTTGCGGATTGCGACCGGCGTACTCCACGTGCAGCATCCGCCCGCACCGGCGACACCGTAGCAGTCCAGCGAGCAACGCTCGTCCTCCGCGACCCGTCTTAGGCTCCATGCGCGATTTCATATTGGCGTTGGCCGCAATCATCGCCTGGTTCCTCTCGTATTGCTCCCAGGAAATGTATCCAGCATGGTGGTCCTGAATCAAGGCCGTCCATTCGGAGGGCGGCTTGCTATGCCCTTCGGACTTGTACGCTTGCCCCTCGACGATCCGCGTTCGCGTTTCGGTCTTGCCGTATGCGTAAGCTCCCGCGCAGAGGGGATTGGTAAGAATCGCCAGCATGTGGTAATAGACGGGCAGCTTCCACACCAGGCGCCGCGATCGCGAGAGAAAGTAGGGAAGGCGATCTTCTCGTGGCGGAACCACAACAGCACTTGGCGGGCGCTTCCCAGTTCGGTCATTTTGCTGAACACGAGATGAGCACTTTCTTGGATCCGGCGATCCGGGTCCATTTCGATCTTGCCGTTCTTCGTCCAGCAGAGGCCGACGGGAAGAGGAAACTGCAGTTCCCCACGCTGGGCTTTCTGGCGGATCGCCTCCAGCGATCTCTGTCGCAGCAGGCTTAGCTCGAACGCCGCCATCTCCCCCTTCATGCCGAGAAGCAAACGATCATTCACGAGATTCGGATCGTAGACTCCGTCGAAGTCCACCAGCACCGCGGCGACCAGGCCGCACAATCAGATCAAGTGATGCCAGTCGCGGCCGTTCCGCGCTAGCCGCGAGGCCTCGATGCACAATACAGCGCCGACTTCGCCGGTGCAGACTTCAGCGACCAAGCGTTGAAATCCGGGGCGCTCCACAAAGCCGGACCCTGTGCGGCCGAGGTCTTCGTCGATGACCATCACGTTTCGAAAACCAAGTTCGCGCGCCCGGTCGGCCAGACCATACTGCCGTCGCTGGCTCTCTCGGTTGTGAAACACTTGTTCGGGGGAAGACTGCCGAAGGTAAACGATCGCCCGCCGATTCAACCGCTCATTCGTGAGTTTCGAATTCATTTTGACCTCCTGTGAATCCGCGCGTGCCTTCTCTTAGGGCAGCGACGCTCACCAGCAGCTCGATCAGAGCGAGGGCGAGTTCCTCCGGTTGGTCGGGAGGAAGTTTTGCCGACGCACGATCGAGCAATGCTAGATTCAGCTGCGAACTGGGGGACTTCGGATGGGTTTTCACGCCTCTCCTCCTGCGACAGCAGTGATGCCAACGAGGCTTTATCGCAGGGGGAGGATTTTTGCGTGCTGCAGGATACGGCGGAAGGTCATTTCACCCAGCGTTGCGTGAATCAGATAGACCAGGTATATCTGGTTTCTAGACTATTTGGCCCGGTCACGCCGGCGCTAGAATTGACCACTGAATCCATCACGTCGATAAAGGAGCTGCGAGGTGCGGCAAACACTTACTCGACGCGAGCTCTTGTGGGGCTTGAGCGGGTTGGCCGTCGAAGCGGGGCGACCCGCAGAGGCACAGCCTTCAGCCTTTTTTCCAGTATCGCAAGCCGGATCTACGGCTGACGAAAGCAAGCGCTGGAAGGGCTCGGCGCTTGGAAATCTGTATCCATTTGTTAAGCAGCAACAGGAAAAGACGCACCAGAGCCTTGCTTTTCTCCATCGCCGGCCAAAGGATCTCGAAGCTTGGAAGGCTAAAGCACGAACTAAAGTCTTCGAGCTCATGTCCTACCGGCCGGAAGTGACAAACCCTCGACCTCAGATCCTCGAGCGCGTGGACAGAGGCGACTACGTGTGCGAGCGGTTGAACTTCTGGACTACTCCGGATGTGGAAGTGCCCTGCTACTTCCTCATTCCCAAACTCGCCAAATTCCCCGTCCCTGCGGTTGTGGCGTTGCATGACCACGGCGGCTTTTACTACTGGGGCAAGGAGAAGCTGGTTGAAACCGATAACGAGCACCCGATGCTCGCCGCCTATCGCAAGCAGTATTACGACGGCATAAGTTTTCCCGCCTCGCTCGCGCAACGCGGCTACGCAGTGATCGTGATTGACATGTTCTATCACGGCGAGCGCCGGCTGATTCTTGATGAAGACTTGGAGCGTGGCACGAACGATCGTTCGAAGCACGAGCCGGAAGAGACCATTCGCAAAATCAATCAGCGCGCCGGAAGCTCGGAAGAAACCGTCTTCCGGAATATTCTCCACTCGGGATTCACCTGGGGCGGCGTGCTCGTGTGGGACGATATTCGCACCGTTGATTACTTGCAGACACGTCCGGAAGTCGACCCCCGGCGCATTGCCTGTGCGGGACTTTCAGTCGGAGGTTGGAGGACCGTCTTTCTTGCCGGACTCGATCCGCGGATTAAAGCGGCGTGCGTGGTGGGATGGATGACCTCATTCCGCTACTTGATCCCTCACTATGAGGTTTACACGGTTCCATCGGGGATGGTCCCTGGTCTGCTCGAATACATGGACTATCCGGACATCGGCTCGCTGGCGATGCCGAGCGCGCTCCTCGTGGTTCACGGGCAGCAAGACAGCTTGTTTCCCCCTGACGGGGTTAAGGCTGCCGTTGACAGCTTGCGTCAGTCTTATCGAGCGATCGGCAAGCCGGAGCGGTTCGACACGCTGTTTTTCAACGGCCCTCACAAGTTTTCCCTCGAGGCTCAGCGGAAAATGATGGACTGGTTCGATCGCTGGGTTTGAGCACAGGAAATAAAAGGAGAGAAGCATGTCCATGGAACTCTCGCGACGAGACTTTCTCGGCAGATGCTCCACCGTGGCGTGTGCTGTATCTCTAAATATGGCCGAAGCCTCAGTATCACATCCTGGCGCTGGCTATATCGGGACGCTCTGCCTCTTCTCGAAACCATTGCCAGGCATGGATTGGCGCCGACTGGCTCAAGCAGCCAAAAGTGTCGGATTCGGCGGGATTGACCTGACGGTACGCCAGGGAGGGCACGTGCGGCCTGAGCGTGCCCACGAAGATCTGCCCCAAGCAGTGGAGGCGATACGCGAAGAAGGGTTGGACGTCCCGATGATCACGACAGAGCTCACTTCTGCGGGCGATCCGGCGGCGCGCACAATCCTCTCTACAGCCGCCAAGCTTTCGATCCCATTCTTCAAGCCGGGTTATTACGAGTATAAGATGGTCAACGTGCGGCGAGAACTCGAAGTGGCGGCCAGTCAGTTCCGTGGGCTCGTCAGCCTCAGCAAACAATATGGAATCCAGGCGGGCTACCACAATCACGAGCAGTACATCGGAGCGCCGGTTTGGGACATCGCCTCGGTCATAGACGCACTCGATTCTGAGTGGGCTGGCTTCTACTTCGACGCGCGTCATGCCGTGGCCGAAGGCGGGGTGGGCGGTTGGAAGATTGCAACGAACCTGGTGATGCCTCGCCTGAAGATGGTCGCCGCAAAAGATTTTCTATGGGAGAAAACGGAGACGGGTTGGGCGGCGCGGAACTCTCCACTGGGAGAAGGCATGGTCGACTGGAAGTATTTTGTGAATGCGCTGGCCGCCGGCGGTTTTCAAGGTCCCATTTCGCTGCATCTCGAGTACGACGTGGCTGGGGAAACCAGCGCAGCTAAGGAGAACAACATCCTCGCCGCTCTCCACCGCGATCTGCAATTCCTGAAGGCACGCTTGCGCCAAGGCTACGGAGTGATCGCAGGTGACCGCTAGGAACCAGCGGCGGCTCCGGAAACGCGGCCAACCCAGCCGCCGGGAATTCTTGTGCACCGCGGCTTTGTCTTCGCTGTCAATTCCTCCGGCATTCCGGCCTTGGAGCGCCTTCCACTCTTCGCCCACAAAATCCACCGATATCCGCATTGATGACGTGTCGTATGACTACGAAGAGTTTCGCTATCGAAGTCCATACAAATTCGCCGGCAAGGAAGTGGACCGCGCCACAATCTTGAACGTGCGGTGCGTCGCGCATGTCACAAACGGCCGGTCGGCTCATGGTTTTGGCTCAATGCCGATGGGGAACGTCTGGTCGTTTCCTTCGGAGCGGATGTCCTACGACAAGACGCTTGGAGCAATGAAAGCCTTGGCCGAACACGTTCGAAATATCACAGCTGACTTCAAGGAGACTGGCCACCCGATCGACATCAACGTGGCCCTGGAACCGGAGTACTTGAAAGCAGCCGATGAAGTTTCGCATCGCTTGCAACTCGCAGAGCGTATTCCGAAACTGTGCACGCTGGTCACAGCGAGCGCCTTTGATGCGGCGCTTCACGACGTGTTCGGAAAACTTCATGCCCTCAGCTCTTACCGTACCTATGGGCGTGATTTCATGGTGCACGATGTGTCGCATTACTTGGGGCCGGAATTCAAAGGCGACTACCTGGACCAATATCTGTTGACGGAGCCGAGCGCACGGCTGGCCCTCTACCATTCCGTTGGAGCCTCGGATGCTATCGAAGATTCGGATGTCAGAAAGCGGATGGACGACGGCCTGCCCCAGACTTTGTCTGGTTGGATTCGTTACAATGGTCTGACCCACATTAAGATCAAATTGGCCGGCGACGATTTGGCTTGGGATCTCGACCGCGTCGTACGGATCGACCGCACAACGAGTGAAGTCCAAACGGAGCGCAGGGTAAAAACTTGGGCCTACTCTCTCGACTTTAACGAGCGATGCCCCAACGTAGGCTACTTGCTGGAATTTCTCCGTCGTCTGAAGGAGCAGACGCCGCTAGGCTTTGAAAGGATTCGATACATCGAACAACCAACTGCGCGAGATTTGGAGAAACACCGAGAGAATACCATGCACGAAGCGGCTAAGTTGAGACCGGTCGTGATTGACGAATCGCTGACAGGGCTCGACAGGCTGATCCTGGCACGGGAGCTGGGCTATACGGGAGTGGCGCTCAAAGCTTGCAAGGGACACAGCCAAGCGCTACTCATGGCTGCTGCTGCGCAGAAATACAAGATGTTTCGCTGCGTTCAAGATCTGACCTGTCCCGGCGCATCCCTTATACATTCAGTCGGACTGGCGGCGCGCGTGCCTGGCGTGACTGCAGTCGAGGCGAATGCCCGCCAGTACGTGCCGATAGCGAACAAGGCTTGGGAGGGAAAGTTCCCGGGAATCTTCCTTGTCAAGGATGGAATGATGCGCACCGCGAACCTGAATGGACCCGGTCTGGGAGCAGTGACATAGGCGTTCGCAACGATTCCCTTGCGATCGCTTTTCGTCATCAGCGCAATAGGGAGGATATCGAAGGCGAATGAAGGCCCAGATTAAACCAAACCCAGCATGCTTTTGCCGGCACTCGTCCGCATGTCGGATCGCAACATCTCTGATCGTCTCGGTGTTTTTGAGCGCGGCGTCGGTAGTCGGGCAGGATGCTCCGACCACGCCGTCAAATCTGACGGAAGGCACAAAAATATATGCACGGCGGTGCGCCGGTTGCCATGGTGCTGATGGCAATGGAACAGACAATGCCCCCGGGCTTGCTGGAAACCAAGAGTCACGTGACGGTTCTGTTCAGGGCTTGCGGGACCTGATCCGCAATGGCGTTCCCGCCTCAGGCATGCCTGCCTTCGACCTGCCGCCCCAGGAACTCGACGCCCTTGTAGCGTTGGTACGCTCCCTGAATGCTCCGTCCGGGGAAAGCACCGCCGGCGGCGACCCAACAGTAGGAGAGTCATTTTTCTTCGGTAAGGGACAGTGCGTCTCCTGTCACATGGTTTCCGGCACCGGAGCGGCGATGGGTCCTGACTTAACAAACGTTGGCCGGAAAATGACCGTCGACGAAATTCAAGCGAAGCTGGTGAATCCAAGCTCGCGAATCACGCCCGGCTACGAAATGGCTACCGTTCAACTGCGGAATGGGAACACCATCCGCGGATTTGTAAGGAATCGCAGTAATTTTGATATCCGGTTGCAGGATCTAACGGGACAGTTCCACCTGATTCAAGAGGGAGAGGTCTCAGCAATCACGGAAGAAAAGCAGTCGATAATGCCGCCTGTTAAAGCCAGCCCCGAAGAGCTACGGCATCTAATAGCTTATTTGGGCAGGCGGACTGGCGTCGGCGTTCGAGCCACTGAGTCTCAGCCGTCCAAGGCACCGGGAATCGACTTCGCGAGAATCTCAAATCCGAAGCCGGGCGAGTGGCTGACCTACAACGGCAAGCTGAGCGGAAACCGATATAGCGAACTTACTCAAATCAACAACACAAACGTGCACCAACTGACGCTGAAGTGGATCTTCTCAGTTCCTTTGTGGAAGAACTTGCCGCCTCATACCAACTATTTTGTGGAGAACATGCGCTACTTTGGCCTCGAAACGACGCCTGTCGTTGCGGACGGCATCATGTACGTGACCGGGCCAAATGCCGCCTTTGCGCTGGATCCGCTCACGGGGCGCGAGATCTGGGAATATTCGCGCCCTCGGACTCGCGACCTGGTTGGAGACGCGGCTTTGGGCACGAACCGTGGCGTCGCTGTCCTCGCCGACAAAGTATTCATGGTGACCGATAATGCGCATCTGATTGCCTTGAACCGGAGCACAGGCCAAGTGATGTGGGAAGTCGTAATGCCGGATGAACCTCAGCATTATGGTTCGACTGTCGCCCCTCTCGTCGTCAAGGACTTCGTCACCGCGGGGGTTTCCGGAGGTGATTGGGGCATTCGTGGATTTGTCGATGCTTATAAGGCTTCGACCGGCGAACGTGCGTGGCGGTTCTGGACAATTCCAGGTAAAGGAGAATCAGGGCATGAGACCTGGGGGAGCAAAGAACCCACATTCGGCGGTGGCGCAACGTGGCTGACTGGCTCCTACGACGCTCAGACCGACACGCTCTACTGGTCCACCGGCAACCCTTTCCCAGATTCCGACGATCGCGACCGACCCGGCGATAACCTCTATACGAATTGCATCCTGGCGTTGAACCCCGATACCGGGAAGTTAAAATGGTTTTACCAAGTCACCCCGCACGACGTTCATGACTGGGACGCAAATGCGCCGCTGGTGCTGGTTGACACGAACTATCAGGGCAGCGATCGAAAACTCTTGCTGCATGCGGACAAGAACGGTTTTTTCTACGTGCTTGACCGAACCGACGGCCACGTTCTGGTGGCCACGAAATTCGTTGGTGCAACTTGGGCCGGCCGTATTGGTCCTGACAGCCGTCCACAGCGGCTCGAAGAGGACGAAGCAGTCTGTCCGGAAGTCGGCACGAACTGGAATGCCACTGCGTTCAGCCCTGTTACGCGTCTCTATTACGTCGTCGCCCTGGAGAAGTGCGACGTAAAACTGACCTCCAGCGGAGCAAAAAAACGCAAGACCGACCAGGAACCGGGAAAGAAATACCTCCGTGCCCTCGATATCGAGACTGGAAAGATTGTTTGGGAAGCCCCGCAAATCGGCCCTGTCGATGGTAAGAGAAACGCAGGAGTGTTGGCGACGGCCGGAGGCATCCTATTCTACGGAGACCCAAGCGGAGATGTAGTCGCTCTCGACGAGCGGGACGGGAAGGCGTTGTGGCATTTTCCGACGAGCGGAATAAACAAAGCCTCGCCGATGACCTACATGGTCAGAGGCAAGCAATTTGTGGCGCTCGCGGTCGGCCCCAATATCCTGTGCTTCGGTTTACCTTGACAGTCTACAAATGCTTATCGCTGCCGCGTGGCACTGTGGCTTTATTTCAAAATATCCGCAGAGGCCTTTGCGAATTTTCCGAATGTGTCCTGACAGACCGGCTCATATTTCTCAGCACAGTAAAGCTAGAACTGCAAATCGCGGACAGCTAACCAACCTTCGACAGACTTGCTGTGCGTGACAGCACGAACCACACTTTCCGAAACGAGGTCTGCCGCCAACGCGCCGATTATGGAAATTCCGAGGTCGGAACTTATCTTGTTGGTGGAGACTGCGAAAGTGGAGTCGCCGTCGCCGTTCGTGTGGTAAGGATTGATGGCTCGCGCCGCTCCGGTCGAAGCGATCATGGCAATCTTGGTCAGCTCGGTCTTTGTGAAAAACACGTTGGTTGCAACCACAACGAGCGTTGTACTCCGCAGAGGTAAATCGCTGATGCTTAAGGAGGAGGAACGCGCGTCACTGGCGAGCTTCCTTAGCGTATTGCTAATATCGGCAAATCCCTTGCCATCAGGGCGGAGCGCTCCGGCAACGATTTTTCCGGTGTGCCGGTCCAAGATATCACCGACGGAATTTGCCACAACCAGCGCGCCGATAATGACGTCACCAAGCCGAAGGCTGGAAGTGGCGACACCGGACTTCATTCCGTTGTAACCCTTACTTCGAAGCATTTTCCCGACGGTCGCTCCCGCGCCGACACCAACATTGCCTTCGTCAAGTTGCGCTGAGGAGGCCGCCTGGCAGACTTTGTAAGCGGCATCGGCGTCCGGGCGAATTCTCGCGTCTCCCAAGGCCAAGTCGTCGATCACGGCGCCCACAACGATCGGAACACGCACATTGGGAATTCCCCAATCGAATCCGGTCTTGTGCTCTTCGAGGTAGCGAACCGCGCCTGAGACCGCCGACAGGCCCATGGGTCCGCCCCCGGTCAACAGAATTCCGTGGATCGTGTCAATTGGACTGACGGGTTGAAGGAGGACACCTAAATGCGAGCCAGGCGCGGATCCGTCATAATCGACGCCTGCGGTAGCCTTGCCCTCGAAAAGCAACGCGGTGCAACCCGTCGGCCGGCGTGAGTCGGTGTAGTGACCCGCTTTGATGCCCGGAACGTCAGTAATAGACCCAAGAGAAGTCGTCTGTTGGGTCCCTGGTGATGACCTAGCCGCCACAATGTCGCGAGGCCAACCCGAGGCAATAGCTGCTGCCGTCAACGTGCGATTGAATTGACGCCGAGTAAAAGTCGACATCGCCATCCTCCATGATTAGGGCCATCTGACTTTCTTCGTTTTTTTGGCGGTTTTGTGTGCTGGGCCTTCAGAAACTTACGCGTCTTCCATCGGCTTGAATATTCCGACTCGCCTCCAAGATTGTAGCTCCGTCGTAGTTAGTAAAGTGCACGCATTGTTCGTTTCCCTGTACTCCACTTGCGTTCGAGAGGAGGTCCGTCTAAAAAATGCGCATAAAGTTTCGCAGCTTTCTAGGGATAGTTGCAGGCGTCTGCCGGTTTTCTTCTGGCTCAAGTCGGGTTCCTTCGGCCGAGTGTTGACTCCAGTTTTCCTCAGATCACTGTCACATGAAGCTTTGCGCAGCTTGTAAATCGCCTCAGACCCCGCCGAAATCGTAGTTACTGCAGCCGGTCCCTCTGGGTCGGCTGAGCCACCCACGTGCACAAGGTTAGGTGCGTCCGCGATTGCGGATGAGTCTGGACCCCAACCTTGCCAACAGGGGCTTCGACCCCAGGTTTCTGCCTCCCTGGAATTGATGGAGAGACGCACTGTCTTCAAGACTACTCAGCCAAAGTTCTGCTACAATCCGCGGGAGCCGTTAGTGACAAGCCGGGAAGCGAATCGCCATCGAAGCGATTCTCAAGGGTCGACCTGTTCCCGCGCCGAAGACTCCGTCCGTGGGTTGCTCCACCAAATGGCTGTACAAGGAAGAGCTTGCCGAGATCGAGAGCAAGCCCATACAGCTTCAGCCTGCGAACGCGGAAGAGCTAAAGGCCCAGCGAAAAAATCCAACCGGCAAGCTTTTGCTGGTGAACTTCTGGGCCATGTGGTACGGGCCATGTCAACAGGAAATGCCGGATTTCCAGACGATCTATCGCATGTACGGTCACCGCGCCCTCGAAGTGGTCACCGTCAGCATCAACTAGCCAGATGAAAAGCCGGGCGTGCTTTCGGTTCTGAATAGACAAAAAACAGGAAACCATCCTCAAGACCATCGACCGCTCGCTTTTGAAGGTGCGGGCTAGAGTGGGCGGAAGCGTTTCACTATATCGCTCCGTCGGGGTCGATGCTTGACCGTTTATATCTCGGAGCATGCAGTATCTTTATAAAAATATGGCCAAATGCTGGCGTCCTACCGCGTGTCCTGGATGCTCAAGGAAAGTTATTCGAGCTGCAGGTCGAGTACATTTCGGCCCTTGAAGACCTTCCGCACAGGGATCGCGCTGCAAGGCTATTTGCTGATGGACGGGCTTGAGGCGCCAGCGCGGCCTTGCGAAATCGATCATCCCGTCCGCGAGACCAACCTCCCGATGCCGGAGCGCACCCTATCTCCAATGCAGCCGATGCCCCGACCATAAACGAAAGACCACCACGCAGCTGGAACGTACTTGAGACGCGGTTATCCGCGCATCATTTACGCAGATATTTCTAGATGGGACGAGGTTGTCCTCTTCGGTTTGTATTTTGGATGGCGCGAGACAGGCGCAAGACGCACACTTGACAAAGTCAACCCAGCGGGGCAGAGTTGCTGCTGTCCACTCGAGATTTTTCCCAGTAGTTTTCCCATCGTTTTTAGGCGAAATTCCCACGGAAGGGACAGATTCCAGTCGTATAGCCGAAACCAAGAGCCTTGCACAACGCACTAATTTGGAATTTAAGGAGCTTTTATGAGCCAGAACCGGAGGAACCAGCGGTCTGAAACAACTAAAGATCTGCGCGACAGCAAGTTGAACGCTCAGGATTTGCCAACCTGCTCAGAGTCTAATTCCTTGAGCAGGCGCTCGTTCCTAGGGCAGGCCGGCGCTTCCACGGCAGTCATGGCTGCCGCAGGCGCTGGCTTGCCCTCGATGCTTTTGGGCGAAAGAGCCGAAGCTCGTGGAGTCGTACAGATCTCCGACCGAAACCAGGTTTCAACGCATGAGGATGACCCAACGCGCAGAGCGCAGTCCTTTGGGACTCGACTGCAGGCAGCAATTGCCGAGCGCAATGTACCTACTCCACAGCAGATTAGCAACGGCGACGAAGCCCTTCATCCTAACTTCATTGGCAACTATTCTCAGGGTCTGCCCCACAACAGCATCGGCGAAGTTGACCCGGTCGCTTACCGAGCCCTATTGACCGCCTGCGAAACCGGCGAACCCGAGGGTTTCGCGAACATTCCCCTGGGGGGAAACGTGAAGCTGGCAGGTCCTCAGGGAGGGCTCGCCTTTGATCTTGAGGGCACCGATAGCGCCCAACTGACCATCCCTCCGTCACCCACCTTGGCCAGCGCGGAGAGGGCCGGCGAGATGGTGGAAGACTACTGGATGGCTCTGGCCCGCGACGTCCCGTTCTCTCAATACGGGAGGGAGCCAATCACGGCAGCCGCGATCAATGAACTTAGCACACTGTCGGATTTCAGAGGGCCAAAGGCGAACGGCCAGGTTACGGCGGGCATTCTATTCCGCGGGTTCACGCCGGGCGATCTGGTTGGGCCTTACCTTTCTCAGTTTTTCCTCCTACCAGTAAGCTTCGGGACGCTAAGCGTTACGCAGAAGTATCATACATATCCGTCTGACACCGACTATCTTACGGACTTCGCGTCCTGGCTGCAGGTGCAGAACGGGCAAGGACCTTTTCCGGCCAACACAATCATTCCGAATTTCACTACCTACACCAAAAGCGGTCGCGACCTCGGAGCTTGGGCCCATGTGGATTTCGTATACCAGGCTTACCTCTTCGCGACGCAGTGGTTGCTTGGCAACAAGGTGCCTTTCAATCCCGGGAATCCGTACCTCACCATAACGAATCAGGCAGGGGCTCAAACCTTCGGAGCTCAACACATCCTGGACCTGCTCGGTGAAGTCTCGAACAGAGCGCTAAAGGCTATGTGGTACCAAAAGTGGTTCGTGCACCGCGCCCTGCGGCCGATCGCGTACGGGGGCCTCGTCCATAACACCATCGCGGGAGTGGCAGCGTACCCCGTCCACAGCGACGTGTTGCACTCATCGGCAGCTGGCCAGATCTTTACAAAGCATGGCTCATACCTTTTGCCCGCAGCATACCCTGAAGGAGGTCCACAACATCCGTCTTACGCCGAGGGGCATGGCGTCATCGCCGGAGCCTGCGTTACCGCCCTCAAGGCTTTCTTCAACGAAAGCTTCGCGATATCCAATCCTATGGTAGCTTCCGACGATGGACAGGCTTTGCTCCCCTACACAGGTTCCGACGCAGGTCAAATCACGGTGGGGGGCGAGCTGAACAAACTGGCTAACAATGTGGCCCTTGGCCGGGACATGGCCGGCGTGCACTGGCGCTCCGATGCCAAGCAGGCTCTCTTGCTCGGCGAGGAGGTTGCCATCAACATCCTCCGGGACCAGCGTGCGACGTATAATGAGCCCTTCAGCGGCTTCACCTTTACGAAGTTTGACGGAACTATGGTCACGGTCTGACACTTGCGTTCTGAGCTCCGCGGGGTAACGCGACTAACCCCGGCTAAGCGTGCACAGCAGGCGCGCGGAGAAAGACATGCTCGCTTTTTTCGAGTGACGTGTTGCTTTGGCGTGCTGCTTTTGCGGCTTTATTATAGTACGCTGGTAGCGTTGACCAACCAAAAAGTTACTCGGTACTGTCAGGACAGGGCGTCCGGTTGTGTCTGTGAACATGGCTTCCTGGTTTTACGCGCAGGTGTGTGACCATAACAGACCGACAATTTGACTCCGCTCCTCGCTGCGCAGCGACGTCGAAGGAAAAGCAGACCTCTCCTCGGCGCAGTTCCGCAACCCGAAAATCGCTGTAGATTGTCCAGCGCCCAAGCCACTTCAGAAATAAAATTCCAGCGCCAACTGCACATTGCGTTCGCCCTGGGCGCTGCGAATTTGGCCAAACAGCGCGCTCGTAACAGAGGTGTTTGGCGAATTAAAAATCGGAGTATTGGTCAGGTTAATGAACTCGCCGCGGAATTCGAACCGCCTCGATTCACTGAGTGGAATCTCTTTTTCAATGCCGAAGTCAAACTCGCTGAGACCGGGCCCGCGCAGGACGCCGTTGCCACAGGTTCCCAATGTACCCGCAAGCAGTTCCGAGAAAAACGAGATGCCAAACCAAGTGGTTGTAGGTCCCACGCCATCGGAGACGTGCGCCGGTCCGTTGCAGTTGGCTCGAGCGCCCCGCGAGTTCGTGCCCGACGCATCCACAGCGCGAATCGTCAGCGGGAAGCCCGTGTGGAAGCTGTAGAGAGGCTATCCAAAAATCGAGGCGAGACAAGGAACGACGAGATGGCGATACGCCGCATATATGTCTCTAGGGGGGACAGGATTCTTCGAGTTTAGCCACAAAGAAAGTGAGCTAGGAGTTCCGCTAAATCAGACTTCACGACAATCCGTTCGGCTCTCTTCGAGCCTTGGTACTATCATTACTTGAATTCGCACTTGAATCCGTGTTTGATGCGAATTTCACGATTTTTTCTTGACAAGTCTGAACTCACGGGCGCAGACTAACGCCCAGTTTTCCCAATTTTCCTCTCATGTTTTCCTTCTTGGTATGGTCGGGATCCCGGGCCATCACTCACCGGCGCACAACTTTTTTTGTGCGCGGACGGCAAGTCGAAGGAGATCGACAATGAACGATCAAGACCTTATTTTATGGAAAAAGCTTCAACAGAAATGGCTGAGCCGGCGGAGCCTCATTCGTGGAGCAGCCGGAACCGCTGCCGGAGCTGGTTTGTTGTTAGGCTCCGGCCTGCGGTCGTCGGTACAGGCGGATGATGACAATTGCAAAGCCCTCTCGCGGCCTATCCCGCACATCACCGCGCCGCCGGGTGGCCACTTCTTCTTCCCTGGGCCGCCCGATGGCAGCGCTTCATCCACATTCCCGCACTTCCCCAACGCCGGATTTGATCCGTCAACCATTACCGACTTTAAGGGAGTGATTGCTCAGGCCGACCTGAACTTTTCCGGCACAGGGACGGACCTGAATACGGGTGATAGCACAGCGTACATGTTCCACACCGACTGGCGTTTCTTTAAAGGGACATTTGTGGGCGTTGACGGGCTTCCGCACGCGGGCACGCTCACGTTCATATGACTTGACTCTCTGAGCCCGTCGGGCTCGGGGCGCGATCACTCCTGGGATGCCGGCATTTCTGAGAGTCTAACGTTCTGGACAACTCCGGTGCCGGAAGGCAGTGCGGAAGTGGATTTGGCCGCGGGCACTGCCGAACTCCACGCCGAAAACATCTGCGCAGTATTCGACGCTTTCACGGTTGCTAACAGCCTTAGCGCGGACCGCCCGCTTGGATTCGTTAGCGGGAGAATTGATTCGGTTGACATCAAGTGGAGCGGTGTTACGAAGAGCTTCATGGGAGTCCATGACGCCACAAATCACTTCCTGGGCAACTTCTCCGAGATCGGGAAGGTCACTATTGCCGTTACCGCCACGACACCCAAGATCACCGGGCACGGCTTCCGGTTCGTCTCCGACCCGGCAACAACCACGGTCAACTACGCGCTGATCGGCAGCGAAAGGAACGGCGTTTTCTTTTCATGACGCATCCTGCTTTCGCCGCGCGGAGGTCACACGAGAATTCTCACGGCGAGCGGAAATTGATCCTCTGCTCGCCGTGGCCTTGCGACTACCAGCGAAAACTCCGCTCCCTGGCCCTGTGGTCCGAGCCACTAACTTTCCAATGCAAAAAGGCGAGCAAATGAATCTTTGTTCGTATCGGTACACTCTGTCGCGGAAATTTACGCATGGTCGGAAGAACGATGAACAACGATAAGGATGGCCTTATGACGAAAACTCTGCGACGGAAATGTCTGTGGCTTGCTGCCGTATCTCCGTTAACCATTGGGATTGTAGCATTGGGGCAAAGCCGCAGTTCACAAATCGGGCGCGAAGTAGCGGTACCCGTAAACGGTAAAGAGCTTTTTTATGGGAGTTCACAATACACTAACTCCCGTTTTTTCTTAAACACATACCGAGCTTTCTCGGTCGCCATAGAATCCGCTCCGTGCCAGTGTGTTACCCAGTCTTACGCAGAAATGCATGCATGGCCATTTAAGGACGGTACAGGAACGTCTTGCCTATCGGCATCTGGCAGGCGCACATAAGGGTGCTGTTCGAGTGCAATCCGGTACCGCGTGACTACCGTTTTGTTGAAGGCGAGTCGAGGCTCCGAGCAGTACCAGTCGATGAATTCGCGAATCGCATGGTCGTAGGGGCGTTTTGAACTCGCCGATGTTAGTTAGACTGTTCAAAACTGCCGACTTCGATTGTTCAAGATCCGGCAGCTTCAGAACTGCCTTCGGGGCTCGTTTGCATCTGCTTTTCACCATTTTGGGGGCGGCCTCCAATGCCGCGGCGAAAAGCATGATTCTGCCCTTGATCTCCTGATCATCAAGCGTTGATAACTTTAGTGATTTCGTGATTTCCTCGGTAGGCCTGCCGAGCTCCCGTTCCTTTGCCCAATCGACCAACGCCGCGCCGCACTGCGTTCCGGTAGGCGGGATGATCATGACCAATCTCGGAGTCATCGGTCAATCCACTACTCTTGGCATCGCCGATGGGGACTTGAAAGGCGCGGTCGCCGCCACCATCCTCAACATTGCGCCCGGTTCCGGCGGCACCACGCTTTTCACCGTTGAGCATCATTTCGTGACTCAAAACGGCGACACCATCTTCGTAGATCAAGCCACCGCAACGGCTAAAGAGACAGTGGCAGGCTCTGGGCTGTACGCGATTCTCAATTATCCCGTGCACATAAACGGAGGCACTGGCAATTTCGCCGGTGCTACGGGCGACTTCACCAACATCGGCGAGGTCGACTTGAATGCGGGCCACACCGTTTTCCGCTACAGCGGCCAAGTCTGCTTCGCCGCGCCCGGAAACGAGTAGCTGAAGGCATCTTGACAGTACGTTCAAGGCGCACATCGGCAGGACTCCTCACGAGTTTCGCTCCTCTCGGCGCAACCGCTGAGGCGCCGGAACTCGAGCAACTTGGCAATTCGGCCGCCGACCAAGTGTTTTCGGCGACGCAATTTATTGCGGTGCAAGGAGTGGCGCGCCCTAGAGGACGATTTTGGAACTTTGGGTGCAGACATAAGAAATTGATCACCAAAGCGCGTCGGCAGGTTACTGTCGCTTAACTGGGCGTTTGGATGGTCGCCTGTTGCCACGGCCATTTTCGAGCAGTTGATCCAAAAGCTTCTGCGAACGAACGCGCACTAGCTCGCGCAACGCCCGGCGAAACGTCTCATCCCCGAGCGCCTCACGTGCTATCTCCTCCGCGATCCGGTCGACGGCCACGCTAACAGTGCCAACGAGCGTCTGGCCGACGCGTTCGTCAACGATCTTCTCCAGCAGAGTCGCCATGGAGAGATCTTACCACACGGCACGTTGTCGTCGCGAGAAGTACAGCCTGTCCGCAGATTGAACCTGGCGCGCCCGGCAGGACTCGAACCTGCGCAATTCTGCATAGAAAGCCCTTGAAAAAATACCAGGTGGCTGTCTCATCTTTCTTTTTCCTATGTGTACTTCACGGTTTTTGAGTTGTTCGCGCGCTGACCGAATTGGTTCCCAACTTCTGCCTTAGGGATGGAACTAAGCGCTGAATTGCTTCCAGGATCCCTCAGCTGCGACGCCGCATCCGTCACGCGTTTGCGCGCGTCCACGTGCCGTTGCGAGATCGGAAGCTTGCGCGATTCCGGCCCCGGTCGATGTTGGTGATGGTCGAGCGGATCGCCGCCGAACTGCTTCCGGTAGCACTCTTCGATGAACTCGCCCACCGGGAGCTTCCAGCGCTGCCGCGGGCTGGGGCGCAGACGGGGGAGCTTCTTCGGATTCATGCCCAGGGCGCGCGCCATCTCGACCTGCTGAGCACTGAGTTGGCAAATCTTCTTCGCGTTTCTCCACGCTTCCTCGTCGTGGGCTTGACGCCTCGCCGCCATATTGTCACCTCGCACTGTCGATATCGGAGTTGAAAACCCGCAGTTCCGTTCACGGGCGCGTGTGAAAGAATACGTTAATTCAATTCGCAGCCATATTTTAGTTGAATTTGGTTCTCAACGCCGGAGAAACGGAGAAGAAATGCAAAGATGTGTAAATCTATATATCTCGGTCCGAGGTGATCGCGCGTGCCAGGCCTCCGACGGACAAGTGGCCTCGCCGTTTTTCGAGTCGGCCGAAAGGCGGGTCATTGGCTCCTCGGTGCATTCGACTGCAATCTGAGCGAGATCGCTGCAGCAGTATCTGCCGGCGCACTGACGCGGTACGAGGCTGCAGCAAACAGCGACCACAGCACCGGATGCAGCTTCGCAGTGCGGCTAGTCAGTGTATCGTCTCCGGCCCGCCGTCCTCATCGTCCTCGGATTGATCCTCGAACCAAGGCTCGATCGGCTTCGCTCCGGGAGGTAGTGGTGAGTACCGAATCCAGGTTGCGAGTTCCGAGACACTCTTCGTCAACTCATCGAAGGTAGCCTTGAACGTCCGCGCGAGACTGCCAAGCTCTACTTCTGGGTTCTTCTCGCCTCGCGGCGGTTGGGATCGTCCCAGACGCGGGGCACACGAACTGTCCGGAATCCGGAGATCGTTACGCCACTCAGGGAAGCGAGCTCATCGGGTCTCGAGTGCACTAGCACCTCGAGATCCCCGTGCCCGCCGAGGACGGCAACGATGCGCCCGTTCCTCTCCTCAATCTCACTTTAAGCTGCATGAACCTTTTCCTCGATAGACGCATCCATGAGCTTCCGGCAAAGCGTCGGGAACGGACGCGTTTAGCCTTTTTTGAAGGACGCATAATGGTGTCCGGGACATTGCCACACGGCACGATGACAAGCCGCTGGGCTAACTCAGTCCCAGGGCAATGAAATGCTTGTCGCCTTCTGGATAACAACAGTTTTGCTGAGCATACGTTGTGCAGGGTTTGTTGCAGCGCGCGTGAGGAGCCAGGGTGAGCAGGGTGAGGCGGGGTTCTTAAAAGACAACCCGTGCTGAATTAAACTAAGTGAACTAAGCTCCAAGGGGAGGGGTTCGTGATCATGGTCAACATCCATAAAGCCAAGACGCAACCGTCCCGTTTGGTGGACGAGGCAGCGGGCGGAAAGCCGTTCATCATTGCCAAGGCAGGAAAGCCGATGGTCAAGGTCACAGCCCTGGACACGCCGACCGGAAGACAGGTACGGAGGCTCGGGTTTCTGCGCGGCCTGTTTTCGGTACCCGATGACTTTAACGCCATGGGCAGTCCTGAAATCGAGCGGATGTTCCAAGCTGAAGAGTGAAACTGCTGCTGGATACGCATCTGCTGCTATGGGCAGCTCATGATCCCAAACGGCTGACAAAGGCGGCGCGTGCGCTCATCGAGAATTCCGAGAATGAGCTCCTCTTCAGTGCTGCGACCCTCTGGGAAATTTTCTTCAGAAATTGCGCACTCAACTGATTCACAAAAACCAAGTGATTCTTGTTGAGACGCTCCGCACCAAGAACCTACTTAAGAATCGCCGCTTAGCCAGAGCCATTTCGGATGCGGGCTTCGGTGAGTTCGTTGGCATGTTGGAATACAAGGGCAAGTGGCATGGAAGAACGCTCGTCAAAGTAGATAGGTTCTTCCCGTCATCAAAGTTGTGCTGCATTTGTCACCAAAAGAAGGTAGACCTCAAACTCCAAGACCGTTGGAGGTGTTCGAGTTGCCATACGGAACATCAGCGGGACGAGAATGCCGTCGTAAACATTTTCGTCGAAGGTTTGAGAATCTTAGCCGAGGGACGCTCGGTATTAGCCTGTGGAGGCACGGTAGGACCTAAACGCGAGTTTAGGCGTGTGCCCGTGAAGCAGGAAACATCGTCGGAGGTATGTGGCAATGTCGCATAGTAACTCCGAGGAATCCCCAGCCTTGAGGCGTGGGGAGTCGTCAATGGTCTTGAATTTGCCCAGAAAGCTCTTTGCTGCTTTGCTGTCCTCCCAAGCCTGCCTGCAGCAGGCAGGCCGAGCCAGGGATCAGCTTTTTTTGGCAAACGTGCGCTCTCGCTCAACGCTTCCCGGGTTTACGGCCAATCTCCACGTTCAAATCATCACCCGCAGCCAGGTCGCGGATGCACAGCTTGGTAAGGTCGCTCGCATCGCACTGATAAATCTGTTTCAGCGGAAGATCCGTTTCGTCCACCTCATACTCACCCGAGGCCATGTCTTCCGCAGTGTCCGTCGAGGAGGTGACCACCGGGCTTCCTTCCCGCACCCGTATGCGAAATTCGCCCGTGGACGGCTCATAGTTCGCGTAGCTAAAGCAACGCCCAATGCACGCGCGCTCGACAGAATGGTGGATAAACTGGATCCGCGAGCCCGCAGGCGCATCAATGGTGACCACCACGCGCGTCCCGGGAGCCAAACCGCTCGTTAGTTTTTCCGCGCTGGCTTCCAGCCGATTCAACCATCCCGTGTCCTGATAGAGAAATACAAAGAAGACCAGCGCGCATGCGCCAAAGCCCGCGAGATGCCATCGTCGCGTCTTGAGCAACGCTAAAAGGCAAAGACCAAGAATCGCGGAGACGGTGGTGAGCCGCGAACCCAGCAGACCAATCCAGCCCGCATAAAGCAAAGGGCGCAGATTTTCCGGCAGCAGCGTCGTCCCGCAAAAAGTCACGACATACAATTCGAACGACACTTCGAATCGTCTCCAGGAATCGCGGTTGCGCGTCCCGGTAACAAAGTCCACGACAACACAGAAGAGACCGAAACAAAACGCCGCCACCGCCAGCCCGATATAGCGCTTGCCGTACAGCGCTAGTTGATCAGCACCGCTGTAAAGATAGAACGCGGCGCGGTTCCAATCCGCCGAAAGCTCAGGTCGATGGGATGTGTGCCAAAAGACCGCACAAATTCCAGCCGCGGCTCCCAAGGGCGGTGCCAGCTTCCACCACCCCGGCAATTTCGTTTTGATTTTGACGTACGCAACTGTGCCCGCGAGCCACAAAAAACCAATCGGGTGCGCTGCGAAAGTCAGCATCGCGAAAATTCCGCCGCCCATCCAGTCCACTTTTCGTGCGCGCCACGTGACGGCCAGGGCGAAGCAAGCCAGACCCAGCGACCAATAGAAATTCATGAAGCCCATGCTGAACGAATACCCGTACGCCAGCATGGCCATGCACGGTGTGAGAAACCATGGAGGCCTCCCGGTAACCGCGCTAATCAGTGCGAAAACTCCCCAGAAGAACGACAGCACGCAGAGGGACACGGCAATTTTCTGCGCGGCCGCGAAGCCCACGCCTTTCGCGAGCCACAGCAGCGTCACATCAAACAAAATATTGTTCCACTGAGGCGCGATGTAGAGTCCGGGCGCTTGCCCCTCCTCGATCAGTTGCGCCAACCACGCGTTGTACACATGGCTTCCCAGGTCACCGGCCTCGATGCGCGGGTGCCAGAAACAGGGAAGCAGCACCACCGCGCTCACCGCAAGAATCAGCCACCGCCAGCGTCGCAAAAATGCCAGCGTCGCGTTCTCCTCGTACAAGAAGCGCGCCCAAGTCTCAAAGATGTCTTGCAGCGGTCCCAATCACACTCCTAACACCGGCTTCTTTGCGTGAAGCCCAAGCGCGCCATTCTATCTGAAGAGGGAAATTTTCCCTCAGAATTTGCGGGGAGACGCAGTTGCATTCTGCGCGTAGCGGTCCATCGGACAGCCGGATTCTCTTACTTCGAAGCTTGGCTTTCGCCCAGGCGTTTTAGGCGGTCGCGCAAGCGCCGCTGCAATGGCAGCGGCGTGTTGGGGTTAAAGGCCACCAGGTACCACAGGGGCTGACTGCGGTCGCGGCTTAGCCACGCGAGCGTATTCGCGTCCGCGTTCGGGTGCCTCGCAACATTTTCGCGAATCGCTCCATAAGGATGCTTCGCCAATTTGCTCAGTGTTTTGGCATTCGCGCGCGGATGCTCGCTGATCAGCCGCAGCAGATAGAAATCTTCCGGCGGAGCCTGCTTCGCCAATTTTTCCAGCATTTCCGGCTTGGCGTCCGAGCTCAGCACCAGCCCGATCTTTTCGTCCCATGCCACGTTGATTTGATTCAACTCTCGCGTGCGTGCATGAATCAGCTCTTCTAGAATGCGCCGCTCTTGCTGCCGGCGAGCGATCGGCAGGTCTGTGCCTTCCAACGAATCTAGAACGCGAAGCAGGTGCTGCCGCTCCCCAAAAACAATCTGGGAAGTCCGGGAGACCGTGCCTTTTTCCTTCTCCTTGTGTTGCACCAAGTCAGAACGTCGCATCGTCGGGCTGCTCCATACCGTTTCCCCAGGGCTTGTTGGGAAGTCCAGCATCTCCGTTTGCACTTCCATTCGACCTCACACATGCAATTGGGGCTGGCTCTGGCGGCTCACGAATTATGTTCCGCAGGAAGGATGGGGTAAAGTTGAGCGGAAGAGCTTGTGTCCGAAGCGCCACTCCGGTTTTTGTTGGCATCCGGGCGTGGTATGAACCCGGCGTTTCGGCACGGGCTGCGGCGCAGCGCGAGTTCTTGCCCCATCCGGCAGGCGGGCGCCAGCCCTGCGGCAATTCGACGCCTGCGGTCTTTTTTTAACCCAGGACCCATTGGACTGCAGAGATTTTCTTCAACGGAAAGAAACCATGTCCGCATTTCAGGAACTCAAAGAAGAGTTGGAGCACTACGAACAAATGTTTGGCCGCGAGCGAGGCCGTCTGGCAGTCTCGCTCGACCGCATCACCAACGCCCTGGTGCTTGCCGGACAACATGGCGTGTACTGCACCAGCCAGCGCAATCCCGCCGTACCGGCAATGGATTTGCGGATGATTCATCAGGAATTGGTTCACGCAAAGGAATTGGTGCAGTCGGTGATGGAAGAATTGCGCAAAGCGAAAGAAACACCCGGAATATAGCAACGACCCTCGCTTACTAAACCACCTTCCGCTTCAAAGACTGCCATCCCAAACCGCCCAGGAAGGCAAGCGTGTGAGGGATCTGCTTTTCAGAATTCACTATCTCCTTGCTTCCTTGCCTCTTTACGCCTTTTCTTCGTCTTTTTTTACTCTGGCTGCAAAAATGGATTCGTCTCGCGCTCCCGCCCAATTGTCGTCGTTGGCCCGTGTCCCGGATGGACGATCGTTTCATCTGGCAGTTGCATCAATTTGCTGCGGAGCGAATCCATGATTTCCTCCATCGACCCGCCCCACAAATCGGTGCGGCCGATGCTTCCGGCGAACAGGGTGTCCCCCGCCAGCAGTTGCGGTACGCGAATCTCCGCCTTTTCCATAGGACCGTTGGGGGACACTTGGATTTGCGCCGTTTCTTGCGCCCTATTTCGCGAACCATCCTTTGCATCCCCTTGGGCATCCTTGTCCGTCAAAGAAATTTTGCCCGCATCGTGCGGAAGGTACAGGGACACGCTCCCGGGGGTGTGCCCGGGCGTATGAATCACCTGTGCCTCAAGCGATCCCCAGCGCAGCACGTCGCCTTCCTTTAACAATTGATGGACTTCTATCAAATCGGGCGGGAGCACTCCAAGAAACGATGCCTGCGCATCCATCGCCTGATACAGCGGCAAATCGTCGCGGTGCATCAGCACGGGCGCGCCCGTATATTGGTGGAGCTTGCTCAATCCCCCGACGTGATCAATGTGGGCGTGCGTGCTCACGATGGCTTTCACCGTGAGCCGGCGCCGACCAAGCAAATCCAAAATGCGCGTAACCTCGTCGCCCGGGTCCACGACCAGTGCTTCGCGCGTCAGCGGGTCGCCGATGATCGAGCAATTGCACTGTAGCATGCCCACCGGAATGGTGATGTGAATCAAATTCTCTTGGGCGGCATTCAGCGCGGGCAAGCCTCGCAAGTCATCTCGCACCATGGAGTGATTATAGCATTGCCTTCGGAAGCCTTTTGGCGCGGTTGCTAGGACGCAAGCTCTGTTTTGGTAGACTGGGAGAGGAACAGGACAAGCCAGATGGAAACGCCCGCAACCTTCAAAGCACCTTCGACCGAGAAACCGCTCGAGACGCCGCTGGCCGCGTTGCACGCCCGTGCCGGCGCAAAAATGGGCGTCTGGTTCGGCTGCACCCTCCCCGACGATTTTGGCGATCCAGCCGGAGAGTATCGCTCTGCCAATCAAACCGTGGCGCTGGTGGACAAAAATTACCGCGCTCATTTGAAATTCACCGGGCCGGATCGCGTTCGCTACCTCAACGCAATTCTGACGAACAACATCAAAGACCTGGCCGCAGGACAAGGCACGATTTCACTGCTTCTCAATCCGCAAGGACACATCCTCGCGGAACTCGAAACGTACGCGCTTCCCGATCATCATCTTTGTGCGTCCTACGCCATGATTCGCGACCAACTCATTCAGTGGATGGACAAATACATCATCATGGACGACGTCACGCTGACCGACGAGACCGCGCGTTGGGGCGCGCTCGCGCTCGAAGGACCAAAAGCCGCCGCGCTGGGGCGCGAACTTTCGGGAGTGGATATCACGTCGCAGGGCGAGCTTGTCTCCGTCGACGGCGCGGTCAACTCCATTCCCTGCCGCGTGGTGAAGCGTTCCCCGGGCGGAGTAGCGGGAGCTGAATTCGTTGTCGAGCGCGCGCATTTGCCTGCGCTCTGGCAGATCCTGCGGGAAGCAACACGCAAACACGGCGGCGGCCCCGCAGGCTACACCGCGATGAGCGGCCAGCGCCTGGCGCAAGGAGCGCCGTGGTTCAGCTACGACTTCGGCGAAAAGCAGATTCCGCACGAAGCCGGCTTGGAAAATAGCCACATCAGCTATACCAAAGGCTGCTACACCGGTCAGGAAATTGTGGAGCGCGTGCGTTCGCGCGGCCACGTGAACCGCCGCCGCGTTTCGCTGCTCTTCTCCGGCGACGCAGTTCCCGAAGCGGGCGCTGTCCTGAAGAGTGCTGACGGCAAAGAAGTGGGCTCCGTTACGCGCGCTGCGCGCATATGGGATCCCCCGCGCATCATCGGCATGGGTTATGTCCACAAAGAAGCGGAAGTTCCCGGCACCACATTGCATTGGCCCGGCGGCACCGCCACGGTCTTACATTCCTCATGAACGGCGGCGGGGAAACACAAATGAGTAGCCAGCGTACTTCTGCGAGTGAAGTCCTCAGGCGCGGGAGACGACGGCTTCTACCGCGGCGCAGAATTGGTCGATCTCGTCCGACGACGTGTACACGTTGGAGCTGACGCGGATGCCGTTGAAGCCCGGACCAGTAATGGGCGTAACGAAAATGTTGTACTTACTCAGCAGGGCGTCGCCCAGCTTTCCTGGATCGATGGTATCGAAGTGAATGGTAGCAAAAGCTCCGGACTGGTTCGGTCCCAGCTCGACTAAGACTTTCGCGCCGGGAACTTTGCTCAAGCGCTCGGCCCAGCGATTCTTCAAGTAGCGCAGGCGCGCGAATTTTCGTTCCGCACCGATCTGCGCGTGGAACTCCAGCGCTTGCAGCGTGGCGTTGTGCATGGCGGCGGGGTGCGTGCCGATTTCCTCGAACTTGCGGATATTTTTGTCCATCGATTCCGGCGCGGCCATCAGCGCCCAGTGTTTTTCGATGCGGTCCTTGCGCACGTACAGCATGCCGGTGCCGATCGGCGCCGAGAGCCACTTGTGAAGGCTTGAGCCGTAGAAATCGCAATCCACATCGGAAAGCTGGAAGGGCACGTGCGCAAACGCGTGCGCGCCATCCACGATACTGGTGATCCCTCGCTCTCGCGCCAGCGCGCAAATTTCCTTGATGGGGAAAATCTGTCCGGTCATGAACACCACATGCGAGACGTGAATGACGCGCGTGCGCGGGGTGATCCCCTGATCAAACAAGCGCACCAAATCGGCCGGGTTACGCACGGGTACGGCGAAGTTCAGTTGCTTGAGCACAATTTTTTCGCGTCGCTCGCGCTGCTGCCAAGTAGTGATCATGCGCGGATAGTCCTGGCTGGTCGTCAACACTTCGTCCCCGGGCAGCAGGTCCAGGCCAAACTGCGCAATCTGCAGCGATTCGCTGGCATTGCGGGTGATGGCAATGCATTCGGGATCGGCGGTCCACATGCTCGCAAGTTTTTTGCGCACGTCCTCGATTCCCGGTTCCAAATCGTGCCACATGCGGTAGGCCGGGAGCTGGTTGCTGTAGCGGATCGCTTCGATCTCGGCGTCCAGGACGCTGGTTGGCGCAGGAGCCACGCCGCCGTTGTTAAGGTTGATGAGCTTCGGATCGCGGGCGTACGCGCTGCGAATTTTTTTCCAATATTCTTCATCGCCGGCCAAATCGTCCGCAGCAACGTGCGCATAAGCGCGGTTTGAGAGCGAAGCTAACGCCACAGCCTCCACCCCGTACAAAAAATCACGACGGCTCACTTCGGCACTCATTGTAGTAAACCCCCGCCACAGGGTTGCAATCGCAAGCATACCGCAAGTGGGCGGGTTCGGCGCTACCGAGTTTGCAATTCCACTTACGCTGGCGGATGCTTCAGGATCTCTTCCAAAGCATGCAGCCGCGTGGAGTTTGCTGGGTTTTTCGTGGTGGCGGCCTCTTTTTCCAAGGAGGGCGCCAGACCCTTCAACTTCGCCACTTTCCTCTTGCTCGGGTGCGAACTCTCTGCGCTCTGGATTGCGTTCCGTAGAGCCGCGATGCGTTCTGCGGGCAAGGCCTGCGACCGTTCCAACTGATCCACGTACGCCTTCGCTACGACGAACTGCGCAGGCCATTCGATCTTCTGCTGGTTCTGCACATTCAGCTCTGCGACGTGAACTGTTTTGGCCGCGTCGATTTCGTTCTGAGTCAGAAATTTGGTCGGCGTTAGCTCAAAGACGTCCAGGCCGCGCGCAATTTCGGAAGCATAGATGTAGCCGTTATACCAATAGGCTGACCAGTCGCCGCCGAGCACGAGCATTTGGGGATCAATCGGCCCGCGGTCGAAGTAGGCAATCTCGAAAGGGTGCTCCGGATCGGTAAAGTCCATCACCGAGACGCCGCCTTGATACCAGGCCTGCACTTCGATGTCGCGGCCGGGAACGGGAATCAGCGAGCCGTTATGCGCCACACAGTTCGACGTGTCGGGTTGCGCCGCCGGCATCTTGTAATAGTCCGCGAAACTCAGCTTGTCGTCCTTCAAACGGAAGATCGCATCCGCGCCCCACTTGTTCGGGTCGTTCGCGCGGCAGCGCGCGCCCAGGCCGCCGCCCCACTCGTCCGTAAATACGACTTTGCTTCCATCGTTCGAGAACGAAGCCGAATGCCAATAGGAATAGTTGGGATCGTTGACCGCATCCAAGCGCTTCGGATGCACCGGGTCTTTAATGTCAAGGATGATTCCATTTCCGGAGCACGCGCCCGCCGCCAAGCCAATCGCCGAGTACACCGTGATGTCGTGGCACTGGTCGGTCTCTCTCGGCTTTTCCGCGCCCTTTTTGCCGTGCGTGCCGCCGTTAGTCAAAGCGTTCAACGCGCCCGTGCGCGGGTCCATAAACAGCCGAGGACTGGACACTACTTTCGCGTTCTGCGGCGCAGCCAGCGGAACCTGAATCACTTCAATGCGAAACAGCGCCGTATTCGGATCCTTGTCCGGTTTTTCACCGGAGCATCCTGCCAGCTCTTCCGGCTGTCGTACAAAGGATGTGCCCGACACGTAGATGTAAACGTTGTCTTTGGCGTTCGGATCGAGCACGAGCGTGTGGGTGTGCGAACCGCGGCAGGTCTGCACTGCCGCCACCTGCTTCGGATTCCGGATGTCGGAAATATCGAAGATTCTCACGCCGCGGAAACGCTCTTTCTGCGCGGCCGGAATACGCTCTTTTTTCTTCTCCTTGTCTTTGTCTTCGCCCGCGGGTGGCGGAGGCTCCGGAGAAAATCCTTGTACGCCGCAATCCAAGCGTCCATTCGGCATCTCCACCGACATGAACATCAGATTTTTGTACACCGACACATCCCCCTGCCCGCCCGGGCACACCATGGAAGTCACCAGCTTGGTGTTCGCCGGATCCGAGATGTCAAAGATATTCATGCCATAAAAATTTCCCTGGAACAGGTGGTTGCCCTGGAACGCCAGATCCGAGTTCGCAAAGGCCAGCTGCGCGATCGCCAGATGCATCTCCTTGGGAATCTTTGCCGAAATCTCGCCAATGCCGAGCAGGCCAATCGTTTTCTGCACTCGTGGATCGTCAGGGTCAGAGGCACCCAGTTGAAATGTATCGGGCTTCTTGAGCAGTACCAGATGCTTGAGGCCCATCGACGCCTCGCCCGCGTCATATAACCCGGGCGCCAACTTGGCCCGCGGATCGTTTGCATCTGAACCCATCATCCCCGGCGGCAGCGCCGGAGCCGGCTCCAGAGCAAAGGGATTCCCTTCGTCCGCATCTTCTTTCTCCTTGTCCGCCTCTCTGCCTTTGTCTTTGTCCGCGGCTTGCTGCCCCGCTGCCTGAGCCGGAGGAGGTGTCGCCGGGGTTTGTGCCTGCGCGTTCACTCGGCTCACACCAAAACACAGGAATAGTGCGGCCGCCAGGACGCAATAAACAACATCAGCTACTCGCTTCATTGCTTCTCCCTCTAATCCTTCTTGTCTAGCATTCCTTGCATGATGCGTACCTCGGCCCGTTGCCCCGTGTCCACATCGGTCGCGAAGTTAAACAGTGCCGCATCCTGCCCCGAGCCCGCGGTGTCGAACAAATCCTTCACCATGGTCAGCGCGCCACCGTGGTGCTGAATCATCCCCGTGAGAAACAAGCGGTCAAACTCGCCGTCCCTTGCCTTACGCAGCGCTTCCATCTGTTCCGGCCTAAGCATACCGGGCATAAGATGGATTGACCCGTGCGACATACCCGGCATATCCATGCCCGGCATTGTCCCTGTCGCCGGGGAAGAGGTCCCTATGGAAACTGGTTCCCCCCGCGCCTCCAGCCAGCGCTTCATAAACTTAATCTCGTCCGACTGCGAGCGGCTGATGCGCGCCCCGAGCTTCTGGAGCTCCTGGTTTTCCGTGTGTGACGCAATCAGCGCGGTCATCTCAACCGCCTGGGCATGATGCAGAATCATGCCTTGCATGAACTCGACGTCCGCCTGGGACAGCGGCGGCAGCGTAGCTTTCGTAGAGGGCGGCAGCGCCTTGCTCGGCTTGCCCGGTGCGCCCGGCTGCACCACTGCCGGCTTTGCCGGATCCCCCTTTTGCGCCGCGGCCAACGGGCAGAAGGCGGCAGCAGCACACAAGAACCCGGTAAGACAGGGAAATGTGGGTGTGCCCTGCACGATTGAGTGGCAGCATAGACCAATCGTACAGGCAATGGCAACGATTGAAAGGACGCTTTTTCGGGACTGTTTGCGAGCTGCCGACCAATCCAGAGTCGGCTCCAGGTAATACCCCTCCCGCGCTCGTGCTAAGATCGCTGAGGCGCAAAAGGGCGCATCCGGTCCGCGGAAAGGACAGAAGTCCACCTGATTCGCAACCATCCTAGTCGACGAACTTACTTTCTGCCCGGCAATGCGGACCTCGGGCGTAGGAAAGGAAGTTCGCCATGCCAGTACGACCTCTTCCGCCAAAGCCCAGCCTGGATCACCTCAAGTACCAGGCAAAAGATTTGCTCAGGGATATTGCCGCGAACGATTTAGGAGCGGCCCAGCGGATTCGCGAATTTCATCCAGCCTTCACCGATGCAACCGATGCTGAAATCTTCGGCGCTCCTCTTCGGCTTAGTGATGCGCAACTTGCCATTGCGCGAGAGTCGGGATTCCCGAGTTGGACAAGACTGAAACAGCACATTGAGAAGCCCACCCTTTCCGACCAGCTCAATTTGCCTCACCACGAGCGAATTAAAGACGCGATCTTTCGCCGCGGTGTGGAGCTTCTGGATGCCGGCGACGTAGCGGGATTGCGCCTTCACCTGAAGCAATATCCCGAACTTGTAGTTCGGAGGGTCGTTTTCGAGGGTGGAAATTACTTTCGCAATCCAACCTTGCTGGAATTCGCAGCGGAAAATCCGATTCGCCATGGCAAGCTTCCGCCCAATATCGCTGAGCTAGCCAAGGTCATTCTCGATGCCGGTGCGGAACTGTCCGCAATTAACGAGATGCTTACGCTGGTCGTGACAGGCAGAGTGGTGCGCGAATGCAACATGCAACATGCACTAATCGACCTCCTTTGCGATTACGGAGCCGATCCTAGCAGTGCCCTGCATGCCGCCTTGCAAGGCGGAAGAGAGGCGGTGAAGGATTTAATTCGGCGTGGCGCGAACGTAGATCTCCCCGTTGCGGCAGGTTTAGGAGACATGGACGACGTCCGGCGGCTGTTGCCAGGTGCTACTGCGCGCGATCGCCACTTGGCACTTGCCTTGGCGGCACAGTTTGGCGAGGTGGAAATCGTCCGCTCGTTGCTCGATGCAGGCGAAGATCCCAACCGATACAATCCGGTCGGGTGCCATTCTCATTCCACGCCTTTGCACCAAGCCGCTGCCGCGGGCCACCTCGAAGTTGTACGGCTGCTCGTCGAACGTGGCGCAAGGCTGGACTTAAAGGATACGCACTGGCGCGCTACGCCAGCCGGCTGGGCAAGACATGAAGGAAGAAAAGAAGTGGAGGCATTTCTGCTTGCCCAGGACCAGGACCAGGACATGGACAACAAGAAGAGGTGAACCCAGTTCCTAAGCACACGGACAACGAGCAATTCGGAAGGAATAGGCCGACAGCACGCCACGGCGCGGGAAGATGGCGAGGTAAAGTCGCCGCTACAAATTAATCGAGGGCGGGGACGGCGGAGCGTTCGGCGCGGCGGTGCAAATAGCGCATGGCGATGTTCAGGAAAATTTCGCCGCAAGGCGTCTCGATGCAAATGACCAGCGCTTCGGTATCCGCGCTGCCCGCCAGGCCCGCCTCATTCATGTGCACTTCGGGCGGAAACACTTTGAAATGAAAACCCTGGTCGTTGAGCAGCGTCACGGAGTTGCCGATGACCATGTTCGCGAGTTCGCAGACGGTTTCGCGCACAACCTGCTCGCTGGCTTCCATCTCTGTTCCCGCGAGCACGCTGGCGACTTTCACCGCGACTTCCGGCGAAAGATCGAGGATCACGCGGCCTTCAATGTCGCCCTTGATGAGAATCAGCGCGGCGACGCCCTTGCGGCGGTAAGCGTCCTCGTCCATCTCGACGTCGACGATTTTGGTCGGGGCTTGCAGCGATTCCGCAAAAACCGCGTCGGCAGCGTTGATAAACGGCTGAATCAGTTCCATTCTCATGAGCGGCTCTCCCCGGCCAGCGCTACCGGCGCACCCGCGCCGTTGGGATCGTCGCTGAGGACGTAGCGCAGAATTTCGTACAACACTTCCGGCTTCACCGGCTTTTGCACGAAATGCTTCGCGCCCTTCTGCAGTGCCGCCAGAATATTTTCCTGGTATCCCACGGACGACACCATCACAATGCGCGCGTCAGCGTGCTGCCGCACGATGCGCTCGACCGATTCGATGCCTTCCATCTGCGGCATGGTGATGTCCATGAGCACAATGTCCGGCTTGATGCGGTTGTATTCCGCGATGGCGGTCAGGCCGTCGCCGGCTTCCCCGGCCAGTTCGCCGCCGAACATCTCAATCATTTTGATGAGGTTCTTGCGCGCGAAGACGGAATCGTCCACCACGAGGTAGCGGACCGGTTGATTGTCTTTTCTCAATAGAGCGCCGAACTGTTTCATGGCTTTCTCCTTGTCCCCGCGCGCGTTTTCACGAGCGATGGGACGGTACAGGTGTCCTTTCCGGTTTTTCTGATTTCTCGTCTTTTTCAACTTTTTCACCAGGATCTCTTTCCACGCCGTAATGATTGGCCAAAAAAGTTCCCAGTCCTTCCAGCGGAATCACTTTGTTCGCGTAACCTTTCAGAATGGCGGCGCGCGGCATGCCGCTGACCACGCAGGATTCTTCGCTCTGCGCGATGGTCATGCCGCCGGCGGCTTTAATCGCGCCCAGACCTTCGGCGCCGTCTTCGCCCATGCCGGTCATCAAGACGCCCACGGCCATCAAGCTAAATTCCTGCGCGACGGAATGGAAAAGAACATCCGCAGAGGGACGATGGCCATTGACCGGCGGACCGTCGGAGAGAACCAACATGTCGCCGCGAGGCATTCTGCGAACCATCATGTGGCGATTGCCGGGGCAAATCAGCACGCGGCCAGCGAGAAGGAGATCGCCGGAGCGCGCTTCGTGGACTTCGAGCGGGCAGCATTCATCGAGGCGCTTGGCGAACATTTCCGTGAAGCCTTCGGGCATGTGCTGCACCACGAGAATCGTGGAAAGAAAATCGCTGGGAATTTGCGAAAGCATGTATTGCAGCGCGTTGGGTCCGCCGGTGGAAATTCCCACCGCGATGACGCGGCGCGGCGGGAGCGGGGCGCGGGTGCCTTTGGTTGCGCTAGGGGGTTCCTCCTTGACGGTGACCGGAGGGAGTTTGCGCTTTGCGGCCCACTTGGCAACTTTGATTTTGGCGATGAGTTGATCCGCGATTTCTTCCAGGTGTCCGGCTGCCGCATCTTTTGGCTTCTGCAGGAAATCCACGGCGCCGAGCGCGAGAGCTTTCAGCGTGGCGTACCCGCCTTCTTTCGAATGCGTGCTGAAAAGAATGATGGGCAGGGGCGCACTGCGCATGATGAGGTGCAACATTTCTAAGCCGTCCATGCGCGGCATTTCGAGGTCCAGCGTGACGACGTCGGGCTGGAGTTCCTGAATTTTTTTGAGCGCGAAAGCGCCGTCCATCGCGGTGCCCACGACTTCGATGGAGGAATCGCGGGCAAGGATGGCCGGGATCAGCTTCCGCATGAGCGCGGAATCGTCGACGACGAGGACGCGGATACGTTCGCTCATGCAATCGCTCCCAGCGGCGTGGCGCGCGAGAGGCGCGAAAGAATCGCCGGAACGTTGAGAATCAGCACGACCGTGCCGTCGCCGAGGATGGAGGCACCGCTCACGAGATCGGTCGTGACGATTTCACCCGGCAGCGCCTTGATGACCAGCTCTTCTTCGCCGACGAGGCTGTCGACCACCAGGCCAAAGCGTTTCTCGGATGCGCCGATCACAACGACAAAATTTCTTTTCTTGGCGTTTGGCGAATCGACGCTGCGCAGGCGGCTGAGATGATTCAGGCGTACGAGCGTGAGGATTTGGTCGCGGAGGCGCAACACTTCGCGCTGGTCCACTTTATGAATTTCGTGGTCGGCAATGCGCGTGATTTCCACGACGGATGAAAGCGGCACGGCAAACAGCCGACCGCCGACGCGGAAAAGCAGCGTTTGGATACTGGCGAGCGTGAGTGGAGCACGAAGCTGAAACGTGGTGCCGCGGCCCTTTTGTGAAGTGACGTGAACGGTTCCTTTCAAGCGGTCCATCACGGTTCGAACGACGTCCATACCGATGCCGCGACCAGAAACTTCGGTGACTTCCGCGGCAGTGCTGAAGCCGGATTCGAAAATCAAGTTGAGCGCGTCCTGGTCGCTCAGGCGCTGCGCCTCTTCCGCTTTGATAATTCCCTTCTCGACCGCGCGTGCGCGAAGCAGAGCGAGGTCGATGCCGCGGCCATCGTCGCGGACTTCGATCACGACCTGGGTGCCTTGGTGGTAGGCGTTCAGATAAACGGTACCGCGGGCGGGCTTGCCAACGGCGAGGCGCTCATCGGCAGAGCCCACGCCGTGGTCCACGGCGTTGCGAACGAGATGCATGAGCGGCTCGGCGAGAGCGTCCAAAATGCCCTTGTCGAGGTCGGTGTTCTGCCCCGAAACTTCGAGAGCAACGTCTTTGCCGCACTGCTTGGCGACATCGCGAACGATGCGCGGAAAGCGCCGGAAAAGCTGCTCGACGGGCACCATGCGAATCTTCAGCACGCACTTATGGAGTTCGTCGAGGATGCGCGCTTGAAACGCCATGGCGTCGGCCAGTTTGCCGCGCACGGGGTCCCGCGCATGCTGCTTGTCGAATTCGGCGAGCGTGCGATGCAGCATGGACTTGCCGATGATCAGTTCGCCGACGAGATTCATGACCGCGTCGATGCGCGTTGCGTCGACGCGAAGGGTGCTTTCGGCGACGGCCACGGCTGCAGAGCCAGGCTTTGGAGATTTGGACGTTCGGTCGGACTCCGCGTGCTCGAGACTACCGGCAACCACTTTCGCCGCCTGGGCCTCGAGCATGTCGCCAAGCAATTCGTGCTCCGGCATTTGCGAGGGCGTGACGCGTTCGATGTGCACCTCGGAGACGATCGAAGGAATGCGGCAGCGGTGAAACAGCTTCTCTTGGGATTGCGTGCTGGCAAGTGCGGCTTCGACGACTTCGACAGTAGCTGCCGCAACGTTGTCTTCCGGACGCAGGGCGATGACCGTGCCGCTGCCATGAAGAACGTTGCGAATGAGCTGGAAGGCCGCGGCACGCATCAGACTGTTCGGGTCAATGCGAAGGGCAATGTTGTAAACCGCATCGCCGCGGTGAACGGCTTCGGAAATCATAAGCTGCTCGTATTCGGTCCAGGCAAAGTGCGCAGGCTTCTGAGCAGCTTCCGAAGAAGAACTCGCAGTGGATCCCGGCGTGTCCAGCAAGCGGCGGATCATGGCGTGAAGCTTGTGCATGGCCGGCGGTTTCGCATTTTTCTGATAAGCCGACAGCATTGCGCCAATACTGTCGGCTGCGGTAAGCACGACCTCCGGAAGATCCGCGCCATGGACGCGGGCCACTTCAGGAGTGAGCACATCTTCGAGTTCGTGCGCGAGTTCGCTGAGTTTGTGGAGACCGCAAGCCGCGGAATCACCCTTCAACGTGTGGACCACGCGGCGAACCCGGCGAATCACTTCCTCATCCGAGGGACGAGCCTCGAGCTGCAAGCCGGCTTCATTGAGAGACTGCAACAACTCTGCGGCGCTCTCAAAGAAGAGCGCGCGCAGCTCGCTGTTGCGATCGTCGGAGTTACGGCTCACGTGTTCGCCTCGATACGCTGATAAGCAGTGCCGTTGTTTTCGTGCAGCATGCGGAATTTCTGCGTCAGGCCAAAGAGGCTTTCGGCATGGCCGACGAACAAATAACCGCCCGGGTTCAAGCAGTGCCAAAACTTTTCAATCAAACGCTTCTGCTCGGCTTCGTCGAAGTAGATCATGACGTTGCGGCAGAGGATGATGTCGTTGCGGCGCGGGAGGAATTCGGTTTTCAGATTGTGAAAGTCAAACTGGATTAATTCCTTCAATTTCGACTTGACGGCGTATTTTCCGCCGGACTTTTCAAAGTAGCGAAGTCGGCAGGTGTAGTCGACGGGCTCCATCTGCTGCTCGGTGTAGAGGCCTTCCTGTCCGATGCGAAGGCTGGCGTAGCTAATATCGGAAGCAACGATTTCCACTTTCCAGGGCGGAGGAATCAGCGGCTTCGGCGAGGGCATGTCGAAAGGAAGCGGATTGCGCAGGTAGTAGTAAGCAAGGGCATCGCAAATCAAAATGGCGACGGTGTACGGCTCCTGACCGGAGGAACAACCGGCGCTCCAGACACGCAGCGTGTAATCGCGGCGTTCTTGCTTGCGGTGGAGCAGGCCTTCCAGGACTGATTTTTGGAGCAAGTCAAGCTGCGGCTTGTTGCGGAAGAAACTAGTCTCGTTGACGGTGAGATTCTCCAACAGGAGCGTCAGTTCGGCGCGGCCTTCTCTGCTAGTCAACAAACGATAGTATGAGTAAAACGAGTCGAGGTTGCAGGCCTTGAGGCGGCGCTGGAGCCGGTCCTTCAAGAAATGGGAGCGGCGCTCGTCGAAAAACATGCCGCACTCCTGATAGACCAGAGTCTGCAGGAGCTTCAGCTCCGCTTCCGTGAGTTGAATCGGGGCGGTGGTAATCGTTCCCATGGCGTGCGTATGCGGCGGAACCTTCAGGGAAAGTGAAAGAGAACTACCTGACGGTAGCGACGGGTTCCGCGACCTCCTCGAGGCGTCTGTATTCGGGACGTTGCAGGAGTTTCGAAATATCCAAAAGGATGACGAGGCGGCCCTTGAGTTTGCCGACTCCGGTCACGTAACCGGACTCGCCATCGGCAAAAACGGTTCCTGGGGCTTCGATTTCCGAAGGAGGAATTTTGAGCACTTCGGAAGCGGAGTTGACGATCAGTCCGACAAGCTTGTTTTCAAGCTCCACGACGAGAATGCGGTTCTTTTTGTCGGGCTGAATTTCCGTTTGGCCAAAACGCTTGCGCAGGTCCATCACCGGAATGATTTTGCCGCGCAGGTTTATGACACCCTCGATCAGATCGGGAGCGCTCGGGACAGCGGTAATCTCCGGAACGCGGACAATTTCACGCACGGAGCCGATGCGGACTCCATACGTTTCATTGCCGATCCGAAAACCCACTACCTGAAGATCCTTTTCCATCAAGAAGTCTCCGGCCCCTTAGGATCGCGTCAATTCCGCGTACTCGGGTTCCTGGTCGCGATCTTCTTCGTTGCCACGACGCTTCGCTGCTTCTCCACGTCGCAGGCGCTGTTGGGCGGCGCGATCCAAAACAAAACGGTCCATGCCGTCAAGCAGATTGCGCGAGAGTTTCAACATCTGTTCGGCAGCGGCAGAAAGCTCGGTAGCGCTGGAGGCGGACTGCTGCACCAGTTCACGCATCTTGTCCATGGCTCGAACAACGGCTTGCGCACCAGAGGCCTGTTCTTCGACCGCGGAGTTGATTTCCTGCGTAATTTCCGTGAGGCGGCTGGTGGCCTTGGCGATTTGCGCGGAGCCCACAGACTGCTCGTTGGTCGCCGCGCCGATTTCCTGGGAGAACTTGTAGACTTCGGTGACTACGTTCGAGATTTTGTGCAGCGCGGAACCAAGTTCATTGCCGAGGTTCAGCCCTTCCTGGACGATGCGCGTGCTGCGCTCCATGTTTTCGACGGCCTGGCGCGCTTCGCGTTGAATGCTCTGGATGAGGTCGGCGATTTCTTTCGTGGATTGCGTGGACTTTTCCGCCAGCTTGCGGACTTCGTCCGCGACAACTGCGAAGCCGAGGCCGTGTTCACCGGCGCGAGCCGCTTCGATGGCCGCGTTGAGCGCCAGCAGGTTCGTCTGCTCGGCGAGGTCGTCGATGACCTCAATAATCTTGCCGATGTCATCGGCGCGGTGGCCAAGGATGTTGATGATTTCCGCGGAAGACTGAATGGCCTGGTTGGTACGGTTGAGACCGTCGGTGGCCTTTTCCATGGTCTGGATGCCAGTGACCACTTCTTCGCGCGAGCGATTGGCGATGTCCAGCAAAACTTTTGCGGTGTCCGCGACGCGCTGAATCGAAGTGACCATCTGATCGATGGAAGCGGAGGTTTCCGCGACGCTGGAGGCCTGAATCTGGGTGTTTTTCACTACGTTTTGCACGTTGATGCTCATCTCGTGCATGGTGCTGCTGACTTCCTCAATGGCGGAAGAAGCCTGAACGCTGACCTTGGCCGATTCGTCGGCGGCGCCCGCCACTTGATTGGAGCCGGCGGAGACTTGACCTGCGGAATCGCGCGTGGTGCGCACCAACTGCTGCAAGCCGTGGGACATGCGCAGGAAGGCGTTGCCCAAGGTGTCGCGCTTGGAGCGCGGCACGACTTCGACGGTCAGATCGCCTTCGGCGACAGCCATCGAAACGCTGGCCATTTCCTTGAGGTAGGCCACCATATTATTGAAGGTGGTGGCGAGGGCGCCAATTTCGTCGTTGCGGTGAATATCAATGTTCTGATCGAGGTCGCCGGAGTCACCGATTTCGCGCGTGACGGTCATGAGGTGGTTCAAGGGCTCGGTGATCGAACGGGAGGTGTAGAAGGCGATGACGCCCCCAGCAATCATGGCCGCCAATGTGCCGAAGACGGTCATGAAGATGCTAATGCTGCTCGCGGCGCTCGCAGATTTCGTGCTTTGCTCCAGGAATTTGGTGATATCCGCATTGCTTTGATCGAGCACCGTCGAAGACTTGGCGAGCCAGGAGGAAGGATCCTTCTGCAAGTAAAAGATTTGAAGATCGGAAACTGTGGCGTCGCCGGAGTCGACCTGATGACGCTTGGCAATCAAGGGCTTGGCAAAATTGTCGGCCCAACTGGCTTCGGTGCTCTCGACTTGAATGAGGGCCGTGTGAACGGCATCGTTGGTGGCCTGAGCCTCGCCGCGCTTGATCATGTCGGACATGTCGGTGAGGCCCTTGTTGACTTTCTCTTCGTCGCGGGGATCGCCGCTGAGGAGAAAGTTGTTCATGTTGAGGCGGTTCAACATGATCTGGTACCGCACGGATTCAACCGTGCGAACACTCTCGAGCGCCATGCCGGCGTTCGTGCGTGCCGCCTTCTCCATGTAGCCGGTCACGAGGTTCACCAGAAACAGAATTCCGAGAATGGCCAGAATGAGCCCGAAACCGGCGTATAGCTTCTTTCCAATCGTCATTGCCAAGTGCCTCCACTCCCGTCAGCAGCCAGTGGTGCGCCGCGTCTTTCCCAAAACAAACGTTGATCGGCGGTCCCGAGGCCTACTCAGAGGCGCGGAACTCGAATTCCACGATTTGCGTGGTTTCTTCCGGAGCCGGCGCGAACTTCCATTCCCTAACAGCGTCCTGGCACACCTGAACCAGCAAAGGATGCCCGCCGACAACGCGCGTGGTCTTGACACGTCCGTCCGGACTGATGACCACTTCGATTTTGACCTTGCCTCCGATGTTCATCCGCTTGGCGAGTTCCGGGTACACGGGAGAAACCCTGGTCTTCACCTTGCGCTTCGATTCATCGGTGTTTCCAGATTGTGCCCGTCCCGAAGATGCGGACAAAATCAAGAGCGCTCCGCCGGCGAGCCCGAGCTTCTTCCACCTGCTCAATCTCATCGACACGTCCCCTTTGAGGAATAGAAATATCCGAGCAAGCGAAGGGCACGTCGGATGCCATGGCAAGAGCGATCGAAAGAGCAGCCGCGAAGAGTTCAAGAAACGCCCTAACCAATAGACAAATAAAAAGTTAGGCTGGTGCACCGGGAAACATCTCCGAGGTCACGAAGACTCTCATTGTCTCAGGGACCCAGTGCAGGAATGGCGAAGGTCTCAGGCTGAGACGAAGGCGAGGGTCAGTAGGCTTTCGAGCCATAGGCAATTTCGCAACATGGTACCCCACGCTCATTGACTCAGAATGAGACTAACAGGTAGGGTTGAAAACGAGGGTGCACGGATCACTCGCAAATTGAGACGCAAGGTACTTCCCTCTTGTCATTGAACCGCGCCAAAGCTACGCGCTCCCAAGCAGGGCGAACTCCTCCTGCTGCAAAGATGGCGGCGCGTTCGACAGCCTCCCACAACCCTGAAGAATTGATGGACCTCGCCGTCGAAGCGGCGCAGTCCCGGCATCTTCCCAGTTTTCTGCAACAATTTGCGCTGCGCTCGGCTCGGATGCTCGATGCCAGTTGGGGCGCCGTAGTGGTGTACAAGGGCCGCGACACCGAATTCCACGACATGCCCGGAAAACGCGGACCGACGTTTCCATCCGCTTCGGAATGGCTGCTTTCGAATGCACGCGAAATCCAAGACGAAATAGAGACGCGCGCCCTGCCGAAGGAGATTGCCGCGAGCTTACCCGGCGTCGAAGGGCCGCAGACTGCGATTTTTGTGCGAATCGCGTCGAGCGAAAAAGAAAAGCTGGGAACGCTGTGTCTGTTCCGAAAAAGAACAACGTTGCGGGCCAAGGAAAAGCGGCTTTTGCAGGCATTGGCGAGTCACGCGGCGCTTTCGCTCGAGAATTTTCAGCGCTTCTCGCAACTGGAGAGGTCCAAACGACAGTGGGTGGAGGACATCGACGCGATCACCGATTACATCGTGGTGCACGACCGGTCGTGCCGAATTGTGAGAACTAACCGCACGCTTGCGTCGTATTTGGGAGTTCCACCGGTGGCGCTGGTGGGTGAAGCGATGAGCCGCCTGCGCCAGATTGCGGAACCGGGAAGCGAGCTGCCCTGCCCTTTCTGCCGGGACACGCAACGCGCGCGGGAAGAATACGTGGCCGCCTCGGCCGACCGAATCTTTTTGATTTCCACTTCGCGCAGGCCGGGAGCGACGGACGATGATTGGCGCACGATCCATGTATTGAAGGATATTACCGACCGGCGCGAGGCGGAGCGGCGGTATCGTGAATTATTTGACAGCATTCAGGAAGGGTTGTTTTTTGCTACGCCGGACGGGCGTTTCCTTGATGTGAATGACGCGATGGTGCGGATGCTGGGATACGGTTCGCGCGAGGAGTTGCTTCGTTCGGATGTGAGCCCGCACCTCTATCCGGCCCCGGAGGCCCGCGAAAAATTTTTGACGGCGCTGGAGGAAAAAGGCGTTTTGCGCAACTACGAAGAGACGCTGCGGCGGAAAGACGGCACGCGGCTGCATACGCTGCAAAACATCACCGCGGTCCGCGATGCACGCGGACGCATCGTGCAGATTCGCGGATTGATGCTGGACGTGACCGAGCAAAAATCGTTTCAGGCACAGTTGCAACGCGAGCGCGACTTCAACCAGAAAATCCTGAACACCACGCAGAGCCTGATCTTGGTGCTCGATACCGCCGGGCTGATCAGCTATGCGAACCGGCGCTGCTATGAAGCAGGCTATCAGGAAAGCGAACTCATCGGACACCGGCTCGTGGATTGGGTGGAGACTTCGCACCGGGCGGACTTTGAAGCCGCGCTCGAAACCACCGCGCACGGGCATCAAGTAGAAAACTTGGAATTGCGAGCAAAACGCAGCGACGGTTCGATGGGACACTTCTCGATTAGCTTGAGCCCCATGCGCGACGAACAAAACACGGTGAATAGCGTCGTGGTGGTGATGACGGACATTACGGACGCGGTGCTGCTGCAAGCGAAGCTGGCGCATAGCGAAAAAATGGCCACCATTGGGCGGCTGGTTTCCGGTGTGGCACACGAGGTGAACAATCCTCTGGCGGCGATTCTCGGGTTTACCGATTTGTTGCTGGAGAATCCGGAGGTTCCGGCGTCCGCGCAGGAGGATTTGAAAATCATTTTGCAGGAAACGCAGCGAACGAAAGACATCGTGCAAGACTTGTTGAGTTTTGCGCGGCAGCGGCCGGTACAGCGGGAACTGGTACAAGTCCACGCTGTGCTGCGGCAAACCATCAAGCTGCGGAGCTACGATTTTGCGAGTCACGGTGTGGAGGTGACCGAGGAATTCGAAGAAACATTGCCGCCAGCTTTAGGAGACGTACAGCAATTGCAGCAGGTCTTCCTGAACATTCTGAACAACGCTTATGACGCCGTGCAGGAAACAGGACGACGCGGGCAGATCAGGATTCACACGCGGCGGCAAGGGGACATGATTGAAGTGGCCATCTCCGACAACGGAACAGGCATCACGGACACGCAACGAATTTTTGATCCGTTTTATACGACAAAACAAGCGGGCAAAGGGACGGGGCTGGGGCTGAGCATTTGCTACGGAATAGTGCGCGCACATGGCGGCGAGATTCAGTGCTGGAACAATGAAGACAGCGTCGGAAGTACCTTTGCGGTGCGAATTCCGGTCGCCACAGAAAGTGCACTGGCCGCAGCCGCGACGAAAGAGGCGGGGCGATGAGCGCGCAAGCGGCAGTTTCGGCGAAGCGGCCCATTTTGCTGATTGAGGATGAGCCTTCGGTGATTGCGTTTTTGCGGGCGGCGCTGGAGCGCCGGGGGTACGCCGTGGTACACGCTTGCTCCGGAGAAGAAGGACTGAAACAGCTTACGAAGGGGAGATACACCGGCGTGATCTCCGACATTCGAATGCCCGGCGCAGTGAATGGCGCGGAAGTGCACGAATGGATCCAGAAAAACCGGCCCGAGCTTAAGTCACGAATCATTTTGATCAGCGGGGATACCGCCAATAGCGAGACGCAGAGGTTCCTGGCGCAAAGCGGAACGCCGTGCATTGAGAAGCCTTTTCGCGTGCAGCAATTAATCGCAGCGGTGGAAAAAACCTTTGGGAAACCATGAGCGAAGAGATGAAAACACGGTTATTGGTTGTGGACGATGAGCAGAGCATCCGCCGGCTGTGCATGACCATCGGCAACACGCTGGGATACGCGTGCACGGAAGCAGAAAACGCCGAGGCAGCGCTGCGGCGGTTGGAATCGGATGCACCGGATCTGATTCTTACCGACTTGAAACTCCCGGCCATGTCCGGCGTAGAATTGCTGAAGCAAACCAAAAAGCTCCTGCCCCATGCGGAAGTGGCCATCATGACCGGGCACGGTTCCATCGAGTCCGCGGTAGACGCCATGAAGCTGGGTGCGTACGACTACATCGAAAAGCCTTTTCGCGTGGAGAAAATGCGGCTCTTGTTGCAGCGCATGGCGGAAAAAGTGCACCTGGTCACGGAAAACGAGTTTCTGCGTGAGCGCGTAACTACGGAAGACAACCTGGATGGCATCATCGGCACTTCGGCACACATTCAAGATGTTTTGCGCATGATTTCCCGCCTCAAAGATACGAGGACGCCGGTATTGATTTCCGGTGAAAGCGGCACCGGCAAGGAACTGGTGGCGCGCGCGATTCATTTTCGCGGCTCGATGGCGCAGACTCCTTTCGTGGCAGTGGATTGCGGCTCGCTGGTTCCCACGTTAATGGAGAGCGAGCTTTTCGGGTACGAAAAGGGAGCTTTCACGGGCGCGACCAAATCGAAAGCGGGCCTGTTTCAAGCCGCCAACGGGGGCACGATCTTCCTCGATGAGATCGGCGAACTTCCCCTGGAGATGCAGGCGAAATTGCTGCGCGTGCTGCAAGAAAAAGAAGTGCGTCCGGTGGGCAGCAATAACCGTGAGACCGTGGACGTGCGCGTTATCGCTGCTACCAATCGCGACCTGGAAGCGGCTTATCGCTCCGGAACATTTCGAAAAGATCTGTATTTTCGGCTGAATGTCGTGACCGTGCACGTCCCTCCTCTGCGCGACCGGCGCTCGGACATTCCCGTGCTGGTGCATCATTTCCTGGAGCGCTACGCCAAAGCGTCGCAAATCCAGGTGACCCCTGCAGCGATGAAAAGCTTGCTGCAATACGACTGGCCGGGGAATGTGCGTGAGTTGGAGAACTGCATTGCGCGGGCCGTGACGCTCGGCGACGGGAAAACCATCGACGTGGCCGACCTTCCCCCGACGATCCGGTCGGAGCAGGGCGAAGCGGGGGCTGCCGCCACACCGGAGGCCAGTTCCCTTTCCACAACCGCGCTCGCGGAGATGGAGCGAATGACTATTCTTCGTGTGTTTGAACAGGCGCACGGAGATAAAGCGCTGGCGGGAAAGATGCTAGGTATAAGCCGGGCCACGCTCTACCGCAAACTGAAGCGGTACAACATTCCGTCGAAAGGCGGCGACAGCGAGGCCGAATCCTCCGAATCCACGCCGCCAGGGTGAGGTCTGATTCGTCTCACGGGGCAGACTGGACATCTGGGAGTGCGTTAACTGCTGAGACGACAACGTTTCAGGGTGAGACATTGGGGCGTACGGCGCGTTGCACGAAAATTCTAAGTCCTTCCGTTTCTACATCTTCACCAGGCACAAGCTTAAAAATTCTTTGGCTTGCGGCGTGCAGATTTGTCAGTGGAAGTCTACGTCTGCCGGAGCGAGGAGTGTATCTCGACTCGTTGCGACGGCCGGATTCCCGTAGCAGAGGTTTAAAGCTGAAGTGGGCAGAAACGGCAGTTCGGCACTCGTTGCCAACGAAAAGAGTTGCGCGGAGCAATTGGCGCGTTTCTTCCCGCAAGCCCGCGCCGTGCGCGTCCCAGTGCAGGTCACATCGCCCCGGGGCGGCGCCACGAACCTGCGGGAGGCGACTATCGTCGAGTTCAGCAGCACGCAGCACGCGATCTTTCTTTCCACGCTGCCACTGGAGTTCGGAGACCAGGTACGGCTCGAAGCGAGGCCGCAAGGTTATCAAGCGGAGGCCACCGTCGATGCCGTGCAGTACCACGAAGGACGCAAAGCAGTGGCCGTGCGCTTCTTGCAAGGTACCTGCGACTGGATGATGAAACGACCGTGAACAAGACGACCACAACGCTGAGTATTCCCGCGCCTGCACGGCCGGAGAACCCTCGCATGGCGCAGTGGAAAGAGGCGCGCGAGGTGTTTCCCATTTACCTGGCGCTCGCCAAGCAGCTCCAAATCGACATTCCCTTTCCGCAAGCCAAGCGCAGTCTACCGGAAAAGCCGGACATCGAACTCTTCAGCGATGTGCACGAATGGCTGGACAGCATGGATCAGCAAGTGATGGTTCACCACCTTCGCCATCTCCTGCAGATGACCACGCTGAACGATAGCGAAAGCGGGCTCCGCGCGCTGATTGCGAGACATTTGCGCAAGACCCGGAAAAGCAACGTCGACCGGGACAAGATCGATTTCCTGCTGGCGCAATACTTTGCGCTAGCAGTCCCTCCGAAGATCTATCACAAGCAGATTGAACTCACTGACGTAGCCCAGGTGATGCAGCCGGTGCTCGGCGACGTGGATCCCACGCCGCTGGATTGGTGCGCTCCGCTGGAAAAGATGATTACCGCGCTGCGCGGTTTTCGCAGTTTGCGGGAAATCCTGAAAACCAGTTTCATTGTCGAAGGCAGAAAGGTCAAAGAAGGAGCGGGCGGGATGTTTTACGACCCCGCGGCCCTGCTGGCGTTCATCCGTTTCAATTTTCTGCTTCGCCGGACCTTAATCGAGTTAATGCATGCAGATTTGATCGCTATCCGCGCGGGCATCGAGCAACTGCAAACTGCGGGCGCGCGAACCATCGATTGTCACCATGCCGGGCTTTTGGGCGGCGAGCCGCTCAGCAAGGTTCGGAAGATTGCCGACGAGTGGAAACAACCTTTCCAGCAAGAGTACACGGAACGAACCGTCAACCAAGCCTTCGAAAATCTGCTGGGATTGCGCAGCGACGTGGAACAAGGGATCCAAAAAGCGACTGCGCAAAACGGTTCCAGGAAAGCGGTGGAGGCTTCAAGACAGAGCCCGCCTACGAAGAAGACCGGGCCAGCACTCAAAGATTCCGGCCCTAAAGCGAAACCCAAAGAGCCATCGGGTGCCCCGGGCACTGCAAATATTGATCCTACTGGCGCGCTGGATTTTGAAACCAGCATGGAGCAAATCTGGGAGCAGTTGATCGCGACACCGCCATCTCGCGGGCGGTCGATGACCACGGTAAAAATCGGTGGAGCCCGCATCCTGTTGTCGTCGTGGGAAGTGACGGCCTTCGTAAGCGAAGACGGACCGTCCGCGGAAGACTTGCGACGCGCGGTCGTTGCACGCGTACTGGTGGCCGCTGCGATGGAATCCGCCAAGGAAACGGGAAATGCCACTTCGCTCGACCGCGCCATGAACATGGCGCGCATGGAAGTGACGCGGTTGCAGGAGCGCGTGGACGTCGCCAAGCAAGCCAAAGATACAGAAGCAGCGGTGAACCTCGGCATCAGTACGAAGCGTTTGCTTTCGACGCTGGATGAGGCGGAAAAACTGTAGTTGACAGTGGGTGTTTTTGCGTAAAACGAAAACATTCCCGGGAGCGGCCTTTCTTGCGACACGCCAACGTAGTCATACTCACCGATGAAGCCGAATTCGCCCGGCTGCTGACGGCTTGCTGGCAAGCCGAACAGCAAGCTCCGGTAATCACCGTCTTGACGAGTGAACTCTGGCAGCAACAAGAAGCGCCAGCGTGCGACCTGGTTGTCGTTGGCCCCATGCGGGAAGGCAAGCTAACGAATGTGCTTCGTTCACTGGATCCCTCCACAGCCGTCATTTTGTGCGTGCCCGCCGACTCCAAGGAATTCGGGCTACTGCGCAGCAAATATCCGAGGCTGGTGCATGTGCCGCTGCGCGAAGATTGGGCGCACACCCTAATGCTCGTGGCGGGCGAATCGCTTCGCCGCGTTGAAGCCATGCGGCTGGCCAAACAAGCAGAGTGCTTGGCCGCCAAGAACGAAAATCACGCGACGCTGGGCCGCTATATGTTGGAGATGAAGCACAGCGTCAACAACGCGCTGACCTCCATGCTCGGAAACGCGGAATTGCTTCTGCTGGAGCCCGGGCAGCTCTCTTCGCAGTCCCTGGCCCAGATCAAAACCATTCACAGCATGGCTTTGCGGATCAATGAAGTGATGCAGCGTTTCTCATCGCTGGCCTCCGAGATGCAAGAGGCTGAGAATGCTTCTCAAGCTGAGACGCAAGAGACCGGCTCGCCAACTTCCCCCTACCCCTGAGCTGAGCGGCAAACCTGGAACTTATTAAAAGGCAAAGACTTAGCTTCGCACGACACAACCGCGTAGGGAACTCCAAGGCTGGCTGCTGACGTGCACCTCTTCGCTGTGGAGAAGCATGGGGAGACCACGGCTGTGCTCAAAAAAGTTCTAATCGTCGACGACTCACCAGCCGAAGTCAAGCTGATGCAAAGCCTTTTGGAGAAGGAAGGCTATTGGCCCGTAGGGCTGAACGACCCCAAACTCGTGGAGGAAGCCATTACCCACGAGCGGCCCAGCGTCATTCTTCTGGACATCGTGATGCCGGATCGCAACGGCTATCAGGTCTGCCGCGACCTGAAGGGGAACGCGGAATTTAATTCCATTCCCGTGATTATGGTCACTTCCAAAGCTTCCGTGAGCGACAAGTTCTGGGGCGAACAGCAGGGCGCGGATGGATACTTGACCAAGCCGTTTACGCGCGACGAATTGCTTCGTGCGGTTCGGCGGTTTGCTTAAAGGATTTTGGGAGACTGAGCAAGTGATGAACGACGACTTTCATCTTGAGCCTCTTCCGGCAGACGCCGATACGGGCGAACTGCTGGAAGCGCTTGGGCCGATCAAAGACCGGCCCCCGGAATCGCAGTTCTGCGTATTCCGCAGCGGCCGCGAACGGTTTTGCTTGCCGGTGCTCGACGTCGAAGAAGTGCTGGATTGGCCGCCGGTGACCAAACTGCCGCTCGCTCCGGCGTTCCTGCTGGGCATTTTCAACTTGCGCGGCGTAATTGTGCCGCTGATCGACATCGCCATCACCGAAGGGCGCCGGCCCGGGCTGCTCCCCAAGCATGTGGTCGTCGCTTCGCTGCGGAGCGAGAGCCATCACGAAGACGTGCGCATCGGGATCGCCTCGGACGAAGTGATCGGAACGTATGCGGTGAAGAACGAAGATTTTCTCGAGCAGGCGCCGGAAAACGTGCCGCATTGCATTGGCATGCTGCGCCACGACGATCGGCTCGCGCTGGTCATCGATCTGCGCCGGCTGCTTGAGGTGTTTCCAGGGCCCAGCATTTGAAGGAACCGGAGACAGCGCCGCGGATGGCGCGCTCCGCTGAAAGGATTTGGAGGGTGGCATGAAATCGCGACTGAGTTCGACAATCTGGGCGCTGGTCCTATTCAACGGCCTGGCTTACCTAGCCGTTCTGTGGCTGGCGTTCAGCGCCGGGAAAAAGGCGGGCGACACACCGGGACTCGACTTTGGCTCCCCAGCCGTCGTCGGCGCTCTGGGAGTGGCGCTCGTCATGTCCGTGATTCTGGCGTGGCGCCTTGGAGCCCTGTTGAGACCGGTGCAGGCCCTCACGGAGTTCTCCGAGCGGCTGGCCGCAGGCGACCCGCGCGCCCGCGCCGAAGTCGATGCCACGAATGAACTGGGCTACATTGCCGACAATCTGAACCGCGCCGTGGCCAAAGTCTCCAAAGCCAACAGCAACCAGGACGCCACCGATTCCTTGCAAAAAAATATCACCGATTTGCTGACGGTCATCAACCAGGTGGCACGCGGCGACTTGACCCTCCGCGGCAAAGTAACCAACGACGCGCTCGGCAACGTCACCGACTCCATCAACTACATGCTCGACAACTTCACCAAAGTGCTCGAGCGCGTGCGCAAGGCGGCTATGGAAGTCACCGCCTGCTCGAACAACATTCTTGTGGCCGCCGACGAAATGCAAGCCGGCGCCACGCAACAGGACCAGGAAATCACCAACACTTCGAGCGCCGTCGAAGAGTTGACGGTCTCGATGAAGCAGGTGTCCAACAACGCGGAAGCCAGCGCCGAAGCGGCGCGCCGCGCCCTCGACGCCGCCGAACAAGGCAACCGTGCGGTGCGCGACACGCTGGGAGGCATGCAGCGCATTCGCGCCTCCGTGCAAGCCACTGCAAAGAAAATCAAGTCGCTGGGCGACCGCTCCTTGGAAATCTCAGAAATCATCAACGTGATTAACGACATCACCGAGCAAACCAACTTGCTGGCGTTGAACGCCGCCATCGAAGCGGCCCGCGCGGGCGAGGCCGGGCGCGGATTCGCGGTCGTTGCCGATGAAGTCCGCAAGCTGGCGGAACACAGCCGCAGCGCCACAAAAGACATCGCCGCCCTCATCAAGGCGATTCAGGCGGAAACGAACGAGGCCGTGGTGGTCATGGAAGAAGGCACCAAGGAAGTGGAAGGCGGAGCGGCGCTGGCGGATCAGGCGGGCCGCGCGCTGGACGCTATTTCCAACGTCGTGCGCCAGTCGGCAGAACTCGTCCAGGAAATTTCGCTGGCTTCCAAGCAACAGGTGCGCGGGACGGAAGGCGTGGCACACGCGATGCAGATTATTTCCAACATCACTCGGCAGACTTCACAGGGGACGCGCGGAACTGTGGCAACCGTGAGCCAGCTCGTCAAACTTTCGGATCAATTGAACGAAGCACTGGCCCAGTTCCGAGCCGGAATGAAGGTAGGAGCAGCGTCTCAGGAACAATCCGATAGGCCTGTCCCAGCGGGAGCGAGTCGTTAGTCGTCAGCCCATTTGCTGCCTTTAAGGAGCAGGTAGGAGCGCAGCCTAAGAGAAGACGGGAGAACGATGAGCGACCGCCAGGGACCAGGCCACGGGCTGAGCGAACATGAATTGAGCGAGATCCGCATGCTAATCGAAGAGCGGACAGGAATTTACTTCGATGAATCGCGCGAGCGGTTCTTCTCCACTCGCGTGAAGGAGCACCTACGCGCCAAAGGGCTCACCCGCGGCACCGACTTGCTGCGCGGCATGCGCAAGTCCAACGTGGAGTACGAGGCCCTTCTGGAAAGATTGCTCACGCAGGAGACCAGTTTTTTCCGCTATCCCGGCGTCTACGAAGCTTTTGAAAAGCGGGTTTTACCGGAATTGCACGTAAAGAAATTTTGGAAGAACCCGCGGACGCTGCGCATCTGGAGCGCAGGCTGTTCGACGGGCGAGGAGCCCTATTCGATCGCCATTACCATTGCGGATTCGCTTTCCTTCGCGGACTCGTGGAACGTGGAAATCCTGGCCACCGATATCGGCCGGCAAGCGTTGAAGCACGCCGAGAGTGGCGTGTACTCGGGCCGCAGCATTGCCAGCCTGAGCGAAAAGCAGCTCGGCACTCATTTTTCTGCCGTGGAAGGTGGACGGCAGGTCAGGCCGAGACTGCGGAAAATGGTTTCGTTCGCGCAGATGAATCTCGCTTCTCCTGTTTATCTCGGACGCATGGACGCGATCTTCTGCATGAACGTGCTGATCTATTTCTCCGAGGAGCGCCGCCGTGCGGTAGTGCAGCGTTTTTATGAAACGCTGGAGCCGGGCGGATATCTCTTTCTCGGACATTCCGAGTCGATTTCGAAAATGCCGGTGAAGTTTCAGGCCATCGTGTTGAACGATTGCATTTTGTACCGCAAGCCGACCGCGGACGAATTGCTGAAGCCTGAACTGCTAGCCACGGAGGGACGCGCGTGAGCACGCCGGACCGCGAAGCCGTCGAAGTCTTCCTCCAGGAAGCCGCGGAGCATCTGCAATATCTCCGGGAATACGTCAGTGTGTTGCAGGACGTCGAGCCGAAACATGAGGACCTCGAACGTCTGTATATCGCGGCCCACACCCTGGGCGGCACTTCGGCAAGCTATGGATTTCCGCGCTTCTCGGAAATCGCAGGAAAACTTGCGCACGTATTTCAATACGCGCTCAACGCGCCTTTAGGCGAGGATCTACATGGGCCGCTGACTGAGTTTCTTTCCGACGGAATTTCGCTCCTCGAAACGGATTTATTGGAAATCAGCGACACGGGCCACGAAAATGTCGAGGACATCGCCGCCTTCAAGGAACGCTATCGCTTCGCGTTTCCGACCGAGCCGCCACCGCTGAATCTGGCGCAGCCCGAAGCTCCTTCGCCGCTTGCCGAGGAAGAAACCGGGGAACCAGCGCCCGCCGCTCCAACCGGGTCCTACTTCGACGCGCTCCCGGCCGACGACGAAGTGCCAGACGAAATTTTGGAGTTTTTCCAACCGGAAGCGGAAGAGCACTTGCAAGTGGTCAGCGATTGCCTCATTTCGCTGGAAGGAAACAACAATCCGGAAGAAATTAACAAGCTGTTCCGCGCGATTCACACCATAAAAGGTTCTGCTGCGCAAGTCGGGTTGAAACGGCTCGGCGGCATCGCGCACCGCGTCGAAGATTTGATTGGCCGGCTGCGCGAAGGCGAAATTGAGCCTTCGCCTGCGGTTGTGGATCTGTGCCTCGAGTCGGTGGACCTTCTGAAGAAAACGCTTCACCGTCAATGGGCCGACGAAACCGAAATGCGCACGGGAGTCGATTCTTTGCTCGGGCGCATTGCAGAATTTGCCCCGCTCGAGCCGGAAGAAGGGGAAGCCCAGCCCGCGGCTGTCGAAGCGACGCAACAGCCCGGCGAGCCAGCGGAGAAGATGGCCGCGTCGCAGGCCATGGCGCCGGCGAAGAAGTTGGTTAAGCAGATCGCCGCTGCCTCCGCGGCAAAGTCCGTGCGCATCGCGCTCGCCCGGCTCGACCGAATGATGAACACCGTGGGTGAATTGGTCATCAACCGCACGCGCATGGTCGGCCGCGTCGGAGAGTTGGAGAAGCTTGTCGATACACTGAGTTTTTCAAAGGAGCGGTTGCAAGGCAAAGTGGCGGAGTTCCAGGAGAAGTACGAATTCAACCGCATCAGCCCGAACCGAAATGCAACGCCGTGGAACCCGGAATCCGCGCCGAAGTTTCTCTCCAGCGCGGCGGTCGGCGAGACTTCGTTCTGGTCCGAATTCAGCGAACTGGAAATGGACCGCTATGACGACGTCAACATCTTGTCGCGTTCCATGGCGGAAATCTCCGCGGACGTGAACGAAGTGCTTTCGCAACTCGAAGCCTTCATCGGGCGCGTCGAAGGTGACATTGACGAATTCACTAAACTCGCGCATCACCTTCAGGATGAAATTACCGCGGCGCGCATGGTACCTATTGGAACGCTGTATTCCCGCTTGTCGCGCGCAGTGCGAGACGCAGCTAAATCAACCAATAAGGACGTGGAACTCGAACTCACCGGAAGTGAAACCGAACTCGACAACAACATCATTCAGCAGATTTCCGATCCACTTGTCCACCTTGTGCGCAACGCCGTCGCCCATGGCATCGAGCACAGCAACGACCGCGCTGCAACCGGGAAGCCGGCTACCGGAAAAATCATGCTGCGGGCGTATCACCGCGGCAACCACATCTATATCGAAGTAGAAGATGATGGCCGCGGCATCGACTACCAGCGCGTGAAACAGAGCGCCATTGAGCGCGGCTTGGTTTCCGTGGAAACCGCCGACCGGCTCACGGAACGCGACATGCGCGAAATGCTCTTCCATCCGGGATTCTCGACCGCTCCCACCAAGAGCGAACTGGCTGGGCGCGGAGTGGGCCTCGACGTGGTGCGCGCCAACTTGAACGCGCTGAACGGCGAAATCGAAATCCAAAGTGTTACCGGCCAAGGCACAAAATTCACTTTGAAGGTTCCTCTGACGCTTATCATCTCGCCCGCGCTGTTTGTCCGCTGTGGGTCGACGAACTTCGCGCTGCCGCTGGCGGTCGTCGAAGAAATTCGCCGCTTGCGCGCGGACGAAATCGAGGATGTCGGCGGGAAATTGCTGACCAAGGTACGGGACGTGGTCACCGAAGTCATCCGCCTGGACACTTATCTTGGCTTGCCGCCGCTCGAGCCCGTCAACGGATTTTTCCGCATGGTCGTGGCCAACGCCGGAAATCACCAGATCGGCCTGGTGGTCGAGGAAGTGCTCGGCAAAGACGAAATCGTGATTAAGAACCTCGGCGAATACCTCCGCCGCGTGAAGCTTTTCCCCGGCACCACCATCGCGCCTGACGGCAGCCTGATTCTGCTGATCGACTTGAACCGCATGGTCGCTGTCGAACCAGCAGATCACCGTCCGCTCCAGGCCAGCGCCAGCGCCGCGCGCATTTTTGCGCCGGGCTCGGCGGCGGTGGCGCGCGGCACGATTCCCTCCGAAGCGATCGACCGCGTCGAGCAGGAACGCGTCATCGTCGTAGCCGACGATTCCATCAGCGTGCGCAAATTCGTCGGACGCATGCTGGAGAAGAACGGCTACCGCGTGAAGCTAGCCGCCGACGGCCTCGAAGCGGCAGAACTTGTGTCGCAGCACGGCTGCCACCTGATCATCACTGACCTCGAGATGCCGCGCATGACCGGTTACGAGCTGATGGTGCAGATGCGCCAGAGCCCGTCCACACGCCGGATCCCGGTGATGGTCGTTACCTCGCGCGCCGGCGCCAAGCATCGCGACCGGGCCATGAAGGAAGGCGCTTCCGCTTTCCTCACCAAGCCGGTCCAAGAAGATCAGTTGATTGCGGCCGTTGAACAAGTTATGGGAACGGAGACGCCACGCCCGGCCGCGCCGGTGGCGTGACAGCACAATGGCAACCCCTTCGAAAAAAATCCGCGTGCTCGTTGTGGACGACTCCACGTTCATGCGCAAGGTGCTGGAGAACATCTACAACAGCGACGAACAAATGCAGGTGGTTGGCAGCGCCAAGGATGGCCGTGAAGCTGTGACCATGGCGGAATCCCTGAAACCTGATGTGATTTCGATGGATATCAACATGCCGCACGTGGACGGCCTCCAGGCTACCGCCGAGATCATGACCACAAACCCAAAGCCTATCGTTATTGTCAGCTCCGAATCGAAAGAAGGAGCAGCGAGCACTCTACGCGCGCTCGAATTGGGCGCCATTGAATTTGTCGCCAAACCATCAAGCGGTATCGACCTAGACATGCAAACTGTGAAGGAAGAACTTCTTCGCAAAGTGCGCATGGCCGCCAAAGTGCGCGTGGTGCGTACGGCCACACGTTTGGCTTCCTCGATTCAAAACTCCGGCAGTGGCGCAAAACTCGCTTCGGCTCCGAAGGCCAGCCCGCGTTCAGCAGCCGGTGCAGCAAGTGACCAACGGTTCCCCGTCGTTGTTTTAGTCGCCTCCACCGGAGGCCCGGCAACCGTCATGCGCATCGCTCCAGGCTTCACGCGCGACTTTCCTGCCGCTGTCATTCTGGTGCAGCACATGCCCGCGACGTTCACATCGCAATACGCCGCGCAACTCGCCGAATTCACGGAAATCCGCGTGAAGGAAGCGGAATCCAACGAATCTCTCATCCCCGGCACGCTCTACATTTGCCCAGGCGGACAGCACCTGCGTGTGACGTCAAGCGGAAGAATTCAGCTCGATGGAGCATCCGGCCGCATTAACGGCTACCTACCCAACATGGACCTCACCATGGAATCGGTTGCCGCGTACGCCGGACCGTTGAGCATCGCCGGCGTACTTACAGGCATGGGCAACGACGGAACTGGCGGCGCGAAAGCCATCAAGACAGCAGGTGGTCTTGTTCTGGCGCAGGACGAAGCGAGCTGCGTCATTTTTGGCATGCCTGCAGAGGCCATCAAAGCCGGAGTCGTGGACCAGGTTCTTGGCATCGACGACATTTACCAAGCCATCGAGAAGCGCGTCGTGGGGATTTGCAAGCCAACGCCTGCGGGAGTTCGCTGATGCCTTCGCCAACTCCAGCTAAGCCCGGCTCTTTGCGCGCGGAACAAATTATTCTGTTTCGCATCGGCGAACAGCTCTTTGCATTGTCCTCGTCCTCGGTGCAGGAAGTGCGGGGCGCGGACAGCCTCTGTGGTGGCGCGACCGAAATCACCGCGCCAGGCGTCGAGAAAGTTCGTCAATTCGTCAGGCGCGGCCATCAGACGCTGTTTATCGTCAACGGCGCCGCGCATTTTGGGCTGTCTGCTCGCGAAGGAGTTCTCGCTTTCGTATTGCGCAATACGCGTACGGCTCTGCTGGTCGACAGCATCGAAAGAATGACGGCCATGACGAGATTGCAGGCGCTGCCTCTCTCGTTCTGCCATGAAGAACGGCGATGGTACCGCGGGCTGACGGCTCTGGATCAAACCGTGGTTCCGGTCGTGCGTCCCGAAGGCTTTTTGTCAGACGAGGAATTGCTGATGCTTGACGCCTCGCTCCCACCTCCGGAGGCCTGGACCGAGGAGGAAGAGACGGCTGAAGAAAGAGACGCGGACTTGGGCGCGGAATTGAACTGACGTATCGAATGAACGCAATGACCGTCTCCACCGAGCTCGAACTGAAATCTTTCGTCCTGCTGCGACTGGGCGATCGGCGCTTTGCGGTTGCCGCCGACCAGACTGCGGAGTTGGTCGCGCCCAGCCGCGTTTTCCGTTTCCCTCACAGGACTCCGAAGATTGAGGGAGTGATTTTGCGGCGTGGAAGGATTGTTCCGGTCTGCGACGTTGCCGAAAAGCTGATTGGAAAATATCTGACGTCGCGGCGCTTCTATCTCATTGCGTTGCGCCGCTACGGACCAAGGAACGAATGGGTGGCTCTGCCGGTCACTGGGGAATGCGAACTGATCAACGCGGAACTGACCGCAGCGAGCGCATCCGACGAACCGCACGTCGCGGGATGGCTTTCGCACGCTGGAGACGTCATTGAAGTGCTGAGCCTGGACGCGTTGACCCCCGGCCCTGACGAGTTCGCCACAAGCCCCACCGCATCGGAACCTCCGACAGCCCAGCCTACTCACCGGAACGACGCGGAGGCGAGGCCATGATTTCCGCGGCGCACCCAATCAAGGTTCTGTTGATCGACAGCAACGTGTACTTTGCCAAGCGCCTCAGCGATGCCCTGAAACGCGAAGGCTTTGAAGTAACCACCAGCACGCAAGCGGCTTATGCGCTGACCGCTCTCGAATACGATGCTCCCGGGGCGATCTTGTGTGCTACCAACATGCGCGAGATGGGTGCACTCGAAATCGCTCGGATCATTCGCGCGGATGCGAAAAGCTCCAGTCTCCCCATCGTGGCTCTTGGTGACGGCAGCCAGCGTGCGTTGATGGAAGCATTTCAGGCGGGATGCGACGATTACATCGACCGCAGCCGCCAACCCGGCGTCATCGCCTCCCATGTGAGACAAATCATCGTCAGCAAACTGGAGGGCTTCCAGCCCACGCAATTGCTCTCGCAATCCGACACCAGCCTGAGCGGCAACTTGACGCACCATGACCTCACCGGCGTGATGCAAATGCTCGGCCACGCGCACCAGACCGGGGCATTGCATATCAATGCGGGAGAAACCGACGCGGTTCTCTTCTACGAAGGGGGAGAAATTTCCCACGCCGAATGCGGCACTCTGTTCGGCGATGAAGCCGTGATTTATATCCTGAAGAACTGTGTCAACGGAAACCATGGCGTCTACAAATTTATGTACGGCGCCACATCGTCGCAGCGTACCGTGCTTCGTTCAGCTACCGACTTGATGCTCGATGCCATGCGCGAAGTTGACGAAAGTTCCCGCGACATGGCGGACAAGGAAACCCCATGAGTGAAGCGATGACCATTCCCCCTCTCGACGAAGCGCCAGAAAAACGCGTACCCACGGTTTATTTCATCGACGACAGCGCCACCATGCGCGAAGTCATCAAGATCGCTTTTCGCCGCGAACACATCCACGTGATTACGTGTGCCGACGCCGCCTCCGCTCTCGCGCAATTCCAACAAACTCGCCCGGACGTGGTCATCACCGACGTGATTATGCCGGATCAGGACGGCTACTCCGTCTGCACCCAGATCAAAGAGAACCCCGATCTCAGTGGCACTCCGGTTCTGCTCATGTCTGGGGTGGTAAACAAAACGGTCGCCGACAAGGCCGTGTCGGTCAGAGCGGACGAGTTGATTCGCAAACCCTTTCAACCGCAGGAATTAATCAACCGCGTGAAGGCTCTTCTCGAGCCCCAGAGTCCAGGGCCGACGCCTTCTGCGGAACGAAGCGCCTCTGCGGCCGCATTGAGCAGTCTTTTCGCTCCTGCGCTCCCCGCTCCGCAAGCGCTCACGCCATCCCCTGCGCCACCCGCGGCTCAGGAACCAGCCTGGCCTCGCGCGCTGGCCGAAGCGTTTGCTCCGCGCCCCCCGGCCCAGGCGCAGGCTGAGGTTCAGTCACACACGCAAACTTCTGCACGGCCCGCGGCTTCCGCGCATGATCTGCAAAAACTTCGTATGGAAATTGCGCGCCTGGAACTGCTGGTCAAGAAACTCCAGACCGAGCTGCAAATCGAGCGGCAATACAACCAGGCGCTCGAGACCCAAATCCGTGCCTTTGCCCAAATCGAATAGCCGATACTTCTAATCCCCACTACTCCTAGGGGCGCAGTAGGTTGCGCCCCTAGCCAATCCGTGCCACTGACAAGACTGCGTAATTCCAACTCTCCTCTTGACAATCAGGAGGAGAAGCGTATGCTTCCTCTTGACCCTCAGGAGGAACGCTTCCATGGCAGACAAGCCAAGTGATCTCGTCCAGGGCACTCTGGACATGCTCATTCTGAAAACGCTGGCGCTCGAGCCCATGCATGGCTACGGCATTGCTGTCCGCCTCGAACAGATGAGCCACGGCGTCTTCCGCGTCAACGCAGGCTCGCTATTTGTCGCTTTTCAGCGGCTGCAGCGCGCCGGGCTAATCAAGGGCGAATGGAAAGCCACTGAGAACAGCAGACGCGCGAAATATTACGCGCTAACCGAACAAGGCCGGAAGCAACTTAACAGCGAGACGCGGGAATGGGGGCGGCAAGTGGCGGCCATCGCCAGAATCCTGGAGGCCTCGTAAACTTATGTCCTTTCTGCGTAGCATGGCCTCGGGGCTCCAATCGATTTTTCGAAAGAAACAGGCCAGGCGGGAGCTGGACGAAGAACTAAACGGCTTCCTCGAAATGGCCGCGGAAGAAAAGATGAAGGGGGGCTTGACGCGCAAGGATGCCCTTCGCGCCGTGCGCCTGGAACGAGGAAGCCTGGAAGTGTCGAAGGAAGAGGTGCGCTCCGCCGGCTGGGAATCTTTCTTGGAAACCTGCTGGCAAGATTTGCGGTATGCCGCCAGACAGCTTCGGGCAAATCTGCTGGTCGCCGCGGCAGCGATCCTCTCGCTGGCATTGGGGATCGGCGCGAATACCGCGATTTTTCAATTGATCGATGCCGTCCGGCTGCGCACGCTGCCGGTGAACCATCCCCAAGAAATCGCGAAAATTGCCATCGACCACCGGGGTAGTGCAAGTGGGAGTTTCAGTTCCCGCTATCCGGACCTGACGTTCGCAATGTGGGAGCAGATTCGCAAGCAACAGCAAGGCTTCTCCAAGGTTTTTGCGTGGGGTCCGACCGTATTCAACATTGCGCCGGGTGGCGAAGTGCACAACGCGCAGGGGCTGTGGGTCAGCGGCGAATTTTTCGAAACGCTAGGAGTGCAGCCTGCGCTCGGGCGCTTGCTCGGTCCAGCAGACGATCAGCCCGCATGCGGCTCGGCCGCTGTTGCCATCAGCTATTCCTTCTGGCAGCGCGAATTTGGCGGAGAGCGTTTCGTGCTGGACCGCACCCTCACCATCAACCGGCACGCTTTTCGCATAGTGGGTGTGGCGCCCGCGGATTTCACCGGCGTGGAAGTCGGCAGGTACTTCGACGTAGCTGCTCCACTGTGCGGCGAACCGCTGGTCAACGGAGAATACAGCCAACGGAAAAGCCGTTCGGGCTGGTGGCTCTCGGTAATGGGCCGGCGGAAACCGGGCTGGAGCATCGAGCGTGCCGCAGCCCAGTTGCGCGCGATTTCTCCGGGACTGTTTGAGGCCACGCTGCCGCCGGAGTTCAATCCCTCTAACGCCAAACATTTTCTGCAATACAAGCTGGGGGCGTTCGCCGCGGATTCCGGCCTTTCGGATCTTCGCCAGGATTACGAAAAGCCTTTATGGCTGCTGCTCGGCTTGGCTGGACTCGTGTTGCTGATCGCCTCGGCGAATCTCGCGAATTTGATGCTCGCCCGGGCAAGCACGAGAGAGAGAGAAATTGGCGTGCGCTTGGCCCTCGGAGCGGGGCGCGGGCGCCTCATTCGCCAACTCCTGGCAGAAAGCTTGCTGCTGGCCCTCATCGGTGCGGGGCTGGGAGCACTCTTGGCGCGGAGTCTCGGTCAGGTGCTGGTCGCTTCGCTAAGCACGCCGCACGATCCGCTGTTCATCGATTTGGGAATGGATTGGCGGATGCTGGGCTTCACCGTGGGGCTCGCGGTGTTGACTTGCATTTTGTTCGGGTTGGCGCCGGCCCTGCGCTCCGCCAATGTCGCACCGGGTATCGTACTTAAGGAGTGCACGCGCGGGACAACCGCGGGACGCTCCCGGTTCGGGCTTCGCCGAGTTTTGGTCGTCTCGCAAATCGCGCTCTCGCTCACGCTGCTCGTGGGTGCGCTACTCTTTGCGCGCAGCTTGAACAATTTGGCCGGGCTCGACGCAGGCTTTCGCCAAGACGGTGTCTTGGTGGCGGATGTCGACTTCACTCCGCTGCGTATTCCCAAAGAGGCGCGCATAGCTTTCTCGGACAATCTCTTGCAACGCGTGCGCGCCATTCCGGGAGTGGAGACGGCGGCCCTGGCGTCGATCGTTCCGCTGAGCGGTGATGGCATCGGCCACGACATTTTGTGGGGCGAAACCGGCGAGCCGGAAGGAGATGCCCCCGTTGCGGCATTCAATATCGTCAGCCCCGGCTACTTCGACACGCTGCGGACAAAAATTCTGAGTGGCCGCGATTTCGACGATCACGATACGCTGGCTTCGCCGAATGTCGCCATTGTGAACGAACAATTCGCACACAAGTTTGCCAAGGGCGCAAATCCTGTGGGCTTGAAATTCCGCGTCCGCAGCCTCCAAACGACCCGGCTTTACGAAATCATCGGGCTAGTGCGAAACACAAAATATTCGGACCTGCGTGAGGACTTCCCGTCCATCGTATACACCGCCAAAGCGCAGTACCTGACTCCTGGCACCGATGCGCAAATCTTGGTGCGTTCGCATGCGGGGCTGGTTGGGTTGACCGCAGCGATAAAGAGCACTGCGGAAGCGGTGAACCCCAACATGGATATCTCTTTTTCTGCCTTGCGCACGACCATCGAGGAAGGTTTGCTGCGCGACCGCTTGATGGCCCGGTTGTCCGGATTTTTTGCGATTCTCGCGGTTCTGCTCGCGGTGGTCGGTCTGTATGGAGTGATGTCCTACATGGTGGCCCAGCGGCGCAATGAGATCGCCATTCGCATGGCGCTCGGCGCGGCTCCCGCGAGCATCGTCAAGCTGGTGATGCAGGAATCCGGAACATTGCTGCTTGTGGGATTGGTGATCGGGGCGGCGATAGCGCTGGCAGGAGGACGGGCGGCCACAGCGATGCTCTTTGGACTCAATCCCGGCGATCCGCTCACGCTGGGGGCGGCGCTCATCGGCCTCTCCGTTGTAGCGGCCCTGGCCAGCTTGCTACCCGCTCGCCGTGCGTCGCGGAATGATCCGATGCTCGCACTGCGCGACGAGTAAGTCATGGCGCTTTTGGAGGCATGACACCGAATTGGGAAGGGGTGTGAACTTGCCGTAGTTCTGGGGGACGTAGGGTTAGTGATGTCCATCTTGCGAACTATAGCTGACGGTCTCCGTTCCTTGTTTCGAAAGAAACAGGCCGGCCAGGAACTCGAAGAAGAAGTAAACGGTTTCCTCGAAATGGCGGCCCAGGAAAAGCTGAAGCAGCGCCTGAGCCGCAAAGAGGCTCTCCGCGCCGTGCGCCTGGAACGTGGCAGCTCGGACATTACCAAGGAAGAAGTCCGCTCCGCCGGCTGGGAATCTTTCTTGGAAACCTGCTGGCAAGATCTGCGCTTCGCTGTCCGCATGCTGCGCAAGTCTCCCGGCTTCACCGTCGTCGCGGTGCTCACTCTGGCCCTCGGCATCGGCGCCAACACCGCCATCTTCAGCCTCACGAACGAGCTGCTCCTGCGAAAGCTGCCGGTGCGCGATCCCGAGCAGTTGATGGTCTTCGGCCGCGCCAGGAGCTGCTGCATGATCGGAGGCGTCACCCGGTTGTACGAGATTTTCTCCTACCCCCCAATACCGTGATCACTCCGTCGCCTGAAAGGCGACGGCTTCTCGCGGCACGCATGAGGCGACATCCTCTACGTTATGCCGCGAACGCCCGATCCGGGCGCGTTGCAGTATGACTTGCGCGCTGACCACGTCACG
>Ga0209156_10000051_pt1 | contig 78488 bp, 75 predicted proteins | sample GraSoiAngelo_124_FD_185881 | JGI IMG/M metagenome (GOLD analysis project Ga0209156, IMG submission 185881) | Grasslands soil microbial communities from the Angelo Coastal Reserve, California, USA - 14_0927_05_20cm (SPAdes) (version 2) | ecosystem: Environmental > Terrestrial > Soil > Grasslands... | reverse complement strand
GATCTGGTCCAGCCGGATACCGCTGAAGAGCGTTTCCATGTCCTCCAGCGAGTCGATCGCAACTCCGCAGTGGCCCACCTCGCCTTCGCTCAGCGGATCGTCGGAGTCGTAGCCCATCAGGGTCGGCATGTCAAAGGCCACCGACAGGCCGGCCTGGCCCTGCGAGAGCAGGAACTTGTAGCGGCGGTTCGTCTCTTCGGCGGTACCGTAGCCGGCGAATTGACGGATGGTCCACAGCTGGCCCCGGTACATCGATGGGTAGACGCCGCGCGTGTAGGGAAATTCACCGGGGTAGCCGAGCTTGTCGTCGTAAGTCCAGCCGGCCAGGTCTTCCGGTGTATAGAGCGGCTCCACTGGCATGCCGGAGAGCGTGGTGGCAGCCTCCTTCGGGGCCCGCTTCCCGGCTCGATACCGGGTCGCCCACTCCTCGTACGCGGTCTTGCGGCGAAGCGCCATCAACTGCCTCCTTGGGACGCTCGCTCCCCCAGGACCTCCTCGGCGAGCGTGTATGGGTTTAGTTTCCCATTCCGGTTGTCCCGGAGCCGCCGTCCCACCACGGTGTCGCCGTCGAGCAGGCGGCGGGCGTCCTCGCGAGCGCGTTCGGCCACCAGGGCGACGACTTCCTGTTTGACGCGCTCCTGCCTGCGGGAGGTGAGCGCGCCGCTTTCCTTGAGATAGGCCTGGTGCGAGAGGATCGCCTCCCAGGCCTTTGCGATCCCCTCCTCGTTCGCGGCGGACACCATGACGATGGGCGGCCGCCATGCCTGCTTCGGACCGAGAGCCATGGCGTCCTGGATCAACCGCCGCGTCTTCTCGGCGCCACCCAGGTCAACCTTGTTGATGACGAAAATATCGGCGATCTCCAGGATGCCGGCCTTGATCGTCTGGACGGCGTCGCCCGACTCGGGCATCAGCGTCAGGGTGACGCTGTCGCAGATGGTCGAGATCTCCAGCTCGGACTGCCCGACACCGACGGTTTCCACAAGAATCACGTCCCGTCCGTAGGCATCGAGCAGGTGAATCGCCTCCCGGGTGGCGGCAGCCAGCCCACCCAGATGACCGCGAGCCCCCATGCTGCGGATAAAGACGCCCCGATCGAGGGTGTGTCGGGACATCCGGATCCGATCGCCGAGAACAGCACCGCCCGTAAAGGGGCTGCTGGGGTCCACGGCGATCACGCCAACCGTTTGTCCCCGGTCGCGGATCACCTTGACGAGCGCGTCGGCCAGGGTGCTCTTGCCGGTTCCGGGCGCGCCGGTGAGCCCAACCAGGTAGGCCTTCCCGGTGTGGGGCTGTAACTCGGCCACCAGTTCCGTCGCCTGCGGGTCGCGATCTTCGGCCAGGCTGATCGCCCTCGCCAGCGCCCGCACATCACCGGAAAGCAGGGCCCCGGCCAAACTCATCTCGAACTCATCCTATCAGCCATCTTTCTGATCTTCCGACAGGAGAGGGCCTACGGTGCCGGGAAGGTTTTGAGGGTGAAATCCGAGCCCAGCAGGACGGTAACACTGGGTCCGCTGGCCGGCGCCGCAGCCGGGACCACGACCCCGCCAAAGTAGCTCTGCAGCCAGGCCACGGTCGCTGCCGCACTGCCGCCGGAGCCGTCCAGGATTTGGGTCTGCGCCACACGCAGCCTGGTGGCCGGCCCCGGGCGGGCGTTCAATCCCTGCGCCTGCAGCAGGGACGCCATGATGCTGGCCGGCGTCCCGATTCCGTACGGCAGCCAGTAGCGGCCGCTTCCATCCTGGAGCTGGAAGGGCACTCGGGCCGCCAGCAGCGCCCGGTCAACCGGCGCCGCTGCCAGGTAACGATGCAGCGCGTCGTAGGTTGGATCGAGCGGTTGCAGGACATACTGGCCGCTGCTGTTGTAGCCGCTGCGCAGGAAATTCGACGTGTCGATCGCAATCCGCCGGATGTCCTCGTCCTTGAACTGCCCGGCCAGGTCGGCCAGCTGTCGCATCTGGGCGGGGCGCAGGTTGGTGCGCACGTTGTCCTGCAGCGCGCCGAGCAGCGAAAGCAGCCGGGGAATCGCGTTCAGCGAGAAGACGCGCTGCCGGACGGCCAGCATGATGAGCTGCTGGCGTCGCGAGCGGTCGAAATCGGAAGTGGACTCGCGGGAGCGGGCGTACTCCAACGCCCGCTCGCCGTCGAATTGCTGCCAACCGGAATCGAAGTGGACGTGCATCATTCCCGTGCTCTCGCCCCGCGGGTAGCGGCGGTCGTCGAGCGCCGTCGGCACGTTGAGTTGAACGCCGCCGAGGGCATCGACGACGTCGCGGAACGCCCTGAAATCGACGCCGACCCAGTAGTCGATCCGCTGCCCGATGACCTGCGAAACGGTGGCCGCCGCCAGGTCCCCGCCGCCGGTTGCGGTTTTCCAGTCGCTGCGCACGTTCGGATAATTCCGGCGATCGGTGCCGATCGCATAGGCGCTATTCAGCTTGCCCATCATGACCCGGTTGTTGGGGAGGGCGGGAATCTTGACCCAGAGATCACGGGGAAGCGAGACCATGGTCGCTTCGTGTGTTCCCGGGCGGATCGAGAGCACCATGATGGAGTCGGTCAGATAGGCGCCATCGTGTCCCGGCCCTCCGTATCCAAGCAGCAGGATGTTGATCCGCTGGTCGTGCTTGATCTTCCAGCCAAGAGAGCCCGGCTCGTCGGACTGGGCATGGACCAGCGTGATCAGGTCGGCAGGCTGGGCACGCGGGGCAATCGCGTGAATGGCCGACCAGACGCGGAACACGGCCAGCCCCGCGAAAAGGAGGGCCACTCCAGCGATCATGGCCATCGCGGCGCGGCCAGACGGCCAGACGCGCAGCGGGCCGAGCGCGGCGGACGCGCGCCGCCGGCGCGGTTGCGTTCCCAACTGAAACAGCCAGTCTAGCGAACGGGCAAGGGCCATCGAGGGTTGCGCGAGGACGCGAGCATCATTTGTGCGACCGTAAGATGGTCGCGATGCGGGCCAGTCCGGCGGTTCGAGGCGCGCGGGGCCCGTTCGTGCTGCCGGCGCGGCTGCTGTTAGTGGTAGCCGGTCTGCTGTCCGTTGCGCTGGGCAGCTTCAACCTCGTTCATGAGCTTCGCAGCACCAACGTCGACACCATCTACGTGGCGGTGGGCGGCCTGGTCAGCCTCATCTGGCTGGTCAGCCTGTATCTCGCCTGGCGTGGTTTTCGCCTGGCCGTGTTTGCGGCCGGTCTGATCGCCTTCATCGAATTCGGGGTGATCGCCGCGGGTCATTTCGTGACCGCACCCTGGGAGATCGATGTCTACGCGAAACACGAAGGGCTTGCGGTTGCCGCCGTCCTGGTCGCCCTGCTGCCGGCCTGTGCCTTGACCATGTTGGGCGCCATCGTCTCCTGGAGCCACCCGCGGGGACGCCTCGGGCAACTCGAGACGCTGCCCATCCTTCTTGTTGCCCTCCTGGGCGCGATTCTGGCTGTCCTGCACACCACCGACAACGTCGGCCGCAAGGACTTTGGGAGCGCCACTCCGGAAGACGGGGCGTTCGCTGCCGCCGTCGCGATCATCCTCTGGCTGGTGGGGGCGCTGTGGCTCGCTCGCGCCCGCCGGACGGGCGCCCTCCTGATCATGCTGGGGACCTTCATCCTGGCCGATGGCTTCATCACGCTGCATCTGCTGGGTGGGACGGCGGTGAGCGTCATCGCGTCGCAGAGCGGAGTTGTCTGGGCCGGCATCGCGGTCGGCATGGCAACCCTGGCCGTTGCCTCATTCGTCGCGGCGCTGACGTTTCTGGTGGCTGCGCTGACGCCTAAAGGCCCCTGGGCGTGGCTCCGCCGTCAGTCGGGCAGCCGGCTGCCGTCGGGTCCGTAGCGGTAGAAGCCGCGGCCACTCTTTCGCCCGAAATGGCCAGCGTCGACAAGCTGGCGAAGCAGCGGGGGGGCCGCGAAACGCGAGTCGTGTAGCCCGTCGTAGAGCACGCCACAGATGTAGAGATGGGTGTCGAGCCCGACGAAATCAGCCAGCTCCAGCGGCCCCATCGGGTGGTTCAACCCGAGCTTGGCCCCCCGGTCGATGTCCTCCCGGGTGCCCAGGCCTTCCATCAATGCCCGGATCGCCTCGTTGATAAAGGGCACCAGCATTCGATTGACGATGAAGCCGGGATAGTCGAGGGACGTGATCGGCGTCTTGCCGAGCGATGTAGACAGCTCGAGCGTGGTGGCCACCGTGGCATCGGAGGTATCGCGGCCGCGGGTCACCTCCACCAGCGGCATACGCGGCACCGGGTTGAAGAAATGCATCCCGATGAACCGGTCCGGGCGGCGGGTCACCGCGGCCATTGCCGTGATCGGGATGGACGAGGTGTTGCTGGCGAGAATGGCGTCGTCTTTGCAGATGCCGTCGAGGCGCTTGAACAGGTCGCGCTTGGCGTCGAAATTCTCGGTAATCGCCTCGATCACGAAGTCGGCTCGTCCAGCCGCCTCCATTGAGGTCGTCGGATGCAGGCGGCCGAGTGCGGCGTCGCGGGTGGCGGCATCGAGGTCGCCCTTTTGCACGAGGCGTTCGAGTCGCGCCTTGATGTTCTCCATCCCCCTGGCCAGCGGCGCGTCATCCACCTCCCGGATGGTGACGTCAAAGCCGCGGGCGGTGGCGGTTTGGGCGATGCCGGCCCCCATCAGGCCGGCCCCCGCGACGTACAGCTGCTTGACAGTCACGCGGAATCCTTCAGCAGCTCGCGGGCGATCACGAAGCGCTGGATCTCATTCGTGCCCTCGTATATCTGGGTGATCTTCGCGTCCCGCATCATCCGCTCGGCCGGGAAATCCCGAAGGTAACCGTACCCACCCAGGATCTGCACCGCATCGGTGGTGACACGCATGGCGGTGTCCGACGCGAACAGCTTGGCCATCGAGGAACTGCTGCCGATATCGGGGAGGCTCCGGTCGAGGGCGTCGCCCGAGGCGTACGTCAGGGCACGGGCGGCCTCGATCTGGGTGGCCATGTCGGCCAGCATGAACTGAATTCCCTGAAATTCGACGATGGGCTTCCCGAACTGGTGCCGGTCGCGGGCGTAGCGTCGGGCGAGGTCGAAGGCGCCTTCCGCGATCCCCAGCGCTTGCGCGGCGATCCCCGGGCGCGAATGATCGAGCACGCGCATCGCCAGCCTGAATCCCTCACCCTCACCGCCAAGCCGGTTGGCCGCCGGGACCTCCAGGTCCTCGAAGAACAGCTGGGCGGTCGGTGATCCTCGGATCCCGAGCTTCTTCTCCAGCTTGCCGACCTTGAAGCCCGGCATCGTCTTCTCGACGATGAAGGCCGAGATGTTGCGGGCTGGCGTATCGCCGTCCTGGTCGGTGCGAGCGAAGACCACGATCGTGTCGGCCACGCTGCCGCCGGTAATGAAGGTCTTGGAGCCATTGATGACGTAGCGATCGCCGCGTTTGATGGCGCGCGTCCGCATTCCACCGGCGTCCGATCCCGAACCGGGCTCGGTGAGGGCATAAGCCGCCAGGTGTTCGCCGCGCGCCAGCGGTGGAAGGTAGCGACGCTTCTGTTCCTCGGTTCCAGCCAGCCAAATGGGTAGGCTGCCGAGCGACTGCACGCTGAGGATGAGGGAGGAGGTGACGCAGAACTTACTGATTTCCTCAACCGCCACGATCAGCGTCAACGCCCCGCCGCTGATCCCTCCGTACTCCGGCGTGAACGGGATCGCCAGGATGTCGTGCTTGGCGAAGAGTTCCTTGACATCCCAGGGGAACTCGCCCGATTCGTCGATCTCGGCCGCTCGTGGCTCCACCCGCTCGAGGCAGAGGTCGTGGACCATCTCACGGATCTGCTGCTGCTCCTCGTTGAGGCTGAAGTCCATCAGACGCGCACCAGCTCGCGAGCGATAACGATGCGCTGGACCTGGTTTGTGCCTTCATAGATCTGGCACGCCTTGGCGTCACGGACCCGCCGTGCCATCGGATACTCCTCGAGGTAGCCATAGCCGCCGAACACCTGCAGGGCGTCGAGCGTGATGTCCATAGCGGCGTCGGTGGCGAACAGCTTGGCCATGGAGGCTTCCCTCGTGAAGGGTTGCCGGGCATCGCAAAGTGCGGCCGCCTTCCAGGTCATCCAGCGAGCCGCTCGGATCCTGACCGCCATGTCGGCGAGCTTGTTCTGGATGGTTTGCAGCTCGGCGATTGGCTTGCCGAACTGCTTGCGTTCCCGGGCATAGGCGACCGCGTCGTTCAGCGCGCCCTGCGCCAGGCCCACTGCCTGCGCGCTGATGCCGATCCGGCCACTGTCGAGGGCCCGCATCGCGATTCGAAACCCCTCGCCTTCCTGGCCGAGTCGGTCCGCCTCGCCGACGACGCAGTTTTCCAGATACACCTCGGCAATCGCGGAGCCGTTGAGCCCCATCTTCTTGAATTTCGGCCCGACTTTCAGGCCGGGGTTATCACCTCCGACGAGAAACGCGCTGATGCCTTCAGCACCGGAACCTGGCCGGGTGGTGGCAAAGACGACGTAGAGTCCGGCCTCGCCGGCGTTGCTGATGAAAATCTTGGTCCCATTCAGCACATAGCCTCCATCGCGACGGGTTGCGGTGGTGCTGAGGTTGGCTGCGTCGGAACCCGCCTCCGGCTCGGTCAATGCGAAGGCCGCGAGCTTCTTGCCCTGCGCGAGATCGACAAGCCAGCGTCGCCGCTGGTCCTCGTTGCCGAACAGCACGATTGGCTCCGTCCCGACGGAGTTGTGGACGTCGAGGATGACCGAAGTGCTGGCACAGAAGCGAGCGACTTCCTCGACGAAGATCGCGAAGGAGATGTGGTCGAGACCGGCGCCGCCGTATTCTTCCGGCACCAGGATCCCGAGCAGCCCAAGGTCGGCGGCCTTCTGCACCAGGTCTCGGGGGAACTCGCCGCTCTGGTCGATGGCTTCGGCGCGCGGCTTGACCTCCCGCTCGGCGAACTCCGAAACCAGCTTGCGAATCTCCTCCTGTTCCGGGCTGAGGGCGAGCTCCATTACCGCACCTGGACGATGGTGGCCTCGCCCTGCGCCATGCCCGAGCAGATGCCGGCCGCGCCGTAACCACCGCCCCGCCGCCGCAACTCGAAAGCAAGGTGCATCAGGATCCGCGCTCCCGAGGCGCCGATCGGATGCCCAACCGCCAGCGCGCCCCCATCGACGTTGACCCGCGCTTCGTCGATCCCGAGCAGGTCCATCGACGTGCAGGCTACCGCGGCGAACGCTTCGTTGATCTCAAAGAGGTTCATGTCATCGACACGCAGGCCGCGTCGCTTGAGCGCGGCCTGGATCGCCGACGCCGGCACGGTTGCCAGGTACGGGGTATCGGCCGCCGACTCCCCGTACGCGATCCAGGTGGCCAGCGGCGTTAGGCCTCGCCGCTCCGCCTCGTCCGCGCTCATCAGCAGCACGGCTGCCGCGCCATCATTGACGCCGGGTGCGTTCCCAGCGGTGACTGTGCCATCAGGCTGGAACAGTGGCGTGAGACGAGCCAGGCCTTCGATCGTCGTCTCCGGTCGAGGTTGCTCGTCGACCGAGACCACGGCGGTCCCCTTTGGGTTCGCCACCATTACCGGGACGAGCTCTTGCGCCAGGCGACCGGCGTGGAGCGCGGCAGCGTAGCGCTGCTGGCTGCCGTAGGCGTACTCATCCTGCCGCTCGCGGGAAACCTCGAATTCCTTCGCTACGTTACTGCCCTCCACCGCCATGTGGCAGCCGTTGGCCGGATCGGTGAGACCGTCACGCACCATGCTGTCGACCAGGGTGCCGTCGCCGAGCCGGTAACCGAAGCGTGCTCTTTCAATAAGGTACGGAGCCTGGCTCATGCTCTCCATTCCACCGGCGACCACCACCCGGGCGTCGCCGTTGCGGATCAGCAGGGCCGCCAGGTTGACGGCTTTCAGCGACGACGCGCAGACCTTGTTCACGGTCAACGCGGGGACGCTGGTGGGGAGCCCGGCCTTGAGCGACGCCTGGCGGGCCGGGATCTGGCCGATGCCGGCCGTGATGACCGTGCCCATGATGACCTGGTCCACCCCGGGGTCCCGCACCTGAGCCCGGTCGAGCACCTCCCGGATGACGACGGCGCCAAGCTCTGGGGCCGTCAGGGTGGAGAGGCCGCCGCCCAGCTTGCCGAACGGTGTGCGGGCGGCCGCGACCAGCACAACGTCCTCCACGATTTCATTCTAGGAGCGCTGCCAGGCCGCCAAATCTCGCACCATATACTTGCCTGAGTGGAGTTGACGCATCTCCTCTTCGCGCGGCGCGGCGCCGTCGCAACCGTCACCATCAACCGCGCGGATGCTCGCAACGCCCTCAGCCACGAGGTGGTCGTGGAACTGCGTCAGGCGTTGCAAGAGGCAAAACGCGATGCGGCCGTCCGCGTCATCGTCGTGACCGGCGCCGGCCCGACCTTCTGCGCCGGGGCGGATCTCAACAGTTTTCGTCGCGAGCAGCCTGAGCTGGATCGCTACTTCCAGCGGCGGCAGCTTGCCGAGCTCTTCAAGGACATGACCGAACTCGGGAAGCCGACGGTGGCGCGCGTCAACGGGCACGCCCTGGCTGCCGGGGTTGGCCTGGTCGCCTCCTGCGACCTCGCCGTGGCATCGGAGACGGCGCAATTCGGGATGCCCGAGGTGAACGTCGGGGTGTTCCCGATGATGGTCATGGCCATCGTCTTTCGAAATCTTCCGCGGAAGGCCGCCATGGAATTGATGCTGACCGGCAAGCGGATCGACGCGGCAGAGGCCGTAAGGCTGGGCTTGATCAACCGCCGGGTACCGGCCGCACAACTCGACCCGGAAGTCGACGCCCTGACCGACGAGCTGTCGCGCAAGAGCCCGATTGGCATGAAACTGGGCCTCGAGGCTTTCTACAAGATGCAGGACATGAGCTTTCCCGCGGCGATGGCCTACCTGCAGGACCAGCTCGCGCTCCTGAGCCTGAGCGATGACCTGAAAGAAGGCGTGACCGCGTTCTTCGAGAAACGGGCGCCGAGATTCACGGGCCGATGAGCGCGCCATCCGTCGAGTGGGTCGAGGTGGGTCCCCGAGACGGCCTCCAGAGCTGGGCGAGCCCGCTGCCCACCCCGGCGAAGGTCGGCCTGATCACGAGTCTGCTGGACTGCGGGCTGCGCAGGGTCGAGGCCACCTCGATGGTGCATCCGAAGTGGGTGCCCCAGCTGGCCGACGCGGAAGCCGTGCTCGAGGCGTTGCAGGACCGCATCGACCGATTGCGAGTCCTGGTGCCGAATCGCCGAGGGCTCGATCGGGCTAAAGACGCGGGCGTCCGGAACATCGCCGTGACCGTGGCGGCGACCGACGGCTACAACCAGCACAACCTCAATCGCTCGGTGGCCGAAACGCTGAAGGACATCGCCGAAATCGGCAGTCTGGCGGGTCGCGATGGGATCGCGGTTGATTCCAGCATCAGCGTCGCCTTTGGCTGCCCCTATGAGGGCACCGTCTCACCGGCACGGGTCGAGGAGGTGGCCGTGGTCCTGGCTGACGGCGGCATCAGGGAGATTGCGCTCGCGGACACGATCGGCGTGGCCAATCCGGCGCAGGTGGAGGAGCTGTTCCAGGCGATGAAGCAGCGGCTCCCCTCGGTGCGCTGGGGCGCCCACTTCCACGACACACGCGGGGCGGCGATGGCGAACCTGCTGGCAGCGCTGGAGACGGGGGTCAGCCTCTTCGAGGGATCGATCGGCGGCATCGGCGGCAGCCCCTTTGCCAAAGCCACGGGGGGCAACCTCTGCAGCGAAGACGCGTTGACGATGCTGGAGGCCATGGGCATCGAGACCGGGGTTGACCTCGACCGGCTGAACGAAGTGGCGCGCGGACTCGAGCGAACCCTCGGCTCGAGACTGCCCGGCAAGGTGCACGCCGTCCAACCGTCCGAAGCCGGTAGCGTCCCGGCATGAGCGCCGCCGAACCCAGCGAGGCTACCGGCGACGAGCTGAAGGCGCGGTCGGACGCCGCGCGGGCCGGCGGTTCGGCGAAGTACGCGGAAAAGCTTCGCCAGGAGCACAAGCTGCCGGTGCGACGCCGGCTCGAGCTCCTGCTGGATCCGGACTTCCTGATCGAAGACGGGCTCCTCGCGCACAGCGACGAGCCCGGTTACGGCGCCGATGGGGTGGTAACGGTCGTCGGGCGAATCGAGGGACGTACCGTCTGCGTCATGGCCAACGATCCCACGGTCAAAGCTGGCTCATGGGGACCGCGCACGGTGGAAAAAATCGTTCGCATCCAGGAGACAGCGATGCGGTTACAGGTGCCGATTTTCTACCTGGTGGACTCGGCCGGGGCTCGGATCACCGACCAGGTTCAGATGTTCCCCGGTCGGCGGCATGCGGGCCGCATCTTCTACCAGGAGGTGCAGCTCTCGGGCGTTGTCCCGCAAATCTGCCTCCTCTTCGGCCCCTCGGCCGCGGGCGGCGCCTATATCCCGGCGTTCTGCGACGTCACGATCATGGTCGAGGACAACGCCAGCATGTACCTCGGCTCACCCCGGATGGCCGAGATGGTCATCAGCGAAAAGGTGACCCTGGAAGAGATGGGCGGAGCCCGGATGCATGCCACCGTGAGCGGCTCTTGCGACGTCCTGCTGGCCTCAGAGGAAGAGGCGATCGATGCCGGTCGACGCTACCTTATGTATTTCCCCCAGAACTGGACAGGCCTTCCGTCAGTGCGACCGACAGCCGATCCCAAACCGCCAGCATCGCTTGAAACCCTAGTCCCCGAGGACGAAGGGCGTGCCTTCAACATGCAGCACTTGATCGATGGCGTCATCGACGAGGGCAGCTTCCTCGAGATCAAGAAGCTTTACGCGAAGGAGATCATTTGTGGGCTGGCTCGGATCGACGGGAGGGTCGTGGGTGTCATCGCCAACCAGCCAATGCACAAGGGCGGGATCCTGTTCGTCGACTCGGCCGACAAGGCGGCGCGCTTCATCTGGCTCTGCGATGCCTTCAACATCGCGCTGCTGTTCCTTGCCGACGTGCCCGGCTTCATGATCGGGACGGCGGTCGAGCGGCAGGGGATCATCCGCCACGGCGCCAAGCTGATCGCGGCGGTGGCCGAGGCGACCGTACCAAAGATCTCCGTCATCGTGCGCAAGGCTTACGGGGCCGGGCTGTACGCCATGGCCGGCCCGGCCTATGAACCCAATGCCACCCTGGCGCTGCCCACCGCCATGATCGGCGTGATGGGCCCCAGCGCCGCCGTCAATGCCGTCTTCTACAACAAGATCCAGGAACTGCCGGAGGCCGAGCGACCGGCCTTTATCAAGAAGCTCCAGGAGGAATACAGGAAAGACATCGATCTTTATCGGCTGGCGTCGGATCTGATCGTCGATGCCGTGGTCAGCCCCACCGATCTTCGCACCGAGCTCGCGAACCGGTTTGCGGCCTACGCGACCAGCCAGCGGCCGCGGGTGAATCGCAAGCACGGCGTGTTTCCGGTCTAGCGAAAGCCGACGGCTATATTAGGTCCAGGGTATCGGTGGAATTCATCCTGGTCGGCCTCAGCCATCAGACCGCCCCTGTCGACATCCGGGAACAGGTGTTCATTCCCGAAGCCGCGGTGGGCGAGTGCGTTCGCCGTCTCATCGACCATGACCTGATCGAGAGCGGCGTTCTGCTGTCGACCTGCAACCGGACGGAGCTCTACGCGGTCACCGCCACGTCCGACGCGCAGGACCGGCTTCTCGAGTCCTTCGGCTGGTGGCCGCACGCCCTGCCGTTTGCGGCCTGGCGACGGCATGCCTACCAGTTCACCGGCGACCATGCGATGACACACCTATTCCGGGTCGCCAGCGGCCTCGAGTCGATGGTCATCGGTGAGGCCCAGATTCTTGGCCAGATCAAGGCAGCACTGGCTCGCGCACACGCGGCCGGCATCGTGGAGGTCAGGCTCGAGATCATCCTCCACGGCGCCATCCGGGCGGGACGGCGCACCCGCCACGAAACGGAACTCGGGCGCAGGCCGGTTTCCGTCGGTCATGCGGCGGTGGCCAAAGCAGCAGAACTGCTCGGGGACCTCAGCGGCCGGGGCGTGCTGCTCGTGGGCGCCGGGGCCATGAGCGAGGTCGCGCTGCGCCTCCTGGGCAAGCAGCGCGTCGGACCGGTTTACCTCACTTCGCGGACGGCCGAACGCGCCGATCGGGTGGCACGTCCACTCGGCGGGCAGGCGATCGGCTTCGATGCGATCGCAGACATCGTGAACCAGGTCGACATCATCCTGTCGTCGAGCAACGCCCCGCACTACCTGTTTGAGGAAAGCGATGTCGAAGCCTTGCAGTCGCGGCGCGCGGGTCGGCCCTTGCTGATGATCGACATGGCCGTTCCGCGCGACATCCATCCGCGGGTTAGCCGGGTCAGCGGGGTTCACCTCTTCAACATCGATGACCTTCAGACGGTGGCGGAGACCAACCTTAAAGGGCGTCACGCCTGGATTCCGGCGGCCGAACGAATCATCGAAGAGGAGTTACGAAAAACTCGCCTCGCGCTGGAGGCCCGGGACTCGGCGCCGACGATTCGAGCCCTGGTCGACCGCGTGGAGGGCCTTGCGGAGACTGTGCTGGAACGACATCTGGCCCGGGTGCCCGCCGCCGATCTGAAGACGCGTGCGTCAATGCGCAACCTCGCCGACGCGCTCGCCGCCAACTTCCTGCACGGACCAATTCGCGCGCTGCGAGAAAGTCCGGATCCCACGCTCGAAGCATCGGTGATGAACGATGCATTCGACCTCGACCGGGAGCTGTCGTAGGCATCGATCGATCGGCGGCGCTGTTCGAGGAGGCGAAAAGCCTGATCCCCGGCGGCGTCAACAGCCCGGTTCGAGCCCATGGCGCGGTTGGGGGGATCCCGCCCTTTATCGTCCGGGGCGAGGGTCCCTGGGTCTGGGACGTCGACGGGAACCGATACCTCGATCTCATCGGTTCCTGGGGACCGCTGATCTTGGGTCATCGCCCGGCGGCCGTCATCGAGGCACTGCAAGCCCAGCTGGCGCGAGGCTGGACCTTTGGCGCCCCGACCGAGGCCGAGGTGCGACTGGCTTCGCTTGTTTCCGACCGCATGCCGGCGATCGAGATGCTCCGCCTTGTCAATTCCGGAACCGAGGCCGCCATGTCCGCGGTCCGGCTCGCGCGGGCTTTCACCGGCAGGCGCAAGCTCATCAAGTTCGCCGGCGCCTACCACGGGCATGCCGACGCCCTGCTTGTGGAAGCCGGCTCGGGCGTAGCCACGCTGGGCATCCCGGGGACCCCGGGTATCACGCCGGCCGCCGCGCAGGACACCGTGGTGGCCCGATACAACAACCTCAGCGACGTCGAATCGGCAATGGCGCGCTGGCCCAGGCAGGTTGCCGCCGTCATCGTCGAACCGGTCGCGGGGAACATGGGCGTCGTGCCTCCGCTGGCCGGCTTCCTCGCCGGGCTGCGCGAGATGACTCGCGACAGTGAAAGCCTGCTGATTTTCGATGAAGTCATCACCGGCTTCCGGGTCGCCCGTGGTGGAGCCCAGGAACTCTACGGCGTGACCCCCGATCTCACCTGCCTGGGCAAGGTGCTGGGGGGCGGCCTTCCGATCGGCGGGTACGGTGGGCGCCGAGAAATCATGGAGCAGGTTGCGCCAGCCGGTCCGGTCTATCAGGCCGGCACGCTGTCGGGAAATCCCCTGGCTGTCGCGGCCGGCCTGGCCACGCTCGACGCGCTGGACGACAGCATCTACCGCCAGCTTGAATCGGTTGGTGCTCGAGTTGCCGCCGAGCTGGCGTCAGCCGCTGCCGCGGCCGACGTGCCGCTGACCGTCAACCGGGTCGGATCGATGCTGACCGCCTTCTTTGCGGCAGGCGCGATAACCGAATACGCAACGGCGAAGCAGTCCGACACGGCGCAGTTTGCCGCCTGGTTTCGGAGTCTCCTGGCACGGGGCGTCTCGATTCCCCCCTCGCAGTTTGAGGCAGCGTTTCTTTCCACGGCGCACGACGACGATGCCATCACGTTTTTGCACTCGAAACTCGAGGAATCCTTCACGAGCCTTCTGGCGTCCACGACGACGTAGCGCTCCTCGGCCTTAACGCCACCCCGATCAGGCCGCCCAGCGCCGCCGTGCCTGCGGCAAGGCCGATCCCGACCGCCACCGTGGCCAGGAGACCAATCACCGAAGGAAGCGCGACGGCAACGCCGGATGGAGAGGATTCGAAACCTATCGGCGGTGGCGTTATGAAAAAGCCGGGGGGCGGCGTCGGGGGGACAACGCCAGGCGGTGGCGTTGGCCCAAAGCTGAATGAGAAGGAACCACCGCTGCCACCCCGGATGGCGCTGGTTTGGGGACACAGCGTATTGACGTCCTGGAGCCGGTGGGTGACGGCGGGAGCAAACGGGACTGTGAGCAGCAACGCCACACCAGCAATGACGCCGAACAGGAGACCGGCCAGTGTCGCCTGACCTACCGATCCAACCGCGCGACCTGTGGCCGTGCCGACCGCGGCCGCGAGCAACACGAACACGATCAGGGCGGCAGCATCGAAAAGAAGGGCGCCGAACGGGCCGAATCGGCAGAGGTCAGCCGGTCGAACGAGAAGGATCCAGAGGTTGGCGGCCAGGGTCGTAGCGACGGCCATGATTCCGCCGATCACGCCGATTCGAGCCGAGGCTGGCTTCACGGCGAGGTCGGAGGGCTCGCATCCAACCGAGCCCTCCTGCTCGGTCTCAGGTCAATGGACGGCTCTGAGCTGTCCGCGAATCTCGCCTGCCGGGAGTTGCGAGGTGTGGACATTTACGTACGCATTGCCGGTTTCGATCGCCGCCAGCAATTCAGGGGTTGGCGTGAACGTCCCCTCGGCCAGGATGCCGTCGGTTCGACCAGGTCGCAGCTGCGGCGGCGGTCCGGACACCGGATACAGCCACTGCCTGATCGGCCCAGCGACGCCCCTTGGGGCCACGTGGATGTGCGCCATGATCACGTTGGTGATATTGGCGACGATCAGCTTGTAGCTGACGGTGCCGTCGGCGTTCAGGTGCATGATGACCTGGCCCTGAGCCAGGCTGTCGTTGGGCGGTGTTTCCTGGTCCCCCACCAGATGAGCGATGAACAGATTGGTCCGCGCCGGCGCCGCCGTGGCCGTGGCTGGGAGCGCGATCGCTCCAAGCGTGAGCATCGCAACAACGATCAAGCGTTTCATATGACTCCTCCCGGTAACGAAGCGATCTGGGCTGAGCACGGGACTCCTCCCCTGACCAACGACTACCGTTTCTAGTTACATCCTGGCGGGCGGGCTCGTCAAGTGGTCCGTACGGTCAGCTCGCAACCGACGCCGGGATCGAGGAGCAACGTGAGCCGCCCCCTGGTGGCATCCCATTGCGAGCCGGCAAGACAGGTTCCGCGGCCAACTGGAGCCGGCAACGTCAGCGCCGACCATCCGATCACGACCGGCTGATCCGCGTGCCCCGCGTCCACCCGGATCGTCAGGGACCCCTGCACGCCGTCTCCCCGACCGGGGTGAATGCCGCCCGGCGCGGCGATCACATACGGCCTCGCCAGATGCCGCAGGGCCGGCTCATTGACGGTCTCTCCTTGCGCATCGCGAATCCCCCACCACCGGTTTTCCCGCCATTGCCACCAGGCCCAGCCGATCCCCAGCCGATCGGCCTCGTCGAGGGCGGCGTCGGCGTACGACAGCGCGCCATTCTGGGTCAGGTCGTATCCGAGTTCGCCCAGCCACAGCGGCGCCGGGACCTCACCCGCCTCTTTGACCCGCTGCTGAATGCGCTGTCGCAGGAAGGCCGGATCGCCAGTCCAGAAGGGCGGGATCAGAGAGCCCTCGTAGAGGTGCGTACCGTAAACCAGATTCGGAGCCTTGAGGTGGACCACGACGGTGTTCATGGTGAGCAGCAGAATGCCCTCGACGATGAACAGGTGGTTGGGATCCACGGCGCCGATCGCCTCGATCGCCTCCTTGAACAGCGGCCAGAGATAGTACTTGTCGAAGATTCGTGGTGGGATCGGCAGCGGATGGGCTTCGTTGAAGATGTCATAGCCCGCGATCCCCGACGTGTCCTTGAAGCGCGCCGCCACCGCCTGCCAGGTTTGATAGAAATCCTTCTTCCAGTCGGACGACAGCCAGAAATAGGTATCCGACGTAAACGAGGCCGGAGACAGCGACGGGCTCCAGGAGTACTGCGGCAGCGGATTCCAGTTCGGCACGCCGATGGTCGCCCATCCCGGCGCGCCCGAGTAGCCGAAGCGCGGACTCCAGCCAAGCCGAAAGTGCATGTCGAGAACGACGTAGAGCCCGTGCCGGTTGAGCATCGCCACCCTGCCGGCGACCCGTTCGAGGTACGCCCGGTCGATCCGGCCGCGCACCGGCTCGAGCTGGGACCAATCGATGCCCAGACGGACGACGTCGAAGCCCGCGCGTTGCATCAGTGTGGCGTCCGCCTCGTCGAGCGGCGCCGGCGGACTCTTCGGGTACACCACGAGCGCGTCGGTGTTGAAGCCGCGGAGGAGCACCTTTCGGCCCTGCTCGTCGACGATCCGGCCGCGGTCCGTCCGCAGCCAGGAGAGCCCTTGGTCATCGGGGCCGTACCGGGCGGGCGACACCGAGGCGGTCAGGCTGCCGGCCGGTAGGTAGGCCACGACCGTGACCAGGATGACCACGGCGAGGACGCCCAGCGCGATGCGGCGCAGCCGCTGCCAGCGGCGTTTCGGAGCACGGCGCGACGGCTGAAGCGAGGCTTTGGATTCCCGCCGTCGGCTTAGCGGTGCGCGGCGCTTGACGGTTGGTCCACGGCGGCCCCGGCGGCCGCCACCACCTCCTCGATGGTGTCGCAGATCTCGGCACCGGCCCGCTTCAATGCCTGCACTTTCGACGACGCCGTCCCGGTATTGCCCGAGATGATGGCGCCGGCATGCCCCATGCGCTTTCCCGGCGGGGCTGTGCGCCCACTGATGAAGCCGACGACCGGCTTGCCGAAATCCCGGCCGATCACGCTCTCGGCGGCGGCCTCCTCGTCGCTACCGCCGATCTCGCCGATCATGACGACGACGTGGGTGGCCGGGTCCTCCTTGAACAGGCGCAGCACGTCCTGAAAGGACAGGCCGAGGATGGGATCGCCACCGATGCCGACGGAGGTGGTTTGGCCTACGCCGGCCTGACTCAGGCCCTGGATCACTTCGTAGGTCAGGGTGCCGCTGCGCGACACGATGCCGACGGGGCCCTCGTGATTGATGTGGTTGGGGATGATGCCGACCTTCGCCTGGCCGGCCGTCACCAACCCCGGGCAGTTCGGTCCGATCAGCTTGACGCCGGCATCCTCGACGAACGCCCGAGCCCGCACCATGTCGTAAAGGGGAATCCCCTCGGTGATGCAAACGATGAGCTCGATGCCGGCGGCCGCCGCTTCCATGATCGCATCGGCGGCGAAGGGGGCTGGGACGAAAATGCCGCTGACGTCGGCGCCGGTGTCGCGCTTCGCGTCGGCCACCGTGTCAAAGATTGGGACGCCGAGGTGCGTGCTGCCACCCTTGCCCGGGCTGACGCCGGCGACCAGGTTGGTACCGTAGGCCTTCATCTGCTCGGCGTGGAACGTCCCCTCGCGACCGGTCAGCCCCTGGACGAGCACCCGGCTCTGGCTGGAGAGCAGGATGCTCATGAGGCCGCCGCGGGCCTGGTCGTGCCGGCGGCAGCGAGCTCCACGATTTTCCGGGCCGCCGCGCTGGCGCCGGCTTCGGGCGGAATCCCGGCTTCCCTGAGCAACTGCCGCCCTTCCTCTTCACGGGTGCCGGTCATCCGGACCACCAGCGGCACGTTGAGGTTCAGATCCCGCGTGGCGTCGATGATCCCGTGGGCCACTTCGTCGCCGCGCGTAATGCCGCCGAAGATGTTGATCAGGATCCCCTTCACCCGCGGATCGCTGGCCAGCAGCTCCAGCGCACTGTGCACCACTTCGGCCTTCGCCCCGCCGCCGATATCGAGAAAGTCGGCGGCATGACCCCCCTCCCGCTCCACCAGGTCCAGGGTATTCATCACCAGCCCGGCGCCGTTACCGATCACCCCGATGGACCCGTCGAGCCGGACGTAGGTCAGCTTCCGGCGCTTCGCCTCGGCCTCGAGCGGATCTTCATCGGACTCATCGGCGCCGTGCAGGTCTTTATGGCGAAACATGGCGTTCTCGTCAATCTCGAGCTTGCCGTCCGCCGCCACCAGGCCGCCGTCGCGCGTCAGCGCCAGTGGATTGATCTCAATCGTCAGCGCGTCGTAGGTGCGGCCGAGCGCGTACAGCTTGGTGACGAGTGGCATCAGCTGCGCCTGCAGCGGGCCGAGCCCGGCCCGGAAGATCAGGTCGCGGACCTGGAAAGTGAGCGGGCCACGCCACGGGTCCGGGTGCAGCTTCGCGATCGCATCGGGACGCGTCTGGGCCACCTCTTCGATGTCCATCCCGCCCTGCGCGCTCAGGATCAGCACGGGTTTGCGGGCGTCGCGGTCGAGTGTTAGACCCAGGTAGAGCTCGCGCACGATCTCCTGTGCGGTCTCGCACCAGACCTCCCTGACGGTATACCCCTTGATCGTCATCCCCAGGATTTCGCCGGCAGCCCGCTTGGCGTCCACTGGCGTCCTGGCCAGCTTGATACCGCCGGCCTTCCCGCGGCCGCCGATGGGAACCTGCGCCTTGACCACCACGGAGCCCAGGGCGCCGGCCGCGAGTGCCGCCTCGTCCGGGTTGCGCGCCAGCCGACCGTCGGGGACCGGAATGCCGGCGGCCCTGAACCGCTCCTTCACCTGGTACTCGAGAAATTTCAAAGGGGGATGTTTCCATGGCGGCGGGTTGGGCGCTCCACCCGCTTGTCCCTCAGCAGGTGCAGGGACCGGATCAAGGTGGGCCGGGTCTCCTGCGGCTCGATGACGTCGTCCAGGAAGCCCCGTTCGGCGGCCACGTAGGGATTGGCGAATTTCTCCTTGTAGTCGTCAACAAGCTGCTCCGCTTTCTTTTCCGGCTCCTTGGCGGCGGCAATCTCCCGCTTGAAGATCACGTTAACCGCGGCCTGCGGGCCCATTACGGCGATCTCGGCCGCCGGCCACGCATAGTTGAAATCGCCGCCAATGTGTTTCGAGGACATCACGTCGTAGGCACCGCCATACGCCTTGCGGGTGATCACCGTCAGCTTTGGCACGGTCGCCTCCGCAAAGGCGTACAGCAACTTCGCGCCGTGCCGGATGATGCCGTTGTACTCCTGGGCCGTTCCCGGCAGGAAGCCGGGTACATCGACGAACGTGACCAATGGGATGTTGAAGGCGTCGCAGAACCGAACGAAGCGCGCGCCCTTGACCGAGGCATTGATGTCGAGCGCACCGGCCAGGATCCGGGGCTGGTTTCCGACGATGCCAACCACTTCTCCATCCAGTCGGGCAAAGCCGATCACCAGGTTCTGTGCGAAGTGCTCCTGGACCTCGGTGAAGCTTCCCTGATCGACGATTGCGGAGATGGCGGCCTTCATGTCGTAGGGCTGGTGCGGGTTCTCCGGAATCAGTGACTGCAGGGACCCATCGCGGCGCTGCGGATCGTCGCTCGGCCGGGAGCTGGGGGGCCGCTCCCGGTTGCTTCCCGGAAGGTATGACAGCAGCCGGCGCACGCCGGCAAACGCCTCCGCCTCCGACTCGTGTAGAAAGTGCGCCACCCCGCTCTTGATGTTGTGGACCTGCGCGCCGCCCAGCTCGTCGAAGCCGACCTTCTCGCCGGTCGTGACTCGGATCACCTCCGGCCCGGTGATGAACATGTAGCCGAGGTGCTCGACCATGAAGATGAAATCCGTGATGGCCGGCGAGTACACGGCGCCGCCCGTGCACGGGCCGGCGATCACCGAGATCTGCGGCACCACGCCGGAGGATTGGACGTTTCGGTAGAAGATATCCGCATACCCGGCGAGGCTGACCACCCCTTCCTGGATGCGAGCCCCGCCCGAGTCATTGATCCCAAGGCAGGGACGGCCCGCCCGGACGGCCAGGTCCATCACCTTGCAGACTTTCTCGGCGAAGACCTCGCCCAGCGAGCCGCCAAACACGCTGGCGTCATGCGAAAAGATGAAGACGTCGCGGCCGTCGACCGCGCCGTAGCCGGTGACGACGCCGTCGCCCGGGACCTTTTTCTCGCCCATCCCGAAGGCCTCCGTCCGGTGCACCGCAAAGGCGTCGAGTTCGGTAAAGGATCCAGGGTCAACCAGGAGCTCGATGCGCTCGCGCGCGGTGAGCTTGCCTTTCGGGTGCTGTTTGTCGTCCGGATCGCCGCCCCGGTGCATGGCATCGTACTTGCGCTTCCGGAGCAGGTTGATCTGGCGCTCCGACGGTGATGGGGCGGCGTCTTTCGCGGCGCGGGTCGCCATGGATTAGCTGCGTGTCCCCGGCCGGTATTCGCCAAACACGTCGCGCAACACCCCGCACACCTCTCCTATGGTGGCATAGGCCTTTAACGCGTCCCGCATCGGCGGGAGCAGGTTCGCGCTGCCCTCCGCGGCCCGGCGCACTTCGGCAAGCTGGGCCTCGACCCGGGCCGCGTCGCGTTCGGCCCGAATCTGGCGAAGCGCTTCCACCTGTTCGCGCTCGTGTTTGGGACTGATCTTCACTATCTCGACGGCGTCGTCGTCGCCGGTGAAGCGGTTGACGCCAACCACCACCCGCCGGCCCTCCTCGACCGCCTGCTGAAACCGGTAGGCACTCTCCTGGATGGCATCCTGGGTGAAGCCGGTTTCAATTGCCTCGATCGCGCCGCCCCGCCGGTCCACCTCGTCGATCAGCGCTCTGGCGCCGGATTCCAGCTCGGTGGTCAAGGCCTCCACCAGGTAGCTGCCGCCCAGCGGATCGGCGACGCTGGCCACATTGGTCTCGTGCGCGATGAGCTGCTGGGTTCGCACCGAGAGGGTGGCCGCCGTCTCCGAGGGCAGCCCGAGCGCCTCGTCGAAGGAATTTGCGTGCAGGCTCTGGGTGCCGCCAAGGACGGCGCTCATCGCCTGCAGCGCCACCCGGACGATGTTGTTGTACGGCTGCTGCGCGGTCAGGGTGCTGCCACCGGTCTGGGTATGGAAGCGAAGCGCCTGGGCCCGTCCATCCCTCACGCCGTAGCGATCCATCATCAAGCGGGCCCAGATCGTTCGGGCGGCGCGGAACTTGGCCACCTCCTCGAAGAAGTCGGAGAAGACGGCGAAAAAGAATGACAGGCGGGGCGCGAACTCGGCGACCTCGAGGCCGGCGGCGCGGGCCGCATCGACATACGCGATTGCGTGCGCCATGGTGAACCCCAGCTCCTGGACCGCCGTCGCCCCTGCCTCCCGCAGGTGGTAGCCCGAAATCGAGATCGTGTTCCAACTCGGAAGCCGCTGCTTGCAGTAGGCGAACAGATCGGTCGTGAGACGCATCGATGGCCGGGGCGGAAAGATGTAGGTACCCCTGGCAGCGTATTCCTTCAGGATGTCGTTCTGGACGGTGCCGTTGAGCCGATTCCCGGGCACGCCTTGCTGCTCGGCAACGAGCTCATAGAGCAGCAGCAGCAGAGCGGCGGGGGCATTGATCGTCATCGAGGTGCTGACTTCGCTCAGCGGGATGCCATCGAGCAGTGTCTCCATGTCCTTCAGCGAAGAGATAGACACCCCAACCTTCCCGACCTCGCCGCGAGCCATGATGGCGTCGGCGTCGTGACCCATCTGGGTGGGCAGGTCGAAAGCGACCGAAAGACCGGTCTGACCCTGCCCGAGCAGATAACGGAAGCGACGATTCGTCTCGGCCGCGCTGCCAAAGCCGGCGTACTGCCGGATCGTCCAGGGCCGCCGTCGGTACATCTCCGGGTAGATGCCGCGTGTGAACGGGTACTGCCCGGGGTCGGGCGGCTGTGGACCGGCGTCCTGCGCCCGGTAGACCGGCTTGAGCGTAAGCCCGCTATCGGTGGTCGACTCGGACGGGTGGTCCGAACCGGGCTTAGGAGCCAGACTGGCCATCCGCTTCCACGAACTCGGTCAGAACGCCGCAGATGCTCTTGGGATGGACGAACCCGATCAGGGTGCCATGCGCTCCGGGCCGAGCTACCTCGTCCAGCAACTGCCCACCTGCAGCGGCGGCCCGGGCCAGGGAGGCGCCCACGTCACTGGTCGCAAAGGCCACGTGATGGACGGCCTCGCCGCGGTCTTGCAGGAACTTCTCGACCTTCGACTGCGCGTTCAGGGGCGTAATGAGCTCGATCCGGCTTTCTCCAATCGGGATCATGGCGATCTCGATCCCCTCATTCTCCAGCCGCTCCCGGCCGCTCGCCCGTAGCCCAAGGCGCCGCTCGTAGACCTCGATCGCCTGATCGAGATCCCGGACCGCGATCCCCACGTGATCGATCCGGCTCAGCATTGGTTGATTCTAAGGCGGCCTCCCGAAGTGTCCCGAATCCAGCGCCAGACTGCCGGGTTTGACAACCTGTGCACCCTTTGTAGTAGGGTTTAACACGGCCAGTTACATAACGGACGGACTTCTTCTCTGCACTTAGGGTTCTGAACGGCCGCTGTAGACGGCGCATCTGATCCAACTGAGGGAAGGAGGTTGGACCGTGATCCGCACCGTTGGTGTGACCCTGCGCCGCGGCGCGGGTGGCGGCGCGATCTTCGTACTCGGCCTTGGCGCCTGGTCCTCGGCACCCCATCAGCTGGTGTCCGCGGCGGCCGCCGGCCCTGCCCTTCCACTCACGAGTCCCGTTCAGGGCAGTTCGGTCCGCGATAACGACCCTCCGCGGGCGTTGGCCTCCCCGCCCGTCATTGAGATTTACGTGCTGGCGGCTCCCACGACGACGGCGGTCGTCACGTCGCGAGCGCCAGCTGCCGCCCCCTCAGGGCGCCGGGTCCAAACGGCGGTTCGGTCGGGGCCTGCCTGGTCGGCTGGGCCGGTCTCGGGCGGCGCGAACGGCTTCACGTACGGCTACTGCACCTGGTGGGTCGCCCACAAACGCTACGTACCGTGGCGCGGCAACGCCGCCCAGTGGTGGTGGAACGCGCGCGCATTCGGCTTCGCCGAGGGATCCGTGCCCCGAGCCGGTGCCATCATGGTGATGGGGATCAGCGCCACGTCGCCGCAAGGCCATGTCGGCTACGTCGAGTCGGTGAACGCGAACGGCTCCTTTCTGGTGTCGGAGATGAATTGGTGGGGCGTGCCCGGCGGCGGCTGGGGCCGCGTCGACTACCGCACAGTGACGGCGATGCGCGGCATCCTCGGCTTTATCTATTGACGGCCGCGCTACCGAAACCTATCCACTGCGCTTCAGCAGCCCCAACCGCTTGGCCCGCTCTTCGGCGCGGCCGAAGCACCAGACCGAGGCAGGCACCAGGACGATGCCCATGACCAGCAGGATGCCGACATCGGGCAGGGCGCCGGTGAGTGACAGCCCGTGCAGCAAGGCCTCCCGTACGCCGTCGAGCGTGTAGGTCAGCGGCGAAAGGATGCCCGCCAGATGCAGCGGCCCCGGCAGCACCGTGATCGGGTAATAGACACCGGAGATCAGCAACAGGACGCCCTGCACCGCGAAGGCCATCTGCTCGCCCTTCTCCGGCGAAAGCAGTGGAAGGATCGACGTGAAGATGCCAAGGCCCAACAGCGGCAGAGTCGCAGCCGCGAAAATCGCCAGCGCCGCCCAGTAGTTGGCGTGCGAGAGATCAAGGTTGAACAGGAAAACGAGCGCCAGCCCGATGAGCGCCGCCCGCGCGATCCCATAGATCAACGACGCCGCGCACATCCCCAGCAGGTGGGTCAACCGCCTGATCGGCGCCATGAACGTGTACTCGATCGTCCCTTCCCACCGCTCCCAGGTGATGGCGAACGCGATCTCGAAGAACACCATCGAGAGATAGGTCCACAGGAGCGCCCCCACCAACAGGTAAAGCTGGGCCTGCTGAAGGTTGCTATGGCCCGGCTCGAGGCCGAGCGTTGACAGTCCCGAGGCAAGGTAGCCGATGCTCAGCACACTGACGAGGTTGTAGAGCAGCCAGACCGCTTCCCAGGCCCAGTAGCGGCGATACAGGTTCTTTTGCCGCTCGATAAACCCGGTAAAGGCGTTGAGTTCCCAGCGAAGGCTATTCCCAATCATTCCTCCTTTTCCTCCTCGTCTTCCTCGAGCCGCTTACCGGTCAGGCGCATGAAGGCGTCCTCCAGGCTGCCGCCATCGGGCCCGGCGTGGATGCGGATCAGATCGGCCGGCGTTCCCTCCGCCAGGACACGGCCGTGGTCGATGACGACCACCCGGTCGCAGAGCACCTCGGCCTCCTGCAGATCGTGGGTACAGAGCAACACCGTCGCGGCGCGGTCCCGGCGGATCGACGTCACCAGGTCCTGGACCTCACGCTTCGAGCGTGGGTCGAGGCCGGTCGTTGGCTCGTCCATCAGCAAGAGGGAGGGCGAGGTCAGAAAGCTGCGCGCGATCGCCACCTTCTGTTGCTGGCCGCGCGACAGCTGCTTCATCGGCTTGTCCAGCGTGTCGAGGGGCAGCCCCAGCCGCTCCAGCATCGCCTCCACCCGGCTCCGCGTCCCGTCGCCGCCACCGCCGTACAGGCGCGCGGCATAGAGCATGTTCTCCCAGGGGCTCATTTCCTTGAAGAAGGACGCCTCGACCGACACCCGGTTGATGTGCCGGCGCACGTCGGCCGCCTGCGTCACGACGTCATAACCAAACACGCACGCCCTACCGGCATCGGGCGTCAGCAATGTCGCCAGGATGCGGATCAGCGTCGACTTGCCGCTGCCGTTGGCGCCCAGAATGCCCGTGATCCGCCCGGTATCGACGTGCAGGGAAACCCGGTCGAGCGCCAGCTTGGGCGTCGTTGGCTTTCGCCATGGCATCAGCTGGCGCATGCGGCCGACCTGGCCAAAGCGCTTCGAGATCGACTCGATCTCGACCGCCGCCGCATTGAGATCGCTTACTCGGATCGCCATGATGTCAATTCCTCGATGGTTTGGCTGGACACAAAAAAACCGTGGGCCGGCGGGCCACACGGTCGAAAGCGCTCGAAAAGGGATCTAGCTTACTTGGCTTTCAATGCTGTGAGGCCCGGAAAGGGCAGGCTCCGCCCCGGAAGGTCGGGATGCCTGCTGAACGGATCCGCCGCCTCATAGCCTCCGTACAGTACGCCCCCGGCAGCACCAAAGTCAACCAGACGTGGTGGTCAGGCGTGGTGCCTCGCCGTCGATCGACTCGGCCAGGTACTGGACGAGGTCTTTCACCTGCAACCGGGTCTCGGCGCCCTTCGCCGCGATCCCGTCGCGGAACATCGTCAGACAGAAGGGACAGGCGGTCGCCACCCGCGGCGCCTGGGTGCGCAGCGTTTGCTCGACGCGCTCGTGGTTGATTCGCTTGCCGATCTTCTCCTCCATCCACATCCGCCCGCCGCCGGCGCCGCAGCAGAAGCCGCGCTTGTGGTGGCGCTCGATCTCGACCAGCTTCGCGCCCGGGATCGCTTCGATGACCTCGCGCGGTGGATCGTAGATGTCGTTCCAGCGACCGAGATAGCACGAGTCGTGGTAGGTGAACCTGCCGTCGATCGCCTTGCTCGGCCTGAGGCGGCCATCCTTGATCAAGCCAGCCAGGAACTGGGTATGGTGCACAACCTCGTAGGTGCCGCCGAACTGGGGGAACTCGTTCTTGATGGTGTTGAAGCAGTGCGGGCAGCTGGCGATCACCTTCCTCACCTTGGCTGTGTTCATCGCCTCGATGTTCGCCTGCGCCTGGGTCTGGTAGAGGTACTCGTTCCCGATGCGCCGCGCCGGATCGCCGTTGCAGGTCTCCCGAGGGCCGAGGATTGCGAAATCGACACCGGCCTTCTGCAGCAGCTTGACGAAGGCCCGTGCCACCGCCCGGTTGGCTTCGTCGTAGGAAGCCGCGCAGCCGACGAAATAGAGATACTCGGCGTCCGGCTTCTCCTCGACGGTCTTGACGCCGAGCCCGCCCGCCCAGTCGCTTCGCTGCGCGCGGGGGAGACCGTAGGGATTGCCCTGGGTCTCGATGCTCCGCAGGGCGTTCTGCGCTTCCTTGGGGAACTTACTCTCTTCCAGCACAAGGCTGCGGCGCATATCCATGATCTTCGGGACATGCTCGATCAGCACCGGGCACTCCTGCTGGCAGGCGCCGCAGGCGACGCAGGCCCAGATCTCATCCTCCTTGATGGCCTCCCCGATGAGCTTCTGGGGTTGGGGCGGATCTCGCCGCTGCCCGGCCGGCGCGTCGCGGACCGTCTTGTAGAGGTTCTCGCGCGCGTCGACGATGATCATCTTGGGGTTGAGCGGCTTTCCGGTCAGGAAGGCCGGACACTGCTCCTGGCAGCGACCGCATTCCGTGCAGGAGTACAGGTCGAGCAGGTTTTTCCAGGACCACTGGGTTACCTGGCTGACGCCGTAGTGCTCGGCGTGTTCGAGATCGATCGGCGCGAGCGCGGCGCCGGCTTTGGGACCAAGCTTGCGGAAAAAGATGTTAGGAATGGCGACGATGATGTGCAGGTGCTTCGAGCTGGGAATGTAGACGAGGAAGGCCAGTACCGCCAGGATGTGGATCCAGTAAAAGGCCTCATGCGACGGGACGGCTGCGCTGCCCCGCCAGCCGACGCCTTCGAAGAGGCGCGCGATCGCGGAAGAGGCCGGCCGCCAGGACGCTGACGGGTCGCCACCCTGGACGATCCGGGCCGCGTTCTGGCCCAGCATCCCGACCATGATGGTGGCGATCAGCCCGAGGATGATCAGGGCGTCGACTTCGTTGCTCTCGTGGAACTGGCGCGGTCGGATGATGAGCCGGTTGATCAGCGCCATCAGCACCCCGGCCAGGACCAGCACCCCGAATAGATCCTGCAGGGACGCGATCCAGGTGTTCCCGCCGATCGGGGCCAGGCTGAAGCCCGGAATGATGCCTTCGCCGAAAGCCTGAATGATCGCGGTCAAGAGGACCACGAATCCCCAGAAGATGAAGAAATGGAGAATGCCCGAGTACAGGTTGCGGAACATCCTGGTGTGAAGGCCGACGTAGCTGAGGACACCTCGGATCCGCTCCGGAATGTGGTCGAACCGATTTTCGTTGGGGCCGAGCCGCAACATGCGGTACAGCCGGCGCGCCCGGACGGCGAAGTAGGCGACCGCCGCCAGCAGCACCGCCAGCACGGCAACCGACTTCACCAGGGTCATCTCTGGTAATCGTAGCGTCACTGATATGCGAGTTCTCGGCCTCACCGGCGGGATTGGTTCCGGCAAGTCACTGGTGGCGGGGATGTTCCGCAAGCTCGGAGCCGAGGTGATCGATGCCGACCGGCTCGCTCGCGACGTCGTCGAACCCGGGCAGCCCGCGCTCAACGAGATCGTCATGGCCTTCGGCCGGGACGTTCTGTTGCCGGATGGCTCCCTCAACCGGGTCAGCTTGGCCGCCATCATCTTCGCGGACGCCGCGGCCCGCCAACGCCTCAACGCCATCACTCACCCCCGGATCCGGGCACGGATGGAGACGGAGGTGGCGGCCCGTAACCAGCGCTCTGGCATCCTTATTCTGGACATCCCGCTGCTGTACGAGAACGGCCTGGCTGGCAGCGTCGAGAAGGTCATCGTGGTCTGGGTCGACCCTCGAACGCAGCTCCAGCGCCTGACCGAGCGCGACCGGCTCAGCGTTGACGAGGCCCGCCGTCGGATCGCGGCCCAGATGCCCCTCGATGACAAGCGCGCCCGGGCCGACGAGGTGATCGACAACAGTGGCGACCGGGAACGCACCCGCCGGCAGGTGCAGGCGATCTATCAACGTTATGCGCCCCCTGGGGCGATGCCTCGCTGATCCGGGCTCAGCCGGCCTTCCGTCGACGATCCGGCAGTTCGCGCCGATCGGCAAGGTCGATTTCAATCGATCGCCGCACCCGAACCGTGAAGCGGGTCAGAAAGACGACCGCGAGGCCCACGACGAAGAGCACGGTGCCGGGGGCGGCGTCGGAGAGTTTGCTCTTGAGACCGATGACCTCGCCCACCCAGCTGCTCGAGCCGGCCACGCCGTGGAAGAAGAGGAGGATGCCACCGATCACGCAGGCCAACCCGAGGACCAGCCCGGCCAGTGAGTAGACGAGCTGAAGCGACGCCAGCCGGCTCCAGAAATGCCGCTCACGGGGGTCCGGCGGCAACTCCAGGGCGACGAGCGTGAACTGCAGCCCGGTCAGAAGCGATTGCAGCAGCTTCAAGACTCCTCCCGGTTTTCAGCTTAGGCATCAAACGCTACAGAGCTGAAGCGCGCGGCCTTTCGTCGCCGGACCGTAACCGGCTTCTCGCCAAGCCGTCGCCCGAACCGGCTAGATCGTGGAGTAGAAGGCCGCGGGCGTGGGTGCCGGCGATTGCCCCGGGGTGGCCCCCGGACTCGGCGGCCCGCCCTTGTGACCAGAGCGGAACTTCAGGCCCGAGCCAACCCGCGCCAACATGGCATCTTCCTGCGCCTGCGTGATCGTTCCCGCCTTGACGGCCTTGTCGAGCACGCCCTTCGCGGCGTTTTTCATGGCAGTCTTCACCGCGCTATCGCTGACCTTTTGCTGCGCCTCGAGGTCGCTGAGCGACTTCCCCGCCTTCAAGGCATTCTTCAAGTCCGTCGCGCTCATGTGCAGGGCACTGGCGACAGCGTTCGCTTCAGCGGTGGCCAGCTCCTGCATCAGAGCCCGATCCCCCTTGAAGCCTCCGGGGCGCAGGCCGAAACCGCCCATCGGGCCAAGGCCCTGGCCGGCATTGATCCTTGCCTTCATGGCGTCCGCCTGCTGCTGGGTGATCGTGCCGTCCTTCAGCATCTGGTCGACGGCCTGCAACTCCGCCTGCTTCAGGGCATCCTTCGTTTGGCTCGAGTTCAGATGTAGAATCGCGGCCAGCTTGTCGACAAAAACCTGGGCGTAATTCTTCGACCCGGTCGCCGACGGCGAGGGCGCGGCCTCGACCGCGACGATCCCGATGATGACCGCCGCCAGCCCGGCTACGGGTAGCACGACCCAGCGCTTTCCCTTCATCAGCGACATCTCCTTCCTGGGGTTACGACCTTACTATGCTCGCCGATCTCGATGAGGCGCCGCTGAGAGGCGGCTTAGAAAGCGGTAAGAGATCGTCAGGTCGGGCGTAACCTCACCCGGTACAAGCCTCAAAGGGGCTTCTTCGGGCCCTCTCACGGGACGCAAGGAGGCAAGGCATGCGACTCAGACGGTTAACCCTGGCAATCGCTCTGGCAACAGGGCTCCTCAGCCTTTCAGCCATTGGCGCCGGCGCTGGCGCCGGCAAGACGGCGTTCAACCAAACCAATCTGGTATCGAATCGGACGGACCAGGGCGCCAGCGTCATTGACCCCAGCTTGCAGAACCCCTGGGGCATATCTGCCGGACCGTCGACCCCGATGTGGGTGTCGGACAATGGCGCCGGCGTCACCACCCTCTATCGCGGCGACGGTTCAAAAGTGCCGTTGACCGTCGTCATCCCGCCCGGCGCGGGCTCGGGCGAGGCCCAGGGAACGCCCACCGGTACCGTCTTCAACGGAAACGGCGCGGCGTTTCGCGGTGACCGCTTCCTGTTCGCGACCGAGGATGGCACGATTGCCGGTTGGCAGCCGGCCTATGGCACGGTCGCGCACACCCAGGTCGACAATTCCCTACCGGCGCCGGGCGCGGTCTACAAGGGTCTGGCGATCGGCTCGACCGCAACCGGCGACCGCATCTACGCAGCGAATTTCCGGGGCGGTGCCGTGGATGTTTTCAACGGCAACTACGCCCCAGCCGGATCCTTCACCGATCCGAAAATCCCGGCCAACTACGCGCCCTTCAACGTCCAGAACCTTGGCGGCGTTCTCTATGTCACGTTCGCCATGCGCGATGCCACCGGCCACGATGACATCGCCGGCCAGGGGCATGGCTTTGTGGACGCCTTCGATACGAATGGCAACCTGCTGCGACGGCTTGTCTCGCATGGACGGCTCGACTCACCCTGGGGACTCGCCATCGCGCCCGCCAGCTTCGGGGATTTCGCCGGCGACCTGCTGGTTGGAAACTTCGGCGATGGCCGCATCAACGCCTACACCGTCGACAAGGGGAACTTCCGCGGCGTGCTGACCGGGACGAACGGAGCCCCGATCACCATCGATGGGCTGTGGGCACTCCGAGTCGGCAACACTGCCGCCGACCCCAACGCCGTGTACTTCACCGCCGGCATCAACAACGAGGCCGACGGCCTGTTCGGCAAGATCACGAACGCTCAGAGCTGAGGCTATCGTGCTGAGGCGGCGCGGACGCCGCCTCAGTCCTCGTTCAGCTCGGCCAGTCCCAGAACCGGCTCCACGCAGACGTCGCGGTCCCTGAAGCGCGCCATCCATTCGTCCCGCGTTGCCGAGGCGAGCGCCGACTGCACGTCGTCGACGGCGGATGGGTCGAACTGGCGTTCCGTCAGCGCGTCACGGCCGATCGTGTGGCAGAATTCCGCCCAGAAATCCGCCTCCAGTGCAGCGACCGTCAGGCAGCCGCCGGGAACCGGATAGACGTGGTAGCAGGGAAGCTCGCCGGTGAGCGGCAAGCCGGAAAGGCCGGCTTTCAGCGCCGCCCGGGGTAGCGCTGTCCAACTGAGCATCAGGCCGGTCATCGAGACCTCGACCCGGCTGCCCCGTCCGGTCTTTACGCGCCCCGCGAGCGCGGCACCAATCAAGAAGGCGGCCTGGAGCCCGCCGGCGAGATCGGCGACCTGCAATCCGGGGATGGTCGGCACGCCGTCGCGCTGCGGCATCAGCGACAGGGCGCCGCTCCGCGCGAGGTAGTTGAGGTCGTGACCGGCGCGGCGCGCCATCGGGCCGCTCGAGCCGTAGCCCGTGATGGCGCAATAGACGAGCGCCGGATTGATGGCAGACAGCGCGGCATAGCCGAGTTCGATCCGGTCGAGGACGCCGGGCCGAAAGCCCTCCACAAGGACGTCCGCATCGACGATTCGCCGCCGGAGCGCCTTTTGCCCGCTCTCGGTCCGGAGATCGAGGGTCAGGAGCTGCTGGCCGCGGTGCAGGGCATCGAAATACGCCTCGCCGCCGGGCAGCCCGCGGATGGGATCGCCGGTTGGCGGCTCAATCTTGGTGATGTCCGCGCCCTGCGCCTGGAGCAGCTGGGTGCAGTATGCGCCCGGGAGCAGGCGGGAAAGATCGAGGACGCGGACGCCGGAAAGCAGCATGCCCTGCTAGGTTAGCGACGTGCGGAATGCCGACGTCGCGGCCATGCTCAACCGGGTGGCCGACCTGCTCGAGATCAAGGGCGAGAACTTTTTCAAGATCCGCGCCTACCGCGAGGCCGTCCGGCAGCTCGACAACCTGACCACCGAGGTCGAGGACCTGATCAAAGACGGACGGCTCAAAGACATCCCCGGCATCGGTGAGGCGATGGAGAAGAAGATTGTCGAGTTTGTCACGAGCGGACAGCTGGAATTCCTGACTCGACTCGAGAGCGAGGTCCCGCCGGCGCTCCTCGAGCTGACCCGCGTCCCGGGGCTGGGACCGCGAACGGCCAAGGATATCTACGACGCGCTCGGCATCCTCAGCCTCGATGCGCTGGAGGAGGCGGCGCAGGCGCATCGGCTACTTCTCGTGCGGGGCATCAAAGCCAGGACGGAGGAGAACATCCTCAAGGGCATCGCCATGCTCAAACGGACCGAGGGCCGCAGGTTCTTTCCCGAGGGTTGGATCCTGGCGGATTCCCTGCTGACGACCCTTCGGTCGATGCCGGGAGTCCTTCGCGCGGAGATCGCGGGAAGCCTACGACGCGCCCGCGAGACCATCAGCGACCTCGACCTGCTGGTCGCTGCGAATGATCCGGATGCGATCTGCCGGGAGTTCGCGCACTTGCCGCAGGTCAATGAGGTGGTCGCCCAGGGAGGCACCAAGACCTCCGTTCGAGTCCGGTCGGGAATGGAGGTCGACCTGCGCGCCGTGAAGCCGGAAAGCTTTGGCGCCGCCTGGCAGTATTTCACCGGTTCGCAGGCCCACAACGTTCAGCTACGCGGCCGCTCGGAGCGCAGCGGCCAGCTGAAGATCAACGAGTATGGCGTCTTCAGAGAGGACGGCACAAGAATCGCCGGCGAGACTGAAGAGGAGGTGTACGCCGCCGTGGGCTGTGCCTGGATTCCACCGGAGTTACGCGAGGGCCGTGGCGAGATCGAGCTGGCGGCGCAGGGTCCCCTGCCGCAACTGGTCCAGCAGCGAGACCTTCGCGGGGATCTGCATACCCACAGCAACTGGAGTGACGGCCGCAACGAGATCGCCGTCATGGCGCGGGCGGCCAGGGAGCGCGGTTACAGCTACCTGGTGATGACCGACCACACGCAGTCGCTGCTGATCGCCCAGGGGTTGACGCCGCAACGCTTTTCGGAGCGGGCCGCCGAGATCGCTTCGGTCAACGCCAGCCCGGGGGTGGCGCGCGTCCTGAATGGTGCCGAAGTCGACATTCTGCCCGATGGCAGCCTCGATCTTCCGGACGAATGCCTCGCCGAGCTCGAGGTCGTCGTCGCCTCGGTCCACACAGCGCTGGACCAGCCGAAAGATCTGATCACCCAACGAGTCCTGGCGGCGCTACGATCGCCCCACGTGGACGTGCTGGCCCATCCGACCTCGCGCCGGCTGGATCGCCGCGGAGAGACCAGCCTCGATATCGATGCGGTGATCGCCGAGGCGGTCAAGACTGGCACCGCTCTGGAGATCAACAGCAGTCCGTGGCGCCTCGACCTCAACGACAGCTGGGCGCGCAAGGCGCGGGACGCCGGCGCCATCCTCGCCATCGACACCGACGCGCACTACCCCGCCGAGTTCGACTCGGTCCGCTACGGATGCGCGATTGGCCGCCGCGCCGGCCTCACCCCGGACCGGGTCCTGAATACGGGTGACGCCGACACCGTGTTGGACCACTGCCGGGCAAAAACAGCAAGAGCTGTCGCGAATTTCCGTTGAATGTGTTAACGCCGGTATAATCAAAGGCAGAAGGAGAGTCTGGCGAATGCTTCAGGAGCTCGTCATCAAAGTGCCGGCTCCCTTTCAGGGTCGGCCTGACGTCGGGTTCTCCACCCGTTATCCGGCGCAAGCTGCCCAGGCTCCTTTAAAGGATGTCCCCTTCATCATCGAGGGACCGTCCGGACCGATGCGCCAGCTTCAATCGCGGTTGGAGCTTTTCCGCCAGAAGCGCAGTCTGATCCCTGACGCGCCCGAGGAAGCCTACAGCTGGACGGACCTGATTCCACTGAGTGACGAGCTGTTCATCCTGGCCTTCCGGGACGAGAGCCTGGCCGACTCGGCCGCCGATCGCGCGTCGGAGCACCGATACATCGTCAACCTCGTCCGCCCGCTGGTGTTTCCCTTCCTCAAGGACTGCGTCCGGATCGGCGAGCTGGCCCTGCGCGATCACATCCTGCTCGCGGTGCTCGACGATACGCGTGTGATGGCCGAGATCGAGCTCCAGCGGGCCCAGATCGTGCCGCGGAACGGCTCGATCGTGCTGGGAGAGGCGATCGCCGGCTAGCCTCGCTCAGGCTATGGCGAGGCGGATGCCTTGGGGCTGCCGCTCGGCGAGGCGGACGCTGTCGGGCTTGGCGAGGGGCATGGGGTCGGCGACGCGCTCGTGACCACCGTCGCCGATGGGCTGAGAGACCCGGAGGCCGAGGGCTTCGGGGTTGGGGTGGGCGTCGAACTGGGACTCGCGGCCGCCGACCCGGACGGCGTGGAGGAAGCCGACAGGCAGCTCGGGGCCGGCGTGGGTTGCAGCAGGGTTTGGTTCGACGGGGCCGTCGTTCTGGCGTTGCCTTCCAGGATCAGGGCGGCCGGCACGACCAGGAGGCCGAGAATGACCGTGACCACGAAAGCCAGCGCGCCCCATTCGTGGAGCCAGAAGGCCCGCGACGAGTTACGGATCAGGGTTCGTCGTCCGATTCGGGCTGGGGCTTGTTACGGGTATTGAGAATGCGAACGAAGTCCTGCGCCCGCGCCAGAGCTTTCCACCGCTCTGGGAAGAAGTCCTGCGCGACCACCTGCTTTGATGGCAGCTGAAAAACCGTGACGCACCACTTGTTCAGTGTGTGCGACACCTCGACCTCGAAGTCGCCCTCGGTGTTCAAATACCGAACGACCCGGTCCTCGTCGGATCTGCGTCTCCCTGAAACTGCCATGTCTGGACCTGATTGCGGTATCGCTAAAGCCATTCAACGGACCCCTCATTATAGGCTCGGAACCGCCGCCCGACGAGTGGCTGGGGCGGCGGATTCCCTAGGCGCTGAGGCCGTCCAGGCTCTTTAAGTAGCTCAGCAGCTCCTCGCGGAGCCCGGGCCGCTCGAGGGCGAACGCGATGGAGGTCTTGAGGAAGCCGCTGACCGTCCCCACATCGAAGTAGGTGCCGTCGAATTCGAGGCCAAGCATCTTCTCCTGTTGGGCCATGGTGCGCAACGCGTCGGTCAGCTGGATCTCGCCGCCCACGCCCTCGTGGGTCGTCTCCAGGATGCCGAAGATCGACGGCTTGAGCAGATAGCGGCCCAGGATGGCAAGGTTGGAGGGCGCCTTGGTCGGGTCCGGCTTCTCCACCATGTCGACCACCTCATGGATCCGACCGTCGCTCTGTGCCACCTTGACCACGCCGTAGCGGGAAACCTGCTCGGGTTCCACCCGCTGCAGCGCGAGCACTGAGACCTGCTGCTGGGCGTACACCTCCATCATCTGTTTGATCACGGGAGTCTGCGAGCGGATGATGTCGTCAGCCAGAAAGACTGCGAACGGCTCGTTGCCGACCACATCTTTGGCCATCAACACGGCATGGCCCAGGCCGAGCGGCTCCTTCTGATGGATGTAGGTGATGTCGACCATGTCTGAGATCTTGCGCACGACCTGAAGCTCTCGGGTCTTGCCCCGATCCTTCAAATAGTGCTCGAGTTCGAAGGAGATGTCGAAATGGTCCACGATCGCGCGCTTGTCACGGCCGGTGACCACGATGATCTGATCGATTCCGGCGGCAACCGCCTCTTCGACCCCGTATTGGATGATCGGCTTGTCCACCACCGGCAGCATCTCTTTCGGCTGCGCCTTGGTTGCGGGCAGGAAGCGCGTGCCCAGTCCGGCGGCCGGGAACACCGCTTTGCGGATCGCGGTCACGGATCTACTTTACTTTTTCTTCTTCTTCGCGCGGTCGCGGAGGGACAGCTGGATCCGCTTGACGCCGGCGTTGTCGATGACCATCTTCGGGGGCCTTGCCTTGCGATCCCGGGCCCGGATGCGGGCCGCCTCCCGGGCCGACAGTTCGTCGTCGGTGGTCATGATCCCACGCTTTACGTTTCAGCGAACGGCAGCGATCGCCGGCTTCACGGCGCCGCGCTGCCGCCAGACGGCAAAGCCAACCACACCCAGCAACACCAGGGCGGCACCGCCCACCACGGGCGTCCACTTTGGGTCGAGGTTGCCCAAGCGGCGGTTCATCTCCGACTCGAGCCGCACCCAGCCGGCCGGCGCGGGGTTGGCCGGAATCCGCAGCGCCCGCATCACCCGCCGCCGCAATCGGTCCTGCCGGCTGCTCGCGACCGTCATCCGGGGAAAGCTGTCGTTGAGGTACGAGACGAGCGCCAACGACGCAGGTGGGACTACGGGACCCGTCGCGTCGCCGGACTCGGCGAAGACGACACGGTCGATCGCCTTCGCCAGGGCGTCGATATCTTCTGGCCGTGGATTCATCGCGGCTTCTCCTGTTCGTGAAGTCGCCGGCGCAGGCCGTGAACCGCCCGGAACAGCAATAGCTTCACCGCGCCCTCGCTGCGACCCATGATCACGCCAATCTCCCTGTTCTTGAGACGCCCCTCGAATTTGAGCAGGACCGCCTCGCGCTGGTCGAGCGGCAACGTACGGACGGCCTTGTGCAGCTCATCGCCCTGCTCCCGCCGAAGCCACAGCCGTTCTGGATCGTTCTCGCCGCTGCCGGCGATTGGATCGGGCAGCTCGATCCAGGGCGGCCGGCGTCGCCGCTTGGACATCAGATTCGACGCGACTTTGTACAACCATGCTGAGTATGGGATGCCTCGCCACTCAAAATCGTCCAGCCCCTCCAGCGCCCGCTGGAAGGTCTCGCTGGCCAGGTCCTCCGCCTCCTCGCGCCGGCCGGAGTGGTAGTAGCAGTACGAGTAGATCTGATCGAAGTATCGGTCGTACAGCGCCGCAAACGCTTTGCGGTCCCGCTTGGCGGCTTCGATCAGGCGCGCCTCGTCTTGCAGCTCCGCTGCCGAACGCTCGGTCACGCCGTTGACCTATTCATATATGTGGCTTTGGTGATGAAGGTTACGCGATAACCCCAAGTTCCTTGCCGCCTTTCTCGAAAGCCTCCAGCGCCCGATCCAGCTGCTGATCAGTGTGAACGCTGGTCACGATGGTCCGGATCCGGGCTCGCCCCTCCGGCACCGTTGGGTATCCGATCCCCTGGGCAAAGACCCCCAGGCCGAACAGGCGGTCGGACAGCTCCATCGCTACCGAGCCTTTCCCGACGATCACGGGCGTGATCGGGGTTTCGCTGGCGCCGGTCTCAAATCCGAGGCGTTTGAGGCCGGCCTTGAAGCGGGCCGTGTTGGCCCACAACCTGTCGATGCGCTCGGGCTCCGCCAGCAGGACGTCGATGGCGGCGATGCAGGCCGCCGCGACCCCAGGTGGATGCGAGGTGCTGAACAGGAAGGGCCGGGCGCGATGGATCAGAAAGTCGCGGACCGGCTGGGGCGCCGCGACGTAGCCGCCGAGGACGCCGATCGCCTTTGACAGGGTGCCCATCTGCAAGTCGACCCGGCCGTCGAGCCCGAAATGGTTGACCGATCCGCGGCCATTCTTTCCCAGCACGCCGCTGGCGTGGGCGTCGTCGACCATGATCATGGCGCCAAACCGCTCCGCCCGATCCACGATGCCGGCGAGTGGCGCGATGTCGCCGTCCATGCTGAAGACGCCGTCGGTGACGACCAGCTTGACGCGCTTCTCGCGGTGCTTTTCGAGGTGTCGCTCGAGGTCGTCCAGATCGCGGTGCTTGAAGATCGAACGCTCGGCCTTCGAGAGCCGGATGCCGTCGATGATCGACGCATGGTTCAGCTCGTCGCTGATGATGACGTCGCCCTCTTTGACCAGCGATTGGAGGACGCCGAGATTCGCGGTGAAACCCGACTGGAAGACCAGCGACGCCTCGGTGTGCTTGAACTCGGCAAGCCGGCTCTCGAGCTCTTCGTGGATCGCCATGGTCCCGGCGATGGTGCGCACCGCCCCTGAACCGGCGCCCAATTCTTCGGTGGCCTTGACCATGGCGCGCTTCAGCCGGGGATGGGTTGTCAGACCAAGGTAGTTATTCGACGACAGGTTGAGCACGCGCTTGCCATCCACGACCACCTCGGTGTCCTGCGCCGACGCCAGCACCCGAAGCGGGCGGAACAGACCGTTCTTTTTGAGCTGGTCGAGCTCCTCGACCAGGAACTGTGTCTTTTTTTCGGTGATCATATGATCCCTCCTAACCGCCGCTCGGCAGCAGTACGACTTTCCCCGCCCGGCCGCTCTTCATCTGGGCCATCGCCTCCTGGAAGTCGTCAAGCGGGAACCGGTGGGTGATGAGCGGCGAGACGTCGACCCTGCCGGTGCTCAGGTAGCTCGAGGTGCGCTCCCAGGTATCCCAGATGCGCCGCCCGAAGATGCCGTAAATCGTGATGCTTTTGGTGACCACGAGGTCGTTGAGATCGAGCGTGACCGGCCGGTCGCCGATGCCGAGCAAACTGATCCACCCCCCGTTATGGAGGACCTGTAGCCCCTGCTCGACCGCCGTCGGATGTCCAGACATCTCGAGGACGATATCCACACCAACGCCGCCGTTGACCCTCCGGATGTCCTGCACGGTCGCATCGCCGGGGGGGAAAACGGCAGTCGCCCCCATCCGCTCGGCCAGCGCCCGCCTATACGGATTGGGCTCCACCCCATAGACCGCCGCCGCACCCTCGGCCCGGGCGATGCCGACGGCACAGAGGCCGATCGGCCCCAGCCCAAAGATCGCCACGGCGTTGTCTTTCAGCGGTCCCGCCAGAGCCGCGTGGACGGCATTCCCGAATGGCTCCTGCAGGGCGGCGACTTCGGGGCTGAGCCCGGGCGCGTTACGCCAGCAATTTTCGGCCGGCAGGAGCACGTAGCGCGCGAACGATCCGTCGCGATCGACGCCGAGGACCCGCACGTTCTCGCACAGATGGTAGAGGCCGCGCTGGCACTGCCGGCAGGTGTGGTCGACGACATGAGTTTCCGCCGCAACGTAGGTCCCCGGTTCAACTTCTCGAACGTCAGAACCAACGGCGACCACCCGGCCGGACATCTCGTGCCCGAAGACCCGGGGCGGGCGGATATGACGACGGGCCCAGTCATTCCAATCGAAGATGTGGACGTCGGTACCACAGATGGACGACGCGGCCACCTCGATCAAAACATCCTTGCCGGTTGGCTCGGGGATGGCAATCTGATCGATCTCGGCGCCCGGGCCGGCAGCGGCCTTCACCACTGCCGTCATGGACGTCATGGGTTCATCTTAGCGTCGGCCAAACCCGTATCCTGAACATCGAAATTCGTTCAGGAGGGTGCAATGCGGGCGTATGTGCTGATCAACGCGTCGGCCGGAAAGGCGATCGAGGTGGCCAGGTCGCTTCAGGGCGTTAAGGGCATCGAGCTGGCCGATGCCATCACGGGCGAATATGACGTGATCGCCGCCGTCGAGGCCCCCGACGTGGCCGGCATTGGCTCGATCATCGTCGAGAAGATCCAGAAGATCGATGGCGTCTTCAAGACGGTCACCTGCCTGGCGGTTCGCTAGCGCAGCTGGCCGTAGGCGCGCTCGACCGAGATGGAGAGCAGCAGGCGCTGCTCCTTGACCATGGCGGCGTCGTATTCGGCCCAGTCGGGATGGTCGCCGCGGACTTTGCGGTAATAGTGCCGCAGGGCTTCGGCCAGGCCATCCCCCTCGATGAGCCGCGCGGCTCCCTCGGCGACCAGGTATTCATAGCGGTCGCGCCCCTGGACGTGAAGACTGGCCCGCGGGTCTCGGCGGAGGTTGAGCGTTTTGGCCCTCGTCTGGGTGACGGAGATCTTGATGCGGCCGTCTTCATCGAGGAAGTAGAGGATGTTCGAGAGTTGCGGCCGCCCGTCACGCTTGATGGTGGCGAGGATACCGTCGTGCCGGACTTTGAGGAAGGGACGGGCGCGATCGAGATCGATCATGCCCACCAATGCTACAGCCGGCACCCGAAGGCACCGGCTGCATTGAAGTCAGCTTGAAAAGCTAACCTACTTCTTCTTCGACGACTTCTTCGCGGCTTTCTTCTTTCCGCCTGCTTTCTTCTTTGCGGCCATCCGGGCTCACCTCCTTCTTAGCAAGATTCCCCCGGTCGGCCGCTTGTACGCCGCCGCCGAACGCGCGTGAGCGCCACGGGTACCGTGGACGCGCGGGCGCCGGCGAGGCCGGGTACCGGAAGCAAAGAGGAGAGAGAAATGAGGGGAGCGATGGCGCGCCGCAGTCGACCCTCGGGTTCCGCGATGCCATGTGCCGATGCGTATCGATGTGGACCGCGGAGTTGTTTGAATGTTGCCCTTCTTCAGATCCTCGCCCTGATCCACGCGATGATCAGAGCGCGGCTGCGCGCTCATTAAGTGCGACCATAGCATGAATCGAGCCGTTTTGCACAGCCTCGACCCAAATTTTTCTCGAGCCGCCGCGGTGATGAGCCTCAGCGCAGGGCAACGGCAGAATTTTTCAGAATTTTCGCGGCGTCATGAGCAACGACCGCCATCGCAGCAGGTTTCGTAATAGAGGCCACACCCACGACAACGAAATTTGCGTCCGTCCCACGTCGTCGGACCTCCGCATGGGCATTCTGGCCCGTCATGCGACCACTGAGGATGGCGATGAGCGCCCTCATCGTGCCGGAATGAGGACTGGGAAGGAACCGCGACGGTTCCTTCCCGTAACTTTGCTAGCTGCAGCCGCTCGTGCTGCCGCAGTTGAGGCACTTGTAGCAGGTGCCGTTGCGAATCATGATCGAGCCGCAGTCAGAACAGGCCGGCGCGTCCTCCTGCCCCTGGAAACTGATCTTGATCGCGCTGGATTCGATTGTCGTGGGCTTTGCCGGCGTGACGGGAGCGGCCGGCGCAGCCTCAACCTCGACGATTGGCTCTCGGCGTACGATGCCGATCGCCTCTTGCTGCGTCCCGCTGAGGAATTTTGACGCGAGCCACCGGAAGATGTAGTCGGTGATCGACTTGGCGATCGGGATTTCAGGGTTCTTCGTGAAGCCCGACGGCTCGAAACGCGTATGCGCGAACTTCTTGACCAGCACCTCCAGCGGAACCCCGTACTGCAGCGCCAGCGAGATGCTCGTCGCGAACGCATCCATCAGGCCGGAGATCGTGCTGCCTTCCTTGGACATGACCAGGAAGATCTCGCCGGGCCTGCCGTCCTCGTAGATGCCGACCGTGATATAGCCCTCGTGACCCTGGATATCGAACTTGTGGGTGATCGCCCGGCGCTCGTCGGGCAGCTTGCGGCGCACGGCCCGGGCCGGCTCGCTCGCGACCTCCCTGGTCGAAGGGACCTGAGCCGCGGTGCTCTTCTTGCTGTCGAGCGCCGTGTTCAGCGGCTGGGAACGCTTGGAGCCATCTCGGTAGATGGCGATCGCCTTGAGGCCCATCCGCCAGCCTTCGAGGTAGACCTCCATGATGTCCTCGGGGGTCGCCAGCTCGGGCATATTGACCGTCTTGGAGATGGCACCGGAGATGAATGGCTGGGCCGCGGCCATCATCTTGACGTGCCCCATGTAGTGGATCGTCCGGGAGCCCTTCGCCGGCTTGAAGGCGCAATCGAACACGGCCAGGTCATCGGGCCGCAGGTGCGGCGCCCCCTCGATGGTGTCGTTCTCGTCGATGTACTGGAGGATCTCGGAGACCTGGGGCTCGGGGTAGCCGATCCGGCGAAGGGCGATCGGCACGGTCTGGTTGACGATCTTCAGCATGCCGCCGCCGACCAGCTTCTTGTACTTGACCAGGGCGATGTCCGGCTCGATGCCGGTGGTGTCGCAGTCCATCATGAATCCGATCGTCCCGGTGGGGGCGATCACGGTCGCCTGCGAGTTGCGGTAGCCATAGAGGTCGCCCAGCTGGCAGGCTTTGTCCCAGGCGTCTCGTGCGGCGCTCAGCAGCGGCAGCGGAACATGCGCCGGGTTGATGTGGTCGACCGAGCGTCGGTGCTGGTCCATGACGCGCAGCATCGGCTCGCGGTTGATGGCGAAGCCGTTGAAGGGGCCCTTCCTCTGGGAGATGCGGGCTGATTGGGCATAGGCCTCACCGGTCATCACCGCCGTGAGCGCCGCCGCCACGTCGCGCCCGGCGTCGCTGTCATACGGCAGACCCGACGCCATCAGCAGGGCGCCCAGGTTGGCATAGCCGAGCCCCAGCGGCCGGAAGTCCCGGCTGTTCTGCGTGATGGCCTCCGTTGGATAGCTGGCGTTGTCGACCAGGATCTCCTGGGCGGTGATCAAGATACGGCAGGCCTCTCGATAGGCCTCGACGTCGAACTCGCCGCGCTCGTCCAGGAACTTCATCAGGTTGATCGACGCCAGGTTGCAGGAGGTGTTATCGAGGAACATGTACTCCGAGCACGGGTTCGAGGCGTTGATCCGGTCGGTGTTCGGGCAGGTGTGCCAGTGGTTGACGGTCGTGTCGTACTGCAGCCCCGGATCGCCGCATGCCCACGCCGCATCGGCCATCATCCGAATCAGATCGCGGGCCTTGTAGGTATCCATGATCTGGCCGGTGGTGATGGCGAAGGTGTGCCACTCGGCGTCCTCTTCCACCGCCTTCATGAAATCGTCCTTGACCCGGACACTGTTGTTGGAGTTCTGGAAGAAGATCGAGCTGTAGGCTGGGCCGTTGAACGATGGATCGTATCCGCCCTCGATCAGCGTCCAGGCCTTGCGCTCCTCCTCGACCTTGCAGTTGATGAACTCGACGATGTCGGGATGGTCGGCGTTGAGGATCACCATTTTGGCCGCCCGCCGGGTCTTGCCGCCGGACTTGATCACGCCGGCGAAGGCGTCAAAGCCCTTCATGAAGGAGACGGGGCCGGATGCCGTGCCGCCGCCCGCGAGCAGCTCGCGCGAGGAGCGAAGTGGCGACAGATTCGTGCCGGTGCCCGAGCCGTACTTGAAGAGCATGCCCTCGGTCTTGGCCAGGGTGAGGATTGACTCCATCCTGTCCTCGACCTTATTGATAAAGCACGCCGAAAGTTGAGGGCGTTGCTCGATGCCGGCGTTGAACCAGACGGGACTGTTGAAGGCGGCCTTCTGATGCACCAGCAGATGCGTCAGCTCATCCCGGAAGATCTCCGCCGCCTCAGGCGTCGCGAAGTATCCCTGCTTGTTCGCCCACCCGTGGATGGTGCGCACGACCCGCCCGATCAGTTGCTTGACGCTCCGCTCGCGCTCGGGCGTCCCGAGCACCCCACGGAAATACTTCGAAACCACCACATTCGTCGCGACCTGTGACCAGGTGGTCGGAATCTCAACCTCGTGTTGCTCGAAGACGACCTCACCCTTCTCGTTGGTGATGCTCGCCTCGCGCGTCTCCCATTGGACTTCGTCGAATGGCGCCACGCCCGGCCGGGTGAAGTACCGCTTCCAGGGAAGCCCGTTGCGGTTACGTCTGGGCGCAGTACTGGGCGCCGCCGCGGTCACGTTGGGTCGGTCAGTTGAAGTCTTCTGGGTGGATCGGGCCATCGATGAACCTCCGTAGGGTGGGGTGGAGAGCGGCCCACATCGTATGCCGTAGGATGAAGCCTGTCAAGCAGTTTACCACAGCCTGTAGGGTTTCCCAGTGCCTTAGGCCACAACATATGCTAATACCAGCCTGATGCTGATCTGGGGCCTCGGACTCGGCCTTGCCGGAATTCTCCTGCTTCGAATCGCCCTCCGGCAAGCCCGGCGGGTCGCCCTGTTCTCCAGCGCCTTCTGGCAGACCTTTCCCCAGTTCGCCCGCTACCGGCTGAAGCGGCTCTGGCCGGCCCCCCTTGGCCTGGCCGGCGCCATCCTACTTATATGGGGCCTGGTTTTGCTCTTCCAATGGCTGCTCGGCTTCTACGCCGCTCGGCTCGGCCACCCCATCGGCTGATCAGCTAACCGGAGGGCTCATGCGTCTGTCGTTCGATCTCGCGCTGGTCGCGCGCGGCATCGGCATCGCCGCGCTCGAGCTTGGCGTCCCGCCGGTTGATGTCAGCCTCCGAGCGATCCAGTGAGTTGCGGGAGTGCTCGATCCGCTGCCGAGCCGAGCGGATTGCCTCGTGGGCCGATTCCTGAGAGCTCAGGGCGTCCAGACCGAGACGCGCCGACCGTTCCCGGACCCGCTGCTCTCGTGCCTCGATCTGCCGTTCTCGGGCATCAAGAGCCGCCTCCCGATCGTCCGCGAGGCGTTCGCGCTCGTCGGCCAGCCCCTCGCGTTCATCGGCCAGTCGTTCCCGCACATCGGCCGTTTGATCGCGCTCATTGGTGACAGGGTCGTCCCCTGGTGCTGTCACAGCTCAAGCTTAGGATTCCGCAACCCGGTGCCTAGCCGGCCGCCGGCAATTCGCGCTTGCGGAGCTTGATCCGCTCGCTCGCGATCAAGACGCGCTTTCGCATCCGGATTCCCTTCGGCGTCACCTCCACCAGTTCGTCGTCTTCGATGAAGTCGAGGCATTCCTCCAGTGACATCTGGCGCGGCGGGACCAGTTTGACAGTAGCGTCTTCAGTGGAGGCGCGCATATTCGTTTTCTGCTTCTGCTTGGTGGCGTTGACGTCGATATCGCCGCCGCGCCGGTTGAGCCCGATGATCATGCCCTCGTAGACCTGCGTTCCCGGCCCAATAAAGGGCTGACCGCGCTCCTGGACGCCCTGCAACCCATAGGCGACGGCCATGCCGGTCTGGCTCGCGGTGAGCACCCCGTTGCGCGTTCGAGATGGCAGCGTCCGCCACCGCTCCCAGCCGACCAGCCTGGTTGACATCACGCCGGTTCCACGAGTGAGCGTCAGGATCAGGCTCCGCAATCCGATCAGCGCCCGGGTTGGGGCGAGGTAGGTGAGCCGGGCTCCGCTGCCGGCATCGGTCCGCATGGTCTGCAACTGCGCCCCCCGTGAGCCGAGCGCCTCGGTGATGGCCCCTACGGCATCGAGGCTGCAGTCGATGATGCACTCCTCGACCGGTTCGTGCCGTTGGCCGTCGATGTCGCGCGTGATGACGGCCGGACGTGAAACCTCGAACTCATACCCCTCCCGTCGCATGGTCTCGATCAGGATCGCCAGATGCAGTTCGCCCCGGCCGCTGACCTCGAAGATGTCGGCGGTCGCCCCGTCGGCAACTTTGAGCGCAATATTGGTCTGCAATTCGCGTGCGAGCCGGGCGCGGAGCTGGCGCGAGGTGCTGCTGGTGGTCGCCTCACGACCGGCGAACGGCGACTGGTTCACCGAGAATTGCATCCGCAACGTCGGCTGGCTGACCTCGAGCCGTGGCAGGGGCTCGGGATACTCGGCATCCGCCACGGTGTCTCCCACCGCGATGTCGGGAAGGCCGGCGAGATACACGATCTCCCCCGCCGCCGCGACGTCGGCCGGACTCCGCTGCAAGGCTTCAACCGTCAGCAGGGTGGTGATGCGCTGCGGCGGGCCGATGCCGGCCTCGCTGCATCTGACCACGTCCTGCCCTTGCCGGATGGTGCCACGTGCGATCCGGCCGATCGCCAGCCGTCCGATGTGATTGTCGTGATCCAGGTTGCTGACCAGCAGCTGTAACGGGCCCAGCGGGTCCCCTTTTGGCGGCGGGACGTAGGCGAGCAGCGCGTCGAGGAGCGGTTCGAGCGTCCTGCCGGGGTGGCGCAGGTCGGCGGTCGCGGTACCCGCCCGCGCGTTGGTGTAGATCACCGGAGCACTGAGCTGATCGGAATGCTTGGCCAGCTCGAGCAGCAGGTCGTGGGTCATTTCCACAGTCTCGGCCGGTCGCGCGTTGACCCGGTCGATCTTGTTCACGACGATGATCGGCGCCAGGCCCAGCTCGAGCGCGAGCCGAAGCACCACCCGCGTTTGCGGCATCGGCCCTTCGAGCGCGTCCACCAGCAGCAGGCAGCCGTCCGCCATCCCCAGCACACGCTCGACTTCGCCGCCGAAATCGGCATGGCCGGGGGTATCGATGATGTTGATCTTGATCCCCCGGTAGCGGATCGAGGTGGTCTTGGCCAGGATGGTGATGCCCTTCTCTCGCTCCAGCACGTTGGAGTCCATGATCAACTCGCCCACCTGCTCGTGCGCGGCGAATACATGCGATTGCTTCAGCAGCGCATCCACGAGCGTGGTCTTCCCGTGGTCAACGTGCGCGATGATCGCCACGTTTCGGAGATCGTCGCGATGCATCGGTTCGCCGGCGACCGTCAGGCGACCCCTTCGCCGCGCCGGCTCATCGGCTCGCTGAGGAAATCAAGGACGAGTTTGTTGAACCGGTTAGGCTCTTCCATCTGAGGCGTATGGCCACTATTCTCGAAGATCTCGACCCGGCCATTGCGCATTTTGAGTTTCGCCGTCTCGGCGTGACTCGCCGGGAAGATGTGGTCGTGGCGGCCCCAGATCAGCAACGTCGGCATCGGCAGTTCAGCGAGACGATCCTCAACGGTGATCCCGTCCCGGAGCTGGCCCATCCTGGCGATCGAACGGAGCGCTGAGAGGTAGGCCGCCCGGTACTCGGGCGTCGAGAGCAGCGTGCCGTGATTGGCGATCCGCTCATCGCTCAGGATCGTGTCCACCCGCCCTGGGCGGCGAAGGTACCAGCCCCAGAACCGCCGAATGGTCGCCGGATTCATGCGGCGCAGCGCCCGGGCTGTCCCGCTCAGGGTGAGCTCACCCAGACCTTTGGTCAGCAGGATGCGATAGGCGAGCACGCGCCGCGGCGGGCCGACGCCGAGCGCATCCACCAGCACCAATCGCTCGACGAGCTCCGGCCATTCGAGCGCCAGGCCGAGCGCCACGCGCCCGCCCATTGAAACCCCCATCACGGCGGCCCGCGTCAGCTCCTCGGACGCCATCACATCGCGGACGGCCTTTACGAAGAGCTCGATTGTGTACTCGAGCACCGGCTTATCGGAGTGGCCGAAGCCGGGAAGGTCGATGGCGAGCACGCGGTGGTTCGCCGCCAGCGGCTCCAGGTTGAAGTAGAACTCGACGGCGGCCGAGCTGCCCAGGCCGTGCACCAGGACCAGCGGCGAGCCGCTTCCGCCGCAGACGTAGTGGATATTGACCCCATCGATCGCTACCGTGCGGCTATCGAACGAAGGGAAGGGCGCCGCCATGACCTGAGTCTATCGGCGTTAGGCCCGGCTGCGGACCGAGACCGTCGCCGCAAACCCGAAGTAGGCGAGGACGGCACCGGTAACCAGGTGCAGCGGGATGTCGAAGCCGGCCAGGGGAAGAACGCCGAGGAGGTTGCCGGCAAAAACTCCCAGGAGTCCAAGGATGAGCAGGATGACACCGACAACCTGGCAGAAGCTCCGCGAGTTGGCGACGCTGCTGGCGGCGGCCAGCCCCGCGATCCCGATCACCAGGTGCACCAGGTTGTGGAGGAGATTGATGTCGGCGATCCCCAGCAGCGTGTGCCGGTCCTGCGTGATCGTGATGAAGCTGCTCGTTCCAATCAGCGGGCCGATGAACCCAAGCACCCCAACCGCGAAATAGATAACACCGAAGACCAGGGTAACGGTTTGTACGAGCGCTCGATTCCCCATTGCATCACCCCTGCGCGAGAGTTGGACTCATGGTACGGCCGCTCGATCCGCTACGCCTTCGCCATCAGCTCGCGGTAGGCGCGCTCGATCCGTACCGCCGGCTCGCCGCGGAGCTCGGGCAGGTTGATGGCCACATTGGCCAGCGCGCCATCGCGGCCCGTCTGCAACAGCTCGCTGCCGGCGGAGAGGTCAGACGCCGTCATGTCCCAGGCGTTCCTGCTCGTCTCCGCGGCCAGTGCGAGCCCACGCGTGGCCGCCGAGGCGGCCGCCAGTGGCACCTCGGCCGCCCGTTCATAGGCCCGCTCGAGCGAGGCAGCCGGGGCGCCAGACTTTCGCGCGTCGATCACCGCCCGGTAGGCATCGATGTCGTCCTGACTAAGCTCGAGCAGGCGGTCGGCGAGCTGATCCAGCTCGGGCACGAGTCCAGTCAGGGCCGCCCGAATCTTGTCAGTCCTGGCCTTCTTCGCGCTCAGCTTCGCCACCATGCTCACCAGGGCGGCGCCCATCGCCGCGGCGAGCGCGGCCGCACTGCCGCCGCCGGGTACCGCCGCGGTTGAGCCGAGCGCCTGCAGGTAGTCGCCGATCGTCTGATCCTTGACGCGTGTCATTCGCCCGCCCAGACGCGTTTCTCCAGGATCTGGTCCATGCGGAAGGCCGGCTCGATGACTGCGTCTTTGATGACGCCGACCGCCGCCGCCAGGGGAATGGTGCCGACGATCTCGGAGGCGTCGACGTCCACACCTCGGCTACGGGCCTCGTCGCGGATGACTGAAAAGACCTTCCAGATGTTCGTGACCCGATAGTCGGTGAGATTCATGGAGACCTGCACCAGCCCGCGGTCGGCCAGCTCGAACCCGAGCGCCTTGACGTTTGGTAGGCCGCCGGAGGAAGCGCGAATGGCCTTCGCGATGTCCTTGGCCACCTGCAGGTCGGTTGTCTTCAGGTTCACGTTGTAGGCGATCAAGGGGATGCGGGCGCCGACCGCCGTCGCCCCCGCGCTCGGATGCACCGTGGGTGGCCCCTCGTCCGGCGCGCGATCAGGATCGCCCAAGTGGGCCAGCAGGTCTTCGAAACCACCCCGGCGAACCCGCTCCAGTTCCCGCCGGTCGGGCCGGGTGGCCGCCTCCCCGTAGTAGTAGACCGGCACGCGAAGCTCAGTCCAGAGCCGTGAGCCAAACCGGCGGGCCAGGTCGACACAGACGCTCATCGGCAGGTCGGCGAACGGCACGAAGGGGACGACGTCGGTGGCGCCCATTCGCGGATGCTCACCGAGATGCCGGCGCAGGTCGATGCGCTCCGTGGCCACCGCGGCGCCGGCAATGGCCGCTTCCACCGCCAGGTCCGGTTCTGCCACAAATGTCACCACCATCCGGTTGTGCGCGGCATCGGCCTGGACATCGATCACCCGGGCCCCGGCGGCGCGGATCGCGTCACCGATCGCCGTGATCACGTCCGAACGGCGACCCTCAGAAAAATTCGGGACGCACTCTACGAGGGCCGCCAGACCACGCCTCCGGCAACCGTCTGAAGTACCCGGTTCACGCCGACATAGTAGGGAATGGCCTCCGGCGTTTCGACATCGAGAACGATGCAATCGGCAAAGCTGCCCGGCCGAAGACATCCGGCGAGCCCTTCGAGCCCGAGCGACCGTGCCGGGTGCAGCGTTGCACCCCGCAGCGCCTCCAAGGGGCTGATCCCCCATGCGACGCAGGCGAGGCTCATGGCGTACGGCAGGCTCTCCGAATTGCTGGTGCCCGGGTTGAGATCGGACGCAATCGCCATCGGCAGCCTCGCGTCGCGCATCGCCTCGATCGGTGGGCGGGGACCATGTGTCGTGAAGTTGGCCCCGGGGCAGAGCACCGCGACGGTGCCCGCCGCGGCCAGCGCCTTGACCTGCACCGGCGTGGCAAACTCCAGGTGGTCGGCGCTACGGGCGCCCAGCTCGGCCGCAATCTCCGGCCCTTCGCCGGGCGCCAGCTGCGCCGCGTGGATACGCAGTTGGTAACCAAGCGCCTTCGCCCGCCTGAGGATGGCGCGCGTTTCCGCCGGCGTGAACGCCGGCTCGTCACACCAGGCGTCGCAGAATATGGCCTGGGCTTTGAACGTGGGCAGCATCTCCTCCGTCAGGGCTCGCAGATACGCCGCGCGGTCGGTGGCGGGTGGAACGACGTGGGCGCCGAGAAAGGTCGGGACGATCCGAAGCGGTAGCCGGGCGGCGAGCTGCCGCAGCACGTCGAAGGACTTCGCCTCATGCGTCAGGTCCAGCCCATAACCGGTCTTCGCCTCGATGGTGGTGGTGCCGTTGACGAGGAACCGGTTCGCCCGGGCCTCGGTGAGCCGCAGCAGGGTGGCGGCATCGGCGTCCCGGGTGGCCCGCACGGTGCGGGCGATGCCACGCTCGCCCGATTGCTGCGCCGGGTACGCGGCACCGCTCACCCGCTCCGCGAACTCATCCTCTCGGGAACCCGCGAAGACCGGGTGGGTGTGGGCATCAACCAGGCCGGGGATGACGCATGCACCCGCCGCATCGAGCAGGTCGCCGTCGAGGTCGACCTCGGCCTCCAGCCGGCGATCCTCACCGATCCAGACCACTCGTCCCTCGCGGGCCGCCAGGGCGCCGTCCCTGATGCGGCCGAGGGGATCGTCGGCATTCGGCAGCATGGTCGCCAGTTGACCCGCGTGCCGAAGGGCGAAGTCGGCGTGGATCACGCCGCGTTCACCTCAAATCGCGCGATCGATGCCGTGCTCCCGGGCGAAGTCGATGGCCGTCTCATAGCCGGCATCGGCATGCCGGATCACCCCCATCCCCGGGTCCGTAGTGAGCACCCGCTGCAGTCGGTCCGCCATCGCCTCGGTGCCGTCAGCAACCACCACCATGCCGGCATGGATTGAGTTGCCGATGCCCACGCCGCCGCCGTGATGGACGGAGACCCAGCTGGCCCCGGCGGCGGTGTTCACCAGCGCGTTCAGGATGGGCCAGTCGGCAATCGCGTCGCTGCCGTCACGCATCCGCTCGGTCTCGCGATACGGGGAGGCGACCGAACCGGCATCGAGATGGTCCCGCCCGATGACGATCGGGGCTGCCAGCTCGCCGGACTTCACCATCTCGTTGAAGCGTAGGCCGACCTTTTCGCGCTCGCCGTAGCCGAGCCAGCAGATCCGGGCCGGCAGCCCCTGGAACTGGACGCGCTGGCGCGCCAGCCGCAACCAGCGATGCAGGGGCTCGTTCTCGGGCAGGGTCTCCATCACCGCGCGGTCGGTGCGGTAGATATCCTCCGGTTCGCCGCTGAGCGCCACCCAGCGGAACGGCCCTTTGCCCTCGCAGAACAGCGGCCGGATGTACGCGGGGACGAACCCGGGGATATCAAAGGCGTCCGTGACGCCGGCCTCGAGTGCCTGGCCGCGCAGGTTGTTGCCGTAGTCGAACGTCTCGATACCTTTGCGCCGGAAGCCGAGCATCGCGCCGACGTGATCCCGCACCGACTGCTTGACCATCTCCAGGTACTCGAGCGGGTCGCGTTCCCGCAGCTCGGCCGCCTCCCTGACCGTCAGGGGCGCCGGAATGTAGCCGCGCAGCGGATCGTGAGCCGATGTCTGGTCGGTGACGACGTCGGGTTCGAAGCCGCGGCGTAGGAGTTCCGGGAACACCTCCGCCGCATTCCCAACCAGGCCAATCGACGCCGGTGCGTTCCGGGCACGGGCTTCCTCGGCCCACGCCACCGCCTCATCGAGCTTGGCCGTGGCTCGGTCGAGGTAGTGCGTCCTGAGCCGGCGCTCGATGCGCGCCTCGTCGACCTCGACGCACAGCGCGACGCCTTCGTTCATGGTGACCGCCAGTGGCTGCGCGCCACCCATCCCGCCAAGTCCGCTGGTCAGCACGATCCGGCCGCGGAGGGTGCCGTCGAAACGCTGGGTCGCCAGCGCCCCAAATGTCTCGTAGGTGCCCTGCAGAATCCCCTGGCTGCCGATATAGATCCAGCTGCCGGCCGTCATCTGCCCGTACATGATCAGGCCGAGCCGCTCCAGCTCCCAGAACGTTTCCCAGGTCGCCCAGCGCGGCACCAGCAGGCTGTTCGCGATCAGCACCCGCGGCGCGTACTCGTGCGTCCGGAAGATGCCCACCGGTTTTCCGGACTGGACCAGGAGCGTCTCGTCGTCTTTCAACCGCCGCAAGGCGGCCACGATGGCATGGAAGGCCGGCCAGTCGCGCGCCGCCTTTCCGGTACCGCCATAGACAACCAGATCCTCTGGCCGCTCGGCGACCTCAGGATCCAGATTGTTGCAGAGCATGCGCAATGCCGCCTCCTGCTGCCAGCCGCGGGTACTCAGCTGCCTCCCCCGCGCGGCGCGGATTGGGGTTGAGATACTCATGCGGGCCGCGCTTTCGACCCAACCGTCGCCAGCGTCCCGCGTCGCACCAGATCGATGGCGGCCTCGATCTCCGGTTGCAGCACGCGGTCGTGGTCGAGCGGCGGCACCTGCTCGCGGATCGCGGCATGGGCTTGCGCGGTCAATTTCCCTGGCCGCAGGGGCGAGAGCAGGTCGATGCCCTGTGCCGCGCCCAGCGCCTCGAGGGCGAGGATGGCCTCCACGTTGCTCGCCACCTGGCGGCCACGCTGAGCGCTGTGCCAGCCCATGCTGTTGTGATCTTCCTGGTCCGCCGAGGTCGGCAGCGAGTGCACGCTGGCCGGCATCGCCAGCAACTGGTTATCGGTGACGAGCGCGGCGGCGGTGTACTGCAAGAGCATGTAGCCCGAATCGAGGCCAGAGTGCCGGGTGAGAAAAGGAGGCAGCTCGGAGAGGAACCCGGTGAGCATCCGGAAGAGGCGCCGCTCTGAAATACTGCCGAGCTCGCTGAGCCCGATAGCGGCCGTGTCGAGGGCGAGCGCCAGCGGTTCGCCATGAAAGTTTCCGCCGGAAAGAACGGCCTCCTCGCTCGCGAACACCAATGGGTTGTCGGTGCCGGCGTTGAGCTCGACGTCCAGCACGCGACGCAGGTAGTCGATCGCGTCCGCGCAGGCCCCGTGGACCTGGGCGGCGCAGCGTAACGAGTACGCGTCCTGAACACGGTCGCAGAGCACGTGCGACTCCGCGATTCCACTCCCCTCGGTCAGCGCGAAGATCCGGGCCGCCGATGCCACCTGGCCGGGATGGGGACGCACCCCGTGGATACGCGGATCGAAGGCGGTACGCGAACCGCGCAACGCCTCGACGCTGAGCGCCGCAACCACGTCTGCGGTCAGCAGGAGCTGCTTCGCGTCGGCCAGCAGGAGGCTGGCCGCGCCGGTCATGAAGTGCGTGCCGTTGAGAATGCTGAGCGCATCCTTCGCCTGCAGTTCCAGGGGTTCAATCCCCAGGGCATTCAGCACGTCAGCGCCACGCTTGCGCTCACCCTTGAGGAGCACCTCTCCCTCGCCGATCAGCAACAGGCCGAGGTGGGCTGAGGGCGCCAGGTCGCCGCTGGCTCCGAGTGATCCCTTCTCGGGCACCCAGGCACACACGTCACGATTCAGCAGCTCCACCAGCCGCTCCGCGATCTTCGGACTCACCCCCGAGGTGCCCTGACAGAACTGGTTGATCCGGACCAGCATCCCGGCGCGCACCAGCTCCTCGGGCAGCGCTGGCCCGACGCCGACCGCGTGGCTCATCAGCAGATTCCGCTGCAACTGCCGGCCATCGGCCGGGGGGATCCGTACGTTCTTCAACGCACCGACGCCGGTGGTCAGCCCGTAGACGACCCGATCCTCGCGCACCAGCCGGTCGACGAGGTCGCGGGCCGTTCGAAGCCGGCGTGCCGCTTCCGGACTAATGCTGACCCGCTCGCCGTGGCGCGCCACCGCCACGACATCGGCAGGGCGGAGCGACTGGCCGTCGAGCGTGAGGCTCAAGCTTCAGCCCATGTTACCGAGGGCAGCGGGATACCAGGCGTCGGTGTTGAATCAGGCCACGGGCTCGAATGTGCGGGGGAGCGCCACCGGACGTAGAATTGGGTCGCAACATTTGGCCATGTTCAGTACCTCGCCAGGGCGAGCGGCGGGGAGATGAGAACCGCGTCCGTTGGACGCCTTGCGCTGAGCGCCCTCCTCGCCTCATCGCTGGGGGCGTGCGCCGTTTCCGGTTCGGGGGTCGTCAAGGCGACGCCCTCGACGTCGCCATTCGCCATCGTCAGCCCGACGCCGCCCACCATAACCCCGCCGACAAACCTGGTGCGCCCGGGCACCATTACCTTCCTCTCCGACACCACCTACCCGCCGCAGGAATCGATTGATCCCGGGACCCAGCAGGCGGTTGGCTTCGATATCGACATTGCCCAGGCGATTGCGGCGAAGATGGGCCTTGCCGCCACCATCCAGAAGACCGATTCGCCCCAGATCGTTGGTGCGCTGCTGGCCAAGAAAGGTGACGCGATCATTTCCGCATTGCAGATCACGCCGGACCTCGAGCGCCAGGTGGCGCTCGTTGCGTATTTCCGAGCTGGCCAGGCGATCCTGGTGCGCAAGGGCAACCCGTCCGGCATTGGAGGCCTGACCGACCTCTGCGGCAAGAATGTCTCGGTCCAGGTGCAGAGTCCCGAGGAAAATACGGTCGACGAGGCGAACGGTGGCGTCTGCAAGGGCAACGCGATCAAGAAGCACGTCTATCCAACGGACCTCCAGGCCGTCCTGATCCTCAAACAGCGTGGGGTCGATGCCGCCCTCGATGATTCGCCGGTCGCGGCGTACTTCGTCAAGCAGACGCCCGATCAGCTCGAACTGGCGGGCGGCCCATTCAAGACCAATCCCGAGGGGATTGCGATTGATCCCAAAAATGGCGACGTGCTCAAGGCCGTGCAGCAGGCGATGCTGGCGATCTACCAGGACGGCAGCTACCGGCAAATCCTCACGAAATGGAATCTCCTGGACGGCGAGATTCCGGTGTCGCAGATCGTCGTAAGCCCCAGCCCGACGACATCCTGAGCTAGCGTCGGCCGGCGATCTCGGGAGGTTCGACCTTCCAGTCGGCGTCCTCTTCCTGCGCGGGCGGGCTGACGAGCCGCCGGTGGTACATCTCGATCCGGATGATGCCGACGATCGTCACGGCAAGCGCCAGCCCGATCCCCAGGACCGCCTGGTTTCGCGACGCGACCGGCGATAGGCTGCTGTCGGCGAAGGCGGAACCCTGCACCAGGTTGAGGATCACTCCACTCAGACCGCCCACGGCGAGGGATGCAAGCAGGAGGGCGGCCGCCAGCCGGGCGAGCAGCGATTCGGTGGCCCCCAGCCCGTGCCACCGTTCACGCGCCATCACCGTGATGGCGCCAAAGGCGAGGAGGAGAAGCAGCAGCAGGACGATCGCCTCGATCAGGCCGGTCCGGTAGAACCCGGCCAGCTGGTCCATGCCGTCATCGTAGGCGCAAGCCCTTAGCTCGAGAAGCGGGCCTGCAGGGCCAGCAGTTCAGCCTGGGCGTCGGCCATCGCGCGGCCAGGGCTGGCGGCGCCGAGTACCAGGTCGTGGAGGTGTCGCTGGAGCACCGCCGACGCTTCCACGTAGTGCACGAGCTTCGGGCGCGGCCGCGCGTTCGCCAGGTTGGTGAGGAAGACGCCGATCTGGGGGTTGGCCTTCCGAACCTCCGTCGAATTCTGCAGCGAGGTCCAGATGGGCAGCTCGGCGGTCTGCTGAGCCTGGACTTCGGGGCTCGTCAGGTAGCGTAGCCAGGCCACCGCCAGGTCGGGATGGGCGCTGTTGGCGAGCACACCGAGGCCAAGGAAACCGCTGACCGAGGCCGCCGCCGCGCCGGTCGAGGCTGCGGCCGGGATGGGGGCAACCGCTCCCTGCCCGACGATCTGCGAGTAGACAGGATCGTCCATGGCTCCCCAGACGAAATTCCAATTGGTGGTGAAGGCAACGCCCCCGGCGAGATAGGCACGCATCGCGTCCGGTTCGGTGCTGGCCGCGATCTCGGCGCGCACCAGGCGTTCATCGATCAGCTGCCGCATGAAGGCCGCAGCTCGCTGCGCCGGTTGCTGCAGGAGTTGCGGCTTGCCGGCCGCGTCGAAGAGATCGCCGCCAAATTGTCCGGTGATCCGAACGAAGTCGGAAACCAGGCCTTCATCCTGGGCCCAAGAGTCGGCGTACGGGGTGACCCGGCGGCGAAGCGCCGTCATCTGCTGATACCAGTCCTCGAGCGTCTTCGGCGGTTCGCCGAAGCCGGCCGTGCGCAGCTGGCTCTTGTTGTAGTAAAGGCTCTGGACGTTCAACACGTGTGGCATGGCCCAGCTCGTGCCTTTGTAGGCGAAGGCGTCGAGCAGGCTCGGCATCAGATCGGAGCGGGCATCATCGGGGATCTGGTCCTTCAGGCTGAGCAATTGCCTGCGGGTGGCGAACTCCGGCACCCAAACCTGGTCAAGCGCCACGACGTCGAAGGGAGCGGGCTTCGAGAGCCCGGCGGCAAGGATGCTCTCGTACAGCTCGCGGTAGTGCGCGGTTTCGATCGAGACGAAGACCTTGTCGTCGTGTAGGGCGCGGAACTTGTTGGCCAGCGTCTGCAGCACGCTCGGGTCGTATCCGACCTGATCGAAGAGCCGTGCGCGGATCACCGTCGCGCCAGGCGGCGGGGTCGGTGCAATCGCGCCGGGCCCGTTGCCGCACGCATCGAGGACCGAGGCCAGCGCGACACCGCCGGAGATACCCATCGCGATGCGAAGACCGCGGTCGAGGACAGAGCGGCGGGTGTACCGGCGTGGCAAAGTGAAAGGCGTGTCGCGCACGTCGCTGTGAGGCTATCAGCGGTTTGTTAACAGGCTCATCGGGACGAGTCGGTGGGCGGCGACAATACCGTCACGGTGGGGTAACAAGCATTGACCGGCGGCCTCACCTGTCACGCGCCGCGTCGACGTGCCGACGCCCGCAGTCCATAGAATCGCGAGATGGGCGTGGCCTGGCTCCGTGGCGTCTTTCCGCCAATCGCGACGGCGTTTGCCCCGGACGGCCCCCTGCGACCGCCACCCGCACGCTTCCTCGAGCACCTACGGGACGGGGGCCTCGACGGCGTGGTGGCGCTGGGATCCAACGGGGAAGCGGCCCAGCTCAGCGATGGGGAACGGCTGGAGTGGATTCGATCGGTGCGGACCACCTTGCCCGCCCCGCTCCGCCTGATCGCCGGCACCGGCGCCGAGTCAACCAGCGCGACGATCGCGCGCACGCGGGCAGCTGCGGCGGAGGGCGCGCAAGCCGCCCTGGTAATCGCGCCCTCGTACTTTCGGGCCCAGCTCACCGCGGACGCGCTGCGCGCCCACTACCATGCGGTCGCCGACGCCAGCCCAATTCCGATCCTCATCTACAACGTGCCGGTGCACATGGGCTACGACCTGGGCGCCGAGTGGATCACGCGGCTGACGGACCACCCCAACATCGCCGGGCTCAAGGACTCCTCGGGGGACATGGCCCGGCTGCCCGGGCTGCGCGCTCGGCTGGGGCCTGATTTCGTATTGCTGGCCGGCGCCGGAGAAAAGATGGTCGATGCGCTGGCGGCCGGAGCGGACGGCGCGATCGCCGCGCTGGCCAACCTGGCGCCCAGCGCCACCGCCGGCATCCGCAAGGCTTGGTTTGGCGGCCGCGCCGAGGAGGCCCGCCAACTGCAACGGACGATCGCACCGCTGGGCGAGGCCTTGACTCGAGGATACGGCGTGCCCGGATTAAAGGCCGCGCTTCAAATGCTCGGCTTCGACCACGGCGACCCCAGGCCGCCCCTGCCACCGCTGCCGACCAGGGACCGGCCCACGCTTCACCGCCTGCTCGAGGAGGCGCAGTTGATGCCCCGCGCGCTTGCCTCGTGATCCCGATTCGCGATTACAACCCGACCCGTCGCCCCTCGCTGCTGACCTGGGGGCTGATCCTGATCAATTTCGCGGTTTACTTTTACCTGGCGCAGAACCCGGTGATGGATGAGAATGCCATCGCGCGATATGCCGTCATCCCGGCCGATATCTCAGGCGGGCGTCATCTTGGCACCCTGATCACCTCGTTGTTCCTGCACGCCAATTTGTTGCACGTCGCCGGCAACATGCTCTTTTTGTGGATCTTCGGGAACAACGTCGAGGACCGAGTCGGAGAGATCAAGTTCCTGATCATCTATTTCGCGGCGGGAATCGGCGGCAGCCTGCTCCAGGTATTCATCACGCCGACGTCCACCGTCCCCATGCTGGGAGCGAGCGGCGCCATCTCGGGCCTCCTGGCCGCCTACGTCCTCTACTTCCCCAGGGCGCGTGTATTGACATTTATCGTCCCCATCTTCTTCGTCACGCTGTCGGCCTACGTATTCATCGGCTATTGGATCGCCCTGCAGGCCCTCAATGCCTTCCTGAACCTGGGCGTCATCGGGGGCGGGGTCGCGTTCTTCGCCCATGTCGGCGGCTTCGTCACCGGCCTCATCATGGCCATCCTGCTCCGGCCGCGGCTCCACCCCGACCCACACCCGGGCTACGGCGGATATCCCTAGTGGCGCCGGTACGCCGCCGGTTCGACTAGCGCGCGTACTGCCGAATGCGACCGTTCTCCACGCAGAAGAGATGGTCGGACACCGGGATGGCCGCCTCCCGATGACGCTCCTGGACGTCGTGCCGCAACCGGCCCAGCAACTGCGCCTGCTGGCCGGCGGCGATCAGCGACCCGCGTTCGGGGACTCCGACCACTGGTACGTCCTCCAGCATCTCCTCCAGCCAGGCCCAGACCTCGGGCAGCAGCATGAGGGCCGCGCCGTAGGGCCGCGGATCGACGTAGCTCAGCATCAGCATCCGGGGCCGCCCGTTTTTGTCGGTTTCCAGGCCGGTGAACTTCATCCCGTTGCGGAACATCAGGGCCAGGTTGGTGAGGGCGATCACCTCGACGTGGTCCCGTCCGACGTTCCAGGCCGCCAGGTCCTGCGGCAGCAGATAGCGCATTCCCTGCGCATAGTGGGCCGCGTAGGTGACGACCATGTCGGTCAGCATCCGGCGATACACCACCGGGCCGCCCGCCGAATCCAGAAAACTCGCCGGCCGCAGGACCGGAAGAATCAGCGGTGCCCCGAAGAGCGCCTCGCTGTCGCACTCCTGGTCGAGCCGGCGGAGCCGGGCCGCGAACAGCCGGTCGAGGGCGGACGGTTGCTCGCGATACTGCTGGTAGAAACTGTCGAGATTGAAGCGCAGGTCCGTTTCCCGCACTCGGCGGATGGTCAGCTGAAACGGCTCCGGGCCTTTCCTCACGGTCCATCCCGGGCGCAGCGCGGTCAAGCGCTTCAGCACGTGGTTTTCGAAGTCGTGGGCGTTCATCGCCGTCTGCTGGCCCATTGCCGATGTAACGGGGTGCGGAAGACAGGCTTGCAGGCTCCCGGTGGGCGACACCATGCCGCTTAGCCGTTGGTTTTCCGGTGGCCGTCCGCGGCTCAAGGACCGGGTGGTGAAGGGATTACAACAGGCTCGCGACGGTGACGTGGATGGCGCGATCGAAACGATCGCGGAAAGGTTTCACGACGCGCTGAGCGAGCTGCAGGCCCGGCAGCCACCGCAAGACAGCGGATGGCTCCGGCTCGCCGCCCGGCTTGCCTACCGCGCCGGTGATATGCCCGCGGCGGCGGATTATGCCCAGCGGGCGCTCGACCGCGACGAGGATGCAGCGACGTGGAACCTGCTGGGGCGGGTCCGGATCTGGCTCAAACGTAACGATGCGATGCCCGCGTTTCGACGGGCGGCCTCCCTCGATCGCGGTCGCTTCGTCGTCCCCCATCGGGTCACGCGCGACCGGTTCGCCCGGCTCGCCGAGATGGCGCTGGCCGGGGTGCCGGACGAGTTCCAGGCGAAGATGTCCAACACGATGATCGTGGTCGACGACCTGCCCGATCTCGACGCGGTCCGCGAGGGCGAGGACCCCGACCTCCTCGGGCTTTACGAGGGCGCCACCGTGCTCGAGCACGGGCTCCCGGAGCGAATCGTGCTCTATCAGCGCAACCACGAGAACGTCGCCGCCGATGAGCGCGAGCTGGAACGCGAGGTGCAGGAAACGATGCGGCACGAGATCGGCCACCACTTCGGGATGGAGGAGGACGAGCTCCCCTACTGAGTTCGTGAGGTCTTGACCGGGAAGGGATTTCCCGACGGCGGGAGGGCCAGGGTTCCGCCCTGGTCGATGGTGCTCAGCGCGGCGATGAAGTCGCGGAAGCCTTGCGCGGGATCGTAGCCGGTTAGCGACCGGTAGCAGGCGCCCAACGCGGGGCCGCCGGCCGAACAGATCGACGGCCAGTCGAAGGTCAACTGCGAGTGCAGGTAATAGAGGAAGAGGTCGCCACAACCCGATGCGAGCTGGTCGGTGTCACCAGCCGAGTTGTCGTTGACGTGGTCGGGGTGCCCGGACGCCCACCAATCCTGCTCGGTCTGATTGAAGTCGCCGGCGATCTCCGGATGACGGTCGAAGGCCAGCACCCGGGAGAGAGATTCGCCGTTGGTGACGCCGCAGTCCCAGCCATTGTTGAGCGCGGCTTCAAACACTTCGACGATCTCAGCTGTCAAGAACCCAGGGGCAAGCGCGGGGTCGGAAAGCACGTGCACATCGGTGCCGGCGCAGCTCAGGTGGTAGGCGCCGCCGGCGTTCGGATCGGCGTATACGTAGAAGGGAAGGTTCGGTGGCGTCAGTCCGCCGAACCATTGCTGAGTGGCCTGAAAGTCGCCTTCGGCGCTGCCCAGCATCGCCTGCGCCGCGGCATCACCGTTCGCCGTGCCGTCACTGAAGACGATGAAGTTCGTGGTCTGGCCCGCCCGGCGCTCGCGAAGCGCCGGGGTGTGGCGCGCACGGTGGGCCCGCAACACCTCCGTCGAAAGGGTGGCGCCCGGCCGGAGAAAGACGCGCGCCCGAGCACCGGAGCCAAACAGTCGTCGGAACATGCGGTCCGCCGCCCGGTTACACCTTCTTTCTGGACGAGGTGCTGGCGGCTCCCTCGATTCGGAATCCGATGCGGACCAGCACCTGGTACTCCGTGAGCTTGTTGTTCTGGACGACAGCCTTTGACTGCGCGACCTCGACTGTCTCGATCCCGCGAACCGTTTTCGCGGCCTCGTTGACGGCCTCGCGTGCCGCATCACTCCAACTCTGCTTCGAGGTCCCCACCAGCTCGAGGATTTTCAGAACTGCCATACCTGCCTCCTATAACCCATAGAGTCGCTTGGCCGCCGCCACGATATGCCGGGCTGAAATCTCCGCCTTGTCCATCAACTCCGCCGGCTTGCCCGATCCGGGAAGATGCCGGACCGCAAGATGCACGATGCGCGGAGGATCCATATCCGCCGCCAGAGCCTCCATCACGGCGGCGCCCAGTCCTCCCTCGGGATAGTGATCTTCAACGACGATCATCCGGCCGCGCGTGAGTGCCGCCGCCTCCTGCAGGGTCTTGCGGTCGACTGGCTTGACGCTGTAGAGGTCGATCACGCGGCTCTTGATGCCTTCGCGTTCCAGGTCGTCGGCGGCCGCCAGACAGTTGTGCAGCGTCACGCCGGCGCCGATCAGGGTCACCCGGTCGTTGGGATCGCTGCGAACGAGCTTTGAGCCGCCAATGTGGAATTCGGCGCCGTCCTCGTAGAGCACCGGATAAGCGCCCCTGGTTGTACGGATGTAGCTGATGCCCTGTTGATCAGCCATGGCTTTCACCAGCAGGGCGGTCGATGTGGCATCCGACGGATAGAGCACGGTCGAGCCATGCACCGCCCGCATCGCCGCCAGGTCCTCGAGCGCCATCTGCGATGGTCCGTCTTCACCGATCTCCACGCCGGCGTGTGAACCGCAAAGGCGGATGTTGGCTTCGGAGATCGCCGCCATCCGAATGAAGTCATACGCCCGCGAAAGAAAGGCGGCAAAGGTCGATGCGAAGGGGATGTAATGCCGCACGCTCATCCCGACGGCGGTCGCGACCAGCTGCTGCTCGGCGATGAACATCTCGAAGTAACGCTCCGGATAGGCCTTGGCGAATTCCTCGGCGAAGGTGGAGTTGCTCACCTCTCCATCCATCGCCACCACCGTCGGTCGCGCCCCCAGGGCTTTGAGTGCATCGCCATAGGCTTTGCGGGTCGCCACCTTGTCCCCTTTCTTATAGGTAGGAAGCGTGACGGTCACGTTGCCGTCCTTGATGGCCGGCTCGCCGGGCTCTGGCTTCAGCCCGTCGATCCGGAGGTGGCGGACGCCGCCCAGCTCGGCAATGGCGCGCTCCGCCATATCGGAGGGCAACGCCTTGCCATGCCAGCCGTCTTTGTTCTCGATTTCGCGAAAGCCCTTGCCCTTCACCGTGCGCGCGATCACGACCGTCGGCTTACCGGTGGCCTCACGCGCCTGCGCCAGCGCTTGATCGACCTGCTCCAGGTCGTGGCCGTCAATCACGATGGCGCGGCAACCGAACGCCTGGACCCGATCGCGATAGTGGTCGGTCTCCCACTCATATTCGGTTGGGCCCCGCTGACCCAGCCGGTTGATATCGAAGATCGCCGTGAAATTCGCCAGGCCGTAGTAGCCCGCCTTGTCGAGTCCCTCCCAGATGGAGCCCTCCGTCAGCTCGCTGTCGCCCGTGAGCGTCCACACATGGTATGGCAGCTGATCCAGTTTGCGGCCGGCGAGGGCCACGCCCACCGCGATCGGCAGCCCTTGTCCCAGGGAGCCCGTGGCGACATCGACCCAGGGCAGCGCCGGCGTGGGATGGCCTTGCAGGCGCGACCCGAACTTGCGAAAGGTCAGCATCTCATCGTCGGTGATGACGCCCACCGCCTTGAAGATCGCGTAAAGCAGCGGCGACGCGTGGCCTTTGGAGAAGATGAGGTGGTCGTTGTTCGGCTGTCGCGGGTCGTTCCAGTCATACAGGAAGTACCGCGTGATGAGCACCGCCATCAGGTCGGCGGCGGACATCGATGAGGTGGGATGGCCGGAGCCGGCCGTCGTGCTCGATCGAATGCTGTCGACCCGCAGCTGTTGCCCGAGCTCCCGGATGAAGTCGAAGCCCTGGGTCGTTCGGACCTCGGTTACGGAACTCTTTGCCATCGGCTCACCCCGTTTCAGATGGATGTCCCTTGCCTAGATTAGCCTCCGGCCGATGCCCGATGCTGATCGGAAGGATTCGGTCGCCGTCCCCGCGGACGGCGGCGACGGCGGTTCCACGGCTCGCTCCGCCGGATGTCACTCCGCGCGATGTCCCCCCGGCCGTGGCCGTTTGGCCGAGCTTCGGTAAGGGATGCGGCGACGTAGCGCCAGTCGCCTTCGCTCAGCAGATGCTTGACGTCGAGCTCCGGTAGGGCTGGCGCACCCTGGCGGCGCAACATTCGCCAGGCCGGTTCATCCTCAGGGGTGAGAAAGGTCAGTGCCCGACCCTTGACACCCATGCGCGCGGTGCGTCCGACGCGGTGGGTCAGCCACTGGGGCGAGTCCGGGAGGTCGTAGTTGATCACCAGGTCCACATGGCTGATGTCGAGGCCGCGCGCGGCCACATTCGTGGCCACCAGCACATTCGTGCGCAGCCCACGAAAGGCGTCCATCGTTCGATCACGAACGTTCTGGGAGAGATTGCCCTGCAGGTCCGCGCTGTCGTGGCCCAGGTTGCGGAGGTCGCGGCTCAACTTGCGCACACCGTATTTGGTCCGGCCGAAGACGATGGCCGAACCCCGATGGTTGCGAAGCAGCCGGCTCAGTGTCCGAAGCTTTTCCGGCCGGGTCACGCGAAGCAGCCCGTGCTCGAGCGCCTCCTCGGCAGGACCGGCAATCGAAATCCGGACCGGGTCATCGAGGTGTCGTTGGATCATGCGGGTGACCCAGTCGGGCATGGTAGCCGAGGCCAGCACAATTTGGGGTTGGTAGGTTAGCTCGATGATGCGCTCGACATCGGGCGCAAAGCCGGCATCCAGCATCTCATCGCCTTCATCGAGGACGAGCAGCTGGACGCGACTCAGGGAGAGCCGGCGACGAGATACCATATCGAGGATTCGGCCGGGGGTGCCGATCACGAGGTCCACCCCATTCCGTAGCGCCTGCTCCTGCGTGGCGTATCCGACGCCGCCGTAAACCAGTGCGGATTTCAACTCCGTGCTGAGTGATTGGAAGACCCGCTCCACCTGGATCGCCAGCTCCCGAGTCGGGGTAACAACGAGCGCACGCGGCCCCGGCCCGTTCACCGCCAGCAGCCGTTCCACCAGCGGAAGGATGAAGGCCAGCGTCTTCCCGGACCCGGTGGGCGCCTGGATCACCACATCGCGGCCGAGCCGTAGCGGCGGAATGGCCTCGACCTGGACGGTCACGGGGGTTTCGATCGAATTGCGGGCGAGCGCGTTGAGTAAGCGGGCACTCAGGCCCAGGTCAGCAAACGTTGCGGTCAAGAAGGGTACTCCTCGGTCCCCTCTACCTTTCTTTTAATGGCCGCGATCTTCAGGACACCGTTCTAAGACGGGGAGGAGAACCGAGAGCGGGCGACCTGTTATCTCTTGAGGTCGTTCACCAGTGTACCAGCTTTAGCGACGGCCTAAACGCGCTGCAGCAGCTTAACCGGGTATGGGAGCTATACGTCCTGCCATGATGGCGTCATGGAGGCGCGGGCGATGTCGTCCCCGCTCGAACCAATCTTCGGCCGGGCTCAAGCGCCCGCGGCGTTCAAGGCGCAGTTCCTCCATTCTGTCGACGATCCCTCCAGGATCGTGCTCGAGGGTACGCTGCACCATGTCTGGCACCGGCCTCGCTGGTTGAGGCCTCTGTTTCAGGTTCTCGGCCGGCTACATATTCTGGTTCCGGACACTGGGACCGAGATCCCGACCACACTCGAGGTCGTCGCCAAGCGGCTGCCCGACGGACGGGCGATCCATGTCTGGTGGCGCACGATGCATTTTCCGAAGGTGCGACACTTCCCAACCACGATCGTCCACGATGCACGGCGTGACCGGCTTATTGATCTCGTCGGACCAGGAAACGCCATCAACATGGTCTGGCGTGCGAAGTTCAGCCCGCCTAACACCTTCACGCTCGACACCGACGCGTGCGGCATCGACCTCCTTGGGCGTGTTCGATGGCTCCCGCCCTGGTTTTGGCCCTGGGTCCTCGGCACGGTACGTTTCGTCCAGCGCGCTGACAATCTCGATATCAAGCGTGTGGAGATTGAACTCGTCATTTCCCATCCACTCCTCGGTGATGTCTTCGGTTACGACGGGACTTTTTGGGTCCGGCGATATGAGAGTTGAGCCAGCGGCTGCTCGACACCGTGACTCCTCCGCACTCGATCCCTACCGACCCTGGCTGATGGCGGCTGCTATCTACAACCTCGTCGCGGGACCGGCGGTTGTGTTTGCACCGACGCTGTATTTCCGCATCGTCCACATCCCGCCACCCAACTACCTTCCCCTCTGGCAGGTCGTAGGGATGTTCGTGCTTGTTTACTCACCGGGATACTGGTGGGCGTCTCGCGATCCGGTCGCGCACAGCCATCTCGTGCTGATCGGCCTGCTCGGCAAGATTCTGGGTCCAATCGGCTTTGCCTGGTCGGCATGGACCGGCCAGCTGCCGATGGTCTTCGGAGTGATTCTGATCACCAATGACCTCGTGTGGTGGCCGGCCTTCATTACATTCGTGACGAAGGCGGCGCGTCTGAGTGGCGGCTGGCGCGTCTACCTACTGGGAGGCTAGCGATGGGCAGCGGTTCATACCCCCAGGCGGAATCGAACCGCCGTTCCGGCCTTGAAAGGGCCGTGTCCTAGCCGCTAGACGATGGGGGCACGGGCGAATTCATGCTAGCAAGAGAGCGGCGACTGCCGATCGAAGTTTGCTACTCGCCCCACCGAGTCTTCAACCGCTCGTACGACAGCGAGATCAACGTCTGGGCAGTGTAGTCCCAGTTGCGCCCCTGCGTCCAGGTCACCACCAGGGCTCGAGTCGCGAGGGACAGCGACTCGTAAAGCGGATACCGGGCACCGCGGTACTCCGGCCGAACCTGACAGTACGCATCGAGAAAGACCCGGCGCGCCTCGTTGGATCGCTCTGTGTCGGACCAGTGCTTTGGTGCTGAGGGCGCGAGGTGTCCGCAGTACTTGCCCAGATCAAAGCTCGGCTCGGCCTGCACGAAATACTCGACATCGATGAGGCCGAACTGGTTGCCGTCATAAAGAAATTGGTTGTATTTGTAGTCACCGTGCGATGGCACGGGGGCTTCAGGTGGGACGCGTTCGACGCGGGCAGTGATCTGCTTGAGCAGGTCGCGCAGCGCCAGGTAGACCTTGGGCGATGACATCTTGAACTGCTCCAGCCGGTCGTACAACCGCTGAATCTCCACGTCGATCGTATGTGGCGTCCCGACGGTGATCCCGGAAGCGTGGATATGCCCGATCGTTCTGCCGGCCATTTCCGATTCAGCCATGAACAGGTCTGAGTGCCGGTCGCCTTTGACATCTTCACCCGGCAACTCGGTCTGCAGCATCAGGTCGAGGTCGGGATAGTAACCGAGCGGCTCCGACAAAAGCATTTCGCCACTGGCACGAGCCGGTAGATCCCAGAGCGCCTTCATCACGTCGTAGGTAAACGCGCCGCGGCGGCTATGCTGCACCTTTCCATAGATCGAAAGCGGCCGCTCCTCCCCAATATCGGCCTCATACCGAACGATGCAGGAGATTTCCGGCAAGTATTTGACGCGCACCGCCCTGAGCGACCGGATGCTGGCGTCCGGCCGGACGTATCTGAAGTGAGGCTCCAGAACCGGACGCATCGCCTCCGGATCAAACACGGTAGGAAGGGCCGGGAACGTCGGATCCGTGGGGAAGAAGTAAAGAAAGAGCCGGTGCTCCGGGAAGAACTTGACGAAGCCCTGCGGATCGAGAGGGTTGCCGTTTCGATGCTTGAGCATCCAACGAATACGGTGGCGATACTCTTCGCAGTCCGAATCATTGAAGAACGCTTTGGTCCAGACCAGCGGACGAATCTCCGTTCCCCCCGGCAGTTCCAGCTCCGCTTCGTAAACATTCCAGAGGACTCGAGGGGCCTCAAACCTCCGGCCCGACGTGGCCCTGACCTTCTTAACGGCGACCGCGGGCAGTACCGGGTTGATGACCTCATCGGCCAGGAACGTCGCCATGACGTCCGGCTCGGACATCGCCTTGATCGAGGAGTAGGTCGCGCTCATGTCCCTCCCTTCAACAGCTTACGCACTTTCACGCCGGACCAAAGAAAAAGCCGCCGGGCTGCTCGCAACCCGACGGCTTCTCATCCGCCCTACCGAAGGAACCTCGACAGAATCTCGCGCCGCTTGATGTATGCGGCTGCCAGCAGAGCGATCAGGCCGGCGATGCCTCCGGTCGCCGCCGGCGACGACTCCGCCCGATTCAGCAGGCCTTGCCCGGTCGTTGCCAGGGTCCCGACCTGTGCCGCCGCCGCGCCAGCACCAACTTCGCCCGTCGTTTCCGTCACGGTCCCGCCGCCGCCCGCGCCGCCGGCGCCAACGGAGCCCGTTGTCTCGATGACGGTTCCACCCGCCATCGTTGACTGGGTCGAATTGACGCCCGTGCCGGCCGCGCCGGTCGCGTTCGTTGACTGGGTCGAGTTGACGCCCGTGCCGGCCGCGCCGGTCGCGTTCGTTGACTGGGTCGAATTGACGCCTGTGCCGGCCGCGCCGGTCGCGTTCGTTGACTGGGTCGAATTGACGCCTGTGCCGGCCGCGCCGGTCGCGTTCGTTGACTGGGTCGAGTTGACGCCCGTGCCGGCCGCGCCGGTCGCGTTCGTTGACTGGGTCGAGTTGACGCCCGTGCCGGCCGCGCCGGTCGCGTTCGTTGACTGGGTCGAGTTGACGCCCGTGCCGGCCGCGCCGGTCGCGTTCGTTGATTGGGTCGAACCCTGGCCCGTGCCAGCGCCTCCGGTTTGCTGCCCACTCGATTGCCCGGAGCCGGCGCCAGTGCCAGCGCCACCGGTCGGCTGCCCACTCGACTGCCCGGAACCGGCGCCAGTGCCAGCGCCACCGGTCGGCTGCCCACTCGACTGGCCGGAACCGGCGCCCGTACCTGCGCCACCCGTCTGCTGCCCGCTCGACTGCCCGGAGCCGGCAGCCGTACCCGCCGCACCGGTTTTGGCGACGCTCGACTGCCCGGACCCGGCGGCGGTACCCGCAGCCCCGCTTTTCGCGACGCTCGATTGCCCAGACCCGGCGGCGGTACCCGCAGCCCCGCTTTTCGCGACGCTCGACTGCCCCGACCCGGCGGCCGTTCCCGCCGCACCGCTCTTCGCCCCGCTTGACTGCCCGGACCCGGCGGCCGTACCAGCGGCACCCGTCTTCGCCCCGCTCGACTGCCCGGAACCGGCGGCCGTACCAGCGGCACCCGTCTTCGCCCCGCTCGACTGCCCGGAACCGGCGGCCGTACCAGCGGCACCCGTCTTCGCTACGCTCGACTGCCCGGAGCCTGACCCCGTTCCGGCAGCTCCGGTGTGAGCTGAGCCATGCGAATCGTTCTCATTGGAGTGCTGGCTCTTCGACTGGTCTCCCCCACCGCTCTTGCCGTCGTGCGAGTGGTTGCCATCATGTCCACCGCCGTCCCCACCCTCCCCGCTGTCGCCGGCGTTGAAGGCGAGCACCTCCTCAGCCGCGCTGCGCTTGACCGCGCTAGACGGATCGATGTTTCCGTTCGACTTCGGTACCGGCGTGTTCGGTGAAGGGCTGGACTTGCCGACCATTAAGACTTGCAGTGGGCTCGACGCCGCATGATACGTCGGCGTCCACGTGACGTCGCCGTAGCTGGCAGAGCGCCCGACGATCAGGAGGCCCGCAAACACGAAGCCCGATAGCTTTAGAGGCCATGTCGATTTCGAAATCAGGACTTCCGAGTCGACTGTGTCATAAACGGCACGGTTTACCAGATATGAGGACGTGACGTTCACTCCATTTCCCTCCAAACCCGTTGTTATCGTCGCCCGGTCTCCCAGCACGCAGTGTGACGGTAAATCACGGTGCGGTCAACAATCCTATTGGTTTAGACGATAAGCTACCTCTGCCTCTGCTGTCAATGGCTACGATATGAAATCTGATACCGGAGATGGCCCATTTTTGGGCCGGAAGCCGGCCGACACAGCGAAAGCCGCCGGGCTCGCTTGAACCCGGCGGCTCTGATACCTCGATAGGTTCGCGTTAGCGAATCAGCCTGCGGAGTACCTCCCTCGGTTTCAGCAAGGCCGCTCCGATCAAGGCGAGAAGCGCTCCCAGCAAGGTCTCGGCCGCAAGGGGAGCCCCACCGGTGCTCGCCAGCTGCCCGGCTTGTCCGCCGGCGACCACCGACGTCGTCGTCTCCGTCACGGTGCCAGCTGCGCCGCCCTGGGTCACCGTCTCGGCGCTGCCGGTGCTGCCCACCACGGTGGATTGGGTTGAGCCCTGTCCGGTCCCTGCCGCGCCGGTGGCAACTGTCGACTCGGCGGATCCGACGCCGGTTCCCGCCGCACCGGTGGCTACCGTCGATTGGGTCGACTCGACGCCCGTACCCGCCGCGCCGGTGGCTACCGTCGATTGCGTCGACTGGACGCCCGTGCCCGCCGCGCCGGTGGCAACCGACGACTCGGTCGAGCCGATCGCCGTGCCCGCCCCGCCGCTCGGTGCCGCCGTCGACTGCGTAGATCCGGGAGCCGTCCCGGCCGCCCCTGTGGGAGCCGCAGTTGACTGAGCCGACCCGAAGCCGGTTCCTGCGGCACCCGTCGGTGCCGCCGTTGACCCGACGGAACCCGCGCCCGTTCCGGCTGCGCCGGTCGGCGCTGCGGTTGACTGCGTGGACCCGAAGGCCGTTCCGGCTGCCCCGGATGGGGCGGCGGTGGATTGCGTTGATCCGAAACCAGTCCCCGCAGCACCGGTTGGCGCGGCGGTCGACTGGGTCGAGCCGGGCGCAGTCCCCGCTGCCCCGGTTGGCGCCGCGGTCGAGCCTACCGATCCAGGTCCGGTTCCAGCACCGCCGCTGGCTGGGGCTGTCGACTGCGTCGATCCGGGTGCGGTTCCGGCTGCGCCCGTGGCGACGGCCGTCGATTGGGTCGAGCCGGGGCCAGTGCCTGCGGCTCCAGTCGGGGCCGCCGTCGACTGGGTTGAACCGGGTGCCGTTCCCGCCGCGCCTGTCGGCGCCGCGGTCGAGCCTACCGATCCAGGGCCGGTGCCGGCCGCTCCGGTCGGCGCCGCCGTCGATTGGGTTGAGCCGGGTGCCGTTCCGGCCGCCCCGGTCGCCACCGCTGTCGATTGCGTCGAGCCTGGTGCTGTGCCGGCCGCGCCGGTTGGCGCCGCTGTCGATTGCGTCGAACCAGGAGCCGTCCCCGCCGCACCGGTCGGTGCTGCCGTCGAGCCAATTGAACCCGGGCCGGTGCCGGCCGCGCCGGTCGGGGCCGCGGTCGAGCCTACCGATCCAGGGCCAGTGCCGGCCGCCCCGGTTGCCGTCGCCGTTGATTGTGTCGAGCCCGGTCCGGTTCCCGCTGCACCGGTGGGCGCCGCTGTCGATTGCGTGGAGCCTGGGGCTGTGCCGGCTGCGCCCGTGGGGGCGGCCGTCGACTGCGTCGATCCGGGCGCCGTGCCGGCCGCGCCCGTCGGGGCCGCGGTCGAGCCTACCGACCCAGGGCCAGTGCCGGCCGCCCCGGTTGCCGTCGCCGTCGACTGCGTCGAACCCGGTCCGGTTCCCGCTGCACCCGTGGGCGCTGCCGTCGATTGCGTGGAGCCTGGGGCTGTGCCGGCTGCGCCCGTGGGGGCGGCCGTCGACTGCGTCGATCCGGGCGCCGTGCCGGCCGCGCCCGTCGGGGCCGCGGTCGATCCGGTTGAGCCGGGGGCGGTGCCCGCCGCGCCCGTCGCCGTCGCTGTGGATTGGGTCGAGCCCGGTGCCGTGCCTGCCGCGCCGGTTGGCGCCGCCGTCGACTGGGTTGAGCCGGGAGCCGTCCCCGCCGCGCCCGTGGGCGCCGCTGTCGATTGCGTGGAGGCTGGGGCCGTGCCCGCCGCGCCCGTGGGGGCGGCGGTCGACTGTGTCGATCTGTGTGCCGTGCCGGCCGCGCCCGTCGGGGCGGCCGTCGATCCGGTTGAGCCGGGGGCGGTGCCCGCCGCGCCCGTCGCGGTCGCTGTCGATTGGGTCGAGCCCGGTGCTGTGCCGGCCGCGCCGGTCGCCGGCGCAGTGGAGCCTGCCGAACCCGCACCCGTACCGGCCGCGCCGGTCGCAGGTGCTGTGGATTGCTGAGAAGCGTTGCCGGTACCCGCGCCGCCGGTCGCCTGACCGGTCGATCCGCTGGATCCCTGGCCGGTCCCCGCGCCGCCCGTTCCCTGGGCGGTGGATTGCTGCGAGCCGTTGCCAGTGCCCGCGCCGCCGGTCGCCTGGGCCGTGGACCCATTCGACCCCTGGCCCGTCCCGGCCGCCCCGGTTGCCTGCGCCGTGGACTGCTGGGACCCGTTGCCAGTCCCTGCGCCGCCGGTTGCCTGACCGGTCGAACCGCTGGACCCCTGGCCGGTCCCTGCCCCACCCGTTGCCTGTCCGCTCGACTGCTGAGAGCCGTTACCGGTTCCGGCGCCGCCGGTCGCCTGTCCGGTCGATGCGCCGGACCCCTGGCCCGTGCCCGCGCCGCCCGTTCCCTGCGCGGTCGATTGCGTTGAACCTTGACCCGTCCCAGCTGCTCCGGTCGCCTGGGTAGTCGACTGCTGCGAGCCGGTGCCGGTGCCCGCGCCGCCGGTCGCCTGACCGGTCGATCCGCTGGATCCCTGGCCGGTGCCCGCGCCGCCCGTTCCCTGCGCGGTCGATTGCGTTGAACCCTGACCCGTCCCACCCGCACCCGTCGCCTGAGTGGTTGACTGCTGCGAGCCATTAGCGGTGCCCGCGCCGCCGGTCGCCTGACCGGTCGATCCGCTGGATCCCTGGCCAGTGCCAGCGCCGCCCGTCGCCTGGGTCGTGGATTGCTGCGAGCCGTTGCCCGTACCGGCGGCTCCGGTCGCTTGGGTCGTGGATTGATGCGAGCCATTGGCGGTACCAGCGCCGCCGGTCGCCTGGCCGGTCGATCCGCTGGATCCCTGGCCAGTGCCAGCGCCACCCGTCGCTTGCGTCGTCGATTGCTGCGAGCCGTTGGCCGTGCCGGCTCCGCCGGTCGCCTGACCAGTGGAACCACTGGACCCCTGGCCGGTACCGGCGCCACCCGTCGCCTGGGTCGTGGATTGCGTCGAACCCTGCGCAGTCCCGGCGGCTCCGGACGCTTGCGCTGTTGACTGGTGAGAGCCGTTACCGGTTCCCGCTCCACCGGTGGCCTGGCCGGTGGATCCGCTGGACCCCTGGCCGGTGCCCGCGCCACCTGTTGCCTGGGTTGTGGACTGGCCGGCCGAACCTTGACCTGTGCCCGCGCCGCCAGTTGCCTGCGAGGTCGACTGCGTCGAACCCTGGGCCGTGCCGCCGACGCCGGTCGCCTGGGTCGTGGACTGATTCGAACCACCCCGAGTCCCCGCCCCACCTGTGGCCTGCGCTGTCGAATCGTTTGAGGCCTGGCCTGTGCCGTCGCCACCTGTTGCCTGCGCAGTTGATTGTTGTGAGCCGTTGCCCGTGCCTGCAGCGCCGGTCGCCTGAGTCGTCGACTGGTTAGACGCGTTCCCGGTACCGCCGCCGCCTGACGCTTGCGCCGTTGATTGGCTCGATCCCTGAGCCGTCCCGGCCGCGCCGGTGGCATGTGCTGTGGATCCGCCGGATCCCTGGCCGGTGCCGGCACCACCCGTCGCCTGGGTGGTGGATTGCGTCGAGCCTTGCCCGGTACCCGCAGCCCCCGTAGCCTGTGCCGTTGACTGCTGTGACCCGTTGCCGGTGCCCGCTCCACCGGTCGCCTGCCCGGTGGAACCGTTGGATCCTTGGCCTGTGCCAGCCCCGCCTGTCCCCTGTGTGGTCGACTGCTGAGAGCCGTTGCCGGTGCCGGCCCCGCCGGTCGCCTGGCCCGTTGACCCACTGGAACCCTGGCCCGTGCCGGCTCCGCCGGTCCCCTGGGCCGTTGACTGCGCTGAACCCTGGGCCGTGCCGCCGGCACCTGTCGCCTGAGCCGTTGATTGCTGCGAAGCATTGCCGGTCCCGGCTCCGCCGGTCGCCTGGCCCGTTGACCCACTGGAACCCTGGCCCGTGCCGGCTCCGCCGGTTGCCTGGGCCGTTGACTGGGTTGAACCCTGGGCCGTGCCGCCGGCACCTGTCGCCTGAGCCGTTGATTGCTGCGAAGCATTGCCGGTCCCGGCTCCGCCGGTCGCCTGGCCAGTCGATCCGGTCGACCCCTGGCCCGTGCCGGCGCCGCCGGTCGCCTGGGCCGTTGACTGCGTTGAACCCTGGGCCGTCCCGCCGGCACCAGTCGCCTGACCGGTTGACTGTTGCGAAGCATTGCCGGTCCCGGCTCCGCCGGTCGCCTGGCCAGTCGATCCGGTCGACCCCTGGCCCGTGCCGGCGCCGCCGGTCGCCTGGGTTGTCGATTGCTGCGAGCCATTGCCGGTGCCCGCAGCTCCGGTCGCCTGGGTCGTGGATTGAGTCGACCCCTGGCCCGTTCCCGCGCCGCCGGTCCCCTGGGTGGTTGATTGCTGCGAGCCGTTCGCGGTACCCGCGGCGCCCGTTGCCTGGGTAGTCGATTGGCTCGACCCCTGGCCTGTGCCGGCGCCACCGGTGGCCTGAGTCGTCGACTGTGTGGATCCTTGAGCCGTACCTGCCGCGCCGCTCGCCTGGGTCGTTGATTGAGTCGACCCCTGGCCCGTCCCGGCGCCGCCACTCGCTTGAGTGGTTGATTGCTGCGAGCCGTTCGCGGTGCCGGCACCCCCGGTTGCCTGGGTGGTCGACTGATTCGACCCCTGGCCCGTCCCGGCACCACCGGTCGCCTGCGCTGTCGACTGCGTCGACCCCTGGGCCGTACCGGCCGCTCCGGTCGCGGCTGCTGTGGATTGGGTCGAGCCCGGCGCAGTCCCTGCCGCACCAGTCGGAGCGGCGGTGGACTGACTGGAGCCTGGCGCCGTTCCCGCGGCACCGGTCGGGGCTGCGGTTGATTGCGTGGATCCGGGCGCCGTGCCGGCCGCGCCGGTCGGGGCGGCGGTTGATTGCGTCGATCCAGGCGCCGTGCCGGCCGCGCCCGTGGGGGCCGCTGTTGATTGCGTGGATCCAGGCGCCGTGCCGGCCGCTCCGGTCGGGGCGGCTGTCGATTGCGTCGATCCAGGCGCCGTGCCGGCCGCGCCGGTCGCGACCGCCGTCGATTGCGTCGATCCCGGGGCGGTTCCGGCCGCGCCCGTCGGGGCCGCGGTGGATTGCGTTGATCCAGGGGCGGTGCCCGCCGCGCCGGTCGGGGCAGCGGTTGACTGCGTCGATCCGGGCGCGGTGCCGGCCGCGCCCGTGGGGGCGGCCGTTGACTGCGTCGACCCCGGCGCCGTGCCGCCGCCGCCAGTTGCGATCGCCGTCGATTGCGTTGAGCCGGGTGCGGTGCCCGCCGCACCGGTCGGCGCTGCCGTCGACTGCGTCGAGCCCGGCGCGGTGCCGGCTGCACCGGTCGGCGCTGCGGTCGATTGGGTTGAACCGGGGGCCGTACCGGCCGCACCCGTGGGTGCGCCGGTGGACTGAGTCGAGCCTGGCGCCGTGCCGGCTGCGCCGGTCGCGATCGCCGTCGATTGCGTTGAGCCGGGTGCGGTGCCCGCCGCCCCGGTCGGTGCTGCGGTCGACTGGGTTGAACCAGGGGCCGTGCCCGCGGCGCCGGTCGGCGCTGCGGTCGATTGGGTTGAACCGGGGGCGGTACCCGCGGCGCCCGTGGGGGCGCCCGTGGACTGGGTCGACCCTGGAGCGGTGCCGCCCGCACCCGTCGCGATCGCCGTCGATTGCGTTGAACCGGGTCCGGTGCCCGCGGCGCCGGTCGGGGCTGCCGTCGATTGCGTTGAACCGGGGCCCGTGCCGGCGGCGCCCGTGGGCGCCGTCGTCGACTGGGTCGATCCCGGACCTGTACCGGCTGCACCGCTGGGTGCGGCTGTGGACTGGGTCGATCCCGGTGCCGTGCCGGCGGCGCCCGTCGCAATGGCGGTCGATTGGGTTGAACCGGGGGCCGTACCGGCGGCACCCGTCGCCACCGTCGACTGCGTGGAGGCGGGGGCTGTCCCCGCACCCGCGGTCGGAGCGGCCGTCGATTGCGTAGACCCAGGTGCGGTACCGGCCGCGCCGGTCGGGGCAGCCGTTGATTGCGTTGAACCTGGCGCCGTACCCTGCGCGCCAGTTGGGGCGGCGGTCGACTGGGTCGAGCCGGGGGCCGTACCCTGTGCGCCCGTGGGCGCGGCGGTCGATGCAGTCGACCCGGGGGCGGTGCCAGCTGCTCCTGTTGGCGCTGCTGTCGACTGTGTCGAACCGGGCGCAGTGCCCTGCGCGCCCGTGGGCGCGGCGGTGGACGCTGTCGACCCGGGCGCCGTGCCGGCGGCACCGGTTGGGGCAGCCGTGGATTGCGTCGAGGCGGGAGCGGTGCCAACGCCACCGGTAGGCGCTGTCGATTGGGTCGAGCCCGGCGCCGTTCCGGCCCCGCCGGTCGCCGCCATCGTTGACTGCGTCGACTCAGAGGCTGTGCCGGCCGCGCCCGTTGCCGGGAGAGTGGACTGGGCAGAAGCGGCGCCTGTCCCGGCGGCCCCGGTCGCTGGACCGGTCGACTGCGTCGAACCGGGCGCGGTACCCGCCGCGCCTGTCGTCCCACCGACGGTTCCGGCTCCGGAGTCCACGCCGGTGACGCCAGCCGGGGTCGCGCCCGAGACGTCGCCTTCGCCCTCCGTTGTGGTATCGGCATTCTTGCCCGGGGAGAACGCAATGACTTCCGAGGCAGCCGCGCGCTTGCTCAGCGCAGCATTGCTGATGTTGGGGATCGTCTTGGGAACCTGGGGAAGGGGGTGCGAGGGGACCTGATTCTTGACGATGACCGTCAATGGAGCGCTTGACTGGTGGAAGGTCGGGTTCCACACTACGTTTCCGGAGCTCGCGGAACGCCCCAGCACCAGGAGGACGCCGCACACCAGGCCGGAGAGTTTCAGTGACCACGTCGCCTTCGAAATCAGTTGATCGGACTCGCCGTCCTGCTCATAGGCCATACGGCGTAAAAGCGTACCGTCGGTGCTCACTGTTTCCCTCCCGGCTCCCGGTTCTCCCTGGATACGATTGACGGCTATAAGTGCAGACGCAATCACGTAGGGCTATGCCTACATCTGATCTCAACACTAGTGTCCGGCGAACTCGCTGTCAATATAGTTCGTACAAAACCTGATACTTCCTGGGTCAGTTTTAGGTTGGGCACAGCGGCTCGGCTATGATGCGGGCATACCCAAGGGACTTTTCGCTGTCGCCCTCGCGGTGCTGGTCGCCGCGCTCGCGGCGTGCTCCAGCTCCGACCCCATCCGGGTGCCACTCACCGACCAGGGCAACATCCAGTTGCCGCGCGAGAACGTCGCCAAGCTGCCCCTGTTCGACTTGCTCACGTTGGACTCCAGGCGTGGCTATCTTTACGTCGCCCACACCAGCAATTCGACGGTGGATATCGTGGACGTCAAGACCAAAAAGGTAGTCGGCAGCATTGCTGGCGTGGGGGGTGTCAAGCAAATCGCCATCACGCCCGACTCCAATATCATCTTTGCGTCCGCCAGCGCGGCGGGCGCCGTGCTCGAAATCGACGTCGACGCACGAAAAGTGCTCGCCACCATCCCGGTGGACGGGTCACCCGATGCCATCGACTACGATCCGGTTCACGACTACGTAGTCGTCTGCCTGGGAGGCGCCAAGAAAGTCGCCGCGATCGACCGCAAGACGCTCAAGGTCGTCGGCACCGTCGGCCTTCCGGGCTCTCCGGAGCTAATGGCGATCGATCCCCAGTCCGGCCGAGCCTTCGTGGCCATCAACGACCAGGATTCGGTGGCCGCCATCGACCTCGGCTCGCTTCAGGTGACATCCATCTATAAGGGGTGCGATATCAAGGCGCCCACAGGCGTGGCGTACGACCCGGCTCAAGCGCGGCTATTCGTGGCGGACCGGGGGCTGGTGAGCGTCATCGATGTGCTGGTCGACCGCTGCCTCGGATCGGTCGACATTGGAAACGGAGTCGATCAGATCACGATCAATCCGCACAATCACCACCTCTACACGGCCAACGGTGGGAGCCGAAACCTGTCCGTGATCGACATCCTCTCGCTGCAGCCGCTCGGTGAGCAGGGGACAGGCCCGAGCGGGGACGGCGTCGCGGCCGATCCAACCACGAGCATGGTCTATGTGATCGTCGGACGCGCTGGAATCATCGCCGCCTACCACGATCCCTGATCGCTACCCGCCGTCCTGCGCGTCCACCATCCCCCAGGCATCCATCAGCAGCGCCTGCAGCGTCGCATAGCCGATGTGGCCGAAGCCGTGGTCGCCCCACTGAGCACCCCAGCTGTTTGCGAACTTGAAGATGCGGTTGCGCCGGTCGAAGCCGACGATGCAGATCGCATGGCCGCCCAGGTATTCACAGCCTGGCTCGGGCATCGGGATGACGCCACCGGGGGCGTCCATGAAGCGCTGGTGCACCATGACGCCGGCGATGAAACAGTTCGACATCAGGTAGCCCTCCATCTCCCCGACCTTGTGAAGGCGCGCGTAGCTCTTCGCGCGATAAGGCGCCGCAGCCGTTTGCTGTTCCGCGGTGGGCGGCAGGTTGATCCGCTTCAGGTCGTACGGCATGCAGGCGAGGCTGCACACCCCCTGCTCCTGAATGATCTTCATCGCCTCCCGAATCGTCATCCCTTCGTCAGCGGGCTGCTTGCGCCGCTGGCTATAGATGTAAAGCGGCGAAAACTGGTGCTGGGTGTCGGTCAACCCCCAGCGGTGCTCCACGCCTTCCTGGAAGCTCTTGTCGTAGTACGCCGTCGCACAGGCGACGCAGGTACCCGCCGGACCCTGGTCGAAGACCGGCGGCAACGCCTGCGAGTGGTCCACACGCTCGGCGAGCGGCGCCGCCTCGAGGTAGGTCGCGATGCTGTAATCCCGATGGTCGTACGGGTCCTTAATGCAGCCGAGGGCATATCTGGCCATCATTGATGTGACGCAGGGGCCGGCATTTTCCGCTGAGTACGATGGTCAGATGGCCGGGGTCGACGAAGCTATCCGTGTTCGCTATGCGCCGAGCCCAACAGGGGCGCTGCATCTCGGCGGCGCACGCACCGCGCTCTTCAATTACTTGTTCGCCCGCCAGAAACACGGCCAGTTCCTGCTGCGCATCGAGGACACGGACCGTGCTCGTTTCAAGCCCGACAGCCAGGCCTCGATCGAGGAGGGCTTGCACTGGCTCGGTATGAACTGGGACGAGCCAGCGATGATCCAGTCCCAACGTAAAGAGATTTACGCGGAGGCGGCCAGCGTGCTCCTCGAGCTCGGCGCCGCCTATCGCTGCTTCTGCACTCCACAACGCCTGGAGCAGATGCGCGCCGAGCAGCGCGCCCGTCACGAGCCCGAGCGGTATGACCGCCGCTGCCGTTCCATTCCCCGGGCGGAATCCGATCGACGCGCCGCGGGCGGCGAACGTTTCGTCGTTCGCCAGGCCATCCCCATCGACGGCACGACGACGTTTCACGACCTGGTGATGGGAACCGTGACGTTTCGCAACGACACACTGGACGACCACGTGCTGTTGAAGTCCGACGGGTTTCCGACCTATCACCTCGCCTTCGCGGTGGACGACCATGCGATGGCCATCAGCCACATCATCCGAGGCGAGGGATGGCTACCGTCGGCGCCGAAGCACCTGCTGCTGTTCCAGGCTTTCAACTGGCTGCCGCCGGCGTTTGCTCATCTGCCGCTGGTCCTTGGTCCCGACAAGAAACCGCTGGCCAAACGCCACGGCGCAAAAGACGTCCTCGAGTACCGCGATGCCGGTTATCTGCCGGAGGCGGTCGATAACTTCATCGCCTTCCTCGGGTGGTCACCTGGGACCACCGAAGACATCCTGACGGTCGAGGAGTTGATCTCGAAGTTTTCCATCGAAAAGATCCAGCCCAGTCCGGCGATGGCGAACCTGGAGCGCCTCGATTGGCTCAACGGCCAGTTCATCCGCCGGCTCTCCACGGATGAGCTCGCTGCGCGGCTCGCCTCCCGCATGCCAGGCGCCAGCCCGGAGGCGCTAGCCCCGCTCGTCCCGCTGGTGCGGGAGCGCCTGCGCACCCTGAATGAGGCGCCCGAAATGCTGCGCTTCTTCTTCGACGAACCGGACTCGTACCGGCCGGAGCAGCTGACTCCGAAGGGACGCGATGCCACGACCGCGGCGGCGGCGCTGAACAGCGCGGCGTCCACCTTAAGCGAGCTGCCGGGATGGACGCCGCAGACGATCGAGCCCGCCCTGCGCGCACTGGCGGAGCGCATCGGCTGGTCATCGAAAGATCTTTTCATGGTGTTGCGGGTCGCCATCACGGGCCGAACCGTGACCCCGCCGCTGATCGAGTCGATGAGCCGGTTGGGAAAGGACCGGGTGTTGGCCCGACTCGAGCGCGCGGCGTCGGCGCTCGCCGATCCACTCCGCCGCTAAACACGGATGGGGGGCAGCGGCCAGTAGCGCCAACGGACCTGAGCCACGATGTGGTCGCGTGGCACCGGCCCGAACTGGCGCGAGTCGGTGCTGGCGGCGGAGTTGTCGCCCACAAGGAAGATGGCGCCGGCCGGGTCGATCGCGTGAATCCGCTTGATGATCTCGAGTTCCGGGCGATCCGGGCGGCGGGCCACGACGATGTCGCCGACCCGGA
>Ga0209156_10000049_pt1 | contig 79481 bp, 76 predicted proteins | sample GraSoiAngelo_124_FD_185881 | JGI IMG/M metagenome (GOLD analysis project Ga0209156, IMG submission 185881) | Grasslands soil microbial communities from the Angelo Coastal Reserve, California, USA - 14_0927_05_20cm (SPAdes) (version 2) | ecosystem: Environmental > Terrestrial > Soil > Grasslands... | reverse complement strand
ATCGTGACCGCGCTCGCAACAAGCGCGACGGCAGACAATTTTGTTTTCATGTTTTCGTTTCCCTTCTGTTGCTGAGCCGTTTGCCTGTATAATCTAACGTAGACCGCCTGAAATGAGAAGCCTTTCTCCGGTGATCTAGTTCGAATCGTCTGAGGCCGGGAACACTGCCCCCCGAAATGGAAGAATGGAAGACTGCCGGATCCGACACCATCTATGTCGCGGCTACCCAACGCGCTCCATTCTTCTATCTCGCGCAGGGAGTCTAGGGCGTCTTGGTTCGAAGCGAAGAAAAGGCTTGCCCGGCGATGCCGGTGAAATACATACGGAAGGGAGCCTAAAGCAATGAAATTCGCATCAATTATCCCAGCATCTTGGCTCGCACTGTTGTTTCTCGGCGGGTTTGCCTCACCCAGCTTTGCGCAGGAATCTCGATGGGGATCGCCGGCGGAGGAGACGGTGAAGTTCATCATTGCGGCCGAGGCGAAGTGGGCGAACTCGGCCTGTAACCCACAGCCGGATCTTAAGGACGTGATTGCGGACGACTTCCAAGGGACATCGCCAAGCGGACGCTGTTACGGCAAGAAAGATGCGATCACCGCAGATACCAAGTCGCTCTCGCGCGACTGCCAACTGGGCGAGGTAAAGGTGAGATTTTTCGGCGACTCCATCGCGATCGCGTATGGAGCCGAGAGCGCGGTCTCAAAGGCTAAAGATGGCAAGGAGACAAATCGTTGTCTGATCTGGACCGACACGTGGCTCAAACGCGCCGGGAAATGGCAGATCGTGGCTGCGCAGGATACAGGTATCCCTTGTAACCCTTAGCGGTCGCGCTAGCTCTTGAGGTAACGTGACGGGTCGCGTCCTTGGATCTTGCAAGCGGGAAGGGAAACGAGGTCGCGTATGATCTATGTCGCGGGTTCCCGGATCGCTCCATTGGCGAGCAGGCGGTGCGGCCGGCAAGCGCGCGAGTCACCTTCAGATCTTTTCCCAAGCCCGCGAGGCGACGGGGTCGCGGCCTTCATCGAATTCGATGTGATCGATGAGGGTCTCGATCGGTTTACCCGTTAGGCCACTCTCCTGGATGCGCTGCGGCAGGACGTGGCTGCGTTCATCGCGCCAGCCGAGCTTGGCGATGAAGCGATTCCAGACGTGACATTCTTCGTCGGTGCGCGGGGTTCCGTGGGCGTGGGCCCAGTTCAGGACAGCTTCGTCGGGCTCGCCGGCGAGCGTGCGTTTTTTTATCTCCGAATAGGGGACGCCGAGGAAACGGCAGCAGCGCCCGTCGAGCGTGAACTGGTGCTCGCCGAGATTCTCCGCGTAATCCGGCGGGAGCTGACCAGCGGCGTGCAGGCGAATCTTATCCAGCATCCGCCCGAAATAGATCAGACGTCCGACTTTGTCGTAGCAACTGCGCAGGCCTGGAATGTTTTGCATAAGAGCAACATGAATCGCAACAGGTCACTCGTCACTTTCCTGCAAATGCCTTCTGTAGTTTTGCGAGATCGAGTTTCTTCATCTGCCACACCTCGTGCGTCACCCGTTGCAGCCCGGCCGGATCCTTTACCCGTTCGGCAAAAAACTTTGCCGGCACTACCTGCCAAAAGAGCCCGTACTTGTCCGCGACCCAGCCGCATTCCAGTTCCTTCCCGCCGTCAGCGGTGAGTTTCTCCCAGTAATAATCGATTTCCTCCTGCGTGTCGCAGTTGATCACGAACGAGACGGCTTCGGTGAACTTGAACTCCGGTCCGCCGTTCAAGGCGGTGAACTCCTCGCCGTTCAGCTCGAACGACACCGTCATCACCTGGCCTCTCTTTTCGGGAAATTCTTCGCCGGCGTAATGCGTGATCTGCTTGACCTTCGAATTCTTGAACACCGAGACGTAGAAATTTGCCGCTTCTTCCGCCTGGTTATCGAACCACAACATTGGAGTAATTCTTTGCATGCTTCATATTGCGCTTGAAGAGACGCAGTGCAAAGTCCGAGGTGCGAGCCGCACTAGCATTCAAACGGACTTGGCAAGCCAGTGAAAGGGAGCGCGGCGGCGAGAGTGGCAGCAAAAAAATGTCTCATCCTCGCCGGAGGCTAGCTGGAATTGCGTTTTCAACAATCACCGAACAAGCGTGAATTGATGCTATACGTGAATCACGTATAGCATTGGTTTTCGAGCGGACATAAGGGTCAACAAGAGATCAAATGGATCAAAGGGATCAACAACGGTCAGAGCTTGCTATCGATTGTTCGCCGCGATGAACAGGATCGCAAAGCTCGTCGGGTTGGCGGGCGTGCTTGCTGCTGGCGAAGCCGTCTGACCTGGCCGTGCAGTCCGGAAAGGTTTACCATCAAGGTATGAATCAGCTTTCGAGATTCGTCAGTTTGCATCCCTACTTCAAGGTGCCTTCGGATAAGATGCCGCATTTGAAGGCGATCCTGCCGGAGTTTGCCGCCAAGACGCGGAACGAAACGGGTAATCTTTTCTATGAGTTCACCATCAACGGCGACGAGGTATTCTGCCGCGAAGGCTACGTCGATGCCGAAGCGCTGCTGGCGCACTTGGAAAACGTGGGTGCGATGCTAGCGCAGACGATGGCGATGGCCGACTTGATTCGCATCGAAGTCCACGGACCCGCCGCAGAGCTCGCGAAGCTAAAAGAGCCGCTGGCCCATCTGAAACCCGCCTGGTTCGAATTGCACAGCTGATTGCGATGGCGGCGCCAATTATTCTAACGCATCGATTTTGTGTGCATCGGGGGGCAGCGCGCGTTTCCAACAAGGGTCAGAGCTTACTATCGATTGTTCGCCGCGATGAACCGGATCGCAAAGCTCGTCGGATTGGCGAGCGCACTTGCTTCTGGCGAAGCATGGATTTTTCGCTGACGGCAGTCGGCAGGGTCACTTCTTTCTGCGCTTCCGCTTGAACTGTACGCGTTGTATCTCGATCGCTCCCGCGATGCTCGACCGCTACCTCGCGGCTTTACCGGCCATGTCGCTCATCCCCTTCGCTCCATTCTTCACCGCGGACTTCTTGGCGCCGTTAAACAAAGTAAGAAGGTAGAATTAAGAATTAGGAATCGCTTCTTTGGTTTGGCCTTTTTTCCGTTGCCATGAGCGCCCTCGCCGCCTGGTAATTGGCCATGTGCTCCTCCGCGGACACGCGCGCAACGGTGCGGCCGACCACGTCAAGAGCCAGGTCCTCCAACGATTTGAAGCGGACGCGACCTTTACCCATATCGAGCTGAGGAAGTCACCGCGCGAGGCGCGATCCCGGACATTGACGTTTCTTGCCGCTGGGGTTATCGCTCAAGGAGTCATGAAGCGTCATTTCTTAATCGCCATCGGCCTGGCCGCAACCCTCGTAATTTCCTCTTCTTCCTCATTCGCCGCGGAGGAAGCCAGGTTCGGCTCCGAGCAGGAAGCCAAGGCTATGCTGGAGAAAGCTGTCGCCGCCTTGAAGGCCGACAAGGCGAAGGCCCTCGCGATGTTCAACAAGGGCGAGGGCGGCTTCAAGGACCGCGACCTCTATGTCTTCTGCGCGAACGCCTCAGACGGCGTCATGACCGCGCATCCCTACCTGAAAGGCGAGCTCCTCCAGAGCATCGTCGGGAAGAAGGGCTTTCCCCTCGGAAAAGCGATCATGGAGAGGGCCGCGGAAGGGAAGATCCAAAGCGTGACCTACTGGTGGCCTCGCCCGGGAACCAAGACGCCGCTCGAGAAGCACACCTTCTACACGAAGGTCGGGGACCAGATCTGCGGGGTCGGATATTACAAGCAGTAGGTGTTAGAGACGTTCATGCGCTGGGCTTCTTCGCGGCATCGGTAATTATTCCGACGCCGGCACTGGGAACCAGCACAGCTTCATCGCGCGCTTCGGCGGGCAGTAGGCCAAGAGGGCGGTTGGCGTGGGACGGCACGGTGTCGATCGAAGCGGAGGAACGGGGTCGTGTCTCTACACATATTAACATTTGAATTGAGGGCACAGGTCGGCTGCCTGGCATCAGGATTTCGGGTTTGGAAGAAAATGTTGCCGCCGCTTTAGCCGCCCGCGCCTGTCTCATCACGGCGCTGAGCGCGGCGCGGCGATCCGCCGGCAGTGCGGCGAGGTATTGGGCCACGGTGGAAGCTGCCATGTTGGCGACGATACCCGCTGCGGTTCGCGGGCGCGAACTTTACGGCGGGAGGCTGTGAGGTGCGAATCAGCCTAGGGAAGCCGGCGACTCGGTTTGGGAGACCGAGCGTATGCGGCGGACAAGCCTCAAGCACGCACCGCCGTTCTGCTTCTCTTCACGACGATGCTGGACTGCGGCCGTCGTCTCATCATCACCTCATCCTCGTGCTGTTCTCATTCGTCTACGCGTCGGCGGTGACGCAGACCGCTACATGAGTGAGATTCTTGACGTCCCAAAAGGAATGACGTGATCAAGAATCAATGATGAGCGACGTGATTTTGTCGTCAGCGATGGTGAAATGGTAATCAAGCTTGATCGGGCTGCCGGGAAATGTTCCGGATATTTCGACATTCACCATAGTCTCCGCGTCGCGCTGCTGAACCTTCAACGGATTAAACCGAAACTTATATTTCTCGATCGTTTCGCTGGCCCAGCGTTCAATATCGATTTTGCCACGGCGCGTTGCGTTCTCGTCGCGCACCACGGCGTCATCGGCAAAGCAGTCGAGGATAGACTTCACATCGTGTGCATTGCTCGCGTAGATGTAGCTCTGAATTGGGCGCGGCAATGCGGCTGACATCCTGGCGAAGAGGCTCGTCTATTTCATTCGGGATTCAAATTTGGGGGTCGGATCTGGTACTTTGTCGCATTGCAGACGCCGTTTGTCGGGATGATTTAGATTGCTGAGCGGGCGCTCGCAGCCTGCGCGAAGCTTGCGTACACTGGAGCAATGCGCAGCGCTTGGAAAAAGATTCGCTACCGTCTGGAGTGGCTGGGACTCAAGTTCGCCACGAAATTCCTTCCGCTTTTGTCGCGCAAAGCTTGTTATCGGCTGGCCCTTTGGCTCGGCTCGCTCGGCGCCATGCTCGATCGTCGGGGCCGGCGCGTTGGGCTCTCAAAACATATTTCTGAATCTTGCCGGTCTTGAGAGGAAGTAAGAATTAAGAATGGAGCGCACAGGGAGGCGCGACATAGAAGGTAAAGTGACGAGGGTAGGAGCGAGCCAGCCGGGAGCCGCGCGAGTTTCAAGTAGGAGTTATGAAGAATAGTCCCATACTTCAAGAGCAGGTTCACAGATGAAGATTTTTGTTGCAGGCGGAACGGGAGCCATCGGTCGTCCGCTGATCGCGAAATTGCTTGCGAAGGGACACGCTCTCGTTGCTCTGACCCGTTCTCCAGAAAAAGCTCAGGCTTTGGTGCAACAAGGCATAGAACCTGCCATCGCCGATGTATTTGATACCGATGCGGTCAAAGCGGTTGTCAGTCGTGCTCAGCCTGAAGTCGTGATTGAACAACTCACCGCCCTACCCAGAACCTACACCCGTGAGTCAATGAACGCCGCCGCCGCCCTCAACAATCGCATCCGTTTGGAAGGGGGCGCGAATGTGCTGGCAGCCGCGCAAGCGGCGGGTGTGCGGCGTTACCTGAGGCAGTCAGTCGCATTCTATGCGATTCCTGGTTCTGGATTGGCAGATGAAGATACGGCCCTGGCATTTGATGCCTCGCCTGCAGTTGCAGCAAGTGCCCGCGAGTTAACTGAGCTTGAGCATCGCTTACTAGGAAATACCAACATAGAAGGGATTGCCCTGCGTTATGGTTTCTTCTATGGACCCGGCACCTGGTTCAACCCCGATGGCGATGTTGCCCAACAGGTGCGACAGCAGCAGTTTCCAATCATCGGGAATGGCGAAGGCGTTTGGTCGTGGTTACACATTGAGGACGCGGCGATTGCCACTATTGCAGCAGCAGAGCGCGGCAATCCTGGGATTTATCTGATTGCGAATGATCAACCTTTAGCGCTGCGCCATTGGCTTCCTGCGTTTGCTCGATGGCTGAATGCTCCACCACCGCCGCAGGTATCAGTTGAGGATGCTCTGAAAGGGGATGGTGGTGCGGATGCGGTTTACTACGGGACTCAGATGCGAGGCGTGTCGAACGCCAAGGCAAAACGCGAACTGAATTTCCAGCCGCGACCGTTGGAGTGGATCGTTGACTGAAACTATCCGACTGCGGAATCCCATGAACGAATTAAGAAGTAAGAATTAAGAATGGAGCGAACGGGAGGAGCAACATAGAAGGTAAAGTTGCGAGGGTAGCAACGAGCAAGCCGGGAGGCAGCGAGTTTCAATTAAGAACCGCGCGGTATTTTGAGGCGCGTTGATTTATCCCAGGCCAGTCCCCAGTCGCGCATGGCTTTCAATATCGGGCCAAGTGCTTTCCCTTTTTTAGTTAGGCGATAAGCCAGGCGCTTCGTGCCATCGTCGGCGGGGATTTGTTTAATGATGCTGCGCGCCAGCAGGCGTTCGAGTCGTTCGCTCAGGATGTTCGTGGGAATTCCTTCGGGCGAGGCCGCGAAATCTTTGAAACGGGTGCGACCAAAAAAAAGATCGCGGATGACGAGCAGGGTCCAGCGGTCGCCAAAAATGTCCAGCGAACACGCCACCGGACAAGGCGAGCGCCTCGGGGCAAGACCTTTTGTCGCGATTTGATTTCGACGGGTAACTGGCACAACGGAACGGTGCCACACTCTTCACTTGCAATCTACAAGTAATTTACTTGCATTTTGCAAGTATTATTGAACAATGCTCTTGAAATGACGGTCAACTAAAAATGAAAGGACAAGCATATGAACATCAAAACTGAAACTATGGGAAGCATCACAGGAAATGTGGCTTCGGAACTCAATAACGGACGTTCCAGCGCGAGATTAGTCGTTTTTGTAGCGCTAGCACTCTGGCTCGGTCTCGTTTCTTTCCTTGCCTCTCAAGCGGCATTCGTTGGGAGCGCGAATTCGCCACCGCTGCCGATCTTTTTCGGCGTCGCAATTCCTTTAGCGGTGTTTCTCGCGGCGTATTTCGGATCGAGTTCGTTCCGGGACTTCATTCTCGGCGCGGACCTCCGATTCGTGGCTGCGATAGAGGCCTGGCGGTGGGGCGGCCTTGGTTTCCTCTCGCTGTATGCAAATGGTATTTTGCCCGGACTGTTCGCTCTTCCGGCTGGGCTCGGGGACATGGCGATCGGGATCACCGCGCCCTGGATCGTGATTAGCCTGGTTCGCAACCCGTTATTTGCTGCCAGCCGACGATTTGTGATCTGGAACATTCTTGGGATCGCTGACTTCGTGGTGGCCGTGTCAACGGCGACCCTATCTTCGGGCGCTTTCCCCGGAATCAATGGGCTTATTGGAAACGTCACGACGAGCCCAATGACACGATTACCCTTGGTGCTCATCCCGGCGTTTATGGTCCCATTCTTTACTATGCTGCATCTCACCGCTCTTTTCCAAGCGCGGCGATTGGCCCGCTCTGGGAAATCGATTTCGCTCCGCTAAAGCAAGGACGTTAACAATGACTGAACTTCTCAAACCGACGCTTGTAATTGACAGTGACGAGTGATGGTGATCACCGAGGCAGCGGGGAAAATGCAACGGTGTCACATCTAATACAGTTGATATTTGCGCTGTCACGGAGGTGATCCTTGAATCGTTCCGCCTACGCCGACCAGCCTTCGCGTAAAGCTACAGCGTGTCGAGGGGCTACGGACGCGTCAAGTAGTTCGTTACATCGAAGACTGGTGAAAACATTGACTGACTGCAGAGCGATCGCAGGCCGTGCGCTCTCAAAATGTGTCGGAAGTGACCGGCCTTCGTTCCGACTACGGCTTGGCAAGCAAGTGACAGATGATCCGCCTATGCGCGAGGCTTCATCCTTCGCTGGAGCTACGGCTCGACGAGACGGCGTGACAGGTGGTTGGCTACGGAAGTTGATGGTTGAGAGCGTAAAGCGCCGTCGGAGCCACGCTCCTTTACGGAGTTGAGAGTAAGCGCGAACCAACGACGTTCATGAAGTGACAGATAAAAGGAGCTTAACGAACCTGGATAGTATCAACTAAACTATTGGCTATGATTCAGAAGGCTCTGATCACCGGGTTCGGGGACGAGTCGAAGATCACAGTAGTTCAAGAGGAGATCCGAGCGCCATCGGCTAACGAGGTGCAAGTGGAGGTGGATTTTTCCGGCTTTTCGGGCGCGGATATCAATATGCGCCGCGGCACTTATCCGATGCAGAAGAAACCGCCGTTTACGCCGGGCTACTGCTTTGTCGGCCGGGTAAGTGCAAATGGCTCTGGAAGCACCAAGTTTCGCGTCGGCACCAGGGTAGCTTGTCTATCGATCTATGGAGCGGAAGCAGAGCTAATTAACGTCCCTCAGAAGTATCTCGTGTCAGTTCCTGAAGGTGTTGACTCACAAGAAGCGACCGCCGTGATCCTGGATTGGAGTACTGCCTACGGCATGGTCATGCGTGCCGCACGCGTCGAAGCTGGCGACAAGGTGTTTGTTCATGAGCTTAGTGGCGCCGTTGGCTATGCAGTATTCACGCTCGCGAAAATGCAAGGAGCTACAGTTTACGGGACAGCTTCAGGTCGTAAGCATGCTGACTTAGTTCGGGCAGGAGCTACGCCTTACGCTTACTCGGGTAAGGAATGGATCAGCGCCATGCAGGCGACCGGCGGAATGGATGCCGTCTTTGACCCGCTCGGATTCGAGAGCTGGGATGAGTCTTACTCCATTCTGAGAGAAGGCGGTGTGTTGGTGGGCTACGGTCTTAACTTGCCAGCTTTGTCTGGGACTGCTCCGCGGCCCGCGATGCCTGCTGTTATCAAACTGCTTGCAAGGAACCTGGTGTTCTGGACAGGCAAAAGGACGAAGTTCTACTTCATCAGTCGCGACTCGAAACATTTCCTTTCTGACTTAGAAGCGCTTTTCGATTTACTGCGAACCGGCAGACTTTCGGTGCCGATCAAAGCGGTGATTCCGCTGCGCGATATTCAGCGCGCACATCGCGAATGGTCGCAGGGCGCCGGGATAGGTTCAACCCTGATTCAGGTTCGCGAATAAGGAAGAGGTAAATGTCGGTCGCAGTTTGGGCAGCTCTTTGACGAAGGTCACACCGGATCGCAGAAAGTAAGAAGGCAGAAGTGTCCGCAACAGACGTGTCAGAAAGCGCCACTGGTCACCCCAGCAGGGCGGCGCGTAGCCACACTACTAACAAGAAGACGATTGCAAACCCGCCGCCCACCAACCAGCGAAGGTCGGGTACGATCGTGCCTCTCGAAACCGGCACTAAGTCAAGCTCCACTGCTATGAACTTGTAACCGGCAACTCGTGCATAGGTGGGGTGCGAAATAAGTTTCAAGAACGTGCGCCGGCTGGGATAGCGTACGACAGTCATATTGCCCCAGGTTCTCTCTGGCTGCATGTTGATCAGATTCGTGGCTTGGGGAGTCCCGATGAATGTTGGATAGGACGCGTGACTCAACCACAGCCATAGGAGGCTCTTTTCATAATGTGCGTTGGCCTGTCCGGGTGTGCCTTTGAACTCCGGCGCGCCGGGAAACATCTGCAGCCGGGGGAAGAAATGGATGAGGTTGAACATGTAAACCGGCTTGCCATCGTCCGCCTCAGCCCATGGCCGGAGACGGGCAATGAACACCTGAACCCCTTTCTCCGGCAGCGGTAGCTTTTCGATGATCGCCAAGTAGTGATCGATCTCCGCTTGAGTGAGCTTCCCCGCTCCTTGAGAATACCATACCCAGAAGGCCACGTACAAGATCACCAACCCGGCGGCAAGAATGAGCTCAAACCACATTTTTTGTTTCCTTCCTGAATTTGTGCCGCTCTGCCGAAGCGAATCATGCTGTTAAACCAGTGACTCATCAATCTGAAACGCTTCAGGAAGAGTAGGTGCGCAGTGGCACTTAACGGGCGACAGTTGTTGCCTTATGCCGTTTCGCGCACTTCATCTTTCGCCGCAAATTCTGCAGGCGGTTCGAGATTCGGGTTACACCGAGCCGACACCGATCCAGATTGCGGCCATTCCACTCATTCTCGCGGGACACGATGTCATCGGCATCGCCCAGACCGGGACAGGGAAGACCGCCGCTTTCGTTCTGCCGATTTTGATGAAGCTCGCGGAATCGAGACAGACCGTTGCTCGCCACGGCGAGTTAACTGCGAACCGACATAACGCACATCGGCTGCGCGCGCTGGTGTTGGCGCCGACCCGTGAGCTCGTCGTCCAGATTGAGGAGAACGTGCGCGCATACGCAAAACATGTTCCCTTGCGCGTGGCGACCGTTTTCGGCGGAGTGAGTGAACGTCCGCAAATTGAAGCGCTGCGTTCCGGGGTCGACATGGTTGTGGCTACGCCGGGTCGTCTGATCGATTTAATGGAGCAGCGCGCTGCCAATCTTTCCGGGGTCGAATTCGTGGTGCTGGACGAGGCCGATCGCATGCTCGACATGGGATTTCTTCCTCCGATTCGGCGAATCATGAAAGCGTTGCCGCACAAACGGCAGACCCTCATGTTTTCCGCTTCGCTCTCGCGTGAAATTGAGGCATTGACCCATCAGTTTCAGCACTCGCCCAAAATGGTTGAGATTGGACGACGAGCGAATCCGGCAGAGGCTGTGACGCAGTTCGTTTACGAAGTCCGTCCGGATTTGAAACCGGCATTACTTCTTCATCTACTGAGCGATCCAAACTTCGACACGGTGTTGGTTTTTTCGCGGACCAAGCATGGGGCGGACCGAATCGCGCGGCGACTGGAGAGCAGCGGAATCAAAACCGGTACCATCCATTCCAATCGTTCCCAGAACCAGCGGTTGCGCGCTTTAAAAGATTTCAAGTCTGGCGCGGTACGAGTGCTGGTGGCTACGGACATTGCGGCGCGAGGCATCGATGTCGACGGCATTTCTCACGTGGTGAATTACGATTTCCCGATGCACTCGGAGGATTATGTTCATCGTATCGGACGCACCGGCCGTGCGCATGCCATCGGTGACGCCATCAGTTTCGTTACACCGGAGGATCAGGCAGCGTTGCGTTCGCTCGAGCGTTTCATCGGCCGCGGGATCGTACGTAAAAAGGCGGAGGGTTTCGATTACAATCAGGCTGCGCCGCCACGCGAGGAGCGGGGCAGGGGAGCGCGAGTCCACCGAAAGGTCGAGCCGCGACTACCAGGAAATTCTTCGCGTGCAAGCGGCGACGCGCCGCACGGCCAGATCGGGTGGCGTTTCCGAAATGCTTCATCGAACAACCGTCCGCCGCGCAGATCATATCGAAGACACCGTTGATTCATTAGTCAGAAATCGGGGTCGTATCTAAACATTTAATATTGCGTCATAGAGAGCACGACCAAAATTGGATGAATGAACTCTTACACCCTCGAGCCTGTTGGCTTCATCCGATCGTCAGTGAAGGGTCGTGAAGACGCGCCGCGGCAAGGACCGGAAGGTGCGCCCGACGCGTGGCTCGAGATCGAACCCCGATTCGCGGAGGGATTGTTAGGCATGGAACTCGGTAACGAATTGATCGTGATCACGTGGTTGCACGAGGCAAAACGCGATGTGCTGAAAGGACATCCGCGCAACGATTCGACTCGTCCGCTCACCGGCGTCTTTTACACGCGCTCACCTGCGCGACCCAACCCGCTCGGGCTGCATCCGGTGACGGTGCGCGAAATTGATGGCACACGCGTGAAGATCGGGCCGATCGAGGCATTCGACGGCACGCCGGTTGTCGATATCAAGTCAGCGTCTACGCGTGCGGACGCTTGATCAAGTTGGAGTTACTCCCCAATAATCCGCGTCAACAACCGCTGAGAGTTCTCTTGTAAGCGCGTCGAATACCAGATCGTTGCGGGCCTCCATAGCTGCTCCAATCTTGAGATTTGACCCAATTTCAAAAAATTCCGTGGAGACGATCACAACTTTCGAATTTCTTCGACTTGAAGTTGCGCGAAGCCGTCTCGCACACTTTGTCTTCCTTTGATTGTTACAGTCTTGGCAGCGTAGTCCGCCAGCTCGGCGTTGACCGAATGGCCGGGTTCCCCGGACAGCAAATAAACCTTTCCATCTTGAGCTTTGATTCCAACAGGCAACCCGTTTCTAATGCACACTCTCGCGCACTCGGCGTGATCGGGACCACTCAAGTTGTAGGCGATGTAGCAAGTCATATCGAGCACTTCGCCAGTCACCAGAATTTCCTGCGCGCCAGCGACAGAATGGTTGCGGCGCTCCGACCATTTCATCAGCAGCACGGTGACACTGGCCGATATGACGATGGCTGCAGCGAGCTGCAGAACGCGCGACCAAATTCGCGGAAACGGGATCGGCCGACTGCGCACAATTTTCTCCGATAGCCCAAGCGGCGGTTCGATTCCGCGAAGCTTCGTCCGGATCGTATCGTAACACTTGGTTTGCTCGCGCAACCATTGGCCAAGCTCTGGATCGCTTTTAGCGTAATCCAACGCCGCGCGAAATTGCGGATCGGAATCGTCGGTCGTTCCGCGATAGAGAAGCAGGATCTCTTTGGCGTCCCGTGTATTCATTTCGTCTGCTCAAGCGGTAAATTGGTTTCACTTAACCGGCGCAAAAGCTGAATTTTCGCGCGCGCTATACGCGACTGTACCGTGCCGAGCGGAAGCGCCAGGACATCCGCGATTTCTTTATAGGACAAATCTTCCATATAATAGAGCACGAGCGGCGCACGAAAATCTTCGGCGATCTCGCCCAGAACGCGAAGCAACGTTCGCGAATCGACTCGCTCCGCGCAGTCCGCCGGCACGTTCGGCAGACCCTCCGCGCCTTCGTCGATTGATTCGTTCGAAAAACGGTTTCGGCGGCGACAGCTTTTGAGAAATTCGCGGTGCAACGTCGTGAAGAGCCAACCTTTAACGCTCGCCGCCTTCTGGAGCTGGTGACCTTTGTTCGCCCAAATGTAGAAAGTCTCCTGCGTCAGATCAGCCGCATCGGCTTCGCTTCCGGTCAAACTCAAACCAAACCGATACAGATCGCGGTAGTAAAGGTTCACAAGATTTTCAAACTCCAGGTCGGCGGACATGACGCCGTTATCCCAAAATGGGAGTCCTCAAACGGAAGTTTGTTCCCGCTAACGAGCAAAGATTTGCCACATAACAGCCGGGGAGGTTCCTCAAATTTTTTCGGGCGCGGGAACAATAATGATTCTGATGCATCTCATCCGAAACGAACACATGAACGTAAGCCGAATCTTTTCGTACGCAGTCGGAATATTTGCTGCTACACAACTGGCGGCCCAATCGCCTTCGCCTACAACTCTGATAAAAGCTGCCCGCCTGCTCGACCCGCGCTCCGGCAATGTGCTCTCGCCCGCGGACGTATTGGTTGAAAACGGGAAAATCAAAGAAGTTGGTCCCGCCACACAGGTGAAGGCTCACGCGTCTGGCGACGTTAAGACGATCGATCTCGGCAACGCAACCTTGCTGCCGGGTTTGATTGACGGTCACACTCACCTATTTCTCGACATCGTTAGGCCGCCAGACGCGGAGGCGCAACGCCATGAGAACGGGAATTTTGCGCCCGGACTTCTACTCGCCATCGTGGAATCTCCCACGAAGCGCGCTTTGCTGGGCGCACAGATGGCTCGCGAAGATCTTGAGAGCGGCATTACGACTCTTCGCAACCTCGGTCACTCTGGCATTGATGGTGATACTGAACTGCGTGACGCGATCAAAGCTGGCCGCGTCGCCGGTCCAAGGATCCTGGCTTCTGGACGCAAACTCATCACGCGCGGTGATTATCTTTGGAACCTCAATCCCGCCCTTGCCGACGCGATCCTTGATCAGGAGTTTTTGTTAATTGACGGAACAGACCGTGCCCGGGAGGCAGTTCGGCGGAATGCGTTTCAGAACGTCGACCTGATCAAGGTTGCGGCCGATGAAAATCTCACCGTTCCTGAGCTTGCGGCGGTTATTGAAGAAGCGCACCGAAAGCACCTCAAGGTCGCCGTCCACGCGGTCGACAAGACCAGCATACAAACCGCGATTGATGCCGGCGCAGATTCCATCGAGCATGGCAATGAGGCAACCGAAGCGCAACTTAAGCAGATGCGCGACAAAGGCATTTTCTTCGATCTGACGCCAACCTCCTATGATGGCTTTTTGCGGAAAGCTTCCGAGCAGCTCGTACTGTTCTCAGCTGCCTCCCGCGCCGCGTTCGCCAGTGCCGAGTCAGGCCGCACACGGCAATATGATCAGTTGGTTGCGCGAGTGTTGAAATCGGGCGTGAAATTCGCCGCGGGATCGGATATGTGCTGGTTTTATCCCGGAAAGACGCGCGGGGAAGCAAGCACCGAGATCTTTGTTAACTTACGCGCTGCTGGGATGCCGGCACCAGAGGTCATTCGCGCCATCACGACCAACGCAGCGGAAATGTTGGGCTGGCAAGATCGGATCGGATCGATTGAGCCGGGAAAATTTGCCGATCTTATTGCCGTTGCGGGTGATCCAATCGCCGACATCAGCGAGCTCGAACGAATTCGATTCGTGATGAAAGACGGGCGAGTCATCAGAAATGACTTTCAGCAGGAGCATTCGAAATGAAACCAACACACATCTTTCTTTTGTCAGCAGTTCTATTTGGGATGATCACTTTCGCAGCGCCGACAAAAAACGTCGCGCGCGTTGTCGATCTTAAGACACCGGGCGGCACAATCCTGAAGGGAACTTACTTCGCTGCGGCGAAGCCGGGCCCCGGTGTGTTGTTGTTCCATCAAAGCAACCGCACACGGAAATCGTGGGACGATGTCGCGCATCAGCTTGCTGCCGCCGGAATTAATGTATTAACGGTCGATACCGATCCGAATAAAACGAGAAAGCGACGATGGCCCGGCGAGCTTGACGCTACACTTGAGTTTTTGGTTTCGCAGCCTGGTGTGAACCGGGATGTCGTTGGCATCGGAGGAGCGGGGGTAATCGGCGTTGAAGATTCCGTCGAAACCGCGCGCCTCCACCCCGCCGCGGTGAAATCGCTGGTCTTGCTTTCCGGCGAGACCGAAAGTCTCGACTTCCTGCGGCAGGCGTCGCAACTGCCAGAGCTATTCGTCGTGGCCGACGATGACGAGTACCCTCCCATCGTAGAAGCGATGGAGCTGCTCTACGTCACTGCCTCAAGCCCAAGCAGGAAATTCGTGCACTACTCTGCGTCGCACGAAGCGCCCTGGCTTTGGTACGAGCCATTCGACATCGGTAAGGTGCAGGCGAAAGGCGGCCACGGGACCGACATGTTCAAAGTCCATCCCGAATTGCCCGGCATCATCGTAGATTGGTTTGTGACCACGCTGATCAAAACACCGGGTCACGCGCCCGCGGACACCGTGGCATCTGCGTCGGTCATTAATCAAATTCAGATGCCCGGCGGAGTCGCCCAAGTTACGCAGCAACTGATTGAAGCGCGGCATAAAGACCCGGACGCGCAGTTGTTCCCGGAAGTCACCGTCAGCACGATCGGACAAGATCACATGCGCGCCGGGGAGCCGAAGTTAGCGGTCGATGTCTTGAAGTTGGTGCTACTTGCTTATCCTGAATCGGCCGACGCGAACGAGACTCTCGCCGAAGCGTATTTGGCAGACGCGCAGAAGGAGTTGGCGCGACAGCACGCGGAAAAGGCACTGGCTCTCCTTGATTCTCATAGGTTGCCGGCGTCGTCGTGGACAGATACGGAGCAATACCGCGGAGAGATTCGTCGCGGCGCGGAAAAAGTTCTCAAGCAGCTGACGCCTGGATCATAACTAGGGGCGGAAAGGCAGTAGGGCAGATCTAAACATTTAACATTCACCAGCAGCTGAGCAGTTGAGAGTCGTTAGTTGAGAGTTGAGAGCGAGCCGGAAAGTCAGAGGTTGTTCCGCCGAAAATTGGTTGGGTAAAGGTCGCGGCAACATTCTTTCGCCGGACTGATCTGCGTTTTGGCGGCAGAATCTGTGAATTCCGAGTGTCTCCGTTTCCTCCCTATAAAATCAGAGACTAAATTCGACGTGACGGCGTAAAGCTGTGCGACGCGGTGAAGCGTTTGAGAGGCTGAGGCTTGGCAAGTTTCAGCATTTAAGTTCTAAGTGGGGGGAGGAGAGTTCGGATGTCTCGTGTTCATATGCGTCATTGTTGGTTCGCTATCTTTTCTGGTTCCATTGCGTTGTTGTGCGCGCAGGACGCGTTGGGCGGAGTCGCTGACGCGTATCTAAGTGCGTATCTCGAAATGTTCCCAACCCGAGCGACACAGGCGGGGAATCACGCGTTTGACAGCAAGCTGGAAGATTTTTCGACGGAAAAGCTGGCGCGCTGGGTTGAGGTGAATCAGGCGGAACGCGACCGGCTAACGAAGCTCACTAGCGCTCCTGATTTGCCGTTCGACGATCGTCTGGACGCTGAAGCGTTGCTCGCCCAGGTCGAACGCGAAGTGCACGAACAGATAGTTCTGCGGCGGCCGCAGCGCGATCCGCTGTACTGGTCGGAGGTCATTGCCAACGCGGCCGTGTTTCTGCTGGTGCGCGATGATCTGCCGCTCACAGAACGACAACAGCGGGTTCGCGCGCGCGCCGGTCTGTTGCCGGCGTTCGCTCGTCAGTGCAGTGCAACCTTCGCGCGCGCGAAGGGCGACGAGGTTGCGCCGGAACTTTGCGGGATCGCGGTGGGACAGTTGCGCGCGACCGCGACGTTTTACCGGGAGGGGTTTGCGCGAGCGGTCGGTGACAATCCAGAAGCGCGCGGCGAAGGCGCGAAGGTAGCCAAGGCGATCTCGGAACTCGCCGATAACATCGAGAAGCTTTCGCAAAGCGCGACCGGTTCGCCGAGACTCGGCCCGGAATATGCGACGACGTTTCGACTCGGCACCAGGATTAACGAGCCTGTGGCCGATGTTTTGAAACGAACGACCGCGGATCTCGCGGCCAAGAGGACTGAAGCTGCAAATTTCGGCCGGAAGGTCTGGCGCGAATTGATGACGGACAAGGAGCCGCCCGCGGATGACGCCGTTTTGCTGCGCCGGCTGTTCGATCGCGTGGCCGAAGACCGCGATACGAACGAAGAAACCTACGCTTCACGCTGGAAGGCAGATGTAGTCGAGATCGAAAAGTTTGTGCGAAAGAACCGGATCATGACGCTGCCTGATCCGCTGACGCTGGTCGTCGAGCGGGCGCCGGCGTACTTCGTGGGTCAGAGTTTTGGCGGCGTCTATCCTGCCGGGCCGTATTCGCCGGAAGCAAAGACGATTTTGTTTCTACCGGTGCCGCCCCAAGACGCGACGGCCGAACAGCGCGAAGCATTCTTCCGCGATTTTAACCGGCCGTTCAGCCGGATGATTGTGCCGCATGAACTGATTCCGGGTCATTACGTGCAGCTCAAGTATGCCGCGCACCATCCGCACAAGGTGCGGGCGGTCTTCCCAGATCCGGTTTACGTCGAAGGCTGGGGAACATTTTGCGAGCGCCTCCTGCTGGATCAAGGCTGGGGCAGCGTGTTGCCGCGTCTGGCGCATCTCAAAAAGCAGCTCGAGAACATCGCTCGCACGATCGTGGACATCCGGGTCCACACTGGAAACATGTCGCGCGAAGAGATGGTGCGGTTCGTCAAAGAGGAGGCGCTGCAGGGCGACCAACTGGCCAATAATATGTGGACGCGAACCCTGACAAGCTCACCGCAGATCACGACCTATTACCTTGGCTATGCGAAAGTCACGGAGGTTTACAACGCCGCCCGGCCGCCGAAGGCGACAAGTTCGACTTGTGCCGCTTCATGGATGGAATGATGGAGCTGGGGCCGGTTAGGCTGGAGCACTACCTCGAGCGCGTGCGCAAGACCAGTTCTGATAAACCGTAAGTTTCAGCAAGGGAAATACTCAGCCCGACAAGAACGCTGAAATTGATTAGTATTGGGCGCCGACGTACTCCCACATTTGATGATGCCAGTAGGGCCATTCGTGCCCTCCCTCCGGGCCCCAGTCGTCCAGATGATGAGCAATTCCCCGGCTCGCTAACACCTCCGACATTCGGTAGGTCGGTCCGCTGTTCTCCCATGGGCCACAGCCTGTCACGAGCCGGATGTCGCAACTCGCGTACTGGTGGAGAAACCAGGGGTCACTCTGGTTTGCCATATAGTCGATCGGGTTATTGAAGTAGAAATTGTCGTCGTACATCCGGTCCATCGAGTCGCGCATATCGTAGATGCCCGAGAGCGCGTAGCAGCGCTTCACGTGGTCAGGATGCTTGAAGAGAGTGTTGGCCGCGTGATAGGCACCGAGCGATGCGCCCAGGGTGGCAATCCCGATGCCCGGCGTCTGGCACTGGGAGTCGATGAATGGGAAAACCTCGTTCGCCACATACGCGTCGTACTGCGCCTGCATCCAGCTCCGATGGAACGGGTGCGCTCCCTTGTTTTGGAATGAATCGCTGTTCACGCTATTGATGCAGAAGATTCGGATTCGCCCCTGTTCCAAGTAAGGAGTGAGGGTGCGAATCATGCCCTGGCCTTCCATCTCCCATTCGTCGCCGCAGCTCGTCGGGAAGGCGAGGATAGGCGCGCCGTAATTGCCGTAAACAGCGACACCCATATCTCTATTGAGACGGTGCGAGTACCAACGCTGATGGTCACGATGCATGCCGTGCGAGGATACCGGGTTGACGGTAATCCTCAAGCCCGGCGTGACGATCGCGTGTAAGCGCGTCGAACCTCCTTCGCCAAGGCTTCGGCGTGTCAGGATACCAAGTTGTCGCCAGCGGACATAGCTGGCCCAATCGTGACCAGCGGCCGCAATTTTATGTCCAAGCTGCTGCAGTAACTCAGCTAGCTGCAAAGCGATCTCAGAACTAGCGGTGCGTCCAAAGCGCTCTAACGTGTAATTTGTCTTTCAATCTAAAGGAGGAATCAAATGCCTGAACAAAAATCCAACGAAATCTCCCGGGACCGTCTCGCGTAGCTGTTGAACGAAGACTTGGCCCGCGAATATCAAGCCATCATCGCTTACGTCGTCTATTCCCAGGTGCTCAAGGGCGCCGAATACATGGACATCGCCGCTCAGCTCGAAATCCACGCCAAGCAGGAGCTCGATCATGCCCTGATCCTCTCGCGGCAGATCGATTATCTCGGCAAAATTCCGGTGACTAGTCCGAAGCCGGTCCGCACATCGAAAAACGCGCGAGACATGCTCCGCTACGATCTCGACAACGAAAATGAAACCATTCGTAATTACCGCGATCGCATTCCACAGTGTGAAGCGCTTGGAGAATATGCGATGGCTGAGCAGATTCGCGAGATCCTGGTGCAAGAGCAGGATCATCAAATCGATTTAGCCACTGCCCTCGGTGAAGAAGTTCCAAACGTCAACGCCGGTCCACAGCGACGTGCTTTGCGCAAGCGTCGCTAACGCTGCTCTCTAAAATCGCGTCTGCGTTTTAGCAGCAAGGCCCACTCATGATGCTCCCCTGATTGCGACGACGTTCACTCCAACGGCTTCAATTCACCGAGCATGGTAGGGATCAATTCTGTGACAGTCGGATGAATGTGCATGGCGCGCTGAATCACCGTGTATGGCGCGTTGGCGTACATGACGTCGAGGATCGAATGAATTACCTCATCGCACTCGATCCCCAGGAGCGACGCTCCAAGGAACTTTTTCGTTTCGGCATCCACCAAAACCTTCATGAATCCGTCCGTCTCGCCTTTCTCCCGCGCACGGCCGACCTGCGTCATCGGGCGCTTTCCAATCAAAGCTTTCCGTCCTGACTTTCGCACTTCCGCCTCAGTCATTCCTGCTCTGCCCAACGGCGGATCAATGTAAAGGGCGTAAGCAGTGATCCGGTCGCTCACGCCCCGCTGGTCGCCGTCTAGGAGATTAGCAGCGACAATTTCATAATCGTTGTATGCGGTATGAGTGAAGGCGCCTCGTCCGTTGCAATCACCCAGCGCATAAATGCCGGGCACATTGGTGCGAAGTTGATCGTCAACCTGGATGTAACCGCGCTTGTCGACTTTAATCCCGGCGTGTTCCAGGCCGAGGTCGTTGGTGTTCGGCACACGACCGACAGCGAGAAGGATATGCGAGCCAATGACAGTCTTATCGCCGCTGCTGCAATCAACTTGCACTGCCACTTTGTCGCCGCGTTTTTCAAAGCCGATGCATTCAGCGCCCAGACGGATCTTGATACCTTCTCCCTCGAGAATTGTTTTGATGTTTTCGGAAACGTCTTCGTCTTCACGGTGAATCAGTCGCGGCCCCCTCTCCACAACGGTTACTTCACTGCCGAAGCGTCGGTACATCTGAGCAAACTCTAACCCCACATAGCTGCCGCCGATGACAATCAGGTGCTCGGGCAGAAAGTCCACGTCCATCATCGTTGAATTGTTCAAATAGCGCACCTCATCGATGCCGCGGAACGGAGGAACAGACGCGCGTCCGCCAACGTTGATAAAGAATTTGTCTGCCTCGAGAAGGTCGTCGCCGACACGGACCCGATGCGCGTCGGCAAACCGCGCCTGCCCTTCCATAACGGTCAGATTCTGAGTGTTCTTTAGCCACTTCTCCAGGCCCTCGCTGCTCTGACGGACCACTGCGTCCTTACGCATTTTGACTTTTTTCATGTCAACGGCGATCGAGCTGCGAATCGTCACCCCATAATCACCGGCCCGGCGCGCGACATGAGCTGTGCGCGCACTCGCCACCAGTGTCTTCGTTGGGATGCAACCGTTATTGACACAAGTGCCGCCGAAGCGCTTGCGCTCGATAATCGCCACCTTCATTCCTGTACCTGCAAGCCGAACCGCAAGAGACGGTCCTGCCTGGCCAGTGCCAATAACGATCGCATCATATTTAGTTGCCATCGGGATACCTCGTTAAGAACTAGAAGTAAGAAGGAAAAAGTAAAAAGGAAGAAGTAAGAAGAAAAGAAAAGACGAGCTCGAGTTGGCTCGAGAATCAGGGCTTCTCGCGATTGTGCGTTTTCTTGACGGGAGCTCGCTCAATCTTCGTCGGCGTTGGCAGATCTGGTTATCAGCACTCACCACACTGATGTCAGCATCAGGCGTCGCGGCCGGGGAGAGGGCCGTAACGGCGCAGCGCGTGCTCCATGCGGTTCTTAATCGGATGAAATGCGAGGCCGAACAGCGTGCCAAGGAGCGCGCTGGCGAAGCGGTCGCTAATGCCCGCACCGTCCACGAGGAGATTAACGAGAAACGCTTCCACAGTCGCATAGGTGAAGAGGAGCAACGCCGCCGTCGTGCCGTAAATGAAGGTCTTGCGGATCACGAGTGCCGGGCTGATCGCTCCCGCATAGAACACCGCGGCGGAAATGCAGATGACCAAAGCGAGCGAATTCGCGGCATTCATGAACACCGAGAGAACGACGCGCAGAGTTGGCGAGCCGGTGCCGTGCAGAACAGCATTTATGCCATCCGCAACCAGGCTGATCACAAGGGTGGCTAGAGCCGCCTCGAAGAACCACAATACCTTTTGTCGCGTCTCAACATCGCCCGACCGATACATTACGTAGAAGTACACAACTCCCATCAGCACGATGATAAGGCGGATCGCTTCGGCGAAATGCGGATTACCAAAAAACAGAAGCGTCGCGACGCCGACCAATATCCACACAGCGCGAGCGCGGAGAAAGAAAATCAGCACGACCCGCAGTGGCTTTATTCTTCCCCAAATGGTCGGGCTAGATGTGATATCGGCAGGTGTGAGCGTGCGTGGGAAAAGTTGTGCCGCGCGAATGTAAAATCCGGCGCCGAGAATAAAGGTGAGCACGGCAACTGGTGCGCGGATCGCCGCGTTCACGCGCAATTTCTCCAGCAGCATTAGGAAGGCGTCATTGCTGAAGATAAATGCCAGTGCCAGCGCCATGGAGACATTGGGTGGCTGATCATCAGCTCGCCATGCGACCAGAAACGCCACCGCGAGCAGAAGGAGCGTGGATCCCAGCCTTATCGATTCGTTGATGCGCTCTGGCAGCGGCGTATCAGCCGTCGCGGTCCATATCAGCACGAGAGTTGCCGCGGCAGCAAGCATACCTGCGACGCTGACAGCGATGACGACCCAACGCTCGACCCTGACGCGAAGTGATGATGCCGTCGAAACCTGTCGCTCCGCTTGTTGTCGCCGATGGGTCCGGGAACTGCTCACAGGATCAGTCCCGGCCGATTCTTTCACCTGTCCTTGATGCTACGAATCATCGTGGATCGTCAACCAAACTCGTTCGCGGGAAAACACAGGAGGTTCGCTCACTGCGGAGCGATCGCAGGGCGTTGCGCTCGCAAAATATATTTCTGAATTTTGCCGGTCGCAGTTTTCGGTAGCTCATTGACGAATGTCACGCTGTGCGGTGCTTTGAAGTGCGCGAGGTTCGCCCGCGCAAACTCGCACAGCTCGCGCTCATCGGTCCGCGCGCCTTCGTGAAGAACAACAAAGGCATGCGGCGCTTCGCCCCATTGTTCATTCGGGAATCCGACGATCGCTACTTCCTGCACGGCCGGGTGTCGCAAGAGCACGCCTTCGACTTCAACCGAAGAAATGTTTTCGCCACCGCTTATGATCACGTCTTTCAAGCGGTCGCGAATTTCGATATAACCATCCGGATGTACGACCGCGGCGTCGCCGGTATGAAACCATCCGCCGTGCAAAGCCCGCTCGGTCGCTTCCGGATCGTTGTAGTAGCCGGCCATGACCACGTTGCCGCGGGCGACTATTTCACCCTGAGTAACACCATCGTGCGGCACGTCATTGTCGTGTGTGTCCACTACGCGCAACTCACCCGATGTAATCAGCTCAACACCCTGGCGCGCTTTGATCGCGGCCCGTTCCCTGATCGGGAGGGACGCATGTTCCGCCCGCTGCTCACACACGGTGATGAACGGCGCTGTTTCGGTCAGTCCGTAAACGTGGATGATCGTCCAGCCCAGCTCTTCTTCGAGTCGCTGGATGGTGGCAGCCGCGGGCGGCGCACCTGCCGTGACAACGCGAATTCTTTTCAGCGCGAGGCGATGGAGAGATTCCGGCGCGTTTGCCAGTGAAATCAAAACCGTTGGCGCTGCGCACAACGTTGTCACCTGTTCGCTCGCCATCAATTCGAAGACAGCGCGCGGCTCGACTTTGCGCAGACAAATGTGAGTTGCTCCCGCGGCCGTTACGGTCCAGACGAAAGTCCAGCCGTTTGCGTGAAACATCGGCAGCGTCCAGAGATAACGATCAGCACAGGTCATCGGCACGTAGAGGAGCGTGCCGATAGAATTCATCCAGGCATTGCGATGGGTGATCATCACGCCCTTCGGATGCGCGGTAGTGCCGCTGGTATAATTGATTGTGAGCAGATCGGTCTCGTGAATTTCCGGGCGCGTAAATTCAGCCGGGCTCGCCTCGATCATTGCTTCATAGTCGAGCCAGTTCTCGCCTTGTCCGTTCAGAGCGACGAACTGTTCAGCGCACGGAAGGCGGGATCGAATGCCGTCCATGGTGGCAAGATACTCGCGGTCTACGCAAACCATTCGCGAACCGCTATGGTTGATAAGGTAAACGAAGTCGTCAGCCGTCAGGCGATAGTTTAACGGCACTAGCACAGCGCCGATTTGGGGGACCGCATAGAACGATTCGAGCTGTGCGTGAGTGTTCGGTGAGAGATAGGCAACACGGTCGCCTGACTTGATTCCAAGTTTCTGCAAAACTGCCGACCAACGATCACATCGATCGAGAAACTGCGCATAGGTCCAGGGCGCCGTTCCATCGATCACGGCGACACGGTCGGGATAGAGTTTGCGCGCGCGGCGAGCGAATTCGAGAGGCGTCAGCGGCGTTTCCATTGGTCTCCGTTTAAAATCGTTACAAGCATAAGCTCTTTGGGAGCCATGCTCCTTTACGAAGTTGATAGAGAAAACATGGAGATAAGGCGGGTTGGTTCGCAAGCTTCGAATAAAAGACTGGAGTACCTCAATCGCAATGCTCGCGATTGCCTGGCGTACGATAACCGTGCATAATCGGTTACGGTCCATCTTCAATGCGAAGAACACTTGTCGCCCTATGGTTTGCCGACATTGCTGGATACAGTGAGCATGCCGCTAAGGACGAAACCAGCGCGCTGCGCATGGTCGAGATTCTTCAAACATTGTCTCGGGAAACTGTCACACGATACAACGGGCGCGTGGTCAAATTTCTCGGCGACGCCGTGCTCGCGGAATTTCCCAGTGCCGAACTGGCGGCATTCTCGGCCGCCGAATTGAGCAGGCAATTTGAAGAGCAGTCGGCTCGCATCGGCGACCGCGGGCAGGTACGAGTAGGTGTGCACCTGGGCGATGTCGCGGTGGCGCCTGACGGCGATCTCTATGGCGACGCCGTGAATGCAGCGGCGAGAATCCAGCAAGCCGCCGCACCCGGACAGGTTGTCGTCAGCCAGGATATCCGGCGGCAACTACGCAGTCGCCGCGAGTGTCGCTTTCACGATTTGGGCCAGCAATCGTTAAAGGGAATTGGATCGATCGAACTGCACGCCCTGAACCTGAAGAAAGATTCCACGGAATTTTCCGGCACAACGGAGAGCTCCGGAGAACGGAAGCAGGGTCTGCGCTCTCTGGCCGTGTTGCCTTTTACCGATCTCAGCGCCGAACGCGACCAGGAGTATTTTGCCGATGGAGTCGCCGAGGAAATCCTTAACGCTTTGACCAGGCTCGGTGAACTTCATGTCCCGGCTCGCAGTTCTTCCTTTGCTTTTCGCGGCACGAGCGTGGACGCGCGCGAAATCGGCAGACGGCTCGGCGTCGATGCCCTGTTGGAAGGTAGCATCCGCAAAGCCGGCAAACGTGTGCGTATCACGGTTCAACTAATCGACAGTCGCCAGGGCTACCATGTTTGGTCAGAGCGGTTCGACCGGGAGATCGATGACATCTTTGCGATCCAGGACGAGATCGCACAAAGAGTCATTCAGGCGTTAGGTCTCTCCCTTACCCAGCGCGAGGAGCATAGCTTGCGCAGGCGATCCACCACGAATGTTGAAGCGTATGAATTTTATCTGCGCGGACGGAAGCTCTTCCAGAAATGGACGCGGCAAAATATCGCACTGGCGAGGGAAATGTTTGAGCGCGCGACGCAAATCGATCCACGATTCGCCGGCGCATGGGCTGGTTTGGCAACCGCGCATGTTCATCTGCATGGATGCGACAACGAACCGCATTTAGACAGAGCCCGACAGGCAAGCTCGCGCGCATTGGAGTTGGATCCGTCATCGGCCGAAGCGCATGTTGCGGCGGGCCAGGGTTGTCAATGGAACAGCGCTACAGCGAAGCGGCGATCGAGTTCGAACGCGCCATCGAGCTCGATCCGACTCTCTTCGACGCTCGTTATTATTATGGTCGGGCGTGCTTCAAAAGCGGCGAGCTTGAGAAATCGCTTCGCCTGTTCGAACAAGCGCGAAGCGTCCGGCCGGAGGATTACGAGTCTGTCTATTTGATCAGTGTGGTCCTAACGCAACTCGGACGCCCTAACGAGGCGCGTGATGCACATAAAGATGCGCTGGAACGCGCGACCAAATACATCGATCTGAACCCTGACGAGGCGCGCCCATATGTCTTGGTCGGCGGCGCACTGGCGAGGCTGGGCCAGCGCGAACGCGCGAAAGAATGCATCGATCGAGCACAGTCCCTGGCGCCTGACGATGACGCCATCCTTTACAATGCCGGCTGTGCCCTGGCCATTCTAGGCGAACAGGAAGCTGCGCTCGACGCACTGGAAAAAGCGATCGACGCGGGCCTGTCCGGAGGCGATTGGGTGCCGCAGGATCCCGATTGGGAATCTCTCCGCGATCAACCGCGATTCAAAGAACTCGTCGCACGATTAGCGGCCTCGTGAGCTCGCGCTTCAAAGATCTGGTCAGAAGAATCAGGGTCGCATCTAAATATTGAACATTCGGTTGAAGCACACATCTACTCGTCACGTTCGTGGAGTCATTATTTTTGCCGCGCGAAGGTGATCACCCAATTTTTCTCCCAATTTTTGCCGGCATCCGCCGAGAAGGCCTGCTCAAAGCGCGCCCCATCGGCCGTGATGTCGGTGTAGGTGTTGCGGACGAAGATGTCTCGTCCGTCGAGTAGCTCCTGGTCGAAAAATTCGCCACGAGCACCGTTGAAGACGCCGACCATCGGTGGAATTCCAATCATGCCGTTGCGACTACTTGCCCAATTCAAGTTCCACTGGTGTGCTTCCGGATCGTAGAGGCGCAGGCCGAGACCTTCCAGGTGACCGGCTGGCCCATCTGCCTGCACTTCGATCAGACTAGCGCGTCCATTCCAAATGGGAGTTACCTCGGAGACGCCGTCGTACTCCAGCCATTTGGTAGACCCGACCAATTGCCCGTCGAGTCGCGACACGCGCACCTTCCAATGTCCGTAATTGAAATCGAAGTCATGGTTACGGTCATTCGCAGTCAGTGGTCCGGTGTCCGGCTCAGCGGCGGTGCGGGTAAGATCAACAATGATATTCGGCTCCCATGTCGTTCCCTGATCTTCCGAGAACGCCTGCTCAAAATGATGCGAGGTTGGTGTGATATCGGAGAAGGTCTCCCTAACGAAAACAGTCTTGCCGTTGATGACCTCCTCGTCGTAGAACTCGCCGCGACCATTCTTAAAGGCACCGAACGCGGGCGGGTCTGAAAGCACACCTTTCTTTGCGTTGGCCCAGTGAAGACGCCATTGACGCGTTTTCGGATTGTAAAGCCGCAGGGCCAGACCTTTCAGATGAGTGTCGCCCGTATCCATGGTGAGTTCTTCGAGTTGGGCGCGTCCGCCCCAAACTTTTCTCGTTGATACTGTGCCTGTGCCCTCGATCCAGTCGTTCGATCCGGAAAGCGGGTTTAGCAGGCGACGCACGCGGGTCTTCCATGTTCCGACGGCGAAATCGAAGTCATGTTGACCATCGCGTTGTGTGGTGTCCGCTTTCGTCTGCTCGGTATCGGTTGCCCTCGCTGAATGCGGAATGCTGCCCAAGAGTAATACGGTCAGGATGGAGATTGAGATGCAGGCTTTCATGTTTGCTTTGATACCACAGCGGTGGTTACCGTAAATGACCGGTCCGGCTGAATTCTGCATAACCACTTTGAAATCTCAATTCCGCGGCGTTTCGAATCTCATCACCATCGACCGACGCGCATCGAAGCCGCTTTATCAGCAGATTTACGATTCGTTCCGCAGCAGGATCATTCGTGGCGAGCTTCGTGCTGGCGACCTTGTTCCATCGTCGCGTGAGCTCGCGCGCGAGTCGCGCATTTCACGTCTGCCCGTCCTGACTGCGTATGCGCAGCTTCTCGCCGAGGGATATTTCGAGAGCCGGGTCGGCGCCGGTACGTTCATTTCCAGTTCGCTTCCGAGCCGATCAGGGTCTTCGCCGAGCGTTGCTCGGGGGCAGCGCCTGCTCTCGGCGCAGGTGGCAGCTCTTCCGAAATATGAGCGGCCTTCGTGGGCGGAGAGCCTGGGCCCATTTCAAGTCGGGCAGCCTGAGCTCCAGAAATTTCCGATCGAGATTTGGTTAAAGCTTATCGCGCGCTATTCGCGCCGCATGCGTCTGAAAGCATTGCAATACGCCGATGCGATGGGATTGCCCGAGCTCCGCGAAGCGATCGCTACTTATCTCAGGACCTCGCGTGGTGTGCGATGCGAGGCACAGCAGATCATGGTTGTGAGCGGATCGCAGCAAGCGCTCGATCTAGCGACCCGCGTGCTGCTCGAGGCCGGAAGAGCGGCTTGGGTCGAAGAGCCTGGCTACTGGCTTGTGCATCACGTTTTGAAAGCTGCGCGGTGCCGGATCGTTCCCGTGCCTGTAGATGAGGAAGGTCTAAGCGTGACCGCCGGTATCAGGCTAAACCGAAATGCTCGAGCGGCCTTCGTCGCGCCGTCTCATCAATATCCGCTCGGGGTCACGATGAGCGCGGCTCGCCGCCTGCAATTACTTGAATGGGCGCAACGATCGCGAGCATGGATTATCGAGGACGACTACGACAGCGAGTACCGGTATGGCAGCCTGCCAATTGCCTCGCTCCAGGGACTCGATGGCAATTCTCGCGTTATTTACATCGGCACCTTCAGCAAAGTGATGTTTCCATCGCTGCGACTGGGATACTTGGTCATTCCGGTTGACCTGATAGAACGCTTCGCAGCGATGCGGCAAGTGATGGACATATGCCCGACTCACATCACCCAGGCTGTGATGTCAGATTTTATCCGCGAAGGCCACTTTGCTCGACACGTGCGGAGAATGCGGCCGATCTACGCTGAAAGACGGCGCGTGTTGGTCGCAGAACTCGAGCGTCAGCTTGGCGACCACGTGACGATCATGGGAGATCAAGCAGGGATGCACCTGGCCATCTTCCTCACTCCCGGCCGAGACGATCGAAAAATCGCAGTGACGGCCGCTCGACAATCGCTCTGGCTTTCCGCGCTATCGTCGTCCTACGTCGGAAAGAAACCACGTCACGGTTTTGTTCTAGGGTTCGGAAATACGAAGGCAAACGACATTCCTCAAGCCGTTCGGCATTTGAAAAAATTGATCTGCTAATAGTGGAAGTGCAGGGCAAGTTGATGGCTGATAGTTGAGAGCTGAAATCTGAAACGGCTAAAGGCAACGATGGTGCGATACTCTTTTGAATGAGCAGGGCGTTCGTCAAAGAAGATGTCGATCTTCCGGAGCGCAGCGGACGGAAGCGATCGGCATCCGGATTGCCCCCGGGCGCGACGAATTACATCACCGCGCGCGGCGCGAAGCATTTGCGCGACGAACTGCAAAAATTTCGCGCAGCAAACGCGACCAACGCACGCGTGGCCGAATTGGAACAAATTCTGGCGTCGGTCCACGTTGTCGATCCTCCGGACCCGGCGTCGAACAGCGTTGCCTTCGGCGCAACGGTGACCGTGCAGGATAAAAAAGGCCGGACCGAAACTTATACGATCGTCGGAGTTGACGAACTCGATTTGGAACAGGGCACCGTCAGTTGGATTTCTCCGATAGGCAAGGCGCTCCTCGCCGCGGACATGGGCGACTGGATTACGCTTGAGGATGGACGCGCTGCGAAAATCGTAAAGATCGAAAGCAAAAGTGACACGTGGCGAATGGCGAGAGTCAAAACAGTTGAGAGTTATTAGAGGTTAGACCGAAAAGATGTCCGGCACTTACGAATTCGTGCAGCTTGATGTCTTTACGAAGGCACTGCTCACCAGCAACCCGCTCGCCATTTTTCACCGACGCACGCGAATGACCAGCCTTCGCCGAGACTACGGCAGGCGGTGCGAGTTTAGCGTCCGCTTATTTGAATTGATCGTCGACCAGACCCATCGTCCGCAGGAATGCGTTCCAGCGCGGGTCGCCGTGGAGATTGGTCAGGAGCGGATCTTTGCGCAAACTTGGCAGACCCGGGTCGCGTTGGCGGCGCGCACGCTCCAGCCATTCGAACGCCCGATCCTTCTCACCTCGATAGGCATAAACCTCGGCAATTTGATACGCAGCTGTTTCGCTCTCGTTTGCGGTTAATTGGGCGAGCGCCGCGTCGGATTCTGTCACGCGGTTTTGTGCCCAACGGGCGCAGCTCACGATGAGGAGGCGGCACCACTCACCCTCGTCGGCTTGTGCCGCGGTCGCGGCTTCCTCGAATTTATTCTCCAGCAGATATGATAAACCGAGACCGGCATGCGCCCAGGGCGTCGCCGGATTCAATTCCACTACACGCGGGAATTCGGCGCGCGCTTCTGCGAATCGTTTCGTCGCCGCCAGGTTAAACGCGAGAAACGTTCTGGCTTGCGCGCTGACTGGGTCCAACTCGACTGCTTTGCGATAGAGTTCGATTGCTCGATCCATGTTTCCGCGTGCGATCTCGAGGTTGGCCGCAGCGATCACAATATTCGGATCGGCCGGAGCAAGTGCCAGGGCCTTGCTTACGGTTTGAGCCGCCGCGTTCCATTTAAAATCGAAATTCGTCTCGATCGTCGCCCGGGCGAGCAACCCGTTAGGCAAGTCAGGCTCAATTGATAAAGCCCGCGCCACGGCATCGCGCGCACTGGCCAAATGTGCGTCGAAGCCTTTTTGTCCACCTTCGGTTGAAAACGCGGCAAGCCAGAGATTCGTCTGTGCGACGCCGGCCCACGCCAGAGCAAACCCATGGTCCAACGCGACCGCGTGTTGGTAAGCAGCAAGAGCCTCACGCGCGCTTTTTTCGGAGTGGCGATTCTCATAAAAACGGCCCTGCAGGTAAAACTCGTGCGCCTCGACGTTTTTCGTTCCGCCTTTTTCCGCCGCCTGCACTTCCGCCTGAATTTTCTGTTTGTCGGCAGAATCAGCAGCGCTACCCGTCAACCGATCGCGCACCTGCGCCACGATCGTCTCCGCCAACTCGGTCTGGACTGCGAACACGTCTTTCAAGTCGCGAGTAAAATTCTCCGACCATAGTTCCTCGCCCGTTTCAGCGCGGGTGAGCCGGGCGGCGATGCGTACGGTGTCGCCGGCCTTGCGCACGCTTCCTTCCACCAAATGGGCCACGCCAAGTTTTTGTCCGATCTCCTGGGCTGGCGCATTCTTGCCTTTGAACGAAAACGCCGACGTCCGCGCGGCCACATGCATCCCCGGAATTTTTTGCAGTACGGTCAGCAGTTCTTCGCTGACGCCATCGGAAAAATATTCGCTTCCTTTGTCGTCGCTCAGGTTAACGAAGGGCAGGACAGCGACGGATTTTTGATCGGGCGTATTCGTTGGAGCGGCTGGCACCGCGTGAGCCCCCACCGACGGCTGATTTTTGCGCTGCATCCACCACCACCCCGCGAGCAGGGCGAGTATGACGAGAATAGCGGCCGGAACCAGGAGAGGCGATTTCTTTGAGGTTCGTTTCGCTGGAGATTCAGCACCTTTCTCCCACGGTAGAATGATCCGGAAGAGATCCATCCGCAGCTTGATGTTCTTCAAATCCGCCGAACCGAACTTTTCAAATCGCGCCTCGAGCGCGTTACGAATCTGCCGCTCGACATCCATCGAGACGCAAATGCCGCCCGCGCCGGCCAATTGTTCGATGCGGGAAGCGATGTTCACCCCGTCACCGTATACGTCGCCGTCGCGATGAACCACATCGCCGATGTGAATACCAATCTTGAGTTCCATGCGCCGGTTGGAAGTGACGTCGTGATTCCGTTTAGCCAGGGTGCGCTGGATCTCGATCGCGCATTGCGCCGCTTCTAACGCGCTCCCGAATTCGACCAGGAAAGCGTCGCCGATGGTTTTGATTTCGGTGCCATGAAACTGCGGAAAGATTGCGCGCAACAACCGGCGATGTTCCTCCAATAGCTCGAGAGCGACTTTGTCATCGCGTTGGGCGAGCGCGCTGTAGCCGACCATGTCGGTAAACATAATGGCGGCGAGCTTGCGCTCTTCGGTCGGCATCACCCTTCTTAATGACTATCTCAGTAAATGACAATGCCCGACGTGAGCAACCAGCGCGTCAGGAAAGCTGCGACGTGACCAGACATGAAAGTCAAAGCAGTTGAGAGTTGAGTGTTAGTAGTTGAGAGATTGGAGCGGAAATATGTCGCGCACTTACGAATTCGTGCAGCTTGATGTTTTCACGCGGACACGCCTGACGGGCAATCCGCTGGCCATTTTTACCGATGCGCGTGGTTTGACCGATCAGCAAATGCAAGCCCTCGCTCGGGAGATGAATCTATCTGAAACAACCTTCATACTGCCGCGCGAGACACAAGTTGAAACACAGGAGGGGAAGCGGGTCCGCATATTTACAATGACGGAAGAGTTGCCGTTTGCCGGACATCCGACGCTGGGCACAGCGTTGTATCTACACAGTACCGCGGCTTCCGGTGAGATCGTTCTTGACCTGAATGTGGGGAAAATTGGTGTCCGATTCAGGACGGACTCAAATCACAGGAGCAATCGTGTCGCCGGCGATGTCTTTGGCGAGATGCGTCAGCGCGATCCAGGATTTGGCCCCACGTTGCCGCCAGACAAAGTCGCCAGTGTCCTCGGGAGTGAGGAAATCGCAGCAGAATCGCCAAGCCAAATCGTGTCGACAGGATTGCCTTTTGCCATTGTGCCGATTCGCGATTCGAAGAGTCTGGCAAACTTGAAGCCTGACCTTGCCAGAGTCGGCGCTCTGCTGGAAGGAACTGGCGCCCGCTTTTGCTACTTTATTTCTCCGAAACGCCAGGGCCGGCTTGAAGTGCGGGCCCGCATGTTTTTTTATGGTGGAGAAGATCCGGCCACGGGATCAGCTGCTGGTTGTGCCATTAGTTGGATGGTGAGGCATGGCTTGGCGAAATCTGATGAGCAGGTTCTCATCCACCAAGGCGTCGAAGCCGGACGACCCAGTGAAATCTTTGTGCGCGCAACACGCGACGGTGAGAGGGTCACCAACGTTCGAGTCGGCGGGTACGCGGTGGAAGTTCTACGCGGAACCGTGACTCTTTAGTTGATGGTTGATAGTTGGACTGATTGACACTCAATAGGCCAGCGATATGATCGGCGCCGTGCCGGAAAAGACGGAGACGCGTCGCGCCAGCCGATATGACGCAGTGATTGCGACCTTTGTTGGATTCCTGGCTCTGTGTGTTTCTGGTTACACCGCTTACATGCAGCGCCAGCAAGTGCGCGCAGCGGTCTGGCCCATCCTCGAATTCGACAGCGGCAATGGGCCTATTCATTTTACCCTCGCCAACAAAGGCGTCGGACCAGCGATCATCAAGCATGTGATCCTGAAGGTGGATGATCAACCCGTGAAGAATTGGGCTGAGGTGCTCGAAAAAATTCTTGGGCCCGGATATCATCCGGGTGAGGAGAGCGACATGAGCGGTCGTGTGTTCTCGGCGGGTGAATCGACGAACGTTTTTACTCCGCACGATGAGGCGAACAATCCGATCCCTTTCGACAAATCCAATCCACTTTGGGCAAAATTGAATACAGATCGCAGCCGCGTCACCGTCGAGATCTGTTATTGCTCGACGCTCGGCGAATGCTGGATCTTGCGCGGAGGCGGTATGACATTGAGCACCACAACCTCGACACGTCGCTGTCCGACTCGGTCGGCGATAACGTTCCAGCAGTAGTCACGAAGTTATCAGAAGTCACACAGTTGCGACTTGACCGACTATTTCATCGGGTCTCAAGCTGTCTGCGCGTCAAGTTTGTTAGGCGACTCAGCCCGAGTTACCTCACCCGCTTTCCGCCGGGAAACCGCAAGCGTTGGGTCCGCTCGCACAACTCGAGGTTCGAGGAGCAATAATCATGGACATGAAACTAGAAATCTTGGTCATACCTGTTTCTGACGTCGACCGCGCGAAGCAGTTCTACGCGAAACTTGGGTGGCGGCTCGACGCCGACTTCGCAGCGGGTAACGACTTTCGCGTGATCCAGTTTACGCCACGTGGCTCATCGTGCTCGGTCATCTTCGGCAAGAACGTCACTGCGGCGGCATCCGGCTCCGCTCAAGGCTTGTACCTGATCGTTTCCGATATCGTGGCCGCCCGCGAGGAGTTGCGCCGACGCGGCGTCGAAATCAGCGAAGTGTTCCATGACGCAGGCGATGTGCACGCTGGAACGGACGAGCCCTACCTGTTTGGGTTGCGGCGGGTTAGCGGTCCGGACCCCGAACATCGCAGCTACCGCTCGTTCGCCTCATTCAGCGATCCGGACGGCAACGGCTGGTTGCTCCAGGAGATCACATCGCGGCTTCCCGGTCGGATCGACGCCGCAGCAACGACGTTCGGTTCGGCGAGCGATCTCGCGAGCGCGCTTCGGCGTGCGGAGGCCGCTCACGGCGAGCACGAGAAACGCACCGGCCAGCGAGACGCCAACTGGCCGGATTGGTATGCCAAGTACATGGTCGCAGAGCAGGCCGGCACGGAGCTGCCGCAATGAGCGCAGAAGTTGAGAGTTGATCGTCGAGGGTTGAGAGAAGGGGATGGAAATAAAACGAAGTGGTTCTCAAGCGTCCACAAAAGGACCAGCTGATTGGTTCACCGGCACAGTTCGCATTGATCCGCTATTCCAAGCACCCGATCCGGCACGCATGGCCTGTGCAAACGTAACGTTCGAGCCGGGCGCTCGCACTGCCTGGCATACACATCCACTCGGGCAGACGTTGATCGTCACCTCCGGTCTTGGTTGGGCGCAGTGCTGGGACGGACCAACCGAGGAAATCCGGCCGGGTGACGTTGTCTGGTTTGCGCCTAACGAGAAGCATTGGCACGGTGCCACGCTGACGACCGCAATGACGCATATCGCCATTCAGGAGGCGCTGAACGGCAAGCCAGTGGAGTGGATGGAAAAGGTCAGCGACGAACAATATCGCGCCTAACGAGTCAGGAATGCGACTTCAGTTATCCGGAAGGTTGGTTAACCGCGCTGTGCGTCACGGCACTGCGCGTATGCGGTCTCGCCCCAAGCTAGGCAACGGGGTCCATAGGCCGTCGCTGCAGATGCTTCTTTCCTGATTCGGTTTTCAACAGGAAGGCTTTGGCCTCCAGACCGCCGGCGAATCCGGTTAGCTTGCCGTTGGCACCGATCACCCGATGGCATGGGACGATGATGGAGATAGGATTTCTTCCGTTGGCCGCTCCGACTGCTCGCACCGCTTTTGGACGCCCGATTTGTCTTGCGATGTCCCCATAGCTGCGAGTCTCGCCGAAAGGGATGGCCGCGAGCGCTCGCCACACTTGCTTTTGAAATTCGGTTCCAGCGAAATCGAAATTCAGGGAAAATCTCTTGAGTTTACCCGCGAAGTAATGGTTCAGCTGGCGTTCCGCCTCGAGCAGCACCGGATGATTTTTGTTTTCCATCAACGGTGCGAGCCGGACTCGTTTCGGATCGTCGTTCTCCCAAAGGATCGCGGCCAATCCGCGCTCGCTCGCTACCAATTTCAGGCGGCCGACGGGAGACTTCATGGTTTTGTATGAATAAGTCTTGTGCTTGTCTTTTGTCGTTTTCATTTCTTTAAGATGAGGCGCTTTTTGGACCGCGCTGGCCGTTTTCGGACATCAAACTTAAAATAATCTCATGTCCGAAAATGGCCGGTATCCGCGCCGATCATGGTTTATGGTAAGGGATGATCAACAGTCACGCTGCCTATAGCGCTCTGACCTCTCGCGATCCTCGCTTCGACGGGATTTTTTTCGTCGGCGTCACCTCCACCGGAGTTTACTGCCGGCCGATCTGTCCAGTGAAAACACCGCTGCAGAAAAATTGCCGTTTCTTCGAAAGCGCGTTCGCCGCGGAGAAAGCATTGTTCCGTCCGTGCCTGCGGTGCCGGCCGGAACTGGCACCGGGCCAGGCGCCGATCGATAACTCGAATCGCGTCGCCCATCTCATTACGCGTCGCATCGATGAAGGACTAATCGATGAGGGCGCCGGGCTGGAGGAAATCGCGGCGGAGTTTGGGATCAGCTCGCGTCAGTTGCGGCGCATTGTGCAGAAGGAACTTGGCGTGTCGCCAATCGAGCTGATGCAGACGCGGCGTTTGCTTCTGGCGAAACAATTACTCACCGAAACAAAATTGCCCGTCACTGAGATCGCGTTCGCGAGTGGCTTCTCCAGCCTGCGCCGTTTCAACGACGCTTTCGGCACGCATTATCGCATGCCGCCGAGTCATCTGCGCAAGCGCGCCGCAGAGCACCACGAAGCGATCGACGCAGGCCGCACCTCGACTTTGCAATTGAGTTACCGGCCGCCGTACGATTGGCAGGAAATCCTGAAATTCCTCGGTGCTCGCATGATTCGAGATGTGGAATTCGTCACCGCGGACAGCTATGCGCGCACGGTTCAGTTAGGCAAACGCACCGGCTGGATCAACGTCACGCACGTGCCGGAAAAACGCGGCCTCGTGGTCGAGTTCACGCACACGCTTACGCCGGTCCTGCCAGCGTTGTTAGGGAGGCTGCGCAACTTGTTCGACCTCGCGGCGCGGCCTGATCTGATCGCGGCGCATTTGATGAAAGATAAGCTCTTGAAAAAAAGCGTGACGAAGAATCCCGGTCTGCGCGTGCCCGGCGCGTTTGACGGTTTCGAAATGGCAATCCGCGCGATTCTTGGACAGCAGATCGCAGTAAAAGCCGCGACGACGATCGCGGGCCGTTTCGCCGAAGCTTTCGGCGAGAAGATCCGGACGCCGTTTCCTGAGCTCACACGGCTCTCGCCGCTCGCAGCGCGCATTGCCAAAGCCAGCGTAGGCGACATCGCGAGGCTCGGAATCGTGAGGACGCGCGCGGCGAGCATCCTTGCTTTGGCGCGGGCATTCCAAGCCGGCTCGTTAAAACTCGATGCCGGAGCCAATCCCGAAGGCGACATCGCGCAGCTAATCGCGCTGCCGGGAATCGGCCAATGGACGGCGCATTACATCGCCATGCGCGCTTCGCGTTGGCCGGATGCTTTTCCGAAAGAAGACATTGCGGTGCGCAACAGCCTTGGCCGAGTCAGTACGAAACAAGCGGAACAAATTTCCCAAGCCTGGCGTCCATGGCGTAGCTACGCCGTGATGCACCTGTGGAAGAACCTGCGAAATCGTAGCCGAATCATCAATAGCGCCTGTCTGCTGAGCTATGCGGCACTCCTGCTGGGAAATTAAAAGAAGTGGATCTTCAGAGCCGGCGCGCGCCACCGAAACAATAGCACTAGCCGATCGGGCGAGATTCGTACTTCCCTGCCACGTTGTCGTTGAAGTATTGCGTCTTGGATGGTGCGGAGATCAACGCCTCATACACTGACAGAGGTACGTCAAAATAGCGGGAGACCGGCCCGCTTTGAAGCTCTACCTCAAGCACATGAGCGATGGTGTCGTATCCCACCGATTTCAGACCAGATGACAGAATGATTTTTCGAGTCATGGCACAAAGGAATAACATGGATGAACGAACAGTTTCAAGCCTAAACGCAGCTGACAGTCGTTATGCCTACGTTATACGCGGTTTGCCAGGTCTAGAGCGCAGAATGAAATTAAGCGGAGTGGCTCACAGCCGTTGAGCAGTTGTTAGTTGAAGGCATTGGCACGGCGCTACGCCGACGACCGCGACGTCCAACGTCCAACGTCGAAGTTAGTATGCATCGTAAGCAGCTTATGATGCCAGCGATGTTCTCGATTACTGAGGCGACCGGTAGAGAGTCCGACTGAGGCGACGACCGAAGAGCACTACAAGAAGACCGCCGCAGACCGCGATGGCCGAGTGCATTGCCCAAAACTGCGCAGGCGTCATTTTCTCGTAGAAGCCGCCGATCCAACCAATCAAGTTGTTCGAAATGAACAGACTCATGAAGGCGAGTCCCATCAAGGTTGCATTCACCTTGGCCGGCGCGGCCCGCGAAACCAAGGCGAGAAGCGTTGGCCAGTAGTACAGGAAAGAGATTCCAAGTCCGGTACTATAGAGGAATGGCCAGATCGGATGAACAGGCGCGCCGCCCGAAGCAATAATTGCGGCCACCAGGATGAAGTTGCTCGCAGCCGTGATCCAGGCGCCGATGCCGATCTTTGCCAGGTCGTCAGGCTCTCGACGCCGCATCGCCTGGCAACGCCAGATCCAGAACACCAGCGGCACGCACAAGACGCTTGAAACCGAGTTGATCGATTGGAACCAGGGTACCGGGATTCGGAAGCCGCCAATATCGAGCACGACATGCTGTTGAATCCAGATCGGATTTACGTTGAAGACCTGATAGAACGCCGTCGACTGGAAGATGGTGATGATCATCACGGCGATGAGCGCATATACGATGCGGCGCTCGCCGGCCGTGAGCCGAGTGCCCTCGAACTTGCGCCGCTCCACTCGCGCTGGCAGGTAGCGGTATCCGTAGAGATAAGTGGCAAGGCCAAGGAGCATAAAGATCGCGGCGATGCCGAAGCCGTAGTGCCAGCCATAAACCTGTGCGAGCACACCGCAGAGCAAAGGTCCGGCGACCGCTCCGATATTGATTGCCGTACTGAAAATGACGAAACCCCGGGTCCGCCGTAATTCGTCTTCCGGCGGATAAAGAGCACCCACCTGCGCCGAAATATTGCCCTTCAAAAAGCCCGAGCCGATGACGAGCAGGAGTAGGGCGAGGAGAAATGACTGATCAAAAGTCATGGCGATATGACCGGCAGTCATCGAGAGCGCACCGATCACTACCGCATTGCGCTGTCCGATCCAGCGATCGGCGATCATGCCGCCGAGTAGGGGCGTGAAGTAAACGAAACCGGAGTAGAGCCCGAAAATTTGCGAGGCGAGCGCCTGGATTGAGAGCGGGCCGACGACCGATTCCAGAGCGGCACGGAATCCGGAAAATCCAGCGATGTGCTCGACATGTCCCGGCAGCAACAACTGATTCACCATGAAGAGGGCGAGCAGCGCCGTCATTCCATAATAGGAGAATCGTTCCCACGCTTCGGTGAAGGCGAGATAGAAAAGACCTTTGGGGTGACCCATGAAGGTCGATGCACCGGCGCGCGTCATATGAGATTCATCTGGGTGCAGCTCAAGGAAGTAGAAAGTAGAAGATACAAAATGGGAAGCAGAATGGACGTCGAAGTCAGGTGCGTCGTAAGCGGCTTATGATGCCGAATGATTGAAGAAGCGTGGAGTGGCAATTATTCTTCGGCAATCGCGATGAATGAGCGCCGAATCGCTGATGACGTGATGCTTTTGTCGTTTCCGTGGCGGACGCTTGGGATCGACTTCAGGCGAAATGTAACTTTGCTGCGACTCGCGGACGGCAAAGTCGTGGTTCATTCCACAGCGTCATTCACTGAGCAGGACGTTCCTGCGATCAGACGCTTCGGTGAACCAGGCTGGTTAGTGGAAGCAACGTTGATGCACGACACCTTTGCTAAACAAGCTCGGGCAGCGCTGCCGGATATTCCTTATCTGGCTCCGGAGGGTTTCGCGAAAGCAGCCGGAGTGCAGACGAAATCTTTGCTGCCTCCACCTCAAGAGTGGGACGGCGAGATTGATGTTTTTAAAATCGACGGCGTTCGGATGAATGAACACGCTTTGTTTCATCGGCGGTCGCGCACGCTCGTGCTGGCGGACCTATTCTTTTCCTTTCCAGAAGAGACTTCCGGGTGGCCGCGTTTTTTTGTGCGGCATGTCATGCGTCTGCCGCGATTGTTTGGAATCAGTTCCTTCTATCGTTCATTCATAATCCGCGACAAGGAAGCGTTTGCTCGTTCCATGAGCGCACTGCTCGCATTAGATTTCGAACGACTCGTGGTGGCTCATTATGAGCCGATCGAGACCGAGGCGAAGCGAGTGGTCGAGAAGGCGGTGGCGAACGCCGGACTATCAAAAATGACGACTGGCGAGTGATAAGCGAAGAGCTGATCCCCTGTTTATTCGTTAATCGATCAGTCCGGTAAGCGCGTTAAGAAGTCGTTGACGATTTTCCAAGTTCGCTCTGGCTGCTCCAGCCATGGCATGTGGCCACATTTGTCAATGAACGCGAGCTTCGAATTCGCGATTAGCGAGTGCGCTTCACAAATATTCGCTTCTCCTGCAAGATCTTGACGCCCTTGCAGGAGAAGAACGGAAGCCGTAATCGTCCTCAGTTTCGGCCGGATATCATACTTGCCCTCGGCCTTAATAAAAGCAGGTGGAACGCGGAAATTGTAATCCTTCGGATCAAGTTCCATCGCCATCGCCAACGCTTTCTTTCGGTCGAAGAAATAGGCCGAGGTTGCGGCCCGTAGACGTTCAAAGTTAGCCCGGTCGAAGTTGGCTGCTTCTCGTACAGGGTCTCTCCAGAAGTCGCGTATGTCGATTTCACTCGGCCATAATCGCGTGCTTTGATTGTCGGCGAACGCACCGAGATATTCGTAGGTGATCGGACCAGAACCAAGCGTGATTACGGCACGAACTGCTTCCGGGTAGGTGCCCGCGTAAGCAAGACCCAGGATCATTCCCCACGAGTTACCGGCCACAATGAACTTCTCGATCTGCAAGTGCTTTCGCAGCGCCTCGATGTCTTCAATATATGCGTTTAGATTGATCGTCGACGAGTCATACCTTGACAGCTTCGACCTACCTGTACCGCGTTGCTCCCACATGATGCATCGGTATTTCTTGCCAAGCTCGTCAGCGATACCTTGCATCGACCGGATGTCTTCACCCGGCCCACCGCTTAACACGAGCACGTAATCACCGCTTGTGCCGACGATGGTATAGAACAGATCAATGCCATCTCGTGTGAGCTTGCTGTCAGCCAAATTCTGCTGCGCTGAGGCTGCTGCCAGCAGCGGATCGGTAGCGACCATTAAGGCCATCCCGGCTAACGGCCCAAAGAACAACGCTAGCTTCGTGCGCATCCCTAATTTAGTTAAGGTTTACCGCGAAGCGCTTGCCGAGCTCGGCGTCCGTTAGCACCGCGTCTCGCCGATCGTCTGGATATTGGCCGCGTACTAAGGTTAGCAATTCCGGGTTTCTTGAAGACAGTCTCAAACACGATTGTTTTGAACCGCTCAAGAGCTGCGGGCCGCCGTTCCACCTTCATTCTTAAAATCGCGCCTTCCCAGGACGCCAATAGGAACTCGGCCAGTTCTGTGGCATCAAACTGTGAATCGACTTCGTCTGCAGACTGAGCCTCCGCAATGCACGATGCAAACGGCTTGCGCCAATTTTGAAAAATTGAATCGAGCCGCTTGCGCAATCGATTGCTGTGAGAACTGGCTTCAAGACTCAAGTCACCAATGAGGCATCCGATCCTCCAGCTGTCGCGCTGCAGCTTGCCGGTAATGATGTCGAGATACCTTTTCAGCCGCTGGCGTGGCGTGAGAGTCACGTCCTTTAACGCCTGTGCCGTCAGTCCCTTCAAGTAATCGAAGTAGCGATCGAGCACTTCCGTAGCGAAGGCCTCTTTGGAACGAAAATGATTAGTGAACGAACCTTGTGGAGCACCAGCGGTCGCACAGATATCACGCACGCTCGCCCCTCGATAACCGGATCGAAACATGACGCGCAGCCCGGCCTGCAAGATGTCGTCACGTAGCGAGCGTCTGCCCATCAGCGAATAATACGTTCGTGCGTATTGAATGGTCAACAACAAAATGCCAACAAGTTGAGCGTTTATACGTCAAAGACTCTTCTGGCATCGTAACTCCCTTCTATTGGATTGGCTCGGGATGGTCTGTCTGGCGTACCTTGCGGAAACACCTTCTTAGCTCCTCGACAAAGAGATCTGGCTTCTCGAGCGAGGCGAAGTGGCCTCCCTGGTCGAGCTCATGCCAGTAAAAGAGATTTGGATAGACGTCTTTCGCCCAACTGCGAGGAGCGGGAAGGTCATGAGGAAAAAGACTTACCCCAACTGGCAGGTCCACGCCGCCCGGGTTCTTGCTTTTTCCGAGCAGTGCACGCTGCTCATAGTAGAATCGAGCCGAGGAAGCGGCGGTCCCCGTCAACCAATAAAGGGTGATCTCGTCGAGTATCTTATCTCGACTGATTGCTTTTTCCGGATCCCCGCTATTTCCAGTGGCGGCGTTATAGATATCGTAGATCCAGGCAGCCTGGCCTGCCGGTGAGTCCATTAACGCATAGCCGATAGTTTGTGGGCGCGTTGCCTGCATCGTGAGATAGCCGGACCCTTCGCTGCGAAAGTGGTTAAGAACTTCCATCGCGCGTTGTTGATCAGGAGAGAGTTTGTCAGGGAGATGGTCAGGAATGACCTGCGGGAAGTTGAGGTGGATGGCAACCAGACCCGGCGTCCGCTGTTGTGCCATGGCAGTCGTGATAAACGCTCCCCAGTCTCCGCCTTGTGCGACATATCTCTTGTAGCCGAGACGCGACATGAGGGTCGCCCAAGCCTGCGCCGTCCGGTTCGCGTTCCAGCCACGTTCCATGGGTTTGTCAGAAAAGGCGAAACCGGGGAGCGATGGGATAACAACGTCGAATGCATCCTCGGCCTTCCCGCCATGGGCGGTGGGATCGGTCAGCGGTTCGATCACATCGCGAAAGAGGAGGGCTGTGCTGGGCCAGCCATGCGTCAGGATAATGGGTAACGCATTCGGGTTCTTCGAACGGACATGGATAAAATGAATGCCCAAGCCATCAATCTGCGTGCGAAACTGAGGGAAACGATTTAACTCCGCCTCGCATCGCCGCCAGTCATGACCCGTTTGCCAATAGTCAACGAGCGCGTGCATTTTCTCGAGGGGGACACCTTCAGACCAGTCATTTGCGGTCTCGCGTTCGGGCCAGCGTGTCTGAGCCAGACGTTGTTTCAGATCATCAATCACGCTTTGCGGCGCGTGATAGGAGAACGGTATGATCTCTTCGCTCTTCTGCATCTTTGATACGCGAATTTCGACACTGCTTGGAGCACCGGCGCTACGGAGTCCTTCTTCCTCCGTTTTGCGACGAATGCCCAATCGCTTTTTAGACACTCATCTTTCCTTGCACCAAAATTTCGAATCAAAGCCGTTTTGTGGCCGCATCGCTCTGCTAATCCTTCTTTCATTCACAGCGCAATCGCTAGAACGTCGACTGGATGGAAGAGGTGAGTGAGGAATATCGCAAGTGAACAGTGATCGGTGATCAGTACGCAAGAATTGAGAGTTTAGAGACAGCGAGAGGGAAATTGTAGCGGTGCTTGTGACAAACACCGAGTTCAATTGGTTAGGCGCTTGGCACAAGCGCCTCTACAACACGCAATACTTGACGCCGAAGTCAGCACGCGTCGTAACCGGCTTATCATGCGGTGGCACGGTGCCAGACTTGCGGTGCATCGAAATATTCCGTACTTGTTCGGTGCCTGAACTGGGCCGCACTCGTTCATTTTTCGAGGAAGTCACCATGCAAAAGAAGCCTCTGTGTAGGACGCTGATGTTGCTGCTGATAGTTGTGAGCGCGGCGGTCGTTTTATCCGCGCCGAAGGAAGACCCGAAGTCCGGGTCAGCCGACCAAGCGGAACCGGGCGTAATTACGAATTCCATTGGCATGGGGCTCGTGCGGATCCCTGCGGGTGAGTTCATGAAGGGCGTTTATGAAATTCGTTAGTCTCACCAAGCCAATAGCCGAGCCTCACCAAGTCCACACCTACATCGAGCTTCGGCAACAGATTCACGACGATCTGCAGATCCAACATCCTGAATGGGTCCAGCCAAATGGCGAATCCCCCATATGTGATTCTTACGAGGCGCGTCTCATGGAACTGCTCGGCACTTGACGCGAAGGGGATCCAACGAGTCTATCGCTGCTCCTCATCGCGCGCTCGAACAGGGACTAACTTTCCTGACAAGATGCAGTGTCTTGGTTTGCGATTTGCTTCGGAAGCGCTTGACTCGATAAACACCCGCTTCCTTTATGAACAAGAAGCATACGATGAAAGCAATAACGATCCTGTGGATCGGTGCGCTGGCAGCGATCAGCGCGGGCTGTTTAAACACTGAGCACAGTGCCTCAGCCACAGGAGAGCGTTATCCGTGGAAGAAAAATATTGTGACAACTATCTTTTGGATCGGTGAGCGGCCGAGCGGAAACAATCCGGTGCCGAACCGCAGAAGCTCATGGGACAAAGATTGGAGCAGAAGTTACGGCGGATTTGACGATCCAAATCCCGCGCATCGCAGCAATTACATTCCGGTAAAGTTCACGCCTCTACAGAACCCGTTTTACTGCGCCCTCCCGTACAACGATAAGTCAGCCAATGGTCACCGGCCGGAAGCGCCCCGCGTTGTTCCGTGGTTCAAGGAAGCGTACCAAGGCCCCGGCGTTTCCACCTGCAAGGATCGATGGGTCGCGATTCGCAAAGGGACTCGAACGGTTTATGCGCAATGGGAAGACGCCGGACCTTTCCGCACCGATTATTGGCAATATGTCTTTGGCAACGAACGTCCGAAACTCAATCTGAACAAAGGCGCGGGTCTCGATGTCTCTCCCGCTGTGCGTGACTATCTCGGATTAAACGAAACAGACCTGACCGATTGGAGGTTTGTGGAGTTTAGCGAAGTACCGCGCGGGCCGTGGTCGACGCTCGGAGAAAACAACACTTTTGTGATTAGCGATCGCAAAACAGGCACGGAATTGGCCGAGGCGTCAAAGCGCGCTGAAGGCGGTGCAGTTGTGCGATAAGCTTTTTCTGTCACACGATTTTGATCGCGATATGTTCGGCATTCTCCGCTAACGCGCCTGCGATGTGAACGAACGTCCGCGTAATCGCTGATCGCCTGTAACCTTGCAGCCGGTGATTCAGTGCATTTGGGATGCGAGGCGAGGATGCAACCCCTTTACCATCAGTTCAGCAACCCGCGCAGGTTCACGGCTGCTTTCCCTCGCAAAGTTTTTGGAAAGCGGGATCGGCGCGCAATGGGTCACAGATCGCTGACCAGCTGTTACTTGTTAGGTCCGATCTGCTCCGGACCTGAGAGCAGCTGCTGGAAATCGAGACGATTACGGAGCGGATCCCAGACGGGGTCAATCTTCAAACGTGCTATGGAAACTACCTGGCCCGCCGGGATGGAAAGCAATCGTCGAAGCCTCTTAATGGCTTCCTCAGGTGCGCCCGTGCGTGCCTCGATTTGCGCCAGCCCGTTCTGGAAATTTGGACCGGCCAGAGCATCCTTTTCGATGGAAATTATATCCGCCGCCTGCCTAGAAAGGCGCAGAGCATCGGCATTGCGCCCGAGGGCGAGGTAAACCCACGATAGCCCCGTCATCGTGAAAGTGTCATCTGGCCGCTCCCTGAGCCTGGCTTCGAGCAACGGCAGCGCCTCTTCTGCCGCGGATTTGGCTGCCTCAGTCTGTCCTGCTAGCACGCGAAGGGCGACGCGCCCGGCAAGCTGCTGGAGATGCCCACGATCGTCATTGGCCACTTCCTTCTCGAGAGCTTGGAAAGCATCGGTGAAACGTCTTTCGATGGCGTCGAGATAAACCCGCGCATCGATGATGCGTGCAACGTCGCCGCGGTCGACAACGGAATCAATGAAGTTGATGCCCTCTGGAAAACCATCAAAAGCTCGCCGGGCCGAGTCAACGTCGCCCGTCGCGTTGAGGCGAGTGGTGAGAAGATCCAGCGCTGCCAGCGCGTAGTGCGGATCGATGGCGAGAGCTCGCAATGCAGCACGCTCCGCATCCTTCCATAGGCGCAATGCCATGTAAGTCTCTCCGATTCCGATCGGGATCCAAGCATCGAGCGGATCGAGTTCCTGCGCCCGTTGAAAATCGGCCAGCGAACGCTCCCATTCACCGCGGCGGTGGTAGACCGACGCGCAATATTGTCGCGCCAAAGCATTGTTGGGTTGCAATTCCAGCGTGCGGTTAAACTCCGTCAGCGCCATCTCGTATTGGCGATGACCCCAATAAAAGAATAACCCCAGCGAAAAGTGCGCTTCCGGCGAATTCGGAGCCAGCGCTAGAGCGCGGTCGATGAGCGACTTCACCTCCTCTAATTCCGCTGGCGCCAAAGGAGAAACATTCCAGTGCCGCGATAGTCGACTGCGTGCGAGCTCCGCAGCGGCCTCGGCAAAATTTGGATCCCGTGCCAGCGCCTGTCGGTAAAACGCCTCGGCACGATCATAGGCGTCCGCGGGGAAACTGCTTCCGGCCTGGCGAAACTCATACTCGCCTCGCAAAAACAGGTCGTAAGCTTCCGTGTCAGGCGTCCGGACTGCGGTCAGAACATGGGATTCGCTTGGCGAAAGGTTCGCTTGCAACGCCTCCGCAATTTCCTGTGAAACCTCGCTCTCGACCGCTAAGACATCTTTAAAGTCACGGTCATAACTTTTCGCCCAAAGATGCGTATCGGCGCGTGCATCGATTAACTGCACGTTTACCCGAACTTTGTCGCCAGCCTTCTGCACCGCTCCCTCGAGTACGGTGGAAACGCCGAGTTCTTGCGCGACCGTCTTTAAGTTGTCCGGCTTGCTCTGATACTTCGCCGTCGATGTTCGCGAAATAACCTTGAGATCACGCACGGTCGCTAACCTCGTCAGAATCTCATTCTGGACACCCTCGGCGAAATACGCGTTCGCTTTTTCTTCGCTTAAATTTTCAAACGGCAAAATTGCGATGCTTTTTTTGGGGATCGACTCGCCTGTCTGTTTGAAAGACGGGAGTCGCCCAACCATCAGCATTGCGATAACCAGCAGCAGCACCCCGATAATGATGAAGTCGAGAATCCGTCCCGTGGCGCGTTGAGCCGATCTCGCCTCCGCCGGACGGAGATCTTCCGTCCGTACAATTCCTTCCGGTGTGAATTCGTAGACCCAGGCGAGTAGCATCGCAATTGGAAATCCGACCGCGAGCGCAATGACAACAAAACGCATTGCGGAATTCGGAATTTCAAAAAGCGGTAAGACCTGCGTCGTGAGCTGCGTGAGGAACCACGCGACGACTCCGTAGGCGACTGCTGCGCGATAAACGTTGCGCCGTTTCAGCTCAGTCAAGAAGTTCGTTGGATTCACTCTGTGCGCCTTGACGAAGCGCTCGTCACGGAACCACTCTACCTAGATGCGCGTGACTTGAAAAGGGTGCGAAAAGCTCCAAAGCAACCTTTAAAGACGTCAGTAGGGATTTTAGCAACTGCCGAGCCGGTTTCGCACTGCTTTGCAACGCAGCAGCCATTTTCCGCATTAAAACTTGCAACGGACCACCGTTTTCGTGCAACGGCGCGAGGCGGTGCAACAGATTAAAACCGCTGGCGCCAATTCATTTAGAATTCCAGAGGCATCGCACGTTGCGCAACACTCGAAGCTTTTTGAGGGTGAGGCCGCTGGCCTAGCGATGAAAATAGCAGTCAACGGACCGTCATTATTGTGCCGTATTGGTCCGGTTGCATTTTTCATGAAACCGTTCGACGACGAAAAATTCATCGCAGCCGTGCGTGACGCTTTGAATCAGAGCCTAAGCCGTAAATAACAGGCAAGAACTCGAGCAAAAGTAGCTCAACTAACCTAAGGGGTGAAAAGGAATCGAGGTCGGCTGGGCCTCTCGGTTTTTACTTCTACCTTCCCCAGTTTTGTTGTACTATTTAAGCGTATTGCGACGCTTAGTGCTGAGCATGCCAGCGTCGCGTTACATGACGCGATGAAAGATCACAACCTTTCACCAAACGTTGTGTCGGCCGGGCAAGGCCCGCACGCAGAGGGCCCGAGCGCCCAAAAGCGTGAAGTAGCGCACAGAGGCGTAAGCGGCGAGCCGGGTGCCGATGAACTGGCGACGGCGCTTGCGATGATGCATGCCGCGCTCGAGTCCACCACCGACGCCATCCTCGTCATTGACGAGGCAAATTACGTCAGGGAATTCAACGAGAAGTACGTCAAGTTTTGGGGAATTCCGCCTCACATGATGATATCGGCTCATGCTAGTGAGCTGTGGAATTACGTTAGCCCGCAGTTGAAAGACCCGGCCGGGTATCTGGCGCGGGTCCAAGAAATTATCGCCTCGGCCGCACCTGAGACTTTCGATGTCTTGCAGTTGAAGGACGGACGCGTTTTCGAGCAGAATTCGGCAATTCAACTGATCAAGCAACGAAATATTGGCCGTGTATGGAGCTTCCGCGACATCACGCAACGCAAGCGTGCGCAGGACGCGCTGGCGAACGAAAAAAGAGTGTTGCAGGAAATCGCGTCCGGCGCGCCGCTTGCGGCTGTGCTCGATGTCTTGGTGCGCGGCGTCGAGGCCCAAACGTGTGACGGAATGATATGCTCCGTGCTGATCTTTGACGACGACGCGCAATGTCTGCGCGAGGGAGCGGCACCGGGCCTGCCGGAAGAATACAATCGGATCATCGATGGTGTGCGCATTGGCCCGCGGGTCGGCTCCTGCGGAAGCGCCGCGTACAAGCGCGAACCTGTGTTTGCCACAGATATCGCCACCGATCCTCATTGGGCTGATTACGTTGAGCTCGCTGCGACGTTCGGGCTCGGTTCCTGCTGTTCGACACCGGTCTTCTCCAGCGATGGGATACTACTGGGTACGGTCGCCATGTACTATCGTCGCCCGCACGAACCCAGTGTGCATGATCGGGAGCTCATCCGCATGGCGACGCATTTGGCAGGTATCGTGATTGAACGAGCGAGCGCGGTGGAGCAACTACGCGTCGCCAAGGTCGCGGCGGAACAACGCGCGCAGGAGATCGAAGAGCGCGACCGCGAGATTCGCCAGAAAAATGAGCAGATGGAAACAGATCTGCGAATGGCGACGGAATTGCAGCAGGCGCTCATGCCGAGCACGTATCCGACTTTTCCGGCAGACGCCGCCGCGGGGGACACGAGGCTCCGCTTTTGTCACCGTTATTTGCCGGCGACCCTGATGGGCGGCGATTTCTTTCATATCGCACGGCTTAACGAAGATACGGCCGCCATTTGTATTTGCGATGTAATGGGCCATGGCGTCCGCGCAGCGCTGATCACCGCGATGATGCGCACAATGATCGAAACTCATTCTGTCGAAGCACCCGAGCCCGGTCGCCTTCTCACGCAATTGAACAGCGAGTTCACGGGAATTTTGAAACAGACCGGCACGCTTGTTTTTGTGACGGTGCTGTACTGCGTCATCAACATCAAAACAGGCACCGCGCGTTTCGCGCGCGCGGGTCACCCACCGCCGTTGCAGGTGCGCCGGAGTTCCGACGAAGTGCAGACGATCATCATGGGCGCGGATTCCGCCGGACCTGCGATAGGGATCATTCGGAACGCGCAATTTAAAAATACAGAAATGAAACTTGCGCCCGGAGATTTCCTTCTCTTCTACACAGACGGCATTATCGAGGTCGAGGCGGAGGACGGCAGCCAGTTTGGCGTTAAAGGTTTATGGGAAAGCGTTCGATCCAATCTTGATCAGCCCACGGAGTCTCTGCTCGATGCCATCGTCAGTGACGTTTACAAGTTTGGCGATTCCACAGTCTTGACGGATGACGCTTGCTTGGTTGCAGCTGAGTTATCGGCAAACTGAGGCCCTGAACAGGCTTCTTTGTTTCAATCAGTATTGCCGAATCGGCCCAGATCGGCGGCTAGGATTTGGTCGTCTGTAATACAACCTTCCAAAGACTTCATGAAGGTTGTGGCATGACTGTGCCAACATATCGGTATCACGGGCAATTTTTAGTAGTCAGGTACCTGTGAGGGAACGTCCACTCTTTCGAAATCTAGCCTGAGTCGTTTCGCCCCGTAGGAACCGCTGCAGAAGTTGTCGAGCGCGTTGCTCGTTTCGTCGCTCGTTCCACCACCGATTGGTGCCAGAAGGATGCGGAAAAATTAAGAAGCGGCGTCCATAAATGCTTATCTCCGCCAGAAAAGGCAAGTCGCGGAAGCCGAAGCAACGGGCGACGTTCTTACCGAGCAGGACGATTCGCTCGACGCGCCAGTCCAATAGGATGTCCGCGGCTTTGACGCTGCCTTTCGCGTGGTCGAACGCGTCGCCTTTGGGGCGCTTCCCGTTGTAGTGTGTGTTCAGGTGCTTCCGGCGACATGCGATCAGCTCGTCGTAACTCATTCCGGCGAGGCGCGCGATCTTCTGGCCGTTCGGGCCGGCTAGTGGCTTGCGCGGGTCTCCGCGCCGCGAAGGTGCTTGGCCGACTAGCCCGATCTTGTGCGTTTCGATCTTTTTCTTTTTCATGATGCCGCCAAGTCACGATAGACCGCTGCCGGACTTTTATGCGTCCGGAGACGCGCATCCCGCATTCCCTCCGGCACCGTGGTTAGGGCTTTGCGTGTTTCCTGACGCGCGACAAAGCCTCCAAGCTCAAGCGTCGGCGCGCCTAGGAAACACGCCCCTTCCAAATGTTCTACGGAAACTACGGAACAAAGTTCACGAAACGGCTTGAACGGGCGATTCATTCTTAATTCTTTTGCGATTGAATGCCGAGTGGCGAGTCGGGCCGCTGACCGGAAGGAAGAGCGGCGGGAACTCCCACCCGCCGCTCATTAGTCCAAGGCACAACCCTATAGAGCCTTGGCATACCTATGTAGTGTGTGCCGGAATCTGGTTTAATCGACGAACACATACAATCGGACTAGCGGATGATTGCCTGATCAGACAAAATCCTATCGCTGCAGCATACTGTGGTGTTCCAGGTAAAAGCGATAGGCGTACTGCAATCGCAGTCGCGACTTAGTCACAAGTCCGATTTTTGGTTCGCTTTTTTGTGGCGGGATGCCAGTATCGGAGGGCGGTTTATGATGCTCCTCAAGAAATCGCCGCCCCAGCTTCGATTGATATTTCTGCGCGCTGCTTCCAAAACGACAAGGGCCTTTTCGTATTGCTACACGCCGCTAGAATCGTTTTTGAAGGCCAAATGGCAAACGATGCGACCGCCTGTGACATCGAAGACTTCCACACACGTTTACGAGGTTCGGCCACGAGCCGATCATAGTGGCGTCGATCTAATTAGTGACGTGCTGCCATTTGGTCCGCTGTGGTATGCCGGGCCAAACGCAATCAGCAATGCAATCAAGTACGCAAAGTCTTCCAGTCGTTCGCATGACGCTGTCATTCGCGTTTACGACGATGCTGGCAACGTGATTGAAACGCAAGAGCACGCGGGCGAGTTCAAGGAGTGGTGAGTTCGCTTGACCCCTGATTCTGACCCCGCCAGAATCAAACTCAAGCGGTGAAGGCGACCAACATGCTGAAGCGATCACACCTAACGACCACCTCGATTGCGTTGCTGGCTTTCGGCATCGCTGGCTGCCTCGTGTTCGCGGTTGTGGGTGAACTGCTCGCCAGAGTCATCCAGTATGATGTCTTTAAGCTTCTCGCTCAGTTCTTCATCGTCACGGTACTGGGGGCGGCAGCAACGATGGTCTATGCCGACCACAGCTGGGCGAGGGAGAAGCGGGAGCAAAAGCGCGAGATCCTGCGAGAGACGTTGCGGCAACTCATCGAAGTGTATAAACGAATGCAAGCGGGTCCGGCGCCTCTTGCGAGCGAAGGCAATCTGCACAGACCAGTCGGAGAAGAAATTTGTCAGGCGGGATCGGTACGATGTCCTGCTCGAGCGGCTCAACGACGCCCAGCTGCGTCTTGAGTTCTACAAATGATATGTGAAGTGGAATGCCGATCTTTTCGAAGAGGCCGTCGGCGTGGCGGAGCATCTTGAGAAGGCGAAGGAATCCCTGAATTGTGTCGTCGCTGAATGGGAGAAAGCCACGGAAGAGTGCTCAAGCGCCGAATCCACGTATGCCCTTAAGGAACTTCCCAAGCTTAAGGAGCTCATCGTGTCGGCGAAGGAGGGTTTTGTGCCCTGCGTGGCAGTTCCTGTCGAAATGGTCCTGCAATCTCTTGCAGATGCTATCATTGGAAGGAAACGGAGCCCCTACTTGGCGCTGGGAGCGGACCGGCGGTGAGCCCCGTGTACTCGTGGCTAACGAACTTTTCAAACCGCTCGACGCGGGCGTTCTTTTCACCGGTCTTTCGGGAACCGGCAAGACGATAGCAGCGGAAGTCCTCGCGAGAATATCAGCTCCAGACCCGTTCTTGCCGGATTACACTGCCATCACGAGACCCCCAAGCCGAAACAGACTAACCGTGCCGCAAACGCCCATTTGATTGTTTCGCTCCGTATTGCGCCTGTGGCGTGCAACTTCAAGAAGCCATTCGTGGGCCTCCGTTGCGATCCGCTTCGCAGCGACCATCATCCGTCTTTCAAAAACCGATCTAGCTCCGCAATTGAAATTAGAATGTGGCGCAGTGCGCAGTTCGGTTTGGTCAGTCTGCGGTGAACTAGCCGGCGGACCGATATTGGGAATAAGCTGAGAAGCCGAATGGTACCCTGGCGACCTCAGCAATTGGTAGAAAACTTTCAGGCAAATATGATTGCTACAATCGGCGTCGATAGAGGGCTCATTGACGCGCTCGTGCATTGCAGCGGCTCTTTACTTTTTGACACTTGGACTAGGTTCGTTTCGCCCGCAACTCCGTAAACAGAGCGGTCTTTACTCAAAACAATTTGACCGGTTTGTAACGAGTCCAATCAGGGCAGATGCTCGTTTCGATCAGGTCGCAATAGGCGACAATTCTCTTCAAAGAAGTGATTCAAAGTCATCTGCCTCTTATTCACTTTCGACGTGCTTACAACACAGGGATGCCGAACACGCTACCGATTGTGTTAGCTCCACAGGTAGAGTGGGGGACTCGCAATTCGAAGCTGGTCATTCGCGGTCGGTTTGATAAAAACTTGCGGTGGTAGATCGCCTCAATGGCATTGCTATCCGCGTCATTTTCTCAAATTATCCTGACTTGATCTGACGTGCTCAACGCTAGGTAAATCGAGGAAATTTCACCATCTCACGTACGCTCAAATAATGCCGAAAATTTTCCGCCAGTGGATAAAATCCGAGGCCGAAGAAACTCGCTAAACCCCGATCAACTATGACCATTTTCCATATATTTTCTAAGCGCCAAAAAAAACTTCGGGAAAAAGTCCCAGACGTTTACGAGTACGCAAAAATCCCCAAGCCTCTGAGAGTTCAGATCGTGCATATCTGGCAAGACACAATCGGCGATTCACATGATTACGATCGAGGATCCGGCGTAAAAGGCACCTACAAGTTTATCGTCGATACATTGCGTCGCGAGTATGGAGTGTTCTCGCTTGGCGCTGGTCACCCCTATTTCAAGCATATGAGCGAACTGGAGAACTTTTTACTCACGGAGCAAGACACTGAGAAAGTGCTCGATGCCGTAGAACTTTCTTTTCGTATTATTGATAAGGTCACTCGTAACCACGGCTATCTCGGTCGACCTAATTCATCCGAACTAGCGGATGGAGCTATCCAAGAACTAAACGCAAGGTTCAAAGAACATTCTATCGGCTTTCAGTACGTCGCAGGCAATGTGATCCGTGTGGACTCCGAGCTATTACACACCGAAGTCGTCAAGCCCGCGCTCACGCTGCTCCGACGCCCCGGATACGCGGGAGCACAAGCCGAGTTTCTAAAGGCTCATGAACACTACCGCGACGGAAACACGAAGGAGGCGCTATCTGAATGTCTTAAAGCTTTTGAGAGCACAATGATCGATTTGCGACAAGCGCGGTTGGAAGTACGACGCAAGGGCCACGAGCAAAACTTTGATTGAGATTTGCTTCAAGAATGGCCTGATTCCGGCATTTTGGACCCAACACTTTTCCAGTCTCCGCGCAATGCTAGGGCGAGTGATGGTCACCGGCTGGCTCTTTTACGATTCGATGCATGAAAGCAATGCGGCGAATACGAATCCGCATGGCAAAGACATCTGGCGCGCGACTTGCGAAGAAATTCACCGTGTCAGCGGGATTAAATTTCTCCATTGATATCTACCAGCACGTCACCCGTGGTTCCTGTTCGGCACCGTGCGTCAGCGTGCGATCTCCACAAGCACTGGGTTAGGCAACGCGTCGCTGCCCGCGTCCATGTTTAATCTTTTGACGTGATTTAGGACAAAGGGCCTCAGGCGGCCATGCGGGTAAATGAGTTTAGGATTACGCTAAGAGCAACTTGAACGGATGCGGGAGTTTTGCGAGGCTCCAGCAAAAGGCAATACAAGCCGATTGATTTCACAAAATGCAATTCAACGCGTAAGAACCTTGCTTTGTGTCTTTATCACAGCCCATGAACGGGTGTTGCCCCGCAAAAGAGGCTGGTCATTTCCATAGAGTAGGGTCTATTGTCTCTCGTCCGCGAATCAGCGCACTGTCGCAATGAAAACCAACCAACTAATTTTCACTGTGCTGGCCAGCTTTTGGCTAGCGAGTCATGCGTCTTCTAGCCAGAGTGAGCAACAGGACATCAACGAGATCAAACCCGGCATTACGACCGAAACCGATCTTGCCCGCAGGTTTGGCCCTCCCGACACGCGTGTAGTCGACACACGGGGCGATCGCTTGCTCCATTGGACAAAGTTGGGTGCCCCACCGCTTCGAGGCTACTTACCAATTATCGGCCCATGGCTTGGCGTGGCGGACGTATCCTGGCTGGATCTTTGGGTGCAGGTCAGAGCAAACGGAAGAGTCGATCATTACATGTGCAAAATTCATCAACGCTGTCATGGCCATGTTTGCGCGGCTTTCCCCGATTAACGCAATCGAATCGCTGCCTCAAGTTCCACAAATACACTTGAAGGTGGTAACTCGCCGCTTCCACGTGTGCGCGTGTGCACCGCCGGATGCCGTATGCTTTCCACTACTCGAAGCAGGCTTGGATGATTGGGCGTGGTTTTTTTTTGTGTCACCGCGGACCGCACACGCAAGTGCAAAGCTACAAATTAAAACAAAAAATATTCTCACGTTTCGGATTGTGCTTCTTTTGCTCTACATGCGGCGATGATGAAATGATGCGAACGAGCGCGATGACGCACGAGCCGTTCGCTCTCCAAACTCCATTTCGGTTCTACGATAATGACGGAACCAAGTTCCCGAAAACCTCGCCTTGGCTGCTGCGTAGGCCTGCGCAATCACAGCTTTCGATCTGCTTCGTCAAACGCAATCGTGCGTAACTTGCCAGTCGAACCTAGGACGCGAATCTCCCCCGTTCGAAAGCAAGCTCGGGTTTCCGCATAGCCGATGGCCTGACGCTTCTGCCGGAACACCGGCTCAACGCCTGGAGCTTCAAAAACTTTCCAGCCCCAATGATAGGTCTGATTTCAATTAGTGTCATTTCGTGCGGGCGGCGCTTGTCAGAATATAAGTGGAAATGTTTTGCAAGAGTTCAAGAAACGCAGTCAGCCTATCATCAGAGCGCGCGACGAAATCCTTTCCGTCACCGCAGTGCGCATCGACAACAAAGATGGTCCGCCTGTTGGAATTACCCACTGCTTAACGACAATGTTAAGATCCGCTAGTGTGCCGACGAGGATAAACAACCCAGTGAAATATTCAGGCAATACTGGCGGCGCTGCCGTCCCCAACAAAGCGAACAGTGCGCGGTTCACAGCACCACGTCTTAGCAGGCTGTGGATTCGGGCGAAAGATTTTTCGACTGGAAGCTATTCGCGCATTTTGCAATTTCATCGTGCCAAATGCGGGACTGGGAAAAAATCGCCGATAAGCTCAGTAAGGACGGTTGGACTTGGGGCTCCGTTGCAACGATCGATTCCGACGGTAGAACCATTTTTGTTGTTGACGCACACCGCGACGACGGGAAGGGCAGGAAATCAAAACAAAGGATATACAGAACCCGTAGAACAGTTGTCAGTACGTCGAAGTTGGCCCCTTCTCTGCGTGGTACGGCTTGTGGGCTTGGTAGAGCGCCAATCGGCTTTTTCCGCCTGTGGTGTTTTTTTCGGAGAGGTTTGGAGTTTCGAGGAATTTCGTTTCCCATTTAATGGCCTGCTTGAAATCTCCCGCTTCGGCATAGGCGGCAGCCAGCGTGTCCAGGAAAGCTGGATCTTTCGACAGTTCCCAGGCCTTGATTGCATAGTTTATAGCTTTCTTGCCGTCGCGGAAACTGACTTGCGGACATGTCCCAAGAAGCCATGCGAAGCCATTGTAGGGGAGCGCGTATTTTGGGTCGAGCCGGATGGCTTCGTCGTAGTCGGCAATGGCCTTGTCGTAATCGCCCTTGTCGTGGTAGGCGGCGCCACGGATCTCGTAAGCTTTCGCGCCTTTTGGATCGAGCCGGATGGCTTCGTCGTAGTCGGCAATAGCCTTGTCGTAGTCACCCTTGCGTTCATAGGCGCAGCCACGGTAAATGTAGGCGAACACGTCTTTTGGGTCGAGTCGGATAACTTCGTCGTAATCGGCAATGGCCTTGTCGTACTCAGCACTGGCCTCATCGCTGTCACCTAGCGAATAATGGCAATATGCAGCGAACAACTGGAGGTCGGCAAGTTCCTTTGGTAAAGCTCCCTGGCGCCCTAGCGCGGCTTTGAAATGCAGCAAGGCCTCTCCGTAGTTGGATTGAAGAAGGAATGCATAGCCAGCAGCGAAATGTATCAAATAGAACGGTTCGTCCACAAGTTCCTTTGGCAAATGCAACTCAGTGATGCTCTTGTCATGGGTCCGTTCGCGCACAGCGCGCCAGCCTTTCGGCGCAGCCATAACAGTGATGCGCGGGTAGAATTGTTTCTCGCCGATTTTTCGTCCCCAGATGACAATCGTTGCATTGAGCCGCTCCCCAATAGCCCAGGCGCGTTCGTGCGCTGCCTTGAGACCGTCATTCTCGTTGAGGATGTCGCTGCTCGCATGCACTTCAATCTGCTGCCCCGTCTCTTCTTTTTGTAGTTCCGCATTTAGCTTCTCAACGAGAGCGCCTTGTAACGAATTGAGCGGATCGTCCCCCACGAGGCGCGTAACTAGGACGCCAGTAAGATTTTTTGAAAAGCCCTGTTCTTGTAGGAAAAAGAAATGGTTCATCAAGATGACGGCTCCCGCGAGGGCGGCGATAAGGAGCCCACTGCCAAGCTGCCTGCGCAGCATCTTTTTCTTGCCTGTGGTTGTCGTCCCGATCCCACCACCAGCAAACGTATCCCGCGGTCAGAAAGCCTAACGCAATCCAGAAATCCGAGACCGGAAGCTTGTCTAAGTAATTACATCGTGGATCGCGCCAAATTTCTCCCTTGCAGCGCGGCAGACTTCACCTGCGCTCCAGTGGTAGCGACTAAAGATCGGATAACGCCACCAGACCCACGTATCGAGTTCTGTAACAGGTCGCTCGCCTCTCTCTGCGATACGCGCCGCCATTTTGAGAATCTTGACCCATTGCGGCTTGGTCCAGCGCCGAAAATCGTCGATGACCTCCGCGATGAACCGATCTGATATGCCATCAAACACTGTCGGCAGCGCAGCAATAAGACTGGCATAGATGGTTTGCCGCCTCGCTCCCTCATCGTGGCGATCCCATGCAGCAGGCTTGGTGCGGAATTTTCTCCAAAAAATCCAACTCTCTTGTGCCTCTATCCACGAAGCTAACGAATCAAGCCGAAAGAGGAGCTCAATCACAAAGGCGGCGACTTGAGTTTTCGTCTGACGCATTGAATGATGAAACTCTGGAGAAAGCCCGAGCGCTCTCAATTCTGCGTAATGCTGCTGTCGCGCGTCGTTATAGCTGAGCTGATCTTGCCAAGGAGAACCGCAAAACAACCAGTAGGCCATCATGTCGCACTCCGGTAGCCTGGGTGATGGCCCAAACTCGGCATACAAATTTTCAATCAATCTGCGGTTTTGAAGACGTCGGCGATCGGCTACGTGATTCAAGCAATCGTCCGCCAGCTGCTCGCGTAATGTAAAGATGGCGACCCGCCAAGGTTCAGTTATTCGCTCACGTTCATGAGCGAGCCAGGCTGGTCCTCGTTTTAGCCGCTGCGGGAGGCGCTTTTTCTTTGCCACCAAAAAAGTTGATCATGATCAATGATGGCTGCAAATCTCGATGATCTGAAATTCTAGGCGATCGCAGTTCGTGCCTGAATCAATTCGGAATAAGATCGCGCATTCCGATCGTGCGCAATTGACGATTCTGTAAGCGATAGGCATACCACATCTGCGTCGTCTGCACGTCTCGATGTCGGAGAAAATCACGCACTTCGAAGATCGTGGCGCCCAAGTCGAGCAGCCGAGATCCGGCATATCGACGCAGTTCGTAGCTGGTTTTTGTTCGGTCTTTGATCCACTGGGCCACCCATTTCGAATGCCGACGATAAACGGCATCGTGTCTTTCAGTCTGATTTACGCCTGGCACCAGGTAGCCGTCGGTGCACAAAGGTTGGAACCTAAGTATCTCTTTGAAAACATCAGGAGCCATCGGCACCCACCCTTCACACCCTTTCGGAAAAAAATCTTCCTCGAGTCGATCCACGATCCCGATGCTTCCATCGCTGATCCAGTGCACACGAGCATTCACAATCTCAATGTTGCGCAGCCCCAAACGCGAAAACAAAAGGTGCGCTACATACGCGCCGGGATCTTTCTTTGCCAGGGTGGGCGCTGCGGCATTCATCGCGGTGAGCGCTTTCATATCGAGCGGGCGAGGCAATGAGCGGTGTGGAGTCTCGACAGTTTCGCCCCGGAAACCGCTCAAATCGGGTAACTTCATTCCCTCATAAAACTTCATCTTTCGCAAAGCCACGATTGATCGTGCCTGGCGGACGTAGCTCGCCGTAGACGTACGGACACGCTGGATTACTACTGCTCGCGTCGCGGGTGTAGCGCGCTTTTCAGCAGAGTCGACCTGTCGCTTTTCGAATTCGCGAATCAAATTCGCGGTCAGTACAGCCATTGATTTCTGATCAGGATCGCCACCATGAACGGTCCTTACGATCATTCGGAGCGAACGGACATTACTGCGAATGGTGGCGCGTCGCTGCGAAGCATTCCGTTCGTACCTGGCGATGAGTTCGCCGATTTTCACATTGTCGTTGCGCAGTTTTAGCCGATCTGCGCCTCGACCCGCATCGGCCCAAAAGGATTCAATTATTTTTGCGGCAATGCGTTTTGCCGGACCAATCTCCTTCGCCCCTGTATTTCGGAAAATCCGGCGCGTGCCGTTGATCCCAGGTGCGGTGAATCGAACATGCCAATCGTTTCGACCTGGGCGCGGCGGGTTCAGGTAAAACTTCCGCGTTGTGCAGCGAACGCGGATGAGTAATTTCCGGTCTTTGATGGCGCTAATGCTAACACAATGCTGTATTTTGTGCTACCAATTTGCTACCAATTTTGGTACGCACGAAAGTACACGTTCGTACAGCATTTGCCTGGGAAACAGCTATTTGCACCGTTAGCTCAATTGGCAGAGCAAGTGACTCTTAATCACTGGGTTGCAGGTTCGATTCCTGCACGGTGCACAATATTCGCTTAATCGACGTATCGCTGCGCGATCGGCATTTTGCGGCCAACGCCGAAGGCGCGGCTTGTTACTTTTAATCCAGGCGCGGATTGCTCCCGCTTGTATTCGTTAAGATCAATTCGGCGCTGCACCCATCGCACGGTTTTTTCATTAAACCCGCGCGCGATAATGTCACGTGCACTCAGGTTTTCTTCCACGTAGAGCTGCAGAATCTTGTCGAGGATCTCGTACGGCGGCAATGTGTCCTGGTCTTTTTGGTTTGGTTTCAACTCCGCGCTGGGCGCTTTTTCAATTGTTGATTCCGGAATGATTTGTCGTTTTGCGCCTGATCGCGCTGAATAATCGGAATTGATCCAGCGCGCAAGTTCATAAACCATCGTTTTCGGGACATCGCTGATTACGGCAAGACCGCCCGCCATATCGCCATAAAGGGTGCAATATCCGACAGCCAGTTCGCTCTTGTTTCCGGTAGTCAGTAAGAGATGACCGAACTTGTTTGAGAGCGCCATCAATGTCATCGCCCGCAAACGCGGCTGCATATTTTCCTCCGTCTCGTTTTCAGGTAGTCCTTTGAAAATTTCTTTGAACTGCGCTTTGAAATCTCTGAACGCGTCCGTGATCGGAATCTCGAAGAACTTTATTCCGAGGTTTCGCGCGAGCGCGCGCGCGTCGTCGATGCTGCCACGGGACGAGTACGGGCTAGGCATGGAGACTCCAGTCACGTTCTCAGCTCCCAGCGCATCCATCGCAATGACGGCTGTGACCGCGGAATCGACTCCACCACTCAGTCCGATCACCGCGGAATGGAAATTGCACTTGCGGAAATAATCGCGAACACCCAGAGAAAGCGCGGCAAAAAGTTGTTCCGGCGTTTTGCCCTCATGAAATTCAATCGCGTCGGTCGAATCTGTATCGACGACTTTCGCATCTTCGCGAAATGCTGCCAGTTGCGCGATCAAATTGCCCGAAGCATTCACGGCAATCGAGTTTCCATCGAAGATCAGCTGATCGTTCCCGCCTACAACGTTGCAGTAACAGATTGGCCGTTGATGCGTACGCGCTTGCGCAGCGATCATTTCAAATCGGCACGCAGGCGCACCTAACCGAAACGGTGACGCGCTTAGATTTACGATGATCTCCGCGCTCTGCTCCACGAGATTGCGCACGGGTTCGATGTCGTAAAGCGGCCGCGGCAGATAATCGTCCGTCCAGATATCTTCGCAGATGGTCACTCCAATTTTCCTCCCATGCACATCAAATGGCACAACGCATCTGCCCGCCTCGAAATAACGGTCCTCATCGAAAACATCATAAGTCGGCAAGAGCGACTTATACGCTTTACGGATCGGCTTGGCGCGCTCGAGCAAAGCAGCAGCGTTATGAAACGGTTTACCGCGTCCCTCATTACGATCGACAAACCCGACCAGCAATGCGGTATCTCCGACGTGAGAGTGAAGTTTCTCCAGGAAAGCAAGATTTTCCGGGACGAACCGCGACTTAAAAACCAAATCCTGCGGAGGATATCCGGTGAGCGCCAGCTCTGGCGTCAGCACTAATTCCGCGCCTGCGGCCGCGAGCCCCTCGTAAGCACCGATGATCAGCTCGCAATTGCCCCTTAAATCTCCGACCGTCGGATTAATTTGAGCAAAGCCAATTTTCATGCTGCGCTAGTGCAGATTATGCGCAAGGCCCCAAGCAGCAATCCTCTTTTGCTAGCAATTAGCGGACTTGCGAATTATCCGCCATGGCTTACGTGCCAGACGGTGCCGTTCCCGTCTTCGCTTATGAGAAGACCGCCGTCTTTGGCCACGGCAATTCCCACCGGGCGACCCCAGACTTTGCCCTCCGGCGTGACGAAGCCGGTCACAAAATCCTCGTATTCACCACGCGCTTTACCGGTGGAATGATCGAACGGTACGCGTACGACCTTATAACCAGTCCGTTTCATCCGGTTCCACGAACCGTGGAAGGCGGCGAAAATGTCGCCTTTGTATTCAGCCGGAAATTGGTCGCCGGTGTAGAAACACAAATTAAGCGTGGCCGAGTGTGCCTCTACAAGCACGTCGGGAACGATCACCTTATCAGCAAGCTCAGGATGTTTTCCTTTGTGATGCGGGTCAGGATGATTGCCGATGTAAAACCACGGCCAGCCATAAAAGCCGCCAGGACGCACGCTGCTGATGTAGTCGGGAGGTAGATCTTCGCCGATCTCGTCTCGCTCGTTGGTGCTCATCCAGAGCTCGTTCGTGCCGGGACGAAACGCAATGCCGACTGCATTGCGAATTCCCCATGCATGAACTTTTCGGTCCGTACCATCAGGATTGAACTCGAAGATGCGCGCCCGATCGGCTTCCGCAGCGCTATCGGAAATATTCGAACGCGATCCGATGGAGAGGTACATTTTTTTGCCGTCGGGTGAAAAAACGATATCGCGCGTCCAGTGTCCCCGGCCGGGCAAATGCGCCGCGCCACCTGATAAATGCGCCCCTAATTGTTCGGCGGGACCGCGAGCTTTGAGGTCGCCATTGCGATACGGAAATCGAGTTATGCCATCGGTATTGGCGACGTACAAAAACTGTGGGTCGTTCCCCGGCGGATAAAAGGCGATTCCGAATGGTTTGTTCAAACCCTGTTCAGCAAATGTTTCGGTAATGTCCGGTTTTCCAGTGCCTTTGGTATCGCGCAGCACCTTGATCCGATTGGCACGACTTTCGACGACCAAGATGTCGCCATTGGGTGCAGTGAGGAGGAAGCGCGGATCGCGGAAACCATCGGCATAAAGGTCGATCTTGAAACCAGGCGGTACTTGAAGCCTGGCGTCTGCGGAACGTCGCGCGACACGCGGCAGATTAATTGCCAGGACATTTGAGCTCGGCGGAGGCAAATCCTGAACTGTAATTTTGCGCCGGACACCAGGCGCATCTTTTGTCCAATCGCCCATGGCGGCCTTGCCCGTGAGCACTGTGCCGCTCTCGGCGACAGCATCAACTTCAGCTTCGAAACTGAAAACGGCTGCGATGAAGATTGCGCAGCAACTAGAGAGAATTCCCCTGCGATTTTGCATTTACGTTTCCAATCGCTTCGAAACGTAAGATCGCGTGTGGACCTCTCTGTTCCTCCGAAGGAAGCGATACGCACAGGAAACGCATGCGCTACCTAATCACCCGGGGCACAATTTCAGCGTGCGATCGTACCCAGCTTTTCAACGAGCGCCTTCCCCTTCTTGCGATCGCCGATCACGAACGTGTTATTTTCACCATGTGTGGACCACGGCCCGCGTGGCACTTCGCTGAACTCCACAAACTTCCAGTCGGTCACGTCCGTTTCCTTCAATCCAAGATAATCGCGCACAGCAGGCGAAACATCTAGGCCGGCGCCTTTGTTTAGATTCGGTTTTGGGCGTTCATTGCCGAACACGTATTGCCAGTGATCGGTCCGGAATGGGCCTGCGTCTTCCCATTGAGCGTAAACAGTGCGATTACCTTTGCGAATGGCGACCCATCGATCTTTGCAGGTAGAAACAGCTGGCCCTTGGTACGCGTCCTTGAACCAGGGAACAACGCGCGGCGCCTCGGGCCGATGACCTTCCCTCGCTTTGTCATTGTAAGGCAGCGCACAATAGAATGGATTCTGTCGCGGCGTGAATTTTGCCGGAATGTAATTGCTGCGACGCGCCGGGTTTGGATCGTCGGTGCCACCATAACTCTTTGTCCATTGCTTGTCCCAACAGCTGTTACGATTGGGCACGAGATTATTTCCTGAGGCTTGCTCACCAATCCAAAAGACCGTTGTGACGATATTACTTTTCCACGAATAACGCTGTGCGGTTTCCGATCGGGGTTTGAATAATTGCCCTGGGATAAATGAAATTGAAGGCGCGGCGACGGAACGGTCGTCTGCCGACTTGTCGGATTTTTTGCTGAATTTGGTCTTGGCAGGTTCGGCTTTTTCCCCCGTGCCGTGCGCAAAAAGAGACGAAATCGACGAAAGGATAACCGCGATCGTGTGAGTAAGTTTTCCTGGTTTCATGGTTGTGGTGTTAGGCAGGCCGAAAGAGTTAACATGTAAATCTTTCTTACTTTTCGTTCACGAGGACGCGGATGCGCGTCAGTCGCCGGCGGAATTCAGATGCGCCGGTAAAATGCTTTGCAAATGTCGAGGCGCCTTCAGATTAGTCAACAAATTTTCCGGGATTCAAAATTCCGTTTGGATCCAGCGCGTGTTTGAGGCTGCGATGCAACTCGCGCGCCACGTTGCTGGTCGCCTCGGGCCACCAGCGTTTTTTGGCCAGGCCGATCCCATGTTCGCCTGTAACGACGCCACCCCACGCAAGGACTTGCGCGAAGAGATCGTCCAGAGCGCGCTCGACGTTTTCGCGCACCGCGGCGTCGCGATTGTAACGGTCTGCCATGATGTTGACGTGAATGTTGCCGTCCCCAGCGTGACCAAAGCAGGCGATCGGAAATCCGTACTTAATCTGAAGTGTCTCCGCGAATTCCATGAGATTGACGAGATGACTCCGCGGCACGACCACATCCTCGTTAAGCTTCGTCAGGCCGGTCGCGCGCAGTGAATTGCTAAACTGACGGCGCAATGCCCAGAGTCTTTCGGAATCGATCTCACCGATGGCTATCTCCAGTGCATTGGGTTTTCTTTGCTCGAGCAACTCGCGAATAGCCGTGGATTCGCTGCGAACACTTTCCTCTTGTCCGTCAACATCGACGAGCAGATGCGCGTTACCCTCGGGCACAAGCATTTTGCCCAGATCCCGTCGCGCTGCTTCCAGCGTGAAATGATCGGCGATTTCCAGCGAAGAAGGCAAAAATCCAGCCGCGAAAATCGCCTGCACGGCTTCGGCGGCTTGCCCCGCAATTGCAAACGCAGCCGACAAAGTCGCGCGCGCCGGTGGAAGCGGAAGCAAACGCAGCGTGATCTCAGTCACCACGCCGAGCATTCCTTCCGAGCCGACAAACAGACCTATCAGGTCGAATCCCGTCTTGTTCTTGTGCACGCGACCGCCTGTTCGCAGCACTTCGCCACTGGCCAGTACCACTTCGAGGCCGATTACGTAATTTCGCGTTACGCCGTATTTCAAACAACGCGGCCCGCCTGCGTTTGTGGCGACATTTCCGCCAATAGTGCAATCCTTCATGCTCGCCGGGTCCGGCGGATAGAATAATTTTTGTGCACGCACCGCCGCTTTCAGGTCAGCGGTGACGGCGCCAGGTTCGACAACTGCGACTGCGTCGGAGAAGCTGATTTCCTTGATTCGGTTCATTTGTGCTAGCGACAGGGCGATTCCGCCGCGCACTGGCACGCATCCGCCCACGTAACCAAATCCACCACCACGCGCTGTGACCGGAACTTTTTCGCGTGATGCAAACTGAAGCAGTTTGCTGATGTCATTTGTCGATCGCGCGAAAACGACAACATCTGGTTCATGAGCGGCAAACCATTTGTCGCCGCTGTGTGTTGTCAGTGTATCCGGATCGTCTGCGACTATGTCATCGCCTAACAAATCGCGTAGCTTCGATTCGAGATTCATGCTCATGCTCTTAATCATGCTCGTGCTCGATCCAAACTAGCCTATTAGGAACGGGAGCACGAGCGTGAGCGCGAGACTAAATCGCGATTCGGTAATGTCGCGCCGGCTCCATCCGTGTAAGGAGCTTTTCGACTCCCGGAAAAATCACTGGCTTGGTCTCATCGGCGCCGGCGAATTCTTTCACAGCATCCATTGAATCGAATCGAAGCAGCGTGATGAATTCGGTTTCGTTTTCATCTTCGCGGATGAACAATTCTGCGCCGCGATATCCGTTGACGTTTCGTGCAGCAATGCTCGGTAAAATTTTATCACGCAGCATGTTCTCATACGTCTTCGCGTCGGTTCGTTTTGTCCAGGCATGCCAGATCCGCGCAATCATATGTCGCTTTTCATGCTCGTGATCCTATTCGTGCTCGATCACTTCTCATTCGAGCATGAGCAAGATTAGGAAGACGAACTGATCACATGCCCATTATTTGGTAACCGCCATCGACATAAATCACCTGGCCCGTGATTGCTGCCGCTCCATCGCTCGCGAGAAACACTCCGGTGGCGCCTAATTCCGCCGGATCACAACTGCGTTTCAAAGGCGCGCGTTCCTGATAATGTTTCAACATGGATGTGAATCCGCTGATGCCACGCGCGGCCAGTGTCTGGACCGGTCCGGCAGAAATGCAGTTTACCCGGATTTTCTTAGGGCCGAGGTCGTAGGCAAGATAACGTGTGCTCGCTTCGAGACTGGCCTTGGCCACGCCCATGACATTGTAGTGCGGCACGACTTTCTCGGAGCCGTAGTAAGTCATGGCCACGATGCTCCCGCCGTCTGTCATTAAAGGTGCCACTTCGCGTGCGAGCGCCACGAGCGAGTATGCGCTCACGTCATGTGCCGCGCGGAACGCTTCGCGTGTTGTACTCACAAAATCTCCTTCCAACGCTTCCCGTGGCGCAAACGCGAGCGAATGAAGCATCAAATCCACGCGATCGGTCTCTATCCGCACGCTTTCGAAAAATGCCTTGATCTCATCGTCGTTGGAAACGTCGCAGGGAAACAACGGAGTTTTTTCTCCAAACTCGCCGACTAATTCCTCAACGTTTTCCTTCAGTCGGTCGCCCTGATAATTAAAAATCAAGCGCGCACCCGCGGCCGCCCATGCTTTTGCGATCGCCCACGCGATGCTGCGCTTGTTTGCCACGCCGAAGACAACGCCGACTTTTCCTGCCAAAACTTGCTGCGTCATAAATCCCTGAACGATACCCGCATTTCCGACATCGCAAAGATGCCCGCCTTGGCTAGAGTCGTGACGCCTATGATTACTCGATTCGGAGTTTTTTGTGCTTCGCTCATCTGGATTTCGTCAGCGTCGATTTTGACCGCGCAAGAGGAACCGCAAAAAACTCGTCCACCACTAACGGTTGTTTCGCCCACGACTTCGGCCGGCCCGGCGGTCGCTTTGTCGTCTTCGGCGACGCCGACCCCTCCGCAACTTACAGACGTGCTTTTCAAAAATTTGAAAGCGCGTTCGATTGGTCCGGCGGTGATGGGCGGTCGCGTCTCGGATATTGCGATTAGTCCAAACAATCCGTTTGTCTTCTATGTCGGCCTCGCACACGGCGGCGTTTTCAAGACGAACGACAACGGCGTTTCTTTTGAGCCAATTTTCGATAAGCAACCGATGCTCTCGATTGGTGCAATTGCGGTTGCGCCGTCTGATTCGGATGTGATTTGGGTCGGAACCGGCGAGGCGAATGATCGGAATTCGTCCGGGTGGGGCGATGGTGTTTACAGATCTACCGATGGTGGTGAGAAGTGGCAGAACGTCGGGTTGAAGAACAGCCGTTCCATCGAACGGATCGTTGTTGATCCGAAAAAACCGGACGCCGCTTACGTTGCCGCGATGGGTAATTTGTGGACGGATGGCGGTGAACGCGGGTTGTTCAAGACCAGTGATGGGGGCAAAACATGGAAACTAGTATTGAAAGCATCTGCACCGCACGATGCGCACACGGGATGTGGTGACGTGATGATTGATCCAACGAACGCGGAGACCCTATACGCTGGGCTTTATGCACGACAACGCACACCATGGAGTTTCACGTCCGGTCCCAGCGTGACGGGTGGCGAAGATGTCGGGGGAATTTTCAAGAGCACCGATGGTGGCACGACCTGGAAGAAACTTGGCGGAGGTTTACCCGGTCAGACCGGTCGCATTGGTTTGGCGATCAGCGCGACCAATCCGAGGGTGGTCATGGCAGTAGTGCAAAGTTACGAAGGAGGATTTGGCAGGCTGGATGATCTGCGCAGCAAAACGGGCGGCGTTTTTCGATCTGATGATGGAGGTGAAAAATGGACGCGCATGAGCGCAATGGACCCGCGTCCATTTTATTTCAGTCAGATTCGCATCGATCCTGCAAACGATCAGCGCGTTTATGTTCTGGGGTTCGCCCTGCTGGTGTCTGATGATGGCGGTAAAAATTTTCGCGAAGATCTAAGCGAGAAAGTTCACCCGGATTGTCACGCGCTCGCCATTCAGCCCGGCACGGTGCCTCCGCCGAAGCCGCCCAAACCGGAAGACAAAAACAAGCCCCCGAAACCGCAGGTTTGCCAGCGTTTATTGCTGGGGACTGATGGCGGCGTGTATCAGAGTTTTGCCGGTGGCAAAAACTGGGATCATCTAAATAAGATTCCCTCAGGAGAATATTATCGAATTTCGCTCGATGACACGAAACCGTATTTCCGAATTGCGGGCGGTCTCCAGGACAACGAGAACTGGGTGGGACCGAGCGGCGTGCAGAGTAAGGAAGGTATTCGCAACTGCGATTGGACCGCGCTTGCCGGTGGCGACGGGTTTTACGTCCTGTTTGATCCAACTGATCACGACACCTTTTATGCGGAAAGTCAGCAGGGCGAAGTCCATCGAATCAATTTGCGAAACGGCGAAATACGGCGTTTGCGTCCCGAGCCAGCCGAAGGCCAGCCGCGTTATCGCTTCCATTGGAATTCACCAATGATCATGAGCCGACACAAGCCGGGCGTGATTTATCTGGGAGGCAACTGCGTTTTCAAGCTCACCGAGCGGATGGAGAAATATTCCGTAATCAGTCCCGACCTGACGTACAATGATCCAACCAAAACAAATGCCACCGGAAGTGGCGCGGAAAATTACGGGGTCGTCTTTTCGCTCGCCGAGTCGCCGAAGCGCGCCGGTCTGTTGTGGGCTGGAACGGATGATGGGCGGCTCTGGGTTACTGAGAACGACGGAGGCAAATGGACGGAATTGACGAGTAATTTGCCGGAGGAGGCGCGCAGCCAATGGATCGTGCGTATTGAGCCGTCTAATTTCGATGCGAATGTGGCATACGTTGCGACCAATGCGTATCGGTCGGGTGACGATCGTCCCATCCTTCTGCGCACGGCCGATCTGGGCAAAACATGGGAGACTGTCACGGGCGATCTTCCGCAAGGCAATCCGGTCGAAGTTGTCCGTGAGGACCCTGTAAATCCGAAACTACTCTACGCAGGTACGCACTTCGGAGTGTTCGCGTCGTTCGATCAAGGCGCGCATTGGGTGCGCATCGGTGATGTTCCTTCGGTTCGCGTGGACGATATTCAGATTCATCCGCGGACGTCAGACCTTGTTATCGCAACGCATGGTCGCAGCATTGCCATTCTTGACGACACCATCCCGTTTCGCGAATTCACAGCCGAAATTGCGTCCAAGCCGGCTCAACTGTTTAGCGCGCGTTCTGTGAGCGGCGCTTACCTTCAGCCAGGATTTGTTGATTCGAATGGCAAGGGGATTTATCGCGGTCAAAATCCGCCCGAAGGGGCGTTATTCACGGTGTGGGTGCGAGAGTTTACCGGCGACGAAATCAAAATCGTCGTAACAAAATCAAGCGGGCAGCCAGTCGCAAATCTAAAAGCGCCGGGCACACCCGGTTTTACCCGATTAAACTGGGACCTGCGGCCGACCAAAGACGTGATTGCTGAATATGGAGGTGATGATCCGAAACGGCTTCTCCCAGCCGGAGATTACACAGCGGAATTGACCTTCGGCACGACAAAAGTGAAACAGACCTTCCATCTTGACCTGGCCGAAGGCATCACGCCGCGGTGAGGTTTCCCTATGCCTGCGATCGGGATCACGGGCGGAATTTCCACGGGCAAAAGCACGTTTTGTGATTGCCTGCGAGAGATCATACCGGCGGCGAAATTCTTCGATGCCGATGTGGCAGCGCACGCACTGCCGAAACTTCCAGAGGTGAAACAGGAAATCCTCGGTCAGTTCGGGAGTGAGGTCTTTTCGCCGGAGGGGGACTTGAATCGAGCTAAACTTCGAGCGATGGTATTTGCTGACGCGACCAAAAGGCGCTCGCTCGAACAAATTCTTCACCCTCGGATACGTCGCCAGTGGATGGCGCAGGCGGAAAGGCATCGTAATTCTTCTGATTTTTTCTTTGCTGATATCCCACTTCTTTATGAAACAGGTGGTGAAACTTTGTGCGAGCGGGTTGTCGTGGTTGCCTGTTCGCACAAAGTGCAGTTAGAGCGGTTGGTGAAGCGAATAAGCCTGAAAGGCTCCGAAGCCGAACAAATGATTAACTCACAAATGCCTCTCGAGGAGAAAATCAAGCGGGCAGAACATGTCGTCTGGAATAATGGCGACCGTGCGACGCTCATGGAACAAGCGAAGAGTCTTCTTGTGCTTTGGCAAGGGCAATCATGGAAGAAAAGCTAAAGGTCTCGACCTCGCAGATAGAAACAGTAGAGGCAGGAGTGTCGCCTGCACGCACCCAAAGCGGAGCGGACGCTTCGCAAGCCTCCAAAACGCGATCTAACGAGGAGAACAAGTCCGCCACGGAGGATTCGTCCGGTGGCGAATTCAAAACCGAACTCGCACTCGATCTGAACGAGCTGCAAGAATCCTCGAGTGAACAACTAGAGGCCTTGGCGCGCGATTTGGTTGTTTATCTACACCCTGCGCGGTCGCGGCATCAGCACCTTCTCGATATCGTCCGCGCGGCATTAGCAACAGGCGCTCCTGTCACTGCGGAAGGTTTCCTCGATCAGGTGGCCGATTCCTTTGCCATGTTGCGCTGGCCGAAATTGAACTTTCTGCCGGTTCCGGAGGATGTTTGTGTATCTCGCGCTCTCATCGAACAGCATCATCTGCGGCCTGGGCAAAAGGTTGCAGGGACAGTGCAATTGCCAGGTCAGCGCGGGAAGTTCCTCTCTCTCGAGAAAGTCACAAGAATCGAGGGCCAGCCAGCTGAGAAATGGACGGAGCCAACCGACTTCGACAAGCTAACGCCGCAGTTTCCACAGGGCAGGATCATTCTGGAAAATCCGAAGACGAATTCTCTCACCGCGCGCGCGGTGGATTTGCTGGCACCACTTGGGCACGGGCAGCGCGGGCTTATCGTGGCGCCTCCGCGAGTGGGCAAGACCATCTTGCTAAAGGAAATCGCCAAAGCAATTCGGGTAAATCATCCTGACATTGTTCTTATCTTGCTTTTGGTGGACGAGCGGCCGGAAGAAGTGACGGACTTGGAGCGGGAAATCGACTGCCAGATCTACCATTCCAATTTTGACGAAAGCGTGCAGCGACACGTGCAGGTAGCAGAGATGGTGATAGAGCGTGCCAAACGCCTCGTGGAAATGAGACAGGATGTTGTGCTTTTGCTCGACAGTATCACGCGGCTTTCGCGCGGGTACAACAACATGCAACCGGGCAGAGGACGAATTATGTCCGGTGGCGTAGAAGCGAAGGCGCTTACCAAACCAAAGAAATTTTTCGGCTCTGCGCGCAATGTGGAAGAAGGCGGCAGTCTGACTGTGCTTGCGACCGCTTTGACTGAAACCGGCAGTCGAATGGACGAATTGATTTTCGAAGAATTCAAGGGCACCGGCAATATGGAGTTGCATCTTGATCGTGCCCTCCAGGAGAAACGGCTATATCCGGCAATCCATCCCATGCTCTCAGCGACCCGGCGCGAGGAGCTTTTGTATCATCCCGATGAATGGGAACGTGTGCTGATGCTGCGCAAAACGATGGCAGCACTTCCACCTCTCGAAGCGATGGAAAAGTTGATTGATAATCTGAGTGCGACCAAAACCAACGCTGAATTGTTGCTGAGCGGATTGCGTTGACGCGAAACGTGATTACGGACTCCGCGCAGCTCGCGAGTTTAATTGAGCAAATCGAAACTGCCGATCGCGTCGCAGTCGATACCGAGGCGGACAGTCTTCATTCATATCGGGAAAAGCTTTGTTTGCTCCAGATCAGCGTCCCGGCGCCGGGGTCTAGGGCCAACAGGGTTGATGCCGACCTGAGCGCGGCCCCAGACCGTGAATCCGCGCGGCCTGTTTGCGATTTTATAGTCGATCCATTGGCCAATACCGATCTGGAGCCATTGCGTCGTGCGCTGGAAGCCAGGGAAATTGTCTTGCACGGTGCCGATTACGATTTGCGAATGCTGCGTCGCGGCCTGAATCTCGCAGCGAAACGAGTCTTCGACACACTGATCGCAGCTCGTCTCCTTGGCATTCGCGAATTTAGCCTCGCTGCGTTGGTGAAACGTTATTTTGGACTCACTCTCCTGAAAGGTTCGCAAAAGGCGAATTGGGCACAACGACCTTTGCCGGCGCGCATGGCGGAATACGCGATCAATGATGTGCATTATTTGCTGCCCCTCGCCGAAAAATTGGAAGCAGAGTTGGATCGTTGTGAGCGCCGGGATTGGCTGCAGCAATCCTGCCAACGTGCTATCGAGCTAGCGGCCGTGGCGCGGACTCGTAACCAGGATGAGCTCTGGCGTATTCGCGGATCTGGCGTAATCCGTGGACGCGCCGCTGCGGTACTTCGCGCGCTTTGGCAATGGCGCGAAAGAGAAGCAGAAAAGGCAGATCGCCCGCCGTTTCACATTTTGCGGAATGAGGACCTTTTGGAGGCTGCGGCGAAATTCGCCTCAGGAAGTCTCCCTGACTATAGGCATTTTTCATTTCGCCGTCGTCAGGCGTTTCGAGAGGCAGCACAAGCCGCATTGCGGGTGCCTGAATCGGAATGGCCAGTTTCGCGTCGCCGCCCCGGAACCCGACCGACCACCGAGATGGTCCAGCGCGCAGAAGAGCTGTGGTGCCGGCGCAACAAGTCTGCTGAGAAACTCGGGCTGGAACCTTCTTTCGTTGCACCGCGAAGCACGCTCGAGGCAATCGCCGCAGATTGTGCACGAGCCCCGGCATTGCTGGTCCGGTGGCAGCGCGAGTTACTAGGTGCCTCAGTTTTTGGCAACGAGAAGCCCGTAAGCCCGTAGCCGGGTCCTACGTCAAAGCTTAGTGCAATGATAGCCAAGTTCGGTGTTTGCTTGGGCCGTTTGTGCCATTCTCAAAAGGCCAGGAACAAAACTAAACTTTTCAGGAAACTTCGCTGCGCCGTTTCCGGATAAGTACCTTGTAGTGGTGTAAATAATCCTTGACCTAGCAAGGTTTAGGCGTCAAAAAGCCCGCCGGAATTAGGTCCTTCGACCAACGTGTCCATGAACCGCCAGCTTCGTCTTCTTGCTTTCATAGCGATCATCGCCTCCTTTTCGACTTGGTTCCCCAGCCGGCTCAACGCGGCTTCGACTAATGAAGCGCGGGTCACGCAGATAAAAAATCATGTTCAACTAGCGGATTCTAAGAACCCGCGCCGGGCCTCGGTAAACGAAATCGTCCAAGAAGAGACTATTGTGCGGACCGGCAACGAATCGCGCGCTGAGTTGGGTTTTTCTGACGAAACCGTTGTGCGGCTCGCCGCCCATACTGCATTTGATTTCAATCACGGGACACGCGGTTTGAATCTTAAGGAAGGGGCGGTGCTTGTTCAGGCTCCAAAGGAGGCAACTGGGGCGACAATTCACGCAGGCAGAGTCGCGGCTTCCGTTGCGGGCACCACTGTGATGATCGAGTACCATCCTGGTTTCTACAAGTTTTTGGTGTTGGAGGGCACCGCGCGATCCTATCGTCCCGGACACCTTGGTGATTCGGTTCTCGTTCGCGCGGGCCAGATGGTGTTCGGCAACTCGGAGGCTGCGCTCAGCGATCCCGTAGACGTCGATATTGACCGCTTCATGACGACAAGTCGCTTCATTACAGATTTTCCTCCGCTGCGCAGCCAAAAGTCGATCGTAGCAGAGAGCGAGAAGCAGCAGCGCGAGAAAACGACCAAGACTTTAGTTGACACAAACCTTGTTATTTTTGGAGGCGGCACACAGGTTTCGGTTACCGATCAGGAGCACACTGACACGGCCGATCACAAAACTGCAGCACTGGTGACGCCACACCGAGCGCCAAGCCTGAATCGTAACACAGCTCCCGCCTTACCGTAGTGACCTCCAATATGAAAAAATCTTTTGGGCAAATCTTTTCGAGCGGACTAATCATCATGTTGTGGCTCGTTGGCGCAGAGCGCCTTGTTGCCGCAGATCAGTTGCAGCAAGCGCGCGTATCTCAGGTGATTCAGGATGTGCGAGTGCTGGAAACTCATGGCGCGCCGCGCCCCGCAGCTGTGAACGACAAAGTCATCCAGGGAATGGGAGTACGCACAGGCGTGGAATCTCGCGCGGAACTGACTTTCACCGACCTTACGATAACGCGACTCGGCGCAAACACGGTTTTCAGTTTTAAGCAGGGGGCGCGTGAACTTGATCTGACGAGTGGTGCTGTTCTTCTGCAGATACCGCCCAAAGCTCCCGCGGTTAAGGTCAGTACATCGGCTGTAACAGCGGCGATAACAGGTGGAACGGCCCTCTTCGCAACAGGCCCACCCACGAAATTCATGGTCTTGGAAGGGATCGGCACGTTTTATCCCACTGGTCATCCTGAAAGAGCTGCGACCATAAATGGCGGTGAAATGATGACGATGACGGCAGACAGGCGCATGACGAAACCGGAGAAGTTTGATGTAAAGCTGGTTCTCAAGACGTCGCGTTTGATTAAGGATTTTCCGCCGCTCGAAAACATGCCGTTAGTCATGGCGGTCGTGGACCTTCAGCTCGCAGAGCAGCAATTGGCTGGTTTAAACAGCCAGGTTCTTGCCAGAAACCTGGTAGACCTGATCGGCACGACTGATCAAAACGCGAATGCCAACCCGGTTGTTTTGGTGAGAAGCTCGACGTCGAGTCCAACGGTGCCACCACCAACGCCGCCGCCGCCCACACCCCCGCCGCCAACGCCGCCACCGCCCCCACCAACGCCGACTCCGTCGCCCTCAGGAACACCAACCAAGTTCGGTACGCCAAGCACGATTACTTCCCCGAATCCTTATGTGATAACGAGTGGCACAGTCATTTCGACTGATCCCTCAATCACTACCAACGGCGTAACCGATTTCGGAAAAATTTATAGGGGACGATCGATTGACGGTCCGGTTTCCGCGTGGGCGTTTGGATCGACATCGGCTTTTGACACCGCAAGCGGCTTCGATGATTTAATCGGGGATAACTCGGGGGCAGCATTCAAGTTCACCGCTCTCCAGCTAAACGGTGACCCAACCATCGATACGACAAATGGTGAAACGAATCTGGGACTGATCGCCGTTAATGGCATTACTTCCGGAGGTGCGGGTGGCGTGCTGACCTTCGAAGGTATCCGCGGTCTTTTGCTGGCAACGCAAAACGGTCCGATTACCCTGGGTCCCGGCATTTCGTTCTCACGCCTGCACGACCTGACGATTTACGCTCGCGGCTCCAGCAGCGATTTGACCATTGGCTCCGATATTAGCACCACGAGCCAAGTCAGCCTGTTTGCCCAGCGCGACATGTCAATGACGTCAAGCATCACAACCGACGATCTGTATGCATTCGTTGGACGCAACATTTCGATTGACGGCCAGGCGACCATCCATGCTCCAACCATTACTCTATTCGCTGGACAGAACCTGAATTGGAGCGGTCAAACCTCTGATGAAACGGCGTTCAATTCTAGCGGAAACGTGAGTATCTCCGCCGGTCAGATGCTTAACATTGCGAATGATCTGACCATTATTCGACGAAATGGAGGAATTACTTCGGGTCTCAACATCGTGCTTTATGCCGGCACTGATTTGCTGGTGGGTGGTAACCTCTCAATCGCCACCGATATTAGTAACTTAGAAACCGGAGCTAATATCGATGTCCTGGCGAATAGAAATCTGACCGTTGGCGGCTCGCTTGCATTGGAAACGTCCGCGACTGCACAATCAGGAAGCGGGGCTAATATAGATCTTCGCGTCGGCGGCACCTTAACTGCGGGCGATTTGTTTCTTGGGGTAGAGCTCGCAGTGCAGTTTCCACAACAGAACGGCGAAAATGTGACACTCGCCGTGGGGAGGGATCTGATCGCCCACAACGAGGCGAACTCCGGCGGCATCGACCTCGAGATAATTACTCCCGTTCGGCAAACGGTTAACTCCGGTGCGAACCTTTTCTTAAGCGTCGGAAACAATCTGACTACGGACGCCGGCGGCGATACCAGGCTTTTCGTTAACAACAACATTAATGAAGTTGTTAACGGAGGGAACATTCTTGCCGCGATCGGAGGAAACTTGAACACCAACAATCTGACGCTTGAGCTTCTGAACGAGGGAGGAGAAATCGGGACTGGAGGCATTGTTAGCCTGGTCGCGGCGGGGGACATTCATGCGAATTCTTTGTTGGCTCAGATCGATAACCGACAGGGCGGAGTTATTGGCGATGGAGGCGTTATCGGAATGGATGTTGCCGGCAACGCAAACATTGCTAACGACGCGACAATTGCGTTCTACGGTAGCGATGGAGCGGCAGCCGCCGCGATTCTGATTAACGGTGGTAATTATAACGTAGGTGGCACGTTTCTAACCTATATGGACGGGAATGGAGCGATCACGTTTAATAATGCCAGCGCCCACGCCGATATACTGAAAGCCGGAGTTTTTGGCGCAAACGGCGTGCTCAATATCGGTGGTGGCATGCTCTCGGCGGATACCACCTTGAAACTTTACGCGCCGGGAAGTAATGGCCATCTCAACTTCCTTTCGAACGTCACGCTGGGCGGGAACAGCACAAAGATTCTCGCGGCGAATTCAATTACGATTTTCGACAACGTAGTCGTGACTATTGGCGGCAAGGCTCCGGCTGATGTTTATACAAACAACGCGAACTATACAGGCTTTGGGGGTAATGGCTCCACCACCGGGACGTTTGCCGGCTCGGGTGCGAACAGGCCGCAGCCGCTCTCAAAGGCCCCGCCGTTTGATGCTCGGTCAACCGGCAACCCGAGCAACGGGAAGAGGTCCAGGACAGTCATCAATGTTCCAAACAGCGGGCAGTTGCTTTCTCTGCTCGATGGTGGTGTTCCTAGCCCTGATGGAAGGCTTAGGCTTCCCCGCGATAAACACCGCCATGCGGCTAACGCCGATCGCATCAATGTTAACCGTATGATAAAAGCAGACCGCGATATGGCGGATATTCGGCATATGCGTGATCGCGGAGTAATCAATAATCGTCTTGGTTCCGGCGCGCGAGCCTTCTAGTTGTTAGGTAGTTGGCATTTTCAACCTGCTCATCGATATGGCGGAGAAAATTAACGGCATCAAGGGCGAACCAGGCGGCAGGTGGTCGCGCTTGTGAGACTTCGCTTTGACCCTCATTTGTGCAGGTTCGTCACGACGTTGTGTGTGCTCGTTTTTATCTCGGCAAATGAGGGCTCGGCGCAGACGGCGAACCAGGCGCAGTTGACGCGCGAGCAGGCTCCGTCGGCTTTTCCTTCCACGGTTCCTCCAAGCGGTGCAGAAGGGGGCAACGTCGCCGCCGCGCCCGGCGATGCCGATCTCGGCGAACAGCAAATCCTCAAGCGCGTCGAGGGGTATCAACCGTTCACGATCTCCGCTGGCGCGCCATTCTACTGGACGTCAAATGTTGCCCTTACGCGGAGCGGCGAGCAGAGCGATTTTGTCGTCGCCCCGACAGTAGCAGCCTTTTACGAGCCGCGAATCACCAGCACGCTTTACGGACTGGTCGATGTCCGTGAGCAGTTGTTTTATTACGATCGATTCGACAACTTCAATTTTGGAAGCTTTGATGTTGAAGTCGGCTTGAGATATCTCGTGCCGCAGTGGCATAATCTTCTTTTGCGCGTCGATTACGACTACAACCGGCTGACCGAGAAAAACAGCTTTGCAGCTTTCTTTCAAAACCACGCCTTCATCATAGACGCCTCCGTTCCGTTTCAGCTTGATCGCGCTCAGACGCTCACTTTGGGCGTGTTTGCAAATATCAGCGCTGCCGCCGAGGAATCCGGCCAGCCACCAAACATCAATGCGATTTCAGCGCAGCGAAGCGATTATGGGACCTATCTTAGTTATTCGGCGGCTCTCACCCGTTCCTTTTTCATCAATGCCGTTGGTACTGTCGTGGTGCGGCAGTATTATGAAGGAGGCCGCGATGACATCAGCGAAATTCTCGCGCTTACCGCAAACTACCGCGTGAACAAATATCTTACCTTGAGCGCGGTGAGTACCTTGGCAGCAAGCCAATCGAACCAAAGCGTTTTTGATTACCAAGTGGCCAACCTTGGTGGCGCAGTGGCCCTCCAGGTGAAGTTCTAGAATTCCGCGGTCACTGTTCCCGGGCGACCCTAAAGCATCTACGGAATAACTAGGGTCTGGCCCACCGTGAGTTTTTTGGGATCGCGAATACTCTTTCTGTTCGCGTCCAGGATCTCTTTCCAGCGCTTGGGCGATTTATAAAACTTTCGCGAAATGGAGAAGAGCGTGTCGCCTGATTGCACGACGTAGCTTCGGCTTCCTTTCTTGGAGGCGGTTTTTTTTGAGCTGGTGTTGTCTTCCTGCAATCTATCGCTCACACTTCGCGCCGGCACGGCGCGCGCTTCAAATTGTTTGTGCAAGTCAAGATTTTCGTTTCGCAAACGGGCCGCCTCCGATCGAGTGATGACGGAATCGCCAGACAGCGCCGTCAGCGCGGCGATTTCATCACGTTTTATCGAGTTTCTGACGTCAGTGGCATGAGCGCCGGTCGGACTTAGCGCGAGACAACGCCTGAAATGATGTAGCGCACTGACAGGGTCGTTCAACTTGTCGTCATAAAGAAGAGCCAGTTTATAGTGAACCTCAGCATTCCGAATGCTTTCGGAATCATCGAGCGCCGCCTCATACAAGTTAATCGCGCGCGCAAAGTCTCCCTGGGCGGATTTGGCGTCTCCATCCTGGATTAGCTGCGCATGACGCGAGCCCCCCATGCGATCACAGGCAGTTAGGCCAACAAGCAAAAGGATCGACAACCAAACCCAGGCCGCATTCGTCATCCCCGGCATTGGAAAAAGCGAGCACACAGGTCGAATCTTGTCAGCGAACGACATTGTCGCCAATTTGCTTACTTGTGAGCCCACGCACACTTCAATTCTTTTTCGTTATTGGAACATTAGTTTTGCTTCCAGCGGCGCGTATACATGGAGCCCTTTCCATCGGAGCAACCTACCCGGTCAGTTTTGTTGATATTGATGGAAACAAACTTTCTACAGCTGACGGACATGTGACCGTAATCGTGCTGACCACCCCTGCAGATAGAGAAAAGGCACATACCGTGGGTGACCGTGTCCCGGAATATTGCCTGGGCAACCCGGATTACAGAATGATCACAATTATTCGTTTTGCGAGAAGACATACTGTGCTTGGGCAAAGGATCGCTACCGCGCTTATCCGGCACCGGGTGAACGAAGAAGCAAAACGGCTTCAAGCCCGATATGATGGAAAGAAGATTGCACGGGATGCGCGAAAAGACATTTTCGTTGCGACCGATTTTGATGGATCGGTGTCGTCACAGCTTGGCGAGCCGGAGAGAGCAACGGATTTTCGCGTTTTTGTGTTCAGACGAAATGGCGAACTAATCGCTCAATGGCATGGAGTCCCAAGTGCCGAACAATTCGCTGCCGCGGTAAAGTAGTAGCATTAACACCGTGGCTTCAGCCCGATGAGAAACACGACGGTGCGAGCGGAACCGTTTTAACGGCTTGCCGCTCGAATCAAAAAAGAGCCGTTGAAACGCTTCCATTTCATGACGGCTCATGCCCCGGGCTGAAGCCACGGTGTGAACTGAAACATCGCTTAGTATTTGGGCACGTTTGGATCGATTTGGTCCGACCACCCATCGATTCCACCTTCGAGGTTGTAAACATTGGCAAAGCCACGCTGCTGCAGCAGTCGGACGGCCTGCGCGCTGCGTTTCCCAGTGTGACAATGAACTACGATCGGTCGCTCGCCGCTCAGTTCGTCTAATCGTTCGGAAATTTCTCCCAAAGGGATCAGTTTTGCGCCATCAATCCGGGCAATTTCGTATTCGAACGGTTCCCGCACGTCGATTAATTCAAATGGTTCTCCCGCATCTATCTTTCGCTTTAGTTGGTGTGGGGACATCTCCGATATCTCTCCCTCGTCGCGCACTCCGCAAAACTGTTCGTAGTCAATCGGTGCGAAGATTGTTGGATTCTCACCGCAGACGGGACATTGCGGGTCCCGCCGCAGGTTGAGTTCGCGAAATTTTACCTTAAGCGCATCGAAATGGAGAAGGCGTCCAACGAGTGAGTCGCCGATGCCCAAAATTAGTTTTAATGTCTCAATTGCCTGCAGCATTCCGATAATCCCGGGCAAAACGCCGAGCACTCCGGCTTGCGCGCAGTTCGGAACGGACTCTGGCGGAGGCGGCTCTGGGAAAAGGCAGCGATAGCATGGTCCGCCCAAGTGGGGGGCGAACACCGTTGTCTGTCCCTCAAACCGGAATACTGAACCGTACACATTCGGCTTGTTCTCGAAAACAGAGACGTCGTTTGACAAATATCGCGTCGGAAAATTATCCGATCCGTCAACAACTACGTCGTATCTGGCGACAAGTTGAGATGCGTTTTCACTGGAGAAACGGCACTTGTGCAATTCGGTCTCAATCTGGGGATTGATGTCGTGCAACCGGTCCCTTGCAGACTCGAGTTTGCCCCTACCGACGTCCTTTGTTCCGTGAAGAATCTGCCGCTGAAGATTGGACAGATCGACGTCGTCGAAATCGACAATGCCGAGGGTGCCGACGCCGGCGGCTGCCAGATAAAGCGCGGCCGGCGATCCGAGTCCTCCGGCGCCGATGCACAAGACTCGCGCAGCTTTGAGTCGATTCTGACCCTCGGATGTAACCTCGGGCATGATGAGGTGACGCGAGTAGCGTTGCAGTTCTTCAACGCTCAATCGCATCGCGC
>Ga0209156_10000048_pt1 | contig 79788 bp, 83 predicted proteins | sample GraSoiAngelo_124_FD_185881 | JGI IMG/M metagenome (GOLD analysis project Ga0209156, IMG submission 185881) | Grasslands soil microbial communities from the Angelo Coastal Reserve, California, USA - 14_0927_05_20cm (SPAdes) (version 2) | ecosystem: Environmental > Terrestrial > Soil > Grasslands... | reverse complement strand
ACAATTCCTATCGCTATGAAGAGGAATCCCCACCGGTGGATGTTCCTCATAGTCCCAAGCTTATCATAGCGTTTATTTGCCGCGACTTGAACGAGAATGGCGCTGAGCCGAGTAGCGCGGCTTAGACTTAATTCCCGTTGCTTGCTGGAAAACAGCAAAAGCTGTTTCCGCAAAATCGCGCTTTTCCCTATTCTTCTGTTTTTTCGATTTGCGCTTTGATTTCGGCATGGCGCATCTTGCCACAGATCAACGCTCCGCGAAATCCTCAAGTTCAAACTAACCCACTACCTGATTCTCCGCTTTGATCACAACTCTTTGAAATCGCCCGCGTGCTCGTTCGTGTCGATCACGTTGCCCGCTGCATCGTAAACGCGAATCACAGCATGATGTGAGCGGCTGAAAAACTTCGCGTCGCCGACTGCGTTCGTGACTGCATTCGGCTCACCGTACCACAGACGACGGAAGGGGAGCGCATCGGAAATCAGATCGGCGCCGCGTTTATCTTTGCGCGGGCGGACTTTGTAAAGGTGCGTAGAACACTGCGCGTGGCCGGCGCTTGCGAATTCAAGTATCTGGTCGCATGGTCCGGGTAGATCAAACCCGTCTTCAGAAAGGCTAAAGTTATGTTGCTAAGCCTTAGGCAGCTTTACAGAAAAAAGCTCCGCGCCTCTGACGGCGACATCGGCCATGTGGAGGACTTCTATTTTAATGACCAACAATGGGCTATCCGCTATGTTGTCGCGGACACAGGTTCATGGCTATCGGGCCGCTTGGTGCTGATTTCTCCCCATGCTTTCGGAAACCTGCATCAAAATGGCGACTGCCTGCTCGTGAATCTGACTCGGCAACAGATTGAACACAGTCCCGCGATTGAGTCGCACAAGCCAGTCTCGCTACAATATCAAGCATACTGGGACGGAGTCGAAGCGTGGGGCGCGGGCGGTTTTCCCGAGGCTCCACCACCGCCGCATCTTATGCCGAGTAAGCAGGCAAGCGACGATCTTCATCTGCAAAGCACACAGGCTCTTAGCGGCTACCCCATCCAAACCAGCGAAGGGGCGATCGGCCACGTCATTGATTTTATCATGGACGACAAGAGTTGGGCGATTTGTCACCTGGTTGTGGAGACCGGCCATTGGTATTCCCGCAAGGAGATCGTGATTTCACCGAAGCATATCGACCGGATCAGTTACGAGGAATCCAAGGTATTTGTGAACGTGACCAAGGAAGCCATCCTGGAAGCACCGCAATACCATGTTTCTCCGCTCGGCGAGGCATATGGCGATACCCGGAATTTCGACTAATGAATTATAACAAGCCGTGAAGTCCTCTACCAATCGCCACTTATCCGCGGCGGCTCCTCCATTTGGTAGCCTTTGTTACGCCATTCCCGCCTTCAATAGATCCATAAAGCCATTGGAGAGTTTTCTCCCCATATCATACGCTTTTCTGGCGGGCCGACCATAAACGGTAGTACACACTACGCGGCGCCCTTCTTTCACGCCCACTATGAAACTTTTGATTTTGTATTTCATTCTGCCTACTTAGTTGGGATAAGGACGCCCCTGCTGATCAAACATAGTGTTTTGTTCTTGCTCATCAGTTGTGAACGCGGCCCGGCGTTCGCGTTTCCTTGCGATTCCATTTTGGCAGTCGAATTTTAGGCCACAAGCAGTCTTGGGTTTTCCCACGCTGCGTTGCGTTCCGTTAGGGTTTGCCAATGGCTTTGGTGTGCCAGTAATTTGATTCTGCACTATTGGTTTCTCTCCCACATTTGCATGTTGCGGATGGCATTAGCGGATAGATAAAGCATCTAATGAATCATCCCAGGTGCGATACTGTCCACTCCAACAGCTTCGCGGCATCTTAAGTGGGAGCGATTTTAGTTCTTCTTTCTGTGCTAACACAGTAAATCTCAAAGCGTCCTAAGCGCACCTTTTCTTCCTTCAGCCATTCTTCAATTGTCATAGTCACTTTGTAATTAAGAATTTGAAATAGATTTATTTGAAGTATTAACGCCATCTTCGTGCATTGCGCTCACCGCTTATTGTCAGAGTCGACCCTAATCTTGTGTACGTTGAAGAACAGGCCCGGTGGAAAGCAAACGCCCGGCGACTTCACCAGATTGCGAAGTATTCCAGAGCCTCACGCATTTTCTACGGTCGTTTTCTGCGGTCTGGAGGATTTTTTCGAGCAAAGCTATGCGATCCCGCGTAACACGCTGCAAATTCTAAATCACCAGACCCGGCGACGTTGCCTGCCCTGCAGTTGATTTCTTCGCTCATTTCTGTGTCGGGCATCAGCGACGATACAACCGTTTTAAGCCTAGCACATGAACAGACTTGCCCAGGAAGCAGCTACGGAGCACGTTGGAGTCGGCTCTGACGATCTAAAGGATAAAAACCCAATGCGAAAACGAATCAGTTCTCAGCCGCAGCGAGAAAGGCCGTCAGAGAATACCGGCTGGCTCGACTTGGAAGCCCTAGCCCGAGTCGAAGTCACATCGGAAGACGCGGCGTACCCGATCGAATCAGCGCTGTTGCTTGTTGGCGCAACAGGATGGCGCGCGGAAAGCCCAGGAGAACAGACGATCCGCCTCTTCTTCGAAGCGCCGCAGAGGCTCAAGCGCATCCGCCTGCTGTTTCGAGAAGAGAAGGAGGCACGCACGCAGGAGTTCGTCCTGCGCTGGTCGCCAACGGCAGACGGTTCATCGCGCGATATCGTGCGCCAGCAGTATCACTTCAGCCCATCGGGAGCGACTGAGGAGATCGAGGAATATCGAGTCGAATTGGAAGACGTGGTTGCTCTCGAGGTCACCATCGTCCCGAACATAAGTGGCGGTGACGCATACGCCTCCCTCGCGGAGTTGCGCCTTGCGGGCAATGGTGACTAGCTGGCGGAGCTGACTGTTCAATCATGGGACTGGATATTGTCGACGCGTGGAACACAAAAACCATGGCTGATCGGAAGAACAAACTTGGCCTATCGGTCGCGATCGGCACAGGCGTCGGAGCAGCGCTGGGTGTCGCATTGCGTCATCTGCCATTGTGGCTGAGCCTCGGTTGCATCGTGACCGGAATTATTTTGACGCGAATGACGCGATCCTGATTCTCTCACGGTATTTTGGTAGTTTGAATGTGGTTGCGGTGAATCTGTTGCCGAAGCTCGGTGTAGGTGTGGATTTGGTGAGACGCGGCAATTGGCTTTGGTAAAGGATTCAAGTGTGGCGCGGGGGCGGTTTTCATACCCGAATTTCTGTCGTTAGATTCGAGTGGCTAATACCTTGTTTCTTGGTCAGTAACGCTTTTGAGCTATAAGAACCATCGCCTTCAGTTGCGCGACTGGCCGTGCTCAAACAAGATGTCGTCGTACCGTCCGAACAGGACATCGCGCATCACGTCGCGCACCGACGGCTCGTAGCCGAGAGCGGCAACGGCGGAGGCGTAGGCTAAAGCGAGCGAATGGCTAGTCCACCCCCTGGTGATCGCTTCACGAAAGAGCTCCGATAATCCGCTCGCGAAGCACTGTTCGTTGGTCAACTCGGTCAACGAAAGTTGGTCATCACTCATTTGCTAAAGTTTAATGCCCTGGCGCGAAAAGGAGCCGACGAAGAACTTAAACCGCCTTACACTGGAGCTAACGCGCGGAACCCTCCGCGCGCTCGCCGTCAGTGGTTAGCGCATTATTGCACTTTAACTTCGATGGCTTTTGATCTTGCGATCGGCGTTGTCGGGAGGTGCACTTTCAGCACTCCGTCGTGGAATTCGGCCGTCACTTTCTTGCTATCGGTATCTTCAGGCAGCGTGAAGCTGCGTCGGAAATTGCCATAGGAGCGCTCGATGCGATGGAATTTTCTTTTCTGATCTTCCTTTTCGGTCTTGCGTTCTCCGGAAACACAAAGGATCCCATCTTCGACTGTCACCCTGACGTCATCCTTCTTGATTTCAGGCAAGTCAGCTTTGAGAAGGTATCCGTGATCATCTTCACTGATGTCAACCTCCGGCGACCAATCTGCGACTGTCAGGCTGTGCGCCTCGTCATTGCCCATTCTATTACTCATTCTGTTCGGAAACCCGCCCAAGAATTGGTTGAAGCGATTTTGGGCTTCGTCCAGCTCTCTAAGCCGATTCCATGTTATTAGTGTATTCATTATTTTTGCCTTTCTGAGATTGAATTAAAGGCATCGCGGTGCATCGCGCTCACCGCTTATTGTCAGAGTCGACCCTAATCTTGTGTACGTTGAGGACTCGCCCGCCTGCTTGTGTGGTCTCGATCACGTCGCCAGCTTCATCATAAACGCGAATCACAGCATCATGTGAGCGGCTGCGAGACTTGGCGTAGTTTCTCGGACGTGTTGCCCTTCGGTCGCCTATGGTATGCCGAGCCGGATGCGGTCGAGCGCCGACGTTTGTCAATCTAAGCCATCCTGCTGCATGGTGAGCGACGTGCCCGCTGGACTTCGTCATGGGCGAAGGCGACAGATGAATATGTCGACCTTTAAGTTGATACCCCGGCTCGTAGCGACATTGCGAGCATGATTAAGAGTAAGAGCAAGATTACGATTTAAGAATCATGGCCTACACTGTTGCACGACCGAAGCTCAACTGGCGGGAGCGCATGTATTTGCCGGCAATCGTCGGCGGCCTCGCCATCACCCTGAAGCATTTCACAAATATGCTGCTCGGGCGCACCAAGATTACGATGCAATATCCCGAGGAAAAATGGGACAGCAGCCTGCCGGACCATTATCGGGGCGCGCCCGCGCTTGTGCGGGATTCGGACGGGCGTGTGCGCTGCGTTGCCTGTCAGCTGTGCGAATTCATCTGTCCGCCGCGCGCGATCAAAATTATTCCAGGCGAGATTCCTTCGACAGACCGGTTCGCCAAAGTCGAAAAATATCCAGAGGAATTCGATATTGACATGATTCGCTGCATTTTCTGCGGGATGTGCGAGGAGGTCTGTCCGGAGCAGGCGATTTTTCTGCGCAAGGAGTACGCCATCACTGGATTCACGCGCGCTGATATGGTGCATCACAAGGAAAAGCTATTGGAGATCGGCGGTGTGATGCACGGCGTCGTTCTAAAGTGGAACGAGAAGAAGTGAACGCCACAGATTGGCACTGACTAGTGCGAAACCACGATCCACGAAATAGTTTACTGTGGCCGTTCGCACGATGTCCTTTCATCCGCCAAAGATTTGAGCGCACGTAATCGTGGAATCGTTGGAACAAATAAAAGCACGCGCTGAGGCAGCCGTGCCCGGCGCGCTGGGATCGACATCGTCCCGTTGAGACATGAAAGCGCGACTGGTCAAATTTGGCGAGATCGAGGTCGAGGGAAAGCGCTACACGCATGATGTGGTGATCGACGGCGGCAAAGTGCGGAAACGGAAGAAAGGACCTTCCAAGCAATTTCGCGAAAAGTTCGGCCACACGCCGCTTTCGGCCGGGGAAGAAATTCCCTGGGGAGGCAAGCGGCTTATTGTCGGGACCGGCGCCCATGGCGCGCTTCCAGTAATGGCCGAAGTCCTAGCGGAGGCGAAACGGCGCGGTATCGAGGTCATTGCGGCGCCCACATTGGAAGTCTGTCAGCTGCTTGAGGAAGTGAAAAAGGGCCAGGCGTACGCCATCCTGCATTGCACGTGCTGACCGGGGATTTGGGAGGAAAAAAGTCACCACTCCTTGAACTCGCCCGCCTACTCGTGCGTCTCGATCAGGCTGCCCGCTTCCGGTACCGAAGGGCCGCGCTTTTCTTTCTGGGCGCGACCTTCCCTTTTCCGGGCCGCCATTTTTCAAAAACTACGCGCGAAGAGGCGCGAGTATGATTGCGCCGTCGTTGCCAATCGCTTCGACCGGGCAACCTTCCATCGCTTCTTTGCAGAGCGCTTCCTCCTCAGGGGTCTCTGGTTGCTTGTAAACGTAGGTATGACCCCCGTCGTCGTTGCGTTTGAAACTGGCCGGTGCCGTTTCGCGACACAAATCGCAATCGATGCATTGATCATCGACGTAGAATGCCCCCGCTACGTTTTCGGCGTATTTGTTTGCGACGTCGGCCATAGTTTTTACGGTAAAAGTGAAATTCAACATTAGCAAGAATTGTATCGACGACGCGAACAGAATCGCAGACGAAGCCCGCGAATTGATTAGGCAAGTAACCGGATTCAGGCCCGCGCGTGCCGCTTCCCTAGCCGCGTCACAAAATCCCCTTTGAACTCTCCCGCGTGCTCGTGCGTTTCGATCACGTTGCCCGCTTCATCGTAAACGCGAATCACAGCATCATGTGAGCGGCTGCGATGCTTCGCATGGCCGATTGCATTTGCGACTGCATTTGGCCCGGCATACCACAGCGCACGTAATGGCAGCACATCAGAGATTAGATCGAGGCCGCGTTTGTTGCTGCGCGGTCGAATTTCATAAATGCGCACGGAATACGTGGCGCTGTGGAGCCGTTGGCTGCAGCGCTCGGTTAGGATTGTTGAGGTTCAGGATCTGTCGGGGGGGTGGCCAGGGGGCTTTCTCGATTTTTTCATTCAGCAGAACGAGTTTGTTGTTCACAATCTTGTAAGTGTTCCAAACGGCAACGATTTGATCGGGTAGATTCCGGAAGTCAATGTTCGTCTTAACTTGTAGATCACCAGAGGCACTCCACCCCATAGCGAAAGTAAAAAGCTTGTTAAACTCTCGGTTGGTTAGCTCCGGAAACACGGCAGTCACATGTTTCACCATGGCGTGGGCGAATCGCTTGTAATCCTCGGCGAAATGATCAGGAGCCGCATCAACAGGCTTCTTGATCGCGTGACCGTCAGTCAAAGAGAACACCCAGAGGTAATCGCCACTATTTCCTCGGCGATTGTCGACGGCGACATATCTGCCGTCCGGACTCCAGAAGGCGTCAATCAAATATCCTATTGTCGGGAACTCAGAGAGAACACGGTCTCCGGCTCGGACCGTCAAAGTGAAAAAACCATAAGGACCCGAGCCAGGTAATGCTGTGTGAAGCATCTTCACAGAATATCGCTTGTCGGGAGAGAATAGCTCATCTGGGGGATCGTCCTCGCGCATCGCGCATTGGGCGATGGAGACTCCCAGAGCGATGATCAGAAGCGAGACTGTGAGACGCATAAGTCACCGAGCCTAAGGCGAACAAGCTCAGCCGCGACTCCGACAGACACAAGTGGTGGCAGGTTGAATCAACTCTAGCTAAGATCGCCCGGCGCGATGAAAAAATGAACTTACCACTCTTTGAAATAGCCAGTGTGCTCGTGCGTCTCAATCACGTTGCGCGCTTCATCGTAAACGCAAATCACAGATAGCAGCTAAGGTAGTGTCCTAATTTGCCCCTTCACACACGCAATTTGCGAGCCGTGTTCGAAACAACAAATGGGAAGAGATTGTCTGAACGATTACTGAGGCCTTAGGCTCGTGTCGTTTAGGCGGTTTCTTCCCTAGTACGACCCTTGCTCGCAATCGCTACCTTGATGGCATACTCCCTAGGGCCGGGCCCTGTCTTGCGACACTGCAACCCTGCTTCCACAGTAACCTTGCAGCCGTGATTCACACCGATCAGCTTTATTCTCGGAGAACTTTCCCGACAAGACGCAGGATCTTGGTTGCGATTTGCTTTCGGATAGCGCTTGACTCGATCAACCCCCGCTTCCTTATGAACAAGGAAGCATATGATGAAAGCAATATCGATCCTGTTGATCGGTGCGCTGGCAGCGATCGTCGCGGGCTGTTTAAGCACTCAGCACAATGCCTCAGCCACAGGAGAGCGCTATCCGTGGAAGAAAAATATTGTGACAACGGTCTTTTGGATCGGTGAGCAGCCGAGCGGAAATAATCCGGTGCCGAACCGGAGGAGTTCGTGGGACAAAGATTGGAGCAGAAGTTACGGCGGATTTGACGACCCAAATCCTGCGCACCGGAGCAATTACATTCCGGTAAAGTTCACGCCGCGACAGAATCCGTTTTACTGCGCCCTCCCATACAATGACAAGTCAGCCAATGGTCACCGGCCGGAAGCGCCCCGCGTCGTTCCGTGGTTCGAGGAAGCGTACCAAGGCCCCGGCGTTTCCACCTGCAAGGATCGATGGGTCGCGATTCGCAAAGGCAATCGAACGGTCTATGCGCAATGGGAAGACGCAGGACCATTCCGAACGGACTATTGGCAATACGTGTTTGGAAACGAACGACCAAAACCCACTCTGAACAAAGGTGCCGGTCTCGATGTTTCACCTGCTGTGCGCGACTACCTCGGTTTGAATGAAACGGATGTGACTGACTGGAGGTTTGTGGATTTTAGTGAAGTGCCGCGCGGGCCGTGGTCACTCTGGGAGAAAACAACACCTTTGTGATCAACGACCGCAAAAAAGGCTTGAAAGCTCGCCGAGGGGTTAAGACGCAACAAAGCATCTCGATCACGTTGCCCGCTTCATCGTAAACGCGAATCACAGCATCGCGACGGAAAACGATTCATTGTGCGCGCGGATGAAATGTTGACCGCTTTTCTGGAACTCGAATTGGCGATTCGCGCCGCTTATGCTCGGCGGTCTGTGTCGGGATTGCGCAGAGGTTCATTGTGAAGTGCATACTCCTCAAGGAACTTAGTCCGCGGTGGACAATTCCTCCCAAAGATGCAGCCACGATTTTTGTAACGCCCCCTGTCAATCCCTGCGTTGACATGGCTGCGAGGGTAGTTGATAGTTTATTTGCCTTAAAACAAGTTACCCCGCGTGTACTAAACACGCGGGGCACTCATTCAGCCTTTAGGCGGCTCGCTGTTGGCGAGAGGGTTGTGGTACCGCGCCAAACTCAAGAACATCCTCGGAGATCTTAGTGATCGCCCACGGTTCCGGAGTGCTCTGCAGGAGCACATTGGCTTCCATGATCTTGCGACCGACGGGTCGCAATGATTTAATGGAGAAGCCTTCCGCTGCCGTTACAATGAAGCCTTGGCCACCTTGCTGGCAAAAGAATGTGCCGTTCTCTCCGCGCAACGCCTCTGCCAAGTCGGGATGTTGAATTGTCGCATTTATCGGTAGTTTCGTTTGCATGTTTTTTTGGTCCTTTCTTGCACTCAGTTAAAGCCATCTCGGTGCATCGCGCTCACCGCTTATTGTCAGAGTCGACCCGAATCTTATGCACATTGAGGACTCGCCCTTGTGCTCGTGCGTCTCGATCACATTCCCCGCTTCATCGTAAACGCGGATCACAGCATCATGTCAGCGGCTGCGAAATTTGGCGTAGCCGATTGAGTAGCGTCCTAATTCGCCCCTCCACACGCGCAATCGGCGAGCCGTGTTCGAAATACAAATTGGAAGAGATTTGTCTGGAGGATTACTGAGGCCTTAGGCTCGTGTCTTTCAGGCGATCTCTTCCCTAACACTTCGCTCAGGTGAAACGGCACAACGCTTAATGCCTCTTTGAACTCGCCCGCGTGCTCGTGCGTCTCGATCACACCGCCAGCCGCGTCATAAACCCGAATTACAGCGCGGGGTCGCCTGTTGTCATTTGAGACGAAATTTTTGGGCGCGCCAAGGCATGACTTCAGCCGCAAAACTGAATTTGTCTCCCGGGAATTGAAAGCTGCTAGATTAAAACGGAAAAGGTTTGACACGATGCTGCGAATCATGTAGAAAACTTTGATTACGTCATCCGACGCCTCAACGCACTTTCGGCCGGGCTGAAAAGCCGGTAGGGGGCTTAACCTTCGCTGAGACACCGCTTAGCGCGATCTCTAGGTTCACTTGGAGCCCCGAGTCACCTGAAGCGAGGCCGCTGTTCAAAGCGCCTCGTGAAGATGGTTCCTCGTTCCGCGCGGATTTGGAGCAGTCAACCCCAAATGAAATGGAGAGTACAGATGAACATTCCAGATCAGCCAATTGCGATGTCTGAACAAATCAACACCTACACCGAGCTTCGGCAACAGATTCACGGCGACCTGCGGATCCAACATCCCGAATGGGTCGGGTCAAGTGGCGAGTCCCCCATGTGTGATTTTTACGAGGCGCGCCTCATGGAGCTGCTACACTTTGACGCGAAGGGGCTGAACTGAAACTACAAAAGCAATACGATACGTCATCCTGTGCACAAATCTTGCCACATCGGAAGCCGCTCTCATTGACACATATTCCGCCGCGGGGCTTAAACTGATTACCCGAATCTTGTTCACGTTGAGGAGTAGGCCCGGCTAAAGGCAAATGCTTGGCGACTTCACCAGATCGCGGTCTTAGCCACGCAGGGTAGAAGTCCGCGTGCTGCTGCAGGCAAAGATACCTGTTTCGATAGCGCATGGCGGTAGTCAGCAATCTGGCTTGCCAAAATGTCTCAATCGCGCATTATGAAGTCCCGATGATCAGGGCGAATTGTCGGGCGCGGTTTACCGCAGCCGATTTCGACTTCATCGTGCGCACGCTGGCGCGTTCGCAAACCGATCAAGTTTCTCTTGTCGATCTTCTGAGCGACATCGAAACGCGTGATTCGATTCTCGATCATCCGCGATTGGTCGATGCAATTCTAAATCACTGCGGACATCTGCGGATATCCTCTCAATTTTATTTTTACGTTCTGGCCCGGCACGTTTTGCAACAGGGTGGAATCGGCGACCGCAAACTCTGCGATTATGTGGCGTCATTGCTGGAAACGTTTTCGCACGCGAGCCGGTTACAGGTTTCTGATGAGACGCACCATCTGGCCGAGCAATATATCTCCGACATCCTCATCGCGCTGAACCGCGCCACGCCGGAACAGGCATTTTTGCTACGGGCGCACATTGGAAACTACTCGCTCTTCATCAGCGGAATCTTTCACGAGAACACGCAGCGTCGCAGTCTGCGCGGCGGACCGGATATTGAGTTTTATGAGCAGGTTGGCCGGACGAACTATCAACTTGTATCATCGCACGCCGTCGCTCGCCGCTGCGAACTGGATGATGTTTTCGAAGGATTGGCAGATCGATTTCGCGATGTCCGGCTCGCGCTGAATCAACTGTCCGATCGATTGCTTAATCTGGATGACGACGGCCGGCCGTCGCTCTGCCTGTGAACGAGACGCTCTTTAGCCAAATCCAGAGATTATTCGAGCGAACGTACGCGCAGGTCGGGATCAATCTGGAAGATTGTCTCATCGATGGCACGCGTTGTGCGCAATTGTCGGTGTTGGCGGGCAAATCCGCGCGCGAATTGAGCGAGCTTGCGCGTACGTTTCTGCGCCGCGCGGGAGACCAGCTTTACGTTGGCATTTATTATTCGCGCTGGCTCATCGAACAGCTCGAGCTACACGATCCGCGCGCGGGATTAGGCGATCGCAATATCCGGTCGCTGATCATGTTCGTCGAAGAACTGAATCACGCACTCCATGCTGCGCTTCAATTCAAACGGGGAATCCGCGAGATCGCCTCAGAAGATTTTGCGCGCAATCTTGAGCTCCAGGCGCAGGTTGATACGTATCTTGTGCTTCTTCTGTTTGTCGCCTTTTTCCGAAAAACGCAACGCGTCTCGGCGACCGACCGCCGCTGGTTACGTTTTCACCTTTTCGCGCGGCAATGTCCCGATGGATTTCGCGACGCGAACCTGCGCGGCCGTTATCTCGAAACGAGCCAGCTCGCCGCAAGCTACACGCGTTACCTCGATACGCTCAACGGTGTGCGTCGCCTGGATGAACTCCGGCGGTTTCATTCGCTCGATTACTCTGGGAAAAAGACACGGATCCTCGCGCTGATGGACAGCGCTGCGGACTAGAGAAAGTACCCATCGGTCGCGCGGATTCGATTCGTGAAACGAGCCATGATGGATCGCGCCGCAAAATCGCTGCATCCAGACTCGACGATTCGTCGGATCACTGGACACACTTATCGCTTGCCGATGCCCGTGGGAAAAATTAAGCCAGACTGACCTGAGCATGGCTGAAACACCTACAACACAGCAGATGCTGGATCAGGAAATGATTGCGCGGATTGGCCGCCGCGATCAAAGCGCCTTCAGCGCCATCTACGATCGGCTGAGCGGCCCACTCTATTCTTTGGCGATGAAAATGCTCGGAGACCCTGCAGAGGCGCAGGACGCTTTGCAGGATGTTTTCCTCCAAATATGGTCGCGTGCCGGAAGTTACGACCCAGATCAGAGCAGCGTCTTCAGTTGGACCGTGCTGCTGACGCGAAGCCGAGTCATCGATCGATTGCGGGCGCGCGGCCGACGTTCACGAGTCGTGGTCGCCTCCACTGAAGAGACACCCACCGCCGCGGCCGATGCATCCACCGTCGAGAGCGCCGCGGACACCGCTGAGAAGAACGATGAGGCAGCGCGTGTGCGATATGTATTGACCAATTTGCCTTCTGAACAACGTGAGGCGATCGAAATGGCTTTTTTTGAGCATCTCAGCCACCACGAAATTGCGGCTCGGCTTGGGCAACCGCTCGGCACGGTTAAAGCCCGAATCCGTCGGGGACTGCTTAAATTGAGGCAACGACTTAGCACCTTATGATTTCGGAGGAACAACAGGATCAGGCAGCGCTCTACGCGCTCGGGTTGCTCGACTCAGATGAGGACGCTGCGTTCGAATCCGAGTTGAGAGCGAACGCTGAATTGCGTGATCTCGTTCGCGAGCTGCGCGAGGCGGCCGGCGACCTCGCCCTAACCGCTCCATCGCTGCTGCCGCCTGCATCGTTAAAGGAGCGCGTCATGGGTGAGATAGCGATGGAAACTACACGGGTCGTTCCAATGGCGACGAGGCGCGCTCCTTTTAGCTGGGTACCGTGGGCAATCGCCGCGGCGTTGGCGGTGTTTTGCGGCCTCCTTGCTCTCGATCGCGTACGGCTGGAGCGCCAACTTTCAGATATACGCGCAGCCGATCCGTTGATGCAGACGACGTTTTACACTCTCGCGCCATCTGCGCCTGCTCCAGCGGATGCGAAAGCGACGGTGGCATGGCAACCCGGCCGCCAAACTGGCGTGATTCGCATCAGCAATCTTCCTGCGCCGCAGCCGGGCAAAGATTATCAGCTCTGGGCGGTCGATGCCGAGCACAAAGATCCAATTAGCGCAGGTGTTGTGCGCGTGGACAAGAGCGGTGTCGCGCAAGTTCGCTTTAAGCCGGTTGAGAAGGCGGAACATGTGAAAGCTTTTGCCATCAGCTTGGAGCGCGAAGGCGGCGTTCCCAAGAAAAAGGGACCAATCTTGCTCGTCGGAACCGCCTGAACGTTCGCCGATCGCCGATCGTTAAGTTCCTACTCTTTTGAGGTAGGCGGCCTGCGCTGGCGCGAGCGCCTTTCGCGTACTCGGACACGCCCAGCGCTCGGAATTACAAGCGTCAAAGAAAATTTTGCAGGCGCGATGCATCCAGCCCCGGCGTTTCGGCGTAATGCTTCCCGAAGGCCAAAAAATGGTAACTCGCAAACAACCGATCAGTATGCGCGCTCGCAATTGCTCTGGAAAATTCTTCGGTTCCGTTGCGCTGCTCCTGGTCGTTGCCTGTCTGCTGATGTTTTCCTCTCGGCTAAAGAATAAGAGTGAAACAAATAAGACAGGTGGCTCAATTCTCAATGACCCCCTGGCTTTGGTGTTAACGCCGCAGAGTGGCGACAGCCGCACCGACAGAGAAATTTCTCGTCTCCAGCAGAAAATTCGAGACGGCAGGAACCTTCAACTCTGGCTCGAACAACTCGGCTGGGCGTTTGTTGCCAAAGCGCGCGAAAATTTCGACACAGGTTTTTACAAACTGGCTGAGCAGTGCGCGCAATGCATCGAAAAGCGCAATCCGCAAAGCCAGGAGGCGATGCTATTGCGCGGGCACGTGCTGCAGAATCTGCATCGCTTCAAAGAATCCGAGACGCTGGCGCGTCGCCTCGTGCACGAGCGAGGACTCAGCTTTGATTACGGGCTTCTGGGCGATGCGTTGATGGAGCAAGGGAAGCTGAACGACGCCACTGAGGCTTATCAGCAGATGATGAATTTGAAGCCCGATCTTCAGGGTTATGCTCGTGCCGCCCACATGCGCTGGCTCAAAGGCGATCTCGCCGGAGCGATCGAGGCGATGCAGCTGGCCGTGAGTGCTGCCAGCCCAAACGATGCCGAATCTGCCGCGTGGGTGAATACGCGATTGGCTTTCTACGAGTTTCAAGCTGGCCGATTTGAACAAGCACAGAAACTGTGCGCGTTCGCCCTCTCGCTCCAAGGCAATCATGCCCCAGCGCTCCTGCTGCAGGGAAAAATGCTCCTTGCTAGAAACAGGGTCGCCGAAGCCGTGGATGCTCTGCAAAGCGCCGCTAAGATAAATCCGCTTCCAGAATACCAGTGGGCGCTCGCTGAAGGGTTGCGTGCACGCGGCCGTGAAAATGAGGCGTCTGCGATCGAGGCGCAGCTCCGCCAACACGGTGCGGCGAACGATGCCCGCACAGTCGCGCTCTTTCTCGCAACGCGGGGCGAATCTCCGGAGACGGCGCTTCGACTGACCAAAGAGGAATTCGATTCGCGCAGCGATATCTTCACTCATGACGCCTTTGCCTGGTCGTTAGCTGCGGCAGGCAACCTGGCCGAAGCGCGCCGCGAGATGCAGCACGCACTGGCGGAAGGCACCGAAGACGCGCGGCTTTTTTTCCATGCCGCGATGATCGCTTCACAAGTCGGTGACGCTCCCGATGCGAAACGCTGGTTGCGCAAAGCGAGCGACCTCTCGCATCTGCTTTTGCCATCTGAGCGCAACGAACTTCAAAACCTGGCGGGCCGGGGCGCGAAACAGAATGCGTCCGCTGGTCCAAACACACAAAAACTTTTCCGCTCGGGTGAAATACCACGCGGAAATCCCAAAACCAAAACCTGAAAAATGAAAAGAATAACATATCTCGTGTCGCGCGGTGTGATAGCACTGCTCGCGGCGCACTTAATCGGAACGGCGCATGCTTCCAGTCACCAGGATGCGCCGCTGATCATTCGCGATCCGTCGGCCAACACCACGGACGTTTACGCGTTCGTGCAGAATGAAAACGGAATAAAAAGTCTGGTCACAGCGCTGGGCGTTTATCCGCATGAAGAACCCGGCGTCGGACCGAACAAGTACAACTTCGACGATAACGTGCTCTATCAAATCCAGGTCGCGACCGGCAGCGACGTGGCCGCGGGCAAAACCACGTTGAGTTACGAATTCCAGTTCAATACCACGTTCAGGAACCAGAACACGATCCTGCAGTCGTACCTAGATGTCATCAACGACATCGGGGACGCTGGGCAGAACCTGGTGCAGACCTACACCGTCACTAAGGTCGACCATCGCCAACACGACCATCGTACGCTGCTCGGAACGGGCACCGTTCCACCCAACAATCAGGGGGTTGCCACTGCGTTTTATAATCAGGGCGACAACGGCAGCAATCCCGCGAAGGACGGCGTCGCCACGGAAGCTGAGTTGGATCGCTACACCACGCAAGCAATCAAGAACCTGGGCGGCGGTTACTTCGCGTTCGCAGGCCAGCGTGACGATGGTTTCTATGCCGACATCCTGGCCATATTCGATCTCTTGCAGCTTCGTTCTCCGGGCAAAGATTCCCAGGGCGGATTCAACATTCATCTCATGGCGCTCGTGATTCCGCTGAGCGAATTGGGTGGCGACCAGCAAATTGTCGGCGTCTATGCAACCACCAGCCGCCGCCAGCTACGGATACTGCGCGACAATGGCGACCCGCGAACGCTCGGCCCGTGGGTGCAGGTCGCGCGTCAAGGCAACCCGCTTTTCAACGAGGGTTTAGTCGCCATCGCCGATAAGGATCGCTATAGCCGCACCAGCCCCGAGGTTGATAATGCGTTGTTCCGAAGATACGCCGTGACTCCCGAACTGGCGCACCTAATCAACGTAATTATCTTCAATGGCACGTTGCCGGACGTTGAGACAGGCCGGACTGACATCGCAGGAATTTTTATTCCCGATTTGATTAAGGTTGATTTGTCCACCGACCCGTGCCGGCTTGCAGGCAATGGCACGCAACAGGGTGCCAACCCGGATGACCCTGGTTTCTCCCGCCTGAGTATCTTTGGCGGCGACACTCTGATCAGCCAAATCCAACCGGGCTTTGGCAATGGCGTTATTCCCGGCGGCTGGCCAAACGGTCGCCGTTTTGGCGACGATGTAGTGGACATCGCGGTGACTGCTCTGATCAGCAATCTTCGCGTCATTCCACCGATCATTCGCGGTCCGGCGGGCGACAATTTGGACTTCAATGACATGGCCTACAACAAGGTCTTCCCGTACGAATCCACGCCGCAGAACGGCCGCAACCACTCCCACCCATAGCAGCGCATCGCGATTGCTTCATCCTCTAATGCACTCTGGAAATCCCGGCCAGGCAGCGTGATCGCGCCTGGCCGGGCTCGAGGCGCAATTCTTAATTGTGCCGTTCTGCTTTCGCTGCTGCCGCTTCAACAGGCGACGGCTCACGATCCCGGGTTGAGCAGCCTCACGATTCGTTCGCGCCCGAACGGCTTGGAGACGGCGTTGATCCTCGCGGTCAGGGACGCAGCTCAACTTGTCGAGCTCGACGCCGATCGCGACGGGATTGTGACGCAACCTGAGTTTGCTAGAGGCCGATCTCAACTTGAAGCAGTCGTAGCCGCGCAACTCACTGTCGCGCCGGATGGCAAATTGGCGAGACCCGAATTCATTCGTAGCCGTCTCGACGAAAATGACAATGTGGAAGTTCATCTTGATTTCCACACTGCCGTTGTTTCCACGCTGGAAATTCAATCCAAACTCATCGCGTCCCTGCCGAATGGGCACCGCCAATATCTCCAGGTGCAAGATTTCACCGGCAAGACGATCACCGAAGAATTGCTGAGCGCGGCTGCGGATCGTGCAACGGCGCAAATAACGACCCCGAACGCAAGTGTTGCAGTGCACGAAACCATTAGCTCGTTTGCGGATTTTCTTGGCCTGGGTGTGAAACATATTTTGACTGGCTACGATCATTTGCTCTTTCTCTTGGGTTTGCTGGTCGTGGCGCGAGGCTTCGCGTCCTCTCTGAAGATCATCACGGGGTTCACTATTGCTCATTCGTTCACACTGGCGTTGGCAACCTTTGGCCTCGCGCAAATTCCGAGTCGAATTGTCGAGCCGTTGATCGCCGCTTCCATCGTCTATGTCGGCGTCGAGAATCTTTTGCGCGGCGACAATCCGAGAGCGCGTCAACTGTTAACGTTCGGCTTCGGTTTCATACATGGCTTCGGGTTTGCGTCGGCCTTGCGTGAGGCCGGCATCGGCTCGCGTGCGGGCGGCATCATGCTGCCGCTGCTCTCTTTCAACATCGGGGTGGAACTCGGTCAAATCATGGTTGCCGCCGCAGCGCTGCCGATCATTTGGAAACTCCGGGCAAATCCGGTGTTTGTTGCGCGTTGGGCGCCAGCGTGTTCAGCGACCGTAATCTTACTCGGCAGCTTTTGGTTCGTTGAGCGAGTCTGGATGAATTGATTGCACGCTGGCGATTGGGTGCGAGCAGCAATTTTTCCGAATGTTTTTCTGCGAAAATCACGCGCGCAATTATTGCGCCGCCAGGGTTGATGCGATTCATTTGCGCATGACGACTTATCCTAGGAGCTGCAAAGAATTAACTCGGGGCATGATGTATTTCCCCCGGATGCTGGATAAAATCCGGCTGCATTCCCGCGGCGAGTTGCACGAGGATTATCAGGAAAATTTCGGAGCGCCGCAGACGGCCGACAGTGCGTGTTGCAATTTTCTACGGGTGCATCATCGCGACCTCATCGAAAGAGTTAAACAGGGCGGCACGGATGAGGAAATTTTGGAATGGTGCTACGAAAAAGGGCGTCGGCTTAATCAAGGCGACTTGTTTGTTTGGAATGGATTTATCTCGAAGCTCGGCTGGCGCGATTCGGTCACCCCGCGATTGGAACAACGAAAGCGCGAATTCGGAATCGCCGATCGCACTGACATTCTCACAATCCCTGACCTAATCGATTTCGATGAAGGTCGATTCCCAGAGGCGAGCGAGAGCCCGTGACTTCGCCCAATTTGATTTGTCGACTACGACGGTTTGGCATTGCCGTTTGCCTATGCATCCTGGCTTTGACCGGTTGAGCGATCAAGCATGTCAGTCGCGATGGCGCCCGGGCCGGCCTCGACTCTCTGCAACGAGGCTCAGGCGCCCACGGGTGAAATGGCCGTGACCCCGCCGTCGATCAGGAAGTCTGCCCCGACGACGTACGCAGAATCGTCCGACGCGAGGTAAACTGCCAGCTTCGCGATTTCCAACGGATCGGCCATCCGCTTGCTTGGATTGTTGGTTCGGAGGACGTCCTTAACCGCCTGGCCCTGCTCTTCGCCTTGGAAGCGACCGAACATCGCTGTGTCCGTCGGGCCTGGGCTTATGGTATTCACGCGAATCCCGCGGTCCACGAGTTCGGCGCTGAGGATTCGAGCGAGATGGACGACCGCGGCCTTGCAGGTCGAGACGGTCGAGGTTGTCGGCCACCCCTTGCGCGCGCCAACGGACGCATTGATGATTACAGAAGAGCCTTGCCTGAGTAGCGGCAAGGCTTTTTGAATCGTGAAGTAAGCGCCTTTGAAATTGACGGCTATTACCTTGTCGAAGCTTTGCTCTGTCACCTCTTCGAACAACAGGAACTCGCTGTAACCTGCATTTACGAAGACGGCGTCCAGGTGCCCGAACTCCCGCTTGATCGCGGCGAACATCGTGTCGAGGTCGGTGAGATTGCTGACGTCCGCGCGAACGGCGAGGCTTCCGGCTCCAAGCGTTTCCTTCGCCGCTTGCAGCGACCCCTCATTCAACCCGCAGATGGCGACGCGCGCGCCCTCTCTGTCGAATTCCTGCGCTGCGGCCAGCCCGATCCCGCTGTTGCCGCCGGTGATAAGGATATTCTTGTTTGCTAGTCTACCCATTGTCGTCACTCCTTTAGATTTTTGATTAAATATATCCGTGTCACGGCAATCGCCACCTCACGTGCAGGCCGGATCCTAACGGCGCTGGGCTCCGATGATGAAAGAAGCCATGGTGGCCGGCACGTTCCCAACCACGCGCCAACGGTGGCGAGTTCCGTTCTCAATCAGGACATCGCCGGGAGACAGCGACAGCTCCGCGCCGTCGTCGAGCTGGAGTGCCAGGTTGCCGGAGAGAACGACCCCGAAATCCGTCGTGTCGGTCCTGTGAAAGCCGGCGTTAGCTCCACCGAGTTCGTCGCCATCCTCGAGGTGCATCTCGGGAGTGGGTTCTGGTGCAATGAAGTCTCCCGGCAAGTACGTCCCGATGATGAAGCGGATGCCACCTAAGGGTGGGAATATACCGCGCGCCGCCGGATTGTTCCCCGCGTTCGGGTAGGTTGCGGGCTCATCGGCATTCCAGAGGAAGGCGAGTTCTCCTAGGCCAGGGATGGGCATCCCATCGACTTTCTCATCTCGCACAAAAACAGCCCGACCCTTGGCGTTATGGCCGGTGACAACCGTGCGTACCTGCATTCCCTGTCTCTTCTCGTCCGGCTTGTTCATGGTCACGTTCTTGGATAGTCGTAATTTCGTTTTCATTTTTAGTTTTCCTTTCGTGTTGTTGAAGTCATTTTCTGTAAATGCCTAACGAAGACCTCCCGCGATGAGTAGTGTTTCACCGGTGATCCATTTCGAATCGGATGAAGCGAAGAAGACCGCCGCCGGCGCGATATCTTCCGTCTGACCGATCCGTCCGAGCGGCGTCTGCGATTCCAGAGTTTTGCGGAAGTCGCTCTGATCGAATCCTGCGGTAGTGACGCCTTCGGTTATCACCAAGCCAGGGTTGATGGCGTTGACCCGGATGCCGCGCGGCCCCAATTCCTTCGCGAGCGTGCGCGTGATCGCGTCAACCGCGCCCTTCGTTCCGGTATAAACGGAGAAATTCGGCGGCGTTACCGAGCTGACGCCTGAACTGATGTTGATAATGCTGCCGCCAGCGGGATTGAAATGCTTGAGCGCTTCTTGTGTCACCAGGAGCAGGCCAAGAACATTTACGTCGAAATGCTTGTGAAATTTTTCCTCGGTAACCTCTTCCAGCGGCGTGAATTCATAAACGCCGGCGTTATTGATCAGGATGTCGATCTTGCCGAACGCTTTCTCAGCCGCCGCAAAGAGCCCCTCAACTTCCGCTTTCTTCGCAACGTTGCCCTGGACCGCGACGGCTGTACCGCCGCGCTTCATGATTTCATCTACAATTTTGTCCGCATCCGTTTTTGAAGACGCGTAATTAACAACTACCGACGCACCTTCCGCTGCGAACTGTTTGGCGATGCCGGCGCCGATTCCTTTCGACGCTCCCGTCACCACCGAAACTTTTCCATTTAGTTTTCCGCTTTTCATTTTCGTTCCTTTCGTTATCTGGTTTTGGGAAATTGTTTCTACGTTTGCTTTAACATGCCGCGGCAAGAGTGAGCTCTGCCTTTATCGCTGGCGCCAAGATGTTGTCGTGTCTTGTGCCTGCCGGTTCGAGCCCGAGCGTCGCGATGTGCGCCTCAACGAGATCCGGCAGAAACAAATGCGGGAAGAATGACAACTCCCACGCCTTTGCTTCTTCTTCCTCGAGGACGATGCGAATGATTTCGCCCAGGCCGGGATACAGCTGCTCGTAATCGTGCTGCAGCTGTTCTTTTAATTCCGCCACCGCGGCGGTTAGTTTGTGAAGGAAAACGGCTGTTGCTTCAGAATGCTCTTCAGTTTTCATGGGGTTCGTTTCCTAGTTAGGTTTTGTCTCATCGTTAAAAGGAGAAGCCTGGGCTATGGGGTGAAGGCTGCGCCATCGACACATTTCGATCGAGCGAAGGCCGCTGATTGTTCGCGTCGATGAAGACATCCATCTGCTGGCCGACGAAAAGAGGAACCTTGTTGTCCTCGATGCGGTAGATGACTTGCAGAACGCGCGTGTCCACGCGTTCGGTGCTGTCGCCAGTGAGTGATTTTTTCGGCACCACGAACGGTTCGAACCGGACGAATGTGAGCGGGGTTTTCAGATCGGTATTGCCGCGCACTGCTGCCATTGCTTTCGCCCCGGGTTGAACACGAGATGCCTCGTGTTCTTCCACGTCCACGCGCACGTGAAGTTTGTCCACGTTCCCGAGCAGGACCAGCGGTGTCGGCAACGCACCAGTCGGCGCAAACTCGCCAAGATGTACTTTAACTTGCAGCACTTGGCCTTCCACAGGCGCGCGCACCGTCAACCGTTCGAGGTCTGTTTCGGTGGAGTTGAGTTGCGCGCGTGCTTGCGCAAGTTGGGCCTCGGCTTTCTGCGCGGCATAGCCACGGTTTTTATTTTCCTCGATGCTTAAGACTTTCTCGTCGGCCAACCGTTGTCCGAGCTCAAGCTGGTATTTCGCTTCGGCCAACGCTGCTTCCGCCACTTGCACGCCGGCCTGGCGCGTTGCCAGTTCGGCCCGTGTCGCCCGCGAGTCAATGCTGAAGAGGGGATTGCCCGCCTTCACCCGGCTGCCAACATCGACAAATATATTAGTGACTACGCCGGCAATCTCCGTACCGACCGCGATGTTCTCGGTGCTGGTTTCGACCAGCCCCACCGCGGCTACCGTTTGCGCATACGACGAAGCGGGCGGCGGCGAGGGCGGGCTCGTTGCTTCATGCCTCGGCTGCGAGCGAACCACAGAAATGACGCCGAACGTCAGCGCAGCCATCGCGACAATCGGAAGGATGAATCGTTTGATAGACTTCCAAGTCTCGTGGCCGATGTCCGGCCAACCGTTGGCCACTAAGGCAACTTTGTTCTCAATCATAACTCCTCCATTTTTCATGCAAGCATTGGGATGGCGTCTTCGAACTCAGGGATTTCGATCTCGTTCCGATGACGCGATTCGGTTTTCACAATCCGACCATCGTCCATGTGGGCGATGGCATCGGCGTGATGAAAGACACGGGTGTCGTGCGTGACGACGATGACAGCCCTATCGGGATGGACGGCGTTTTCGGCGAGCAATTCCATGACGCTTTCGCCTGTCGCATGGTCGAGCGCAGCGGTTGGTTCGTCGCACAGAATCAAACGCGGCTCGTGCACGAGGGCGCGAGCCAGAGCCACGCGTTGCTGCTCACCACCGGAAAGCTTGCTCGGCAAGGTGTCGAGCCGATTGCCCATCCCGAGTTTCAAGAGCACCGACTTGGCAAGATCGACCGCCGCTCGTCGGCGAACTCCGGCGGCGAGTAGCGGCACGGCCGCGTTTTCCGCTGCGGTTAACGCCGGCAGCAAATTATACTGTTGATAAACGAACCCAAGATTCTTTCGCCGAAAGAGAATGCGCTCGGTCGCGGAAAATCTTTCGATGTTTTGATCGAATAGTCGGACTTCACCACCGCTGCTATCGAGCAGGCCGGCAATGACAGAGATCAGAGTCGTTTTTCCGCAGCCGCTCGGGCCGACTAGGAAGGTGAGTTGCCCCAGAAGGGCCTCGAAATCCACGCCGCGCAAAACTTCGATCCGCGTCGGGCCTTCACCAAAATCCTTACGAAGTTCGCGGGCCCTAACTGCGGCAGTTGTCGTCGTGTCCATAAATCATCCTCGAAAGACAACGGCCGGTTCAAGTACGAGCACGCGCCGCAAACTCAGAATGCTGGCGAAAATCATGACGAATACGATAGTTGCCCCCGTTAGTGCGACGCTTTGCCAAATCAGGACAAGACCGCGAGTAGCGATTTTTTGGCTGAAGAAATCAAAAAACTGCCCGGCCATTCCCGTGCCAAGCGAGAAACCGATCAGGCCGACGGTGAAAGCCTGCAGCAGGATCATGCCGATCAGCCGCCAGTTGGTGACGCCGATGGCTTTGATGGCGCCGAACTGTTTTAAATTCTCGACCGTGAAGAGATAGAACGTTTGCCCAGCAACGACGACCCCGACGATCACGGCAATAGTAATTGTGATGCCGAAATTCACTGGAATGCCGGTATTCTTTAGGTAGTACCGAATGCAATCCCATTGAAATTGCTCGCTCGTGCGCGCACGCAAACCGGTTTGCGCTTCAATCCGCCTGCAAAGCTCCTCCGCTTTCACGCCCGGTTGCGGCTTCACCAGCACGTAAGAGAGCTGAGTGCGCTCGCGACCGACGAAATTTACCCCCTCGCTGTAGCGCGTGTGCATGACCGGGAAGCTCAAGAACGGCGCCGGGGGGTCGGAGATGCCGACGATCGTAACCTTATGATCGTTGAGTTCGAGCGTGCGACCGAGTTCCAGAGGCTCGCCCGGAAAAAGCAGTACGTAGCCCGCTTTATCTATGACGACTGAGTCCGGCTCGCGCAGACGTTGCCAGGAGCCGAGCAACATCTTGCGCGGCGAGCCGGTCAGAGTGCCGTCATCGAGACCGAGGCAGATCGAGACGGCGAACTTGCCGTCACCTGTGCGTGCGACCGGACTGCCTTTGAAAAGTCTCACCGCCCATTGCACGCCCTCCACGCCACGCACGCGTGTAAGATCGGTGTCCTTGAGCGCCTTGGTTTGTTCGAAATACTCAGTCTTCGGATCCATTACCCAAATCTCCGCGTCGGTGACGTCGGCAATTTGGCTGCCGGTGCGCTTGAGAACTCCGGCGAAGATCGAGGTCTGGTTCTCGAGCAGGAACGTGCAAAAGGCGATCGTGAAGATGAGGCCGAGATATTTGGCTCGGTCGCCGGTCAACATTTTGAGCGCGATGAAATTCATAATCTTCTATGAACCGGTTGATGAGGGAGTTTGCGACTCCGTCGGAATCAGAGCCGCGGCAAGGAGGATCACCAGCGTGCCCGTTTGCGGTGAGATGGCAGCTTGAGCTGGTGCGGGTTCCTCAGGTCCGGTTGCAGGCGGTATTGGAACGGACAGACTAGTCGGTATGATATGATTCATAAAAAAGAATCCCTAAGGTTTCAAGCTGTCAAAATAATCGAAAAGAGCCTGGCCCGTTTGCAACAGCAGCTCCTCGTTCTGGGCGTTTTTGGCCGTACCGGCCATGCCCGCTTGCGCCGCCACGATGAACGCCGCCACTTTCCGCGGAGAAACGTCTTTTCTCACTTTGCCTGCCTTGATCCCGCGGGCGAACGCGGCCGCCACGGTCTCTCGCCACGCGACATAGATCTTCTCCAGCGACTTGCGGAATTTTTCATCAAGGGGTGACATCTCTTGCGCCAGATTATTCAGCGGACAGCCATGCACCAGCCCGCCGTTGGCAATCTCTCTTTTGGCGCATTGGCGAAAGATGCGCTTCAAATCGGTAATCGGATCGGTCGAATGGGCGAGAGGATCGGACCATTGCTGCTTGAAATGCGGATGAATGACCTCCCGCACAACCGCGTATCCCAAATCTTTTTTGCCCTTGAAGTGATGAAACAGTGCGCCTTTGGTCGTACGCGCTTCATCTACGATGCGATTGAGGCTACCGCCCTGGAATCCGTTTTTGTAAAATTCGTCAAATGCTGCCTGGAGGATTTTTCCTCGCGTATTTTCAGGGCTTCTCTTGGCGGTCGTTTTCATTCAATGTTCTAAAATACAGACCAGTCGGTATGTGTCAACGTTCAATTTTTGTTTTTTCAGCCACTTCGAAGCGGCTGGCATTCTGAAATCGGTTTTGATTTTGTCGGGCGTGTGATGGTCCTTTCTTGAAGCGGCCTTTCACGGCCTGGCTTTTTCTCCGCATCCGTGCTTATCACTCCGACATCGCAGAGACGCCGTTTGCGAGCGTCCAGGATCTGAACTCCAATGATCGCAAGTATGCTTACGTGGTTTGGAAGCTGTCGGATGATGGCAAGCATCTGACACTCCGCGGCGTTAACCGCAACGTAATCCCAAAGGAAAAGAAAGACTCCACGGGCATTGCTAAGTTTTTAGAGGAGAACTCGAAGAACCCCTGTTTGTTGGTGGACAGGTTCGCTGCTGAATGCGATGGAAAAATCGAAAGGAAAATGAGATCATGAACGGAAAGGCACTGTGGGTAGTTCTGGAGGCGAAGCCGGGCAAGGAAGCGGAAGTAGAGAAATTCTTGGAGACTGGTCGGGTATTAGTGGAGGCCGAGCCGAAAACGGTGTCCTGGTTCGCCATTAAAATCGGGCCGTCCACATACGGTATTTTTGACACGTTCGCAGATGACTCTGGCCGGGATGCGCACCTGAATGGCAAGGTAGCGCAGGCCTTGAAGGAAAAAGCGTCTGAGCTTCTGACGAAATCACCTTCGATCGAAAAAATTGACGTGATTGCGTCGAAGCTGCCCAAATAATTGCTGAAGGACTGAGCTCGTTCCAGAACTCTGGCGGTGGCTTCATCGAATTTGATTTCTGTGCGATCAGGTTTCGGTCTTGCCGTTTGCCTGTGCATTCTGGCTTTCACCGCTTGCAAATACGAAGTTCCAATCACATCCAGTCCTACTCGCAACGTGCAGGAGCAACTTCTTGGCGACTGGACGTCATCGGACGGAAAAGAACAGATGAAGGTGCGCGGGCTCGACGAGGGCTTCTACGTCGTTTACTACGACGGTGACTTGTTTCGTGCTTATCACTCCGATGCCGCGGACATAGCGTTTGTAAGCGTCCAGGATCTTAATTCGAAGGATCGCAAGTACGCTTACGTCGTTTGCAAGCTGTCGGATGACGGCAAGCATCTGAGCTTACTGAACGTCAACGACAAGGTGGTTCCAAAGGAAACGAAAGATTCAGCCACCGTTGTTGCGCTTTTGAGCAAGAATGCGCATAACCCCGAGCTGTTTGGTGAGGAAATCGAGTTTAGGAAAGAGAAGTGATTGCCGGTTCCACGGCCCTATTTGTTGGCGCCAAAGCCGCTCTCCTCATATGAGCCTGGGGCACCGCCCCAAGGAATTCGATTCGAATGATAACGAAGCGCTGAAAGCGCGATTCAAAGCGAAGAATCGCGCTTTCAGCGCTAGCCTTGTGGGGTCCATAAAATCCTGGGACGTTGTCCCAGGCTGGTGATGAATGCTGCGCCCGTGGCGCTGCGCAGGATAGTCGGTCTGGATTATCAGATGCGACTCCTCAACTCGCGAATGGGTTTCGGAGTCAGTTGCGATTGATGGTCAGAAGCTTTTCTGACAGAATTCGGGATGCCAAGAGGAAGCAGTCGATTTCTCACAATCTGTTGTCTGCTGTTTCCACTCTATTTTTGTGCGCTGGATATTAGTGCGCAGCAAACACCCGTGGCGCCATCGAGTCCCAGCGCCTCACCATCGCCAACACCAACTGTCTTTTCGCCGCAGACACTCGCGGATTTGAAACGATTGCAGCAGACCGCTCTCAGCAGTGATTACGCATATAAGCAGGTGGCACATCTTGCGAATAACATCGGACCGCGTTTGAGCGGCTCGGCGCAGGCGGCGAAAGCGGTCGAGTACGTAGCGGGCGAATTGAGAGCGGTCGGCTGTGAAGTGCAGCTCGAGAGAGTAATGGTGCCGCATTGGGTGCGCGGTGAAGAGACAGCGGCACTTACACAATTTCCGGGCCAGGCGGAGAACACGACGCAAAAGATTGTGCTGTGCGCCCTCGGGCCAAGCGTCCCGACGCCCGCGAACGGGATCGAAGCAAACGTGATCGCCGTCCCAAATTTTGACGCACTGAAATCGATGCCTCGGGACAAAGTCGCCGGCAAAATCGTACTCTTTAATTATCCCTTCGACAAACAAATGGCCGCGGAAGGTCGCGGCAACGAAGCCTATGGCGAGGCGGTTGTTTATCGAAGCGATGGCCCGAGCGCCGCGGCGAGACAGGGCGCTGTGGCGTGTTTGATTCGTTCAGTTGGTGGCGCCGACTACCGGCTGCCGCATACGGGACTGACAGATTACGCAGGTGATGCTCCCAAAATTCCAGCCGGCGCAGTTACCGCGGAGGACGCGGATTTAATCGCCGATCTGGTCCGACAGGGACCGGTGAAAATGAAATTGGTTCTGACGCCGCAAACTTTGCCCGACGTCGAGAGCGCGAACGTGATCGGGGACATCAAAGGCAGCGAGCATCCTGAACAAGTGATCATCGTTTCTGGTCACTTGGATTCATGGGACCTCGGCACGGGCGCAATCGACGATGCCGCGGGCGTCGCCGTCTCAATGGAGGCTGCCAATCTAATCCAAAAGCTTGGTCTCAAACCGAAACGTACGATTCGAGTGGTCGCGTGGATGAATGAAGAGAATGGTTCGGCCGGCTCAAAACAGTACGCAAAAGATTACGGGAAAGAGAATCATTTCGCAGCCATGGAAACGGATGGTGGCGCCGGGCACCCGCTTGGCCTTAATATCAAGGGGAAGGCTGAGGTGAAAAAGATGCTCGCGCCTGTCGCAGCAATTCTGCAGCAATCAGGCGCCGGCATGCTGAATCTCGTTGAACATTGCGGCGCTGACATCGAGCCGTTGGAAAAAGCCGGCGTACCAGCTTTCAGCCCAATTCAAGACAGCCGCTTTTATTTCAATTATCACCACACTGCTGCCGACACGCTGGACAAGATCGCTCCGAAGGAACTTGCGGAAAATTCCGCTGTTATCGCAGTCGTCGCGTATGCGCTTGCGAATATGGAGCAACCATTGCCGCGTTGACGACGAAGCGGTCTACTGCTGGATCAGTTGTGCTTCAAATTGCGCAACTCGTTGAGCAGCAGGTTTCCAATTCGGCGGCCGCGATTGCGCAGAAACCGCCAAGACCCCGCATCGACGAAATAGGTTAGCAGAATGCTGTCCCGCGTTTTCACCTCCGGTCCGACCGGATCTGCCGAATGCCATGTGTTATCAGCGACCGCGAATGCGTAGCCGGTGTTCGGCGAGAATGGCATCTGTGCTTTCTTCGGCTTTCTGCCGGTGGGAAGTACCTCGTGAAAAATCGTCCCGATATGCGGCGTCGAGTTGTCTGGCGGTAGATAAAATTGCACTGTGATGCCTTTCCACAGGCTGTCGGTGTGTTTGAAGATGCGGTAGCCCGGAATGTCGCGAGTCAGGATCGGCACTGGATACATTTGCACCTTCTGAAAGTTCCCTCCGAACCGGCGCTGCAAGCCCGGAGCGAGCCGCTGCACGAACGCTGACTCCACTTCTTTCGAGCGAAGGACGCGACTGGCGACATCCCACACTGCGCGCTTCCGGGGAGGCAAATGACGAATGTATTCGGGAAAAAGATCGATCTTGGCGCGAGTGGGTTTTCCATCAGGTCTGCTGCTGCCCATCTTACTTTTTCCAGACATCGCCCGGTAATCCTCCGCGACAGGCATGGCTTCCAACATCTCCCCGTAAAAATCGTCGGGAAACACGCGCTCGAATCTCAAGTGATGGAAAGGCGCATCATCCGCAGGCGCCGTTCGCACGGAATTCACCACGAACCCGATCAAATCGTTGACTGCCCACGATTGTCTCATTGATTCAATTTTCCCCGTAAATCATGAGTCAAACAACTGAAAAACGTTCGCGTTTCTCGCGCTTTGGCCGTTGGATCGCCGAATTGATTTTGGTGTTCGTTGGCGTTTATGCCGCGTTTTGGCTCAATAGTTATCAGCAGCACCTGCAGGACGCAGAACGGCGCGATCAGATCCTGGCTTCGCTCGAGCAGCAATTGCGCGAAGGCATCGCGAGCGGAAAAACTAACCGCGCGAACGAGGAACGGACAGCCGCGGAGTTTCAGCACGCGCTCGAGGCTGGAGAGATGCCGCCGCTGCGTCCGTTTGTTTTTACGACCGACTACAGCCCAACTGACTGGGCTACGGTGCTGCAATCCGGAGGCGTCCAGCTGCTTGACGTGCAGACGCTCATGGCGGTGCGCAACGACGAATCCGTTATCCGCTGGGGACTGGGCCGCATGGCTTGGTACCAAAAATTAAGCGATGAGCTGATCGTGCCGAATCTCGACCAGGACATTTCGTTCTTTTACGATCCGGCCACGAAGAAATTGCGAAAGCGATTCGAGATATATCCGGACGCTCTACAAGCAACCGTGAAATTTGCTAACGAGCTTGAACGAACCCACACCGAGCTGCTCAAACGAATACAAGCCGAGCGCCAGCGAAACCGCTAACCACGCCCCGTCATCATGTCATTCTGAGCCAAGCGAAGAATCTCAGATCATTTCTGGACCGCTCCTCATGGAGCTAAATCAGAGATGTTTCGCTTCGCTCAACATGACACGGTCGTCTAAAGATGAGGTCTAACATGAAGCCAATAATCCGAATCTTCACATTCTTTTCGTCTGTCTTGGTCGCGGGGTTCGTGTCCGCGGCGGATTACCCGACACCGACTGAAGGCGATTACACGATTCGCGATTTCAAATTTCAATCTGGTGAGACTTTGCCGGAGTTGCGTATTCATTATCGAACGCTCGGAAAGTCTGAGAAGGACGCGGAGGGCAAAACGACCAATGCAGTTCTCATCATGCACGGAACGACCGGCAGCGGCGCGCAATTCATTCGCCCGGAATTCGCCGGCGAACTATTCGGCAAAGATCAGCCCCTCGATGCAACGAAATTTTTCATCGTGCTGCCAGATGGAATTGGCCACGGCAAATCGAGCAAGCCCAGCGACGGCATGCACGCGAAATTCCCGCGCTACGGTTATCGCGACATGATCGAAGCGCAGTATCGGCTGCTCACGGAAGGGCTCGGCGTCAATCACGCGCGCCTTGTGATGGGAACATCGATGGGCGGAATGCATACGTGGCTGTGGGGCGAGCTATATCCCGATTTTATGGACGCACTTATGCCGCTGGCGTCTTTGCCGACTCAGATTTCCGGGCGCAACCGCGGATGGCGTCGCATCGTCATCGACGCGATCCGCAACGATCCAGCATGGAACGGTGGCGAGTACAAAACCCAGCCACCGAGTCTGCGCGCCGCAGCGGAAATGCTCTGGTTCATGAGCAGCAATCCTGTGTTGCGTCAGAAGGACGCGCCCACACTCGCGAAAACGGATGAGGTTCTCGACAAGTTTGTTGACGGGATCGTGAAAGCCGACGACGCGAACGATGTGCTTTACGCGGTCGAAGCTTCACATGATTACGATCCCGGTCCCGGTCTTGAAAAAATCCGCGCTCCGCTTTTGGCAATCAATTCTGCCGATGATCTAATCAACCCGCCAGAGCTCGGGATCCTCGAGCACGAGATCAAGCGCGTCCCGCATGGCCGCGCTATGGTAATTCCGTTGAGCGACAAAACGCGCGGCCACGGCAGCCACACCATCGCTAGCTTGTGGAAAGATGAGTTGGTGAAGCTGCTACAGGAAACGGAGAAATAATCGGCTGGCTGTCGAAAAGCTGACAGATTCGCACATCAAGCAGCGAATTTTTCTTCGATCAGTCGCTGCAAATGCGATGAGATCGCCGGATGATTGAGACGCTGTATTGCTTCGTCCAAAAAGCCGGTGACGATGAGGCGCTGGGCGATTTTTGTGGGAATGCCGCGCGCGTGCAAATAGAATAGTTCGTCCTCATCGATCTGACCGGACGTTGCGCCGTGGGTGCAACGCACGTTGTCGGCGAGAATTTCCAGTCCGGGCATTGAGTTCGCTTCTGCGTCATCGCTCAGGAGGAGGTTGCGAACTTTTTGATACGCGTCAGTGAAGTGGGCGTGCGGTTCCACCCGGATCAGACCGCCGAAAATGGTACGAGCGCGGTCGTCGAGCGCATTTTTGTAAAGGAGATCGCTGGCGGTGTGAGGCGAGATGTGATCCTGCAATGTGCGCGCATCGAATTCCTGCTGGTGTTTGGCCACAGCGACAGCAAGCAAATCGCTGCGCCCGCCTTCGCCGCTGAGCCGGCTCAGACTTTCGAAGCGCGAATATCGCGAACCAATATGCAAATTCAGACTCATGGCCGACGCATCGTGATCAACCGTGGTTGTGTTCATTTGCAACGCCACGACATTCTCTGCCCAATTTTGCGCACACACGTAGGTCACTTTCGCGCCGGGGCCAGCGACCAGATCGTTCACGCCACAAGCAAAGCCCGGCGATTGTGGATCCAGCGAGCAGAAATGCTCGATCACGGTCACTTTCGCGAGTTCGTCCGTGACCAGGAGCAAGTGTGGAAACACCGAAGCGTTCTCGCCATTGAGCCAATGGAAAATTTCGACTGGCAACTCGATCTCGACGCCGTGTGGCACATAAAGAAACGTTCCTGACGAAACCAGCGCTTGATGCAGCGCGGCGAACCTGGCTGAGCCTAGAGTTGCCGGTTGTGACATGAAGTGTTTCCGGAACAAATCGGCGTGCTCGACCATAGCGCGCTCGAGCGATTGAAAGATCACACCGCGCTTTTTCAGTTGATCCGAAATGACATCGCGCTCTATGAGCTGGTCGCCGGCAAAGACCATGCGGCCCGCAACTTCATCCAACCCACGAGATCGCTCCAGAATCGCGTCGCGCTCTTCTTCAGTTAATGTCCCGCCGACTTTGAACTTCGCCAGATCGAGAAGACCAACGTTGGAAAATCGCCAGGTCTGATCTTTTCGTGTGGGGTTCGGCAATGACTCGAATTGTTTCCAAGCCGCGCGTTGCCGATCGCGAAACCATTCGGGAAGTTCGCGTAACTCGGCCAGCCCGGAGAGAATCGGTGCCGCCTCTTCTTGATGTATGACTAAGGACATGTTGACCTTCTAGCCAAGCGACGGTCGTAAACCGCCGCTACAGAAACAATTCGCCAGGGAAGAAAGCTATCCGACCGAGCCTTCCATCTCCAGCTCGATCAGCCGCTTCAGCTCGACGCTGTATTCCATGGGGAATTGGCGGACGAGATCGTTGACGAAACCGTTAACGCTCAAACTCATCGCCTGCGCCTCACTGAGACCGCGCTGTTGCATGTAGAAAATTTGCTCCGCGCTCACTTGGCTGACACTGGCTTCGTGTTGGACGGCATTGCCGGTGCCGCGCACGGTAATAGCCGGATATGTGTCGGTTCGCGACGTCGCGTTGATGAGAAGCGCGTCGCATTCGGTGTTGTTTTTGCAATGCTTCAGATGCTTCGGCACGTGGACCAAGCCGCGGTAAGTAGCGCGACCTTTGCCGATGGAAATTGATTTAGAGATAATGTTGCTCGTCGTTTCATCGGCGGCGTGAATCATTTTCGCACCGGTATCCTGATGCTGACCGTCATTGGCGAGGGCGATCGAAAGAACTTCACCTCGCGCTTTTCGACCCTTCATGATGACGCTGGGATACTTCATCGTGAGCCGCGAGCCGATGTTGCAATCGATCCATTTTACTTCAGCGTTCTCCTGCGCCAGACCGCGTTTCGTCACGAGGTTGAAAACGTTGGAAGCCCAGTTCTGCACCGTGATGTACTGAATCTTTGCGCCTTTCAGAGCGACGAGTTCGACGACAGCGCTGTGGAGTGTTGGAGTGTTGAATTTCGGCGCCGTGCAGCCTTCCATGTAAGTTACTTCCGAGCCTTCATCGGCAATGATCAGGGTCCGCTCGAACTGTCCGAAGTTTTCGGCGTTTATGCGGAAGTAAGCCTGCAGCGGGTGTTTCACTTTCACTCCGGGCGGGACGTAAATGAATGAGCCGCCGCTGAACACTGCGGAATTCAGCGCGCTGAATTTGTTGTCGGCGATCGGGATGACTTTGCCGAACCATTTCCGGAAAATTTCCGGATAATTCTTCAGTCCTTCGGTCGAGCCAACGAAAATGACGCCCTGTTCGCCGACCGCTTTCTTGATGTTCGAATAGACGGCCTCGCTGTCGAACTGCGCTTCTACGCCGGCAAGAAATTTGCGTTCCTGCTCGGGAATGCCAAGACGCTCGAATGTACGCTTGATGTCGTCCGGCACTTCATCCCAGCTGCGTTTCGCCTCGGTCCCGGGAGAAAGATAGTAACGGATTTTGTCGAAGTCGATTGCTTCGAGATCCTTGCTCGCCCAGTGAGTGGGGAGCGGCTTTTCCAAAAACGTCTTGAGCCCTCTGAGCCGGAATTCGCGCACCCAATCCGGATCCTCTTTGACGTCCGAAATGTAGCGAACGGTTCGTTCGCTCAGGCCGGCGCCAGCATCGCGCACGTGAGCTTCCGGATAAAAGAAGTCTCCTTTGCTTCGATCAATATTGACTGCTGAAGTTTCGGTTTTCATTGTAAATTTTACCCTGTTTACCTAAACGCTGGTTCAATCGCCCCGTCGCGCGCCCAATCGTAACCTCTCTCTTCGAGCTCGAGAGCGAGTTCTTTCCGCCCGCTCCTAACGATTCGCCCCGCCACCATCACATGGACGTGGTCGGGAATGATGTAGTTCAGGAGGCGCTGATAGTGCGTAATTAACAATATGCCAAGATCAGGGCCGCGCAATGAGTTTACTCCATGCGCCACGGTCTTGAGCGCGTCAATGTCCAAGCCGCTGTCGGTCTCATCGAGAACGGCATATTTCGGCTCGAGCATCGCCAATTGCAGAATCTCGGTGCGCTTCTTTTCGCCGCCGGAAAAACCTTCGTTGACCGCACGCGAAGTGAACGAACGATCCATCCCGAGCAACTCGATCTTTTCGTAAAGCTTTGCGTAATAATCGGTGGCCTCGAGTTCTTCGCCTTCCGGCAGACGCGATTGCATCGCGGCACGAAGAAAGTTGGCGATCGTCACGCCTGGAATTTCGCTCGGATACTGGAAGGCCATGAACAGGCCGCGCCGCGCCCGTTCATCCGGCTCAAGTTCGAGGAGATTCTCTCCGTCCATCAACACCTTGCCAGCGGTCACATGATAATCGGGGTGACCAGCCAACACTTTGGCCAGTGTGCTTTTTCCTGAGCCATTTGGGCCCATAAGCGCGTGCACCTCACCCCGCGGCACGCGGAGCGTCAATCCGCGAACAATCTCCTGACCATCCACGGCGATACGCAGGTTCTCTATGTTCAGTTCCTTCATAAAAGCGAACAACAAACATACGTCGGATCGACAGATTTGCGAATGCTTTAGCCCCGTCGATCGCGCGCTCTTTCCGCAGCACTGGCGTCCCCAGATGTGCCGCCTTGCAGTGATCTCCGCACGCTGAGCCTAATCGCGTCTCGCAATGAGACAGCGATGATAGCTTTGATGATATCGGTCCCTTCGGCTGGAGCGGCAATGCTTTTAAGTCTTGATGTCCGAGTGCCTGGGTCTTTGTAAAACCTGAGAGCCGCTGTTTTTTGGCATTGCACGACCCACTCGAGTGATGATTAACTCTCCGCCAATCCAAGCGGCTCAAATGACCAGCGCGATTACTGAAACCCCTGTCGCTAACCAGAAATTGGTTAGAGGACTCGGCTTGCTCGACTCAACCATGCTGGTGGCTGGCTCGATGATCGGCTCGGGAATTTTCATTGTCTCGTCGATCATTGCCCGGCAGGTCGGCTCGCCGGGATGGCTCCTCGTAGTGTGGATCGTCACCGGGTTGCTGACGCTGACGGCAGCGCTGTCGTACGGCGAATTGGCGGCGATGATGCCAAAAGCTGGCGGGCAGTATGTCTATCTCCGTGAAGCTTTTTCGCCATTGTGGGGATTTCTTTACGGCTGGACGCTTTTCCTTGTCATTCAGACTGGCACGATCGCGGCGGTCGCAGTTGGATTCGCACGCTACATGGGCGTGCTTGTTCCCTGGGTTTCCGAGAGCAATTATTTGATCGCGCCGATCCGTTTCGGTGGGTATGCGGTGTCGCTTTCCACTGCGCAGTTCGTCGGATTAGCGCTAATCGGTTTTCTAACATATACGAACACGCGTGGCTTGGAAGTAGGCAAGCTGATCCAAAATGTCTTCACTACAGCGAAGACTGGCGCGCTAATCGGGCTAATCGTGCTCGGCATTATCGTCGGGTTGAGATCGGGCGCAGGCGCGGAAAACTTCCAGCACTTCTGGACGCTGCGCGGAAATTTGCAGGATGTCGGCGCGGGCTTGACCGCTGCGACTGTGTTCGGCCTCTTTGTCGGCATCTGCGTGGCGCAGACGAATTCACTTTTCTCGGCGGACGCTTGGAACAATATTACGTTCACAGCAGGCGAGGTTGTCAACCCGCGGCGAAACGTGCCGCTCTCGCTAGCGTTTGGCACGTTTCTGGTGATCGGACTTTATCTGCTCGCGAACGTTGCTTATTTGGCGACGCTTCCGTTTGCGTCTATCCAAAATGCGCCAAGCGATCGCGTCGCGTCGGAAACAGCCAACGTAATTTTTCCCGGTGCCGGTGCGGCGATCATGGCTGTGGCGATCATGGTCTCAACCTTCGGATGCAATAACGGACTTATTCTTGCAGGAGCGCGCGCCTATTACGCGATGGCGCGCGACGGCTTGTTCTTTCGATCGGTCAGCGAGCTGAACAAATTTCATGTGCCGGCCTGGGGTTTGGTCATTCAAGGCATCTGGGCCGGCGCGCTCGTCCTGCCGCGCACGGTCAAGACCGACGCCACCGGTGCCGTGAGCGGCTACGGCAACCTGTACGGCAATCTGCTCGACTATGTCATTTCGGCCGCGCTCATTTTTTACATCCTGACGATCATCGGCATCTTTTTGCTGCGTCGAAAACAGCCAGACGTGGAACGACCTTACCGGGCATTCGGCTATCCAATCGTGCCCGCTCTATACGTCGTCGGCGCGACCGTCATTCTTGTGGTCCTGTTCGCATATCAGACGGCGACCACCTGGCCGGGGTTGATTATCGTGCTGAGTGGTGTGCCCGTGTATTTTCTGTGGAAATTTCGGAGTAAAAGATCACCGCTGGCTTGACTTGCTCGGCCCATCCCGACTAGCACAACCAAAACAAACTTCGTTAATGAACTTACTTCGACGAAAAAGCGTCACGCAGCTTCAGTCTGATGCGCTGACGGATCATCGGCTGAAACGCGCGCTCGGAGCGACGAACCTGACGGCGCTCGGCATCGGCGCCATCATCGGAACGGGCATTTTCGTGCTGACGGGCACCGTCGCAGCGCAGAATGCGGGTCCAGCCGTGGTTTTATCGTTCGTTCTGGCCGGAGTGGCGTCGATCTTCGCGGCACTCTGCTATAGCGAGTTCGCCTCCCTGGTGCCGATGGCCGGCAGTGCGTATACCTACGGCTACGCCACGCTCGGCGAAGTTTTTGCGTGGATCATCGGATGGGACTTGATTTTGGAATATGCCCTCGGGGCAGTGACAGTGTCTATTGGCTGGTCGGGCTACGTCGTCTCGTTCTTGCACGATATAGGCATTGATATCCCGGCTCAGCTGTCGGCGGCACGCGGCACGTTGATTACGCTGGCCGACGGAACCCAAGTCGCGGCGATCTTCAATCTACCAGCTGTAATCATCATCGGTATCGTCACGCTCCTGCTTGTGATTGGCATTAAGGAATCTGCGAACGCAAACAACGTGATCGTAATCATCAAGGTGGCAGTCGTACTGTTGTTCATTGTCGGCGCGGCGCACGCAGTCAACCCCGCTAACTGGCATCCGTTTATGCCGCCGAGCACCGGTGTACGCGGACAGTTCGGCTGGAGCGGGGTCATGCAAGGCGCTGGAATTGTTTTTTTTGCGTATATTGGTTTTGATGCGGTTAGCACGGCCGCGCAGGAAGCCAAAAATCCGCAGCGCGACATGCCGATTGGCATCATCGGCTCGTTGTTGATCTGCACGGTCCTTTACATTCTGGTTTCCGGCGTCGCGACTGGCATAATGTCATACCACGATTTGAACGTGCCGGATCCGATCGCGGTCGCAGCGGATCACGCCGGGCTCGGTTGGATGTCGTCGCTCATAAAGCTAGGTGCCATCGCAGGCCTCAGCTCAGTCATCCTGGTGATGTTGCTGGGCCAGTCCCGGATTCTTTGGACCATGGCTGACGATGGTTTGATGCCGAAATTTGTGAGCAAGGTTCATCCAAAATTCCGCACACCATGGATCACGACAATCTTAACCGGTGTGGTGGTGGCATTCTTCGCAGCGATCTTGCCGATCCGCGATGCCGCGAGTCTTGTGTCTATTGGCACGCTGCTCGCTTTTGTCATCGTTTCGATCGGAGTGCTTGTGCTGCGCGTGCGCGAGCCGGAATTGCCGCGCAAATTTAAGGCGCCGATAGTTTGGTTCGTTGCGCCCATGGGTGCGCTGTCCGCGCTGTATCTGATGATCTCGCTGCCGTGGCGAACGTGGGAACGGCTCATCATTTGGTTCGTCATCGGCATGGTCGTTTACTTCTTCTACGGCGTCCGCCGCAGTAATCTCGCTAAGCAGCGCGTTTAGACGGACAAAACCGGCGAGCAAGCAACGACACTGCGCCGACTAACCGCACAACCGCTCAGGAGCCGACTGAAACCCAATCCCCTTCGAATCCGCGCGATGGGCTGGTCGAAGTGAAATCGAGGAGCGCGCGGGTGCGCCTCGCGAGCTTTTCGCGAGCGATCTTATTAAAAGCACGCCGCGCCGCTGCGATCTCCGATACCGAAGAGCGTAGCTTGCGAAGAATTTCTTTTTCCTCTCCGCTCAGCGCTTTTGGCTGCTCGCTCAATACGCGCTTTTGAAATTGTGACATGACGGTCGCCAACGCAGTCCCATTCGATGCTCCGAAGAAATCGAGAAGCTGTTGGAAACCGATGTGAAACGGAATTGTCGCAAGATCGACGTCTGCGGTTTCGGCGATATCGTCGGGCGGCGTCACGATCTCATGCGACATCGCAACCGAATGCCACACGTCTGCCGGCTCGTAATATCCGATCTCAACCCGATACGAGGCAGGCGTTCCCGATGTCGTGAGATAATGCATCGCGGCCAAAGGCTCGACAGCCACGGTTTTTTCTTCGAGACCATCTGCGCGATGCAGGCGAAGATGGACCTGTCGATCCACTGGCACCACTTTTTCAAACAAAGCCGGCCAATCGATATTCCAGCTGGCAAAGATCGTGCGCGGATCCCTTGCAATGGCGAACAGGATTCGCGCGCCATGTTTACGCGGTAGGCCAATTGTGTCAGGAGAGTCCTGTCGCTCCTCGGCGGCGGTAATGTGCACCAACGGCTTCCCAGAAATTCGGAATCCCCCACTAGTCTTCAATTCTTGCGCGTTGCGATTTCCTTTTGTTTCCGCCATTTTTCACATAGTCGTGCAATTTGCTGAAACGCCAAGTGTGATGTTGCCGCACAAAGGCAATTTCCTCGAAGTTTTCGCACTTCGATTTTTGAACTTTTCGCGGCCTGCATAGCATGTAACAAAATTCGAAGCGCATGAGCCTAAAGGTGATCGATCTTATGGATGTTCCTAAACGCTGCGAGGAGCTCCGTGCTGGTGGCAAAAAGGTAGTTGCTACGAATGGCTGCTTCGATCTGTTGCACGTCGGTCATGTTCGGTATTTACAAGCTGCGCGGGCGCTCGGTGATTTTTTGGCAGTTGGATTGAATAGCGACGACTCGGTTCGCGAGCTGAAAGGAATCGGGCGTCCTATTACATCGGAGAATGATCGCGCGGAGCTTCTTGCGGCGTTGCAGTGTGTAGATCTGGTCACGGTTTTTCCACAGATCCGGGCGACGCAATTTATTGCCGCAGTCAGGCCCGCCATTTATGTCAAAGGTGGCGATTACAGAGCCGAAACGTTGGACGAAGAGGAGCGCGCAGTATTAAAGGAAATTGGGGCGGAGATTCGCCTCATTCCATTTGAAGCGGGTTATTCGACTTCGCGCTTAATCGAACAAATATGTAAAGGCACGCGTTGAAATTTCTGACTCCCCATTCGTCTCCGTTAGTGAATAAGGGCATAACCAACAGGTGAAACGGCTACCAATTGGAATTCTCGGATCAGGAAAAGGAAGCAACTGCCGCGCGATTCTCGAGCGCATTCGCTCGGGCGACCTTGCCGCCGAAGCGCGCGTGGTGATTTCGGATGTGTTCGACGCGCCAATCCTTGATATCGCGCGAGAGTTTTCCATTCCGAATGCATATTTGGCACCCGGTCAATTTCGCACCCGTCTAACGCCGGCAGCAGAAGGTCAGCTTGTGGAAATGTTACGCGAAGCCGGCGTTCAACTTGTGGTTCTCGCTGGCTTTATGCGCGTGTTGCACGCGCCCATGCTTCAGGCATTCCCCCAGCGTATCATTAACATCCATCCGTCGCTTCTGCCGAGATTTCCGGGGCTCGAAGCGTGGAAACAAGCTCTCGCAGCAGGCGAAAGTGTGACGGGCTGCACGGTGCATTATATCGATGAGAAAATCGATCACGGCCAGATCATCGCTCGACAAGAAGTAGCCATCTTGCCTAACGATACGCCGGAAACTCTGCATGCCCGGATTCAAATCGCTGAGCGCGAATTGTATCCGGCAGCAATCGCCAAATTCTGTGAAAAATACCCGGCATCGAATGTGTAATTCGAGAAACGGCAGACAATCGAGCGTTGCAAAATTACTCCGCTACGGTTGTTCCGGTTTTTGCTCGCGCCTCAGTAGTTCTTCCAGAGCGACCCTCGGTTTTGTCTGCTGGTACAGCACGGCGTAGACCTGATCGATAATAGGCGTGGCGATCTTCAATCGCCGCGCGCATTCCCATGCGCTTTGCGTAGTCGGTATCCCTTCAGCCACCGCTTTCATCGACGCCGTAATTTGAGCCAGTGGCTCGCCGCGCCCCAGACGTTCGCCCACCGTGTGATTTCGGCTGCGATCACTGTAGCAGGTCACGATCAGATCGCCTGCGCCGCTCAATCCATAAAAGGCATTCGCGTTCCCACCCATGGCAACCCCAAGCCGAACGAGCTCGGCCAACGATCGAGTGACCAATGCCGCTTTCGAATTATCGCCCAGTTTCAAACCGTCGCTGATCCCTGCCGCCAGGGCGAAGACATTTTTTAACGCGCCGCCCAGCTCGATAGAAACGATCTCTTGACTGGTGTAAATGCGAAACCGCGAACTTCCTAGCACGCTTTGCAAACTCGTCGCGCAATCAACGTCGTCGCAGCCAATCACCGTTGCCGTCGGAAGGTTCTGCGCAATTTCAACGGCGAGGTTTGGGCCGGATAAGGCTGCAACCCTGTGGGCCGGGAAAACTTCGCGCAGGATTTGGCTCATCCGCATGCCAGTCCGGTACTCGATCCCTTTCGTGCAACTCAGGAAGAGGGCGTGCGGCTTATCGATGAATTTTTGCAGACGGTTCGCGATCTGCCGTAACACAATTGATGGCGTAACAAAAACGATCAGATCTGCTCTAGCGCAATCGCCCAACTCGGATGTGACATCTACTGATCGAGGCAATTTGATTCCAGGAAGATAATCGCCGTTTTCACGCGTCTTTTTGATATGCGCGACACGAGCGCTATTGTGACCCCACAGAGAAATTTGTCGCCGGTTGTTTCCCCAGAGCCAGGCTAATGCCGTGCCCCAGGCACCCGCACCCAAGATTGCTGTCGTCTTGATCTTCACTTGCGGGTAAAGCGCGGTTCCGTACCACATATGAGACGGAAAAGATTTGAATGGTGCCGCCAAATGACAACCGCCGCGATACAAAGCGACGAGTAAAACAGCGCTTTCCCATAGGTTTGATTTAGCCAAGTCATAATTGCAATCACGAGCGGCAGCGCGACTGCAGTTGTTACCGAGGCCACGGAGACATAGCGCGTTAGGAAGAAGGTTAATATCCAAATGCCGACACCAATCAGTGTCGCCAGCGGCATCAACCCGAAAAGCGCGCCGGCAGAAGTAGCAACGCCTTTTCCGCCCCGGAATTTCAACCACAGCGGGAAGGAATGTCCGATCACAGCAGATACTGCCGCAAGAATCCCGACAACTTCGGGTGAAGTCGATTCCGGTCGCACGCTCGTTGCGATTGCGATCGAAATCCTAACCGCGCCTAAGCCTTTCAAGAAGTCCAAAACAAACACTGGATAGCCGTATGCTTTCCCAAGGACCCGCACAACGTTTGTTGCCCCAATGTTACCGCTGCCTGCTTTCCGGATGTCGATGCCTCTGATCCGACCGGCGAGGTAGCCGAAAGGAATCGATCCCAATAGATAGCTTCCGACCAATACCAGTGCCAGGGTGAGCATCAAGCCTTTTCGACGAATTGTGGCTGCTCTTGCTGCAATCGATTATGCTGTAAGTTGTTCTTCGACAACCAAATAGATATGATGGCCACATCCACCGGAGTGATCCCGCTTATGCGCGCAACCTGGCCAAGTGAAGTTGGACGCAACCTTCTTAGCTTCTCTCTCGTCTCAGAACGAAGTCCGCTGATCTTGCTATAATCCAGCTCGTCCGGGATGGTTTGCTCCTGCCGGTATTCAAGCTTGCGATTTTGCTCCGATTGTCGGGCAGCATAGCCCTCGTACTTGAAATCGGTCTCCACCAGCTCCCAGATCGCGACTGGCACACATGAAAGAATTTCAGGAGGCAAATCCCGGACACCGAAATCCGGTCTCTTGAACAATTGGGATATTGGAATGCCTCCGAGCTTCGTCTCAGTACATGTGAACCGAGTTTGCTCAAGAAGACGGATTTTCTCCTGAAAACGAGCATAGCGCTTTTTGGTGACCAGGCCTGCGGCAAACGCGCGGTCGGTTAAGCGTTGATCAGCATTGTCGTGTCGCAAGAAGAGTCGATCCTCAGCTCGACTCGTAAACATGCGATAAGGCTCTTCCGTTCCTTTCACGACGAGGTCGCTAATAAGGACGCCGATGTATGCTTCTCTCCTATTCAAAACAAACGGCGGACGCTCCTGAACTTTCAAAGCCGCGTTGGCCCCAGCGATGAGACCTTGGGCCGCGGCCTCTTCATATCCCGAGGTGCCATTTACTTGGCCGGCAAAATAGAGCCCGCTGACCAGCTTGGTTTCCAAGGTAGGAAAGAGCTGGGTCGGCGGGAAATAATCATATTCGACGGCATAGCCTGGCCGCATGATCTCGGCTTGGGCTAATCCGGGAATGCTCTGAACCAATTCGAGTTGAACATCGTAGGGCAGACTAGTGGAGATTCCATTGACATAGTACTCGTGCGTATGCCGCCCTTCTGGCTCCAAAAAGATCTGATGCGAATTCTTGTCTGCAAACTTTACCACCTTATCCTCTATTGAGGGGCAATAACGTGGACCGGTGCCTTTTATCCTTCCCGCATACAGGGGAGATCGATCAAGATTTGCGCGGATTATGTCGTGCGTTCTTGGGGTAGTGCCAGTTATCCAGCAGGGAAGTTGTTCCACGTGGAACTGGCCCCCGCGAATCGAGTTTAACGTGAAGATCTCATCTGCGCCGTTGTTGAGTTCTTCATGCTCGAAGGCGAAAGTCGGAGGAGGCTCATCGCCCAGTTGAATCGTACAGCTAGAAAGATCGATAGATCGACCGTTCAATCTGCAAGGCGTGCCGGTTTTGAACCGGCCTGCTTGGAATCCAATCTGCCGGAGGTCCTCGCTTAGTGCTGAGCTTGCATCCGCCATACGGCCTCCTGCTTTCCTGCTCTGACCCACATGCAGCAGACCGCGCAAAAATGTCCCAGCAGTGATTACGACACTGTGCGTCATAACCTTCAATCCGAAATCAGTTTCAACTCCCACAACCTTCCCGCCCTCCACGAGAATACGTGAGACGGTCGCTTGCTTCGTATCTAGATTGTCCGCTCGCTCTAAAACGGCTTTCATTCGGAACTGATATGCTTTTTTGTCGCATTGCACCCGCGGCGCACGAACGGACGGACCTCTTGTCCGGTTAAGCACTCGGAACTGGATTCCCGTTGCGTCGGCATTCAGGCCCATAGCACCGCCAGCGGCGTCGATCTCGCGGACAATGTGCCCCTTCGCCAACCCCCCGATCGCAGGGTTACAGGACATCTGGCCAATCGTGTCCAGGTTTTGGGTCAACATCAGCGTGCGACAACCGATTCGAGCAGCGGCCAATGCTGCTTCGATCCCCGCATGCCCGCTGCCGACGACAACTACGTCATATTCTGTTGGAAGCTTAAGCGTTTTTGACATAAGTAGCTACTCACAAGTTATTTACCTTAGTAATAGTCCGCGCCGAACGCCATTTTCTTCTGTTTCGCCACCCAGCGTTGCCGAAGCGTGTGATGTCTGGATTGCCCGATACGCGACGCGGCCCAGCACAATCAAGAGCAGCATGGTCGTTACAAAGACTCCTCCCCAGATCCAGTACTCTATCATGCGTGGGTAATTCTTGTGCTGCATGATGCGCACTGCAAGTTGCCCCAGTGTCCCGACGTAAGCGTACAAAAAAAGCCCGGGTATCCTGCCGATTGAAGCCCACAACATGTACGTACTAAATCGAATTCGCGTTAGACCGTAAAAGTAATTTAGCAGGCTGGTGGGAAAAAGGGGATGTAATTGACTCAAAAGAATAATTTTCCAGCTTTCACGTTCGACCGCAGGTCCCAAAGCGCGCAGCGTTGGGTTATCTGAGAGTCTTTGCCGAAACCATCGCTGGGCTATGGACCGACTCAATGCAAACGAAACTGCTGTAGCGATGAGGTTCCCCGCAAATACGATCAAAAATCCCCACCACAAACCGAAGAAAAAACCGGCGCCGACAGCGAGGATCCCGCCTGGAAGCAAAAGAATATTACAAGCTGCGAAAAGCAATGGATAGCAAACCGCAGCCCACGCACCCAAGCTCATCACACGCCGTTGCAGCGCATCGATGAACTCGATAACTGGGAAAAAACGCGAGAGCGCAAAGACCAGAGCAATGGCTATCCCTAACGCTCCAGCCTGCCAGTAAAGCGAGTGGCGGACCTTTAGCATTTCGAGATTTTGCTTGCGCCACTGACTTCGTGCAAATTTCTCGGGCTCGACTTAAACGCCTGAAAATACGCGAGCAGGCGCAAGCACCTCAACATTCCGGGAATTGCATCGTTCAGCTAGACGCTCAAAGCTCGGGCGTTCCGATGATGTGGAAAGCCGAGACTGTCAAAAATTACTCGCGTGGCGTCCGAGCGATTCAACGTGTAGAAGTGAATACCGGCGACGTCGTTATCTAGAAGATCGTGACATTGTTCCAACGCGTACTGAACGCCGACGCGTCTCACCATTTCAGGATCATTTTGGCAACTCTGTAGCGCGCGCATAAGCTTGGCGGGGAAGCGTGCGCCGCCCGCCAACTCGGCGATGCGCTTGCATCCGCTGATGGAGGTAATCGGCATTATGCCGGCGATAATGGGGACGTGAATGTCGTTAAGCGTACAGCGTTCGCGGAAATCGATGAAGTCTCGATTATCAAAAAATAGCTGTGTGACAATGTAGTTGGCGCCAGCGTCCACTTTGGCTTTGAAATAATCCATTTCGACTAATCGATTCGGCGTGGCAGGATGTCCTTCAGGGAAACCGGCCACCCCGATGCCGAAGCCGCGGCGGTCTCGATGTGCGCCAGACTCGTTGAATCGCCGAATGAACTTGACCAAATCGATCGCATGTTGGAACGAGTCGCGCGATTTATCATAAGCGATTCCAGCCGGTCTATCGCCGCCCAGCGCGAGAATGTTTCCAATCGCCGACTTGGCATATCGAAGCAGAATTCCTTCGACCTCCCGTTCGTTGTGGCAGACACAAGTTAGATGAGGGATCGGGTCCAGCTTTGTTGTGCGCTGAATCCGCTCGACAAGATCGTGAGTTAAATCACGCGTTGACCCGCCGGCACCATAAGTCACGCTGACAAAATGCGGCATGTACGATTCGAGATCGCGAATCGTTTGGTAGAGCATCTCCGCCGCCTCGGGAGTTTTCGGAGGAAAGAACTCGAACGAAAATGTGGGAGAATTCTCCCGCATAATGTCGGTAATATGCATGACTCAGCGCCTACCTTCGTTCCTGGCGCGAGTTTCGGTCAAATCACACAAAGAAGATTTGCGACCACGCGTTCGCCATGAACCATGTGAAGCTACTTCGACTCGCTCAAGCAAACCCATAGGAGATGCGATTACCCTTGCCTGACGCGTGGGTCAACTCATGGGACAATTGCAAAGACGCGGGCTGGAAAACCCGAGCCGTCCTTTGGTTTTGGGAAAGTGGCCACGACAATTGCGCCAGCTTCGGGCACTTGGTCGAGATTAGTGAGGAGCTCGATCTGATAGTGATTGGTGCTCAAAATGTAAGTCTCGAGTGAGTAATCATCTTTGCTCGCGGCTATTCCCGGATCGGTGTCGGTTGTTTCGTGGCCTGAAGCGGTGATCCTTCGTTCTTCGTAAAGAAATTTCAGCGCTGGCAGACTCCATCCGGGATAATGGGCAGCTCCTTTTCCGTCTTTATTTTCCATTTTCGTTGCGTCGGGCCAGCGTTTGGACCAATCCGTGCGCATCGCCACAAATGCACCGCCCGGAATTTGGCCGTGATCTTTTTCCCATTTCTTAACCCGCTCGAGCGACAACGTGTAATCAGGATCAGCCGCCGCCTCGCGGTGCACATCATTCACCACTAGCGGCAGGACCATTTCTTTCGGATCGATCCGGTCAACCGTGCGCAGGCCTTTGATGAAATGCGCCGGCGGATCAACGTGCGTTCCCCATTGGCCGACATGCGTAAACAATTCCGAGAAAAAGCCCACCCCATCGTGTCTGGGCGCTTGTCGTACCAGTAGATTGTCTTTCGCGTTTCATCCGGAAAACCGGGCCAACGCGGAATTCCAGGCGCAAAGCCGTGCGTAAGATCTACGTATTTTTTGGAAGCCAGCAGTTTTTGGATTTTCCAAAGCGAGAGATCGTCTGCAGGGGAGACTATGGTGACTACAAAGAAAAAAAGCGATACCAAGACGCATCGCATCCTCCAAGTGCATTTCTCGAAATGGAGCCACGTGCAATTTCTTTTGCTAACGGCGTGGCGTACATCCGCAAGCTCGCGCCGTGTTAAAGCATTTCGTTGATTTCGCTTCATTTGTTGCATTTTACCTTGTTTAAGCATCTCCCAACTATGCGGCAACAAGTTTGAATAACGTCGAATAACTTGCCGTTTTTTTGAAAAGGGAGCATTTGTCGGCGCGGCGCACAGATGTTATCAACAGCTGCCTCGTGCCTGGGATTGGCGAGAATAATCGTGCATGTTGTTCACGCGATTTAGAAGAAGAGAATTCGGAACTAGAACCGCAAAATCATCTTCGCAGGCTGTGAAAAACTTTTCCGTCAAAAGATGAATTCGTTTTGTGTTCTTGATCCTATTATTGCGAATCAGAATACACGTCGGCTCTGTGCCTTGGCCGTAATGACCAAAGTGCCACAGGCAGGGCATGTAAAAACGCGCCTAGTGCCGCCACTTACGCCTAGCGAAGCCGCGGAGTTGAACAAATGTTTTTTGCGCGACACGGCAGCCTCGATTTCCAGCGCGGCTTGCGACAACAATGCCTGTGCAATCGCCGTTTACACGCCGGTCGGCTGCGAGGCAGCCTACACTGATATTCTGGCAGTCGATTTCAAATTGCTTCCGCAGCGGGGTGAAACCTTTGGCGAACGTCTCTATTTTGCCGCGGAAGATTTGTTTAAGTGTGGTTTTGAATCGGTGTGCCTGATTGATTCCGATAGCCCAACTGTTCCGGCGAAGAGTTTTTCTCACGCTGTCGCTGAACTGACGAAACTTGGCGATCGCGTTGTGCTCGGCCCGTGTGACGACGGCGGCTATTACCTAATTGGACTCAAGAAACCGCACCGGGAACTCTTCGAACAAATCGATTGGAGCACAAGACGGGTACTGGATCAGACAAGGCAACGTGCGCGCGAAATCGGGCTGGAAGTCAAACTGTTGCCGCCCGGATACGACGTCGATGACGGGGCGAGTTTATGCCGATTGTGCAAGGAACTGCTGGCCGAGACAGCATCAGCAGATATCGCACCGCATACTCGAGAATTTTTGCGGAAGCTGACGGCGCGGAAGAAGCTGTAACCGCCCTGTCCAAGCGCCGATCTGCATTTGCGACGGTTCGAGACCGCCGCTACAAACACCCATGACGAGACGCGCGTTAGTCACTGGTGCTGCGGGCCTGATCGGCTCGCACATTGTCGATCTTCTCGTCCACGAGGGTTGGCAAGTGCGCGGCCTCGACAACTTTGAACCGCAAACCCACCGTCGCGGAAGGCCGCCGTGGATTAATGAGAAGGTGGAATTCATTGAAGGTGACTTGCGCGATCGCGGCACAATAACGGCCGCGCTCGATAACGTCGACGTCGTCTTTCACCAGGCCGCCTATGGCGGATACATGCCGGAGATCACGAAATTCGTCCATGTGAATTCATTCGGCACGGCGCAAATGCTCGAAGTTATTCGCGAGAAAAAGTTGCCGATTCAAAAAATCGTCGTCGCGAGCTCGCAAGCCGTTTACAGCGAAGGCGCCGGCAACTGTCCGAAACACGGTTTGGTCTTTCCGAGCGTGCGTCCGATCGATCAACTACGTAAGGGCGACTGGCAAGTCCATTGCCCAGTTTGCGGGGCAATCACCAAAAGCGCTCCTACTCCCGAGACCGCACCCGTCGGCGGCGAAACCGTTTACGGCCTTACCAAAGTCGATCAAGAGCGGCTCGTGCTGCTCTGGGGAAAACAGGTCGGCGTCCCCACGGTCGCGCTGCGTTACTCCTGCACCTACGGCCCCCGCCAGTCCATATTTAATCCTTATACGGGGGTGATCGCGATTTTTTGCACGCGCTTGCTGAATAATTTGCCGCCGGTGCTTTACGAGGACGGCGAGCAGACGCGTGACTTTTCATTCGTTGAAGATATCGCGCGTGCCAATCAACTCGCTGCCGAAACGTACAAGCTCGACGGATTAGCCGTGAATATCGGCAGCGGACATGGTGTACCGATTCGCGAAATCGCTGAACAACTTTCCGATATTCTGAAAATCAATATCGCGCCCGAGATCAATGGCGAATTTCGTCCCGGCGAAATGCGTCATCTTACCAGCGACACCAGACTTGCGCGATCCGCCGGATACGAGCCGACCGTCGATCTGAGCGACGGCATTGCACGGTACATCGATTGGATCCGTGCCCAATCAGACATTCGCGATTATTTCAGTGAAGCGAGCGAAATTTTGAAGAACAAAGGTATCGTTCACCGTGTAGCGAGATGAATGTCGCTACGGGCATCCCGGATTTCGACGCGTCTGTTGTCGAACATGCGCGCAAGGATTTTCCGCTGCTGGATGCGGACATGACGGTAAGCGAAGCGCTCGAGCGCATCCGACGCGAAGGCGTGGGCGAACGCGTCATTTACTTTTACGCGGTTGACGAGCAGAAACGGCTCGTTGGCGTAGTTCCCACCCGTCGTTTGTTGACGGCGGCGCTGGAAACACCGTTGTGCCGGATCATGGTGCCGCGCGTCGTGGCTATTCCCGCGACCGCCACCGTACTCGACGCATGCGAATTTTTCGTGCTCTACAAATTTCTTGCGTTTCCCGTGGTGGACGAACAACGCCGCGTCATCGGGATCATAGATGCGAATCTTTTCGCGGAAGAAATCTTAGAGGCGGGGGATAGCGAGGATCGACATCGCTCGGCTGCGCCGGTGAGCGCCGAATTTTTTGAGGCGCTCGGGTTTCGCATTGAAGAAATTCGAGGCGCATCGCCGTGGCGCGTGTTTCGGTTTCGTTTTCCGTGGCTGCTCGTCACGGTGACAGGCGGAACGGTCTCGGCAATTCTCGCAGGCTTTTTTGAAGCGACCCTCACCCGTAGTCTGGTGCTGGCGTTTTTTCTCACGATGGTGCTCGGGCTGAACGAGAGCGTTAGCGCGCAATCCATGAGCGTGACGATTCATGCCTTGCGTTCAGCCACCGTGAGCTGGCGCTGGCTCTCGACTGCGTTTCGTCGCGAAGTGGCGACTGCAATCCTTCTAGGCGTTGCGTGCGGCTTAATTGTCGGCATCATCGCCTGGGTCTGGCGCCATGACATCCGCGCTGCGTTTGTTATTGGCGGTAGCATCGCGCTCTCGCTCGTTACAGCGTGTGCGCTCGGCCTTGGCGTGCCATCGCTTCTGCATCGGCTCAAGCTCGATCCGAAAATTGCAGCGGGCCCAGTTACGCTCGCTGTGGCCGATTTCGTTGCGCTGGTGATTTACTTCACGACTGCGTGGCTGGCTTTGCGATGAGTAACATCTCCGTCATTATCCCGGCGCTGAACGAACAGGAACCTATCGCTGGCGTCGTTCGCGAATGCCTCACGACCGGTCTGCCTGACGAGGTAATCGTGGTCGACAACGGCAGCACGGATCGCACAGCCGCGCGCTCACGTGAAGCTGGCGCGCGCGTGGTGACTGCGCCCCGGGGTTACGGGCGCGCCTGCGCAGCAGGTGTTCGCGCGCTCTCGCCCACATGCGACATCGTGATGTTTCTGGACGGCGACGGCAGCGATGTGCCCGCGTTCATGAATCAACTTGTCGATCCAATTGCGCGCGGCACACATGATTTCGTGATCGGCTCGCGCACGCGGGGGCAGCGCGAATCAGGCAGCATGAACTTCCAGCAAATTTTGTCAGGACGAATTGCGGGAATGATTCTGCGCCTGCTTTACGGAGTTCGTTACACTGACATGTGCCCCTTTCGAGCGATCCGTCGCGAGGCTCTCGCGAAACTCAACATGCGCGAGGAAACTTACGGCTGGAATCTGGAGATGCAGATGAAAGCCGCCCGCTGTGGTCTGCGTGTTCTGGAGATTCCGGTAGACCATCGCCGGCGGGTTGGTGGAGAATCGAAAGTTTCAGGCACGTTGCGCGGCACATTTGTCGCTGGCAGTCGCATCATTGCGACTCTCGTGCGTGTGGCGCTCGAATAATAAGGCGACTCGTCGAGAGGGAGAGCGCTGGAAATTCCGGCCTCTTCGTGTAGCGTCGGCCAATGCTTTCGATGCTCGATTTGGAGAGATTTCGGAACACGCCGCTTACGCGTCAACCATTCGATTTTTTGATTGTTCCAGAGTTCGTCAAGGCCGAAGCGCGCTCTGCGATCGAGAAAGACTATCCAGGGGTCAGCCGGCCCGGCAGCTTTCCGCTGCGCGAGGTAACCTACGGCCCCGCGTTTGCGAAGCTGATCGAGGAGATGCGAAGCGACGAGTTTCGCCAGGCCTTTGAGGAGAAATTTAACGTGGATCTTACGAATCGGCCGGACATGATCACGGTGCGCGGCCGCTGCAGCGAAAAGGACGGGAAGATCCACACAGATTCTGAGACGAAAATCATCACGATCCTCATTTACATGAACCCGGCTTGGGAATCGTCCGGCGGACGCCTGCGGTTGCTGCGTTCCGGGACGAATCTCGATGACGTGATCCAGGAAGTGCCACCGACCGAAGGCACGCTGCTAGCGTTCCGTCGCAGCAGTAACTCGTGGCACGGCCACAAGCCGTTCTCCGGTCCGCGCCGCGCGATTCAATTTAATTGGGTCACGAGCGCAGCAGTAGTGCGACGCGAGCAGAACCGGCATCGCTTATCCGCTTGGATGAAAAAAATTCGCGGCGCATTCTCGGGTGAGAGGCAGGCGGCCTAGCGCAATTTACCTTGGGCAATTGAACGGCCGGATCGAAAGCGCGCACACAAAAAGCCGCGATGCATTGGAACTGCAATCGGCAGAATTCTCGCGGATTTTGCTCATCAAACCGTCAGCGCTCGGCGACGTCGTCCACACGATACCGGTGCTGGTAAAGCTGCGCGCGCGATACCCGCACGCGCGGATTGACTGGCTGATCACCCCGGAGAACGCCGAAGTCGTGCGCTGCCATCCGGCGCTCACCAATGTTGTTCTTTTTGCGCGTCGCGATTTCTCGAAGCCCGGCCATAAATGGCGCGCACTGGTGGCGTTCTTTGATCTGCTCAAGCAAATCCGCCGCGCGAAATATGATTTGATCATCGACATGCATGGTCAGGTGCGTTCGGCTTTTTTCGCTCTCATCAGCGGCGCCCGCGTGCGGATCGGATTTGATCGACCAGTCAAACGCACACTGACAGTTTCTGCGGAGCACGCTCTGAAGAACGTACCGAGCCATGGCTGGCGCGGCGCGCGCGAAGGCTCATGGCTGGCGTACACGCACCGCATCGCGATTCCGACGCTCGATGTTCACGCAATCGATCGATATCTTTGGGTCGGAGAACTGCTCGGATTCGACGCCGATCCACCAGACCTAACAATTCATCTTCCACCGGAAGCGATATCTAAGGTGCAGCGATTGCTTGAGGAGCACCGCGTGTCCGCTGATACGCCGCTTGTTGTTCTGGTGCCCGGGACCATTTGGGAGACGAAGCACTGGACGATCGAAGGATTTGCGGGTGTTGCGCGCGAATTTCTTCGCGATGGATTTGCCGTGGCTCTCGCGGGCACAAAACGCGACCAGGAGCGCTGCCGGCAGATCGCAGCTGCCGCGCCCGGCGCATGTGATTTTTCAGGCAAAACCACGCCGGCCGAGTTGGCGGCGCTTATTCGCCGTGCCGAGGTGGCGGTGACAAACGACTCAGGTTCGATGCACGTCGCAGCATCCCTCGGCAAGCCCATGGTAAGCGTCTTCGGACCAACCAATCCCGTTCACATCGGACCTTACGAACGGCCAGAATCGGTCGTGCGCGTGGATTTGCCATGTTCGCCATGCAACTATCGTCGGCTGAGCCAATGCCCGTTTGACCACGCATGCATGAACCAGGTTACATCTGCGATGGTCGTAGAGCGGGTCGAAAAGATCCTCGCGACTACAAAGTGAATTGAGGTAGCGCCGTCGACGCGGCGAAAGCCCTCGGTCGAATCATCAGGGCGCTTGGCACAAGCGCCTCTACAACTCATATTTGCGGCGCATGAGTAGAACAAAGGCGATTTTTACTGGATTACTCGCCGGTTTGGTCGGCGGAATTGTTATGACGGCGGGGATGTTATTGCTTGCCGCGCTTGGTGTGGCAACACCGCTCGTGATCATCGGTGATCGCCTTTCGGTTTTCATACCGCCCGGTCCGTTCCTTTCACTGATGGGCAAAGTGGGCGGATACAATCACCTCAAACAACTTGGCGTTGGATCGACAATTGCTGGCCAACTCCTGGTTGCTGCGATTGCAGGTGCGATTTTCGGTTTGTTCGCTCGACGCAACCCCACGCGCGTCCCGGCGATCTGGACAATAGCGACGTTTGTCATGCTACCGATCGTTGCGTTCGCAATCGCGTTGTGGCGAGTCCTGGGCACAAGCTATGTTGGCCTGCCTATCGATGCCGCGCGCCTAGTCACGCTCGTAGGCTTTGTGCTGTGCGTTTTTTTGTTCGAACGAATCCTTGTCGCCAGTTTCCAATTTTTGGCGACGCGAAAAATCGGGAAGCACCGTTACGAATTTAGTCCGGCGATTGGCCGGCGTGCGTTTGTCTTGAGCGCAATCGGAGTCGCCGTAGCCGGTGGCGGCTTCGCGCTGGCTCGAAGACTTTATCGCGTGGCAACATTCAGTTACGACGGCACGCAATATAAAGGCCGCATCGTCCAGCCGATTACGCCTAACGAATTATTTTATTGCGTGACGAAGAACGTGGTCGATCCCAAGGTGAATGCCGACCTGTGGCACCTCGAACTGAACGGACTCGTGCAAAATAGTGCCACGTGGCGAATCCAGGATCTCCTCGGGCTCCCAGCGCATGAGCAGCAAACGACGCTTATGTGCATCAGCAATGGGCTGGACGCGGGCTTGATCAGCAATGCGATCTGGAAAGGTATTCCCTTACGCGATTTGCTCGAACGAGCAGTCCCGCTTCCGAACGCCGCACGGGTCCGCTTCCACGGCGTTGATAATTACACCGACACCATTCCATTGGAAAAGGCGATGGAGCCAACAACTTTACTCGCCTACAATATGAATGGTGTCCGATTGCCGCACCGGCACGGTTATCCGGTACGCGTCATTGTGCCGGGCTACTTCGGCGAAAAGCATGTGAAATGGCTCACCCGCATCGAATTGACTGATGCCAAAGTGAAAGGCTTTTACGAAACCCAAGGCTGGGGGCCGGATTTCATCACGCCAACCCGATCTCGGATCGATGCGCCCGATCATGAATCGCGATTCTCGATTAGCGAATTACAGCAGCCAATCGAGGTGAAAGGCATGGCCTATGGTGGCGACCGCGGCATTACGCGAGTCGAGCTCAGCTTCGATGACGGCAAATCATGGCGTGATGCGGAGATTTATTACGCTGGCGGCGATCTGGCGTGGTCGCTTTGGAAGGCCGAATGGACACCAGATGCAGCAGCTGATCACGTCTTCGTCGTCCGCGCCACCGACGGCGAAGGCGACGTGCAGGAATGGGAAGAAGATCGCAGCTTCTTCTCGGGCGTGACCGGGTTTCATAAAATTGTCGTGCACGTGACTACATGAGTTCGATAGCACCTAGACGATTATGTCGAGCCGGTGCGAGATCGCTCTATCTTGTTTTGCTTGCGATTGCTTCCCTGTGTGACGGCTCAACTGTGTCTGTGCCAGCAGACTTTTCTGTGGGGGCTGCCTTTTTCCGGGAGCAGGGTTGACGGACTACAAGGCTTCGAAGCCGTGGCGCCTACGAATTACCCGGGAGGGAAAAGCGATTCAGGAGATTTCGATTATCGGAGCTGGAGCCGGCGTGCGGCGAACTTCGAAATCCTTCGTCTTGTCCGAAGAAGACATGCGTGGTCTCGCGGCAGTCGTTGAGCAAGCGAATTTCTTTGGTCTTCCAAATAAGATTTCCAATAGCGAATTTGATCACTTCGCCGGCTGTGTCCTAAAAATTACGATGGTCGGCTGAACGCACCGGGTCGAGTTTGTCTGGCCAACCGACGAGAAGGCTACGCATAAGCGGACGGAACTGACTCGCTTTTGGAAAGTCTGGCGGACAGTTCTAACGAAGGTTCCGTCGCCGAATCGGAATTCGGAAGCCGTTTGGTGGCTTCAGCATGTCCGCCCCGACCTTGTGGCTCAAACACCTTAGGAATCCGGTGCCGCGCAGTCTAGGCGGTTAAGCCGTGCGACCGATCGTTGCAACTTGCGCTGTGTGCTAAGTTTTGTTGATGGAGAAAGTGATCATCGTCGGAAGCGGCTGCGCCGGATTGACGGCGGCGATTTACGCGGCTCGGGCTAACCTGAGCCCCTTGGTGCTTGAAGGTCGGCAGCCGGGTGGACAACTCTCGACCACGACGTTGGTGGAAAATTATCCCGGCTTTCCTGATGGAATCGATGGACCGGAGCTCATCCTCTACATGCACAGGCAGGCCGAAAAATTCGGTGCCCGTTTCTCCTACGCAGAAGTGAGTGATTTTGACGGAAACAATAAGCATGTCCGGATCAAAGCCGATGACGAGTGGCTCGAGACGCAGGCGCTCATTATTGCCAGCGGAGCGTCAGCTCGCTATCTCGGACTCGAAAACGAAGAGAAGTTGATCGGTCATGGGCTGACTTCGTGCGCAACGTGCGACGGCGCGTTTTACAAAAATGTGCCGGTCTGCGTCGTTGGCGGCGGAGATTCAGCCGCGGAGGAATCGCTGTTTCTCGCCCGGTTTGCTTCGAAGATCTATCTGATTCATCGTCGCGACAAGATGCGCGCGTCGGTGATTATGCAGGAGCGTGTATTTGCGAACAAGAAGATCGAGCCCATCTGGAACACCGTCGTGACAGAATACATTGCCGATGAAAAGGGCGAGATGCGCGCCGTTAGTTTGCGCAATGTGAAGACAGGAGAAGAACGCGAACTCGCAGTGGCGTGTGTTTTCATGGCAATTGGTCATGACCCGAACACGCGAGCGTATCGAGGCAAGCTCGACATGGACACCGATGGCTATTTGGTCACGAAAAATCTCGTGGAGAGCAAGTATCCCGGTGTATTCGTGGCGGGCGACGTTGCAGATCGGATTTACAAGCAGGCGGTAACCGCAGCCGGTTCTGGTTGTGCGGCGGCGATGGATGCGGAGAAGTACCTAAGCGAGCTGGAATCTTGATTTGCAATTTGCGATTTGCGATTTGCTCAATGACTGAACGCGAGCTCCTTGATCGAACCAAGCAGTTTGGATTGCGAATCTTTAAACTTGTTGCCGCTCTGCCCCAAACGATTCAGGGACGAGCGGTAGCTTCACAACTCATAAGGAGCGGGACATCTGTAGCAGCAAATTACCGCGCAGCATGCCGAGCGCGTTCGAAACCGGAATTCATTGCTAAACTCGGTGTGGTCGAAGACGAAGCAGATGAAAGCGCGTTTTGGCTCGAGTTTATAATTGACACGGGCTTGCTCGGTGCAGTGAAAGTGAGGCCTTTGCTAACTGAGGCGGGCGAGATCGCCGCCATCATGGCATCGTCGAAGAAAACCGCGGCAAAATCGCAAATCGAAAATCGAAAATGCTGTGAAGATCTGTGACCTGACACAGTTCTACTCTCCGGTCAGCGGCGGGGTGAAACGTTATCTTCACGAAAAGATCCACTATATCGAGAAGCACGCGCCGCGCGACGAGCACGTTCTGATTGTTCCCGGCCCGAAGGCGAACGTGAAGGCAAATGGGCGCTCGCGTGTCTACTCGATTCGTTCGCCTCTTGTGTCACGTACGGGCCAATATCGCGCTCTACTGAATTTGCGCGCAGTGGAGGAAATTTTGGAAGAGGAACGGCCGGACCTGATTGAGTCCGCCGATCCTTATCAACTCGGGTGGAAAGCGGTGAAGCTTGGCCGTGCCCTGCGCGCCCCCGTGATCGGATTTTATCATTCGCATTTTCCGGAAGCATATCTGCGTAACAGCGCAAAAGTCCTCGGAAAAATTGCGACGCGCCGGGTGATGAAGCTTTCCCGGGCTTACGTGCGTAAACTTTACAATGAGCACGCGGCAACGTTGGTAGCATCAGAGCGGCTTGCGAGCGTGCTGCGCGATTGGGGAGTGCATAACGTGCGGGTCCTGAGTCTCGGTGTTAATCCTGATATCTTTCGTCCCGACGCCTCGGAGAAGGAAACAACGCGCCGCTCGCTTGGTCTCAATTCACAAAAAAAACTCCTTCTTTACGTCGGCCGTCTGGCGAAAGAGAAGAACACGGCAACTCTGTTTGCGGCATTCAAAATTCTGCAGCAACGCCGTCCGAATGAGTTTCATTTGCTCGTCATTGGCGATGGTCCCGAGCGAACTCAGCTTCGGAAACTCCAAGCGCGAACCAAAAACATTTCGTGGGTTCGTTATTGCGGTGATCCGCGCGACCTCGCCCGCTACTACCGCGCCGCCGATCTCTTCGTTCATCCCGGTGTTCAGGAAACTTTTGGCCTAGCGACGTTGGAGAGTCAGGCGTGCGGGACGCCCGTGGTGGGAATTCGTGGCAGCTGCATGGACAATATTATTTGTCATGAGCAGAAATCATGGGCGCGAGAGAACAGCGCGGATGCGCTCGCGGGTGCGATTGTCAGTTGCGCGACAAAAAAATTGTTAACCGTCGGCAGAAATGCGGCAAAGAGGGCTCGGAGCCTCTATAGCTGGGAGCGGGTGTTTGACGAACTGTTTTGCATTTATCGCGAGGTTCGCGCAAACTACCGCCAATTTTAAATGGCGAACGACGATCACCAGCCGTTCCTCATTCGCGGCTATCGCAGATCAGACCGCGAAGCGGTCCGAAAGCTCTGCTGCGAAACCGGCTTTCTTGGCGACCCTATTGATCCCGTGTACGAGGATCGAGAATTGTTCGCTGATTTTCTCACCACCTACTACACCGATCACGAACCCGAATCCTGTTTTCTCCTGGAAGTGGACGGCGAAATACGCGGTTATCTACTCGGCTCGCGTAAGCCGCTACGAAACCAACTCTACGCCCTTTACCAAAACGTCTGGCTCTTCTTCCGCGCGCTAACACGCTACTTCCGCTACAATGCGCGATCGCGCCGGTTTATCCGCTGGCTTCTTGTGCATGGCTGGCGCGAAGTCCCCGCAGCACCGCGGCGCACGCCGCATTTCCACGTCAATTTGTTGCCCGACGCTCGCAAAGTCTCGACGACACGCGCGCTCATGAGCGCGTATTTAAGTTATCTTTATCGATCCGGCGAAAAACGTGTTTACGGCCAGATCATCACATTCGAGAGCCGGCGCGGAGAGAAAATGTTCGAGCGCTACGGGTTTAAGGTGTTGAATCGGGCGGAGATCACAAAATACAAACCGTTCTATCCCAAGTCGGTCTATCTCAGCACCGTGATCAAGAATTTAGAGACAGCCGGACCCCTTTCCGCTTGCTCGCGTGTTCGCGAATAACACGGTTCAGAGGCTCAAAGTTACAATGGCCTTTCTGCTGTTTCTGCTTTACCGTTGTCGCTCTTGTAGCTTTCTAGGCCTTTTTTCGCCGGCATAGCTCAGCTGGTAGAGCAGCTGATTTGTAATCAGCAGGTCGTCGGTTCGAATCCGACTGCCGGCTCACCTCAATTGTCGGTTGTGGATTACGTGTGTGGGCCGGGCAATCTCGAAAAAGAGACACGGTTTTACTGCCTCAAACGTCGGCGGCTTTGCCGGCGAAGTGGAGATGTTCGAGAATCTGGCTGCGCAGGCGGAGGAATGAATCGCTAGTGCGATCGCGCGGGCGCAGAAGCTTAATGTCGATCGTGCGGTCGATGCGCCCGGGTGCCCGGGTCATGACAAGGATACGATCACTCATGTAGATGGCTTCATCGATGTCGTGGGTGACGAGCAGCATCGTCGTGCGGCGATTTTCCCACAGGCGCAGTACTTCGTCCTGCATGCGCATGCGAGTGAAGGCGTCGAGCGCGCCAAGTGGCTCATCGAGTAAGAGCACTTTGGGATGATTAATGAGTGCGCGTGCGAGTGCGACGCGCTGCGACATGCCGCCGGACAAGTGATGAGGATAAGCGCTGCCGAACGCTCCCAAGCCGACCAGGCGCGTGAACTCGTCCACTTCGTGGCGCTTTTCGTGGAGAACGCCGCGCGCGACCAGGCCTGCTTCGATGTTCCGACGCACGGTCAACCACGGGAACAGGTTTGGATCTTGAAAAACGAGACCGCGCTCAGCGCTCGGCCCCAGAATTTCTTCCTCACCGACAAGCAGATCGCCAGCATCAGGAAGATCGAGACCAGCGATAAGTCGAAGCAATGTGGATTTTCCGCAACCGCTTGGGCCGACTAGCGACACGAGCTCGCCAGCGGCCATCGAAAACGAAATGCCGTCCAGGACGAGGCGCCTTGTGCCTGGCGCGTCTGGGACCGCAAAACTTTTGCGGACTTCGTCAACGCGAAGCGCTGATCCGGCCGCGACATTCGTCATTACCATTTGATCATTCCCTTCTGCCAAACCAGCACCCGATCGCGCAGTTTGAAGAGCAAAGTCATGACGGTGGAGAAGAAGGCCGCCATTATGATGAGAGCCGCGTAGACTTTGCCGTATTCGGCCCAGCCTTGCGCCCAACTGACATACCAACCGAGACCAGATTTAACTCCGACAGACTCGGCGACCACCAGAGTTAGAAACGATGCACCGAGGCCCATGAACAGCCCGATGAAAATATTCGGAACCGCAGCTGGAATCGCGATCCGAAAGATGAGATACGCGCGTCCGGCGCCGAGCGTTCGAGCCACGTCAAGGTACGACGCCCGGGTATTGGAAACCCCGGATGCAGTCAACATTGTGACCGGGAACCACACCGCTAGCGCGATTAATCCCGCTGCGGACACAATCGCCGAAGGCGACACGACCATCGCAAGAGGGATCCATGCGGTGGCTGGAATCGGCCCCACGACTTTGAGCAGCGGCATTCCCCAATAACGCACTGAAGTCGACCACCCGATGCACACACCGCTAACAAGTCCCACGATCACGCCAAGTGTATAGCCACTTAAGAGTAAAACCAGCGAGTGCCAGGTGCTATCGAGCAAAAGGGCGCGATCGCTAATCAAACTCCGTAAAACCGTTGCGGGTCCGGGAAAGTACGGCAGCGGAAGCAAGTGCATGCCCGACGTAATTACGTCCCAAAGGCCGAGTAACAGAATTGCAGCCGTAAAAATCGGCCACATGTGCCGCATCCATTGGCGCAACCCCGCCCAGAAACTTTGCGCGATTGAGAGAACAATTGAGACGCCAAGAATTTCCCAAAACAGCAGCACGTAAGAACGTGTCTCGAGCGGCGGCCACTTTTTTGAAAAGAGCAAGTGAATTCCGAATGTAATTAAACTTGCGACCGGAACAGCCAGCTGTATCGGCCAAGGCAACGCCGATCTGCTCTCAAGCCGGTCCGCGGTGTTATTCTTCAGCTGTGTTCGCACGAAAGTTAACTGCGTTCGCGCGGCAGCCGGCCTCACTGCTTAGCAGCCATCGCATTTTTCTCGAGGCAAGGGGCATCAGGGTCGGCCAGATTCGGAGGATCCTGATCCGGTTGATCAAACATTTTTCTTCGGCAGCACGAATCTCCTCTGTCTTTTTGGACCAACTCCGCGATTAGCCGGATATCGTCGTCGGGCGAGACCTGGGCTCCGGCAATTTTTTCCACTTCCAGAGTTTTGATCCACTCGTCCGTAACGCCGTCAAGATGCATGAACGCACGTTTGGCGAGCGCTTCGGTATCGGTCTCGGCAGAGAGCATCTTGGCGACCTTCATCTCCCGGCCGGCAGTATAGACCGACTCCTCAGCCAGGTGGACACTTGGTATGTAGCGCAAACGCGCCAGGGCGGCGGTGTTCAATTCTGGGGTTGAGGCGAGATATTTTTTCTCTACTGCCATGATCGCCGCAGCCCTCGGGTTGGTCTCGACCCACTTGGCGCCTTTCAACAGCGCACGCGTTGCTCTGGCTGCGGTGTAGGGATTGGCATCCACCCATTTGCCGTTCGCGATCACCTCGCAGCAATACTCGTCTTTGTAAGGTGCATCCATTATCTGGTCGGCAATGTTTCGCACCTTTCCCTCCGCGATCAGCAGGCTTCCGATTGGTTCTGCGTTGCAAACGGCGTCCACTTCGCCTTTGTCGATAGCCAGACCTAATTCACCCGCCGGATAAACTTTCCAAGTGATATCTTTCCCAGCGTCGATTCCGTGCGTTCCGAAGACACGATTTGCGAACACGAAGGGCGGCGTGCCCATTCCCGGCACACCAATTCGCTTTCCTTTCAGATCCTCAATCGTGTGAATATTCGTTTTCGCGCCCGCCTGGACACGCAGACATCCGCGGTGGATTCCGGCGAGGAATCTTACATCCAAACCCTGTTCGATCGGCTTGAGGAAGTACATCACCAGATGATGAGTGATGTCGTAGCTGCCAAGCGCCAGTGCGTCCTTATAAGTCGCCCAATTGCACTTCACTAGTTCAGGCTCGAGTCCCTCCTCCTTGAAAAAGCCCTTCTCGTAAGCGACGTAAATTGGCGCCTCGCAGGTCAGACCGACATAACCGACGCGGACCTTGTTTGAATTCCGAGCTGTGGAACTGGGGTTCTTATTGCAGCCTGCCACTAGCAGAACACTCAGCGAAACGGCCGTGATCAGCTTCGATTTCATTTGTGCCTCTCAAAGGTTTTGCAAATAGCCAGATAAGTTTTGACTATGGAAGCAGAATTCTAGCCCGCAATCAACCCCGAACGCTTGCGGGATCAAGCTCCCGGTTGCATTTAGCCCGCCCAGCCGAAGAATATTCCTTTTCCCATGCCGGAGCCTTTGGACATTCGCCACCTCCGCTATTTTCTCGCGGTCGCCGAGGCGGGAAGCTTTAGCCGCGCGGCTGATCGTCTGGGAATTTCGCAACCGAGTGTTTCGCAGCAAATGCGGGATTTGGAAGCGGGTCTTCGCGTGCCTCTGTTTCAGCGTCGAGGGAAGCGGATTCTGCTTACTCCACGCGGTCTGATTTTTCAGGAGCACGCCCGGGCGCTCCTTCATCAGCTGGAGAATTTTCTCCAGGAACTGAACAGTGAACCCGGGGAATTACGCGGCGCATTGCATTTGGGTGTTATCCCGGTGCTGAATGTGCCGCTCGTGCCGCAACTCCTTGGCTCTTTTACCGACGATCATCCAGCGATCAGCATAACGGTTGAAGAAATTTCTTCCACCGAGATCGAGACGGCACTCGAAGAAGGCCGGATGGACGTTGGCCTGGGTTTTCTGACCCGCCACTCTCCAAATTTGCGTTACGAGCGTCTTTGCACGGATGAATTCGCCCTCATTGCGGCGCAGAATCATCCATGGGCGAACCGGCGGGCGGTTCATTTTTCAGAATTACACCAGCAACGCCTGCTCCAATTGCCGGACACCTTTGTAATGCGCAGAATGACGGACGAAATTTGTCGAAAGCATCAGGTCCGTCCCCATATGGTCGCCGAGATCAACGCTATTGAAACCCTTCTTCGCTCGCTTGGGCCATTGAAAGCCGCCGCATTGATGCCAAAGATCGCATTGCGCGGCCGGGAGAATCTGAAATTACGGGCGATTCGTTTGCGCGGCAAAAATCTGGGAGTCGATATTGGTCTGTTGCGACTAAGCGATTCTGCAGCAAACAGCGCGGTCGCCGCATTCACAAGCCTCGCCAAGGCGACTGTTCCGAGAATGATCAAACCCTAAACGTTCTTACCGGGAATCGGGGTGGCGCAAATACAACGCCATGCCGCCCATGTCGAGAATGGCAAAATGCGACGAGAGATACTCCTGGCCCAGAACGCCCGCGTTTGATTCGGCCGCAGATTTCGAGAGCAGGATGTCGCCAGACAAGTGAGCTACTACCACCTCGGCGTTCGCGATTTTGAAGGTGCCGATTGCCAAGTCTTTCACGCCTGTGCGATTTACTTCTTCAACCAAGCCGCCGGCCCCGCCTGCACCGACGCCAGCTAGAGCGGTTACACCAGTGCCAGATCGCACTGCGACTTGTGTGTCGATGAGCGTATTCGCTGAGCCAGTATCTACGATAAATCGAGTCGCATGTCCGTTGAGCGCTCCTTCCACGTCGAAGTGATTATTAGTGTTGAGGCGTATCGGGATTCGCGTAAACCCGCGACCGGCTAGAAAACCTGCGAGGCTCTGACTAACTGCGGGACTGCGTCCGTTCGGATTTACGTAAAGCATCTGCCGGGTGCAATCCACAATCATCCCGAACTTCACCATTTCGTTGGCGCCGAGAAGACCGTTAATATGCGCCAGGGCCTTCGAATCGGCGATATGCGAGCCCGTAGCGGGACCGCTGCGGTCCCGGTTGAAATCGGAGAAATCTGCGATCGCCACCGGCACATTTGTCACCGTGCAGTTACCCATGGCGATGGCTTTTACTTTGCTAGTGCCAAAGCGTTCCCAGCTCCGGCCAAACAAACCACCGACACTTGAGCCGGTTTTTTCTACCGTTAGACCGAATGTACTTACGCTGTTGAGATCGATGACCGTGACAGGCGAACCCGTGTCGATCATGAGCGCAGCCCGTCGGTTGTTGATGAGGACCGGAACAAACAGATGATTTCCGAAGCGCCGCTCCAGCTTCGCGCCGGCGAGACCTTGCTTTGAAAGAAAGCCCGCGAGCGTGCCGCTGTTTTGCTGTGATTGCGCAGGCAACGGCGTCAGCGCCGGTAGCAAAACAATTGCGAGGAAGAGTTTTTTCATGAGATGAATTGCGGAATGAGAAGCTCGGCATTGTCGAATTTCCGGAATCGCCGTCAAGCCTGTCTGCAGAGTCGTTTTGACCTCACATTTGTGAGCTTGATCATTTCTGGCATCGCGTTGGCAGTCAACACGAGTGCTTTTGGACAACAAAAACCGGAGGCGATTCCACGCGACACGGGCAGCGATTTGCTTTGGAAGAAACTCGAGACCCGCGTTGAAGAAATCGCCGCACGACTCGATGGCGTGATGGGCGTGGCTGTTCTCGATCTTACCGATGGACGGGTCCTTTTGCGCAATGCTGATCGCGTCTTTGCCGCTGCCAGCTCAATCAAGCTGGCGATCTTGCTCGAATTATATCGTCAGGATCAGGAAGCCCGCGCCGGAGCTAAAGGGAAAGCTAGGTTAGACGACATTTACAGCTTCGATCCCAAAGATTTGGTCGAAGACAGCCGGATCATGGCTGGCCTGACTCCGGGTGTGACGCGCGTGACAAACCGCGACTTGGCTCAATTCATGGTTGCTGTGAGTGATAACGCCGCCGCCAACGTTCTCATCGATCGTGTGGGCAGAGATAACGTAAACGCAATGCTGCGCAGCCTTGGGCTTTCAAAGACAGTGTTGCGCCGGAAGATGATGGACATCGCAGCCGCACGGCGCGGCGACGAAAACGTCGCCACTCCGCAGGAAATGGTCCGGCTATTGGAAGCTATCTTTAAGGAGAAGGCGGTAGACAAAGAATCGACCGCGGGGCTTATCAAACAGTTATCGACCAAGAAGGACAGTTACATTCCGCGCCTTCTACCGGATGACGTTCAGGTAGCGAACAAGCCTGGAGAATTGGAAGGCGTGCGAAACGATTCAGGTATTGTTTTTGCGGCACACCGGCCGTTTGGGATAAGTGTCATGACCGCTTACGACCGCGATGAGAAAGCGGCCGAGCGCGCCATTAGCGACGTTGCTCTTGAAGCGTATCAATACTTCGAGATGCGCGGCAAAACGTCCGAATACGGCCGCATCTTGCCATCGGCCGAAAACCCATAGGCTGAAAAAGACGGAGTAACGACTTTTGCTTCCATTAGCTTCATCGCGCACGTAGATATGACTCGCTTTGTTAATATTTCACCACGCGTATGGCAACTTACGGGCGATATGTCCCAGCTACCGAGCGTTGGATACGAGCGAATCATTCGGCGCATCGCCAGCGAAGCCGACACAGTTGCCCATCACCGGGAACGCGCTAAGCACAAGCCGAATTGCTTTCGAGCGTATGTGAAACTGAAATGCCGTGCTGAGACGATTTCGTTGTTCCACAGCAGTAGATCTGGATATCGAGCTCAGTACTACTCGTCAGTTGCTGGCGGCGAACAGGCAAATCGATTCGCGTTGGCGGTTCTGGTGCCGCGGGTGGGTGAGTTGCTTAGAGGAAAGGAGAAGCGCGGCTGTTCTTGGTCGTGGATGGAGAAGTCGTTATTGGACCCCACGGCAAAGGTCTGGATTCATCAGGGGCATTGGCTGCGCGCGAATGCGCGGCGCGAACGAAACCTCTCTGTGAAACGCTGGCTAAGGGCGCAGGCTGATGACGATAGAGAGCGACGAAAAAGAGCCCGATGGGCAACGCTTACTCCGTCCTCCGAGCTCTGCTTAGAGCTCAAAGGAGGTTTTCTTTCGCTCTCCGGAAAGCCCTTGGGTTTCTTCAAACAAACGCGATCAAGAGATTCGCGTGAGCTTGGTTTCACCTAGTCTTGCTGCGTCGAGCGCGTAATCGCGGCTATTCCATCTATGGTCGCCGTTCACACACGCGCTGACGGGATCGCCACGTCGACTGGCGCTTCCAGTATTACAACAACTGATGAGGGTCGACATCGACAGTGACGGTGACGTCTTCTGGGAATGGCAGTTTGTCGAGCGTTTCGCGGACGAGGCGGCTGAGACGCATGATGGCTGCACCGCGGATCAGGATATGAAATCGGAATTGGCCTTGTAATTTTTCCAAAGGCGCGGCGGCTGCGTCGCCCAAGATGAATTCTTCGGGAAGCGCTTCTTTCAAACGGCGCTTTAATGTTTCGGCTGACAATTTCGCGCGACCTTCATGTGCGGAACGGACGGTGATCAGAATCGCGTGTTTAAATGGCGGGAAATCGCAACGGTCGCGAAATTCAAGCTCCTGTTGGAAATAGCCGGCAAAATCGTGGTGGCGCGCAAACTGAATCGACGGACTAAACGGCGTGTAAGTCTGCACAAAAACTTCGCCTGACGTCTCCCCGCGACCGGCGCGGCCGGCGACTTGGGTGAGAAGTTGGAACGTGCGTTCGCCAGCGCGGAAATCGGGCAGGTGCAAAGCAAGATCGGCGTTGATGATTCCGACGAGCGTTACGTTTGGGAAATGCAGACCTTTCGCGATCATCTGTGTGCCAACGAGGATATCGATCTTGCCGGTTCGAAAATTTCTTAGCGTCTCGCGATATGCTTCCTTGCGCGTCATCGAATCAGCGTCCATCCGCCGCACCACTGCTTTCGGAAAAATCTGGGCGACCGTCGATTCGACTTTCTCCGTGCCGAAACCGTAATATATCAGTGCGTCCTGGCCGCACGCCGGACACTTCTTCGGCACGGCAGCGGTATGCCCGCACAAATGACAACTGAGGCGTCCGGGGACGGCGGGATGCCGGTGAAACGTGAGCGCGACACTGCAATTTGGACAGTTGCGCGCTTCCCCGCAATTGCTGCACAGCAGCGAAGTAGAAAAACCGCGGCGATTCAGGAACAAGATTGTCTGCTCTCGCTTTTCCAAGCGATCGGCGATGGCTTGCGACAATTTTTCTGACAAAATGGCAGCTTTTTTTTCCTTCCGCCGTTCCTGGCGAAGATCGACGATGCGCATAAGAGGCATCTGCTTTTGGTCCACGCGCTGGGTGAGCGTAAGCAGCCGATATTTGCCGATGGCAGCGTTGTGATAACTCTCAAGCGACGGCGTGGCGCTTCCCAAAACCGCCACGCACTTCTCCATCTTTGCCCGGACCACTGCCACATCGCGGGCATGATACCGGGGCGCTTCCTCCTGCTTGTAGGTCGTCTCATGTTCTTCATCGACCACGATGAGCCCGAGGTCTTTTAGCGGCGCGAACACCGCACTGCGTGCTCCGATCACGATCCGGGCCCGGCCGGAATGAATTTTATGCCATTCATCGTGGCGTTCGCCCTCTGACAAATGACTATGCAGCACCGCGACGGCATCCGGCATGTTGGCAAAACGGCCCTTAAAACGTTCGACTGTCTGCGGCGTCAGTGAAATCTCGGGGACAAGAACGATTGCCGTTCGTCCGCGATCAAGCGTTGCCCGGATCGCTTGCAAATAGATTTCGGTTTTACCGGAGCCGGTGACGCCGTGGAGCAAAATTGGCTGCGCATTTTCAGGTGAATCGAGCGCTTGCGTGATTTGCTTCAATGCCCGCGATTGCTCCTCGTTCAGAACGAGGTTCGACGTCGCAATGAATTGTTCGTCGGCGTGCGGGTCGCGCACCACTGCTTGCTCGCGCAGCTCCGCGAGGCCGCGTTTGACCAGCGCGCGCAATGTTTGGTTATCGAGGGCTGTCTGGCGCAGGAGGTCCGCCGCACGTATTGGAGTTTCCAGCTTCGAGATCGCGTCTAGCAGTTCCGCCTGACGCGGCGCGCGCCTCCGCAATTTCTCGACCTCTTCGCGGTCGACTTTACGCCCGGGCTGAACGAAGAACTGCTTCTTCCATCCGATTTCGGCGCGGCGAATCACCTGCGGCAGCATGCTGCGCATCACCGTTTCGACCGGGCAGCAATAGTAGGTGCCGATCCAGCGCGCCAGTTCGAGCAATTGCTCGCTTAAGACCGGCGCTTCGCCGACGATTGCTTCGATTGACCGAATGCCTTTGGCTTCACTGTGTTCTGGAACGGCTACAACTGTCGCGAGGGCGGATTTGTCGCGAAATGGCACGCGTACGCGCGAACCGATTCCTATCCGGCCCGTCAGGCTATCGGGCACGGCATAATCGAGCTCGCGGTGGATCGCCCGATCAATGATGACACGAACGTAATTGGCTTTTGCCATGGAAACTTGCCGGTAATTTAATTGCCCACGCGAGCAGGAGCACGAGATTTGATGGCGAAGTGATACGATTCTTCTTAAAACTAGTCCTCTGCGTAATGCTGGCGCTGGCGGCAGCGTTTGCTTACTTCGTACTGTTATCAGGAGATCCGATTTACACTTTTTACGAATGGATGAGCCCGGCGCGATTTCAACAATACGACCGTCTCATTCGCGCCGTTGCCGTCGAACATCAGCTCGATCCCATGCTGGTGAAAGCGGTCGTTTGGCGCGAAAGCCGATTCGATCCCAAAAAGTATGGCAGCCATGGAGAGCGTGGCCTCATGCAAGTAAGCGAGAAAGCGGCCAACGAATGGGCACGCGAAAACAAGATCGCCGCTTTTTATATCGACCAGCTTTTCGATCCGAAAACGAACCTGGAGGCTGGGACATGGTATTTGCATCGCGCGGTCGAACACTGGAAACATGAGCCCGACCCGCTCCCATTCGCATTGGCAGAGTACAATGCCGGCGCCAGTCGCGTCCAGCGGTGGAGCGGAAATGGCGCCACTGATATACCAGTGAAAAAGTTCGTCCAAAACATCGATTTTCCCGCGACCCGAAAATACGTCGAGTCGATTATCGACCGCTACAAATTCTACCAGCGGCGCGGCAGGATGTGACGAACAATTGTGCGCGGCGCTCGCGCATCGCTTCGCCGTCGACGGCGAAGCAATTCAGGTTAACGGTCTTTGGTGATGACCAAGGAGCAAATCGCGGGCGTTCTGGAGCGGATCGCGCTGCTGCTGGAATTAAAGGCCGAGAATCCGTTCAAGATCCGCGCGTACACCAACGCAGCGCGCGCGATTGAAACCTTTGGCGGCAACCTCTCGGATTTTCAGGATGACGAAGCAGTCGCGAAGATTCCAGGAATCGGAAAAAGCATTGCGCTTAAGATTAAGGAACTGGCCGCAACCGGATCACTCAAATACCTGGAAGAGTTGAGCGCGGGATTTCCGACTGGGATCATGGAGTTGTTCTCGTTGTCCGGTCTTGGCGCAAAGAAAATAAAAGCTCTTTACGATCAACTCGGCGTTAGCTCGATCGAGCAGTTGCAGAAGGCGTGTGAGGAGGGGCGTGTCGCTGAATTGCCGGGTTTTGGGCAGACCACGCAGCAAAAGCTGAGCGACTCAATTACGAATCGCGCGGCTCACGCCGGCTCGTTCCAGTTCGGACAAGTCGCGGCTGACGCAGAAACATTGCGCGCCGATCTGGCGGCGCATCCCGGTGCTTTACAGGTTGATATCGCCGGCAGCTATCGGCGCCGAAAGGAGATTGTGCATGATCTGGATCTGTTGGTGGCGACAAAAGAACCCGAAGAGGTCATGAAATTCTTCGTTTCTCATCCGCTGGTCGAATCAGTCATCCTGCAAGGACCGACAAAGTCGAGTGTGCGACTCGGTTCCGGAGTGCAGTGTGATCTGCGAGTCGTGACGACTGCAGAATACCCATTTGCGCTCGGTTATTTCACCGGGAACAAGGAGCACAACATCGAATTGCGCAGCCGCGCGCTTCAGCGAGGCTGGACGCTCAACGAATATCGGCTTGCCCCGGTTCCAGTCGATTCCAAAGCGAAAAAGAAAAAGCCCGTGAAGAAGATTCCAAAGGTGCACGATGAAGCCGGACTTTATCGGGCTGTCAATCTGGATTTTATCCCGCCAGAACTACGAGAAGATTGGGGCGAATTCGAAGCTGCAGAGAAGCACTCTCTCCCGAGGTTGATTGAGAAGGAAAACTTGCGCGGAACATTTCATTGTCATACGACTGCGAGTGACGGACACAACTCCATCGAAGAGATGGCAGAAGCTGCGCAGGCGCTGGGGCTGGAGTATCTCGGGATCGCCGATCACAGCCGTAGCTCAATCCAGGCACATGGCATCGACGAAGCAAAACTGTCTTCGCAGATCGCAGAGATTCGAAAATTCAACGAGAAGCTGCATGGCTTTCGTGTCTTCGCGGGGGTTGAATGCGATGTTCTACGGGATGGATCGCTTGATCTGCCCGATGAAGTGCTGTCACAGCTTGATTACGTCATCGCATCCGTGCATTCCGTCTTTAATTTGAACAAAGCGGAAATGACAGCGCGCGTGATCCGCGCGATCGAGAATCCCTTCGTTACGATGCTGGCGCATCCGACGGGCCGTCTGCTCCTGAAACGCGAACCGTACCAGATCGACATTCCCGCAATCCTGCACGCGGCAGCACGGACCGGCACATGGATTGAGCTCAACGCCGCGCCAAAGCGGCTGGATCTGGACTGGCGTTGGTGGCCGTTGGCCAAACAAAAAGGTGTTAAATGTGTAATCAACCCTGACGCTCATCGCACGGAGCGATTGCAGGATTTGTGGTTCGGCATTGGCATCGCGCGCAAAGGCTGGCTTACCAAAGACGATGTGATGAATTGCTTGCCACTTGGCAAGATCGAGATCGCGTTGCGAACTAAGCGCGAACGATAGGCGCAACCGCCGAGCGCGTCGAAGTTCACGGACGGCCCGGAGTTCCGTCCGCATCATCAACTCCTTCTCTTTGCGGCATAAACATGGTGAGGCATTTGCAGGCGCCACCGGCTTTGATGAATTCGGTCATCGGCAATTCGTGGCAGCGGTAACCGCGATCTTGTAGCCTGGTCACGAGCTGCGGTGCGCCTTCAGGCAAGACGATGTCGCGCTCAATAACGACAGCATTACACGAGAAGTGCGTGGCTTCCTCAGGGGAGACGTCGATCAAATCGGTCACATGCTCCCGGATAGCGCGCTGACCGTACTCGTCGAAGGCCCTGGGAAACCAAAACGCGTCGCCGTCGGGCAGCGGGCAAAAGCAGGTATCCAGGTGGTAAAAGCGCGGATCAACCAGTTCCACCGAGACAACCAGGCATCCAAGCATGTCTGCCACGGCGCGATGCGATTGAATGTCGGAGCGAAACTTGTAGCCACAAAAGAGCACGTCTCCGCCAAAGAGCGCATCGCCTTCCCCCTCGAAATAAAGATTCTCCGGCAACCAGCGGACCTCGTAGCCGCGTTGTTTCATCCATTCAGCAAAGAACGGCTGCTCCCCGGCGCGTTCTTTGTGGCGGAAATTGCTGGGGATGAATTTGCGGCCAACGGTCAGTCCGGCGTTGGCCGTGAAAACCATATCGGGAAGTCCCTGCCGAGGTGCAATTAAATGAACTTTGCAATCCAATTTTGAGAGAGTCGCGTGTAACTGTTCCCATTGCCTTCGCGCAAGCGCCGCCTCGGCGCCCCGGGCGCGGCTCATCCACGGATTAATCTCATATTCGATGCCGTAATAATCCGCCGGACAAAGAAGCAGCTCGCGCATCGCAGTCCCCAATCTAGTCGCGAACGCTGGAATCCGTAAGACAATCGGCGAGTTCGCGAAGAAATGGTTCTACGTCTGTGACGAGCCCAATTGATTGCAAAGGCTGGTGTTCGATCGCTCGTTCCACCGCCGGGGGATCAATGTCCACACAAACCGTTTTGACGTCGGGCGCCAGCATGCTTGCGACGGCGAGGGAATGCTGGAGTGTCGCCAGCAACATTACATAACTCACGTCAGCGAGCTTCCTTCGCATAACTTTCTGAGCTTCGATCACATCCGTTGTTACGCTGGGAATCGGTCCCTCATCCCGAATTCCACCGGTGAGCACGATATCGACTTCATGCCGGACGCAGGCGTGGAGAATGCCTCCAGTCAGGATCTTTTGCTGCACGGCCGCGGAGATCCCGCTCGCTTCGCGAATTGTGTTGATGGCGCGCAGATGGTTCTCGTGTCCACCTCGTGCGAAGGCGAGGTCCGGATTCATTCCTAATGAGGTACCGAACAACGCCCGCTCCACATCGTAGGCGGCAAATAAATTTCCAGCGAAAAGGCGATTGACATAGCCGGCTTCAATCAGTCGGACCAAATGCTTACTGGCGCCCGTCCGTACGATCGCTGGTCCGGCTACAATTGCGATTTTCCGTCCTCCTGCGCGCGCGCGTCGCAACTCGTCACCGATTCCTCGAATGATGGCCGACTTTGGTTCGTCGGCGTCAACTGTGGTATTAATGAATTGAAAAAGATCAGTATGCGTTGTCGCACGCTGGACCGGCACAACCCGAACCCCCTGGTGCCCGACAACAATCTCGTCGCCCTTGTTCACATCGAAGAACTTAACTGCTCGAGCGGTGCCTTTTTTTCGATCAACTGCAATTGCGCTGTTGATCATTGCGGGGCGCACTTCGATTTCCTTGCCGTCGAAGCGCACGAAGGTCTGCTGATTCGTTGTCACGTAGAAATCGGACGGAAAAACGCCGTTAGCTGGAGCGGCGGCGACTTGCGCGTTTGCGCGCTCTACGACCTCGGCGCCCTGCTGGCGAAGACGCAGGACCAAGGCGTCCAGCGCCTCGCCTGTCTCGGCAGACACTTCGATTCGGGCAAAGCTTTGGTCCGCTCGCTTTTTGCCGACATTGATTTCAGTAATTCTAAAGTTGCCACCGTGGGTCAGAATTTGATCCAGCACCTTTGGCAAGATCAGAGAATCGATAATGTGCCCGCGTAGCTCGATCGTTTCCGAAAACATTGGCAGAACTTAGCCGTCCGGCGCTGCCGCGCCAGTGAGGCGAGATTGTCGTAGCAGTGCTTCCGTCAAGTCGCCTGCCTTAGGCGTTTGACACAAACGCCTCTACAATGATTTAGATCAATATGGAAAAACCAAACGCACGCGGACCTTCACCGAGTCGCAAAGCCCATAGCGCTCTGGGACCGCGTCTAAATCGAAAAACAAAGCCTCCGCCGGCCCCCCCGGCAAAGAGAAATTCCTCAAACGCGAGCCGCGCGACGAATCGTTAAACCGGAAACTTCATGCACCCAGATCTACCAGGTCTCGCCGCAAAAGCTGCTGAAGTATTATCACGCAGATCCGAGTACGTCGTCACCCAGCCTGCGGAGCTCCGAATTCTTCGAGAAATGTCCGACGCGGAGGTCAGCGACTTTGCAAAGAATCACGGCTGGCGCGTAATACGTCGACTCGGGGGCCGGCAGATCGAATTCTATAATGACGCCAGCGTGCGTCCTCTGTAGCAACGGCTCTGCTAGCCCGTCTTCGGCAGCTACACGTTATAGGTTCTAGCCTGACCCGTCACAGGCGCGTGGCTACAGGCAGCCACTGGACAGCGCAGGGCTGTTGGCTTACGAGTGCGCCAGCCGCAATTAATGGAAGCAGCAAAAATTTATTTTATTGTTTTCGGCGCTTTGACAATCGCTGGCGGGATTGTCGGCCATATAAAAGCAGGCAGCGTGGCGTCGATTATTGCGGGCTCAATTACTGGAGTGCTATTGCTCGTAGCAGCGTTTCTGTTGCCCGAACATCACACGATTGGATTGGCGACTGCGCTTGTTGTGTCGCTTTTGCTTGCTGCGCAGTTTGTCCCCAAATTTCTGCGGACCGGAAGAGTGATGCCTGCGGGAATGATGTCGATCCTTAGCGTGATCGGGATCGTGGCAGTCATCATCGTCTGGGTAAAAAAGTAATCGCGTGGGAAGAATTCCCCTTCGGACGTGGCGGCGGCTCGTGATCGTCATATTTGGCGCTCTTTTCGCCGCGATTGTTTACCGCTGGATCTCGCTCGAACGGCTGCAACGGATGGCTCCAACCGAGCTACCTGCCACGCCAACACCGGAACCCACGCCGACGCGGCCGCCGCTGATCACGGGAAAATTGGACACGGGCAAGCTGTTCAACGGGATTACACTCCACGCCACGGTTGAGACATTGCCGGGTGCTGATGCCACAACGGAACGCACGCAACCCGATAGTTACGTGCTCGATCTGAGACTGCAGGCCCGTGTCCCTTCACCAAACAAAACAATCGAGGAGCTGGCAAAAGTCAGTCCGAGTTTGCCGAAGTTGTTGCCTGACTTGGCGTCGATGTTGCCGGCCGATCCGGTTTCGCCGCTTTACGCTCAACTTTACGATTCCAAAGTCAGAATGCTACGCGAAAACCTCGCCCGCCTCGATCTGCTTCCATCACGCCATAATTTTTTTGATTGCCAAACTGTCCTGCAAATTCAACATCCCCAGAGGCACCGAAAAGCACTCCTATTCCAGGCGGACATGGATGTGGATGCTGATGGCTCAGATTCCGATCGAATGCCCGCGGGCACCGGTGCGCCGGCCAATTTCAAGCCTTCTACGAGTTATCGCTGGCCGAAGAAGACGTCAGCGCCAAATCCATATCTGGCCGCGACCGAAGAGAAACTAAAACGAGCAGAAGATGAGTATGGGCTTGCAACTACCGCTCCTACACGCAAACGCGACCTGCGCAATACGATCGCAGAATTGCGCGCCGAAGTCGGCACTCTGAAAAAGTACAGCTTTCTTATCGGCGCGACCGATCCTTTCATTGTCGTGCCTGGCGCATTTACGCACAGTGCTGACCCGGTTAAACCCGGAGACTATGCGCTGGTTGTCTTCGGAGATTCGATTTATCCAGCCATCGTCGGCGATGTCGGGCCGAACGATAAAGCCGGGGAGGCATCGCTCCGCATCGCAAAACAGATCAACGCGCTTTCGACGCCTTATAACCGGCCCGTGAGCGACCTCAAGGTGACCTACATCATTTTTCCGGGAACGGCCGACAAACCATTTAGCCCACCGGATTTGGAAAAACTTCAGGCGCGCTGCGAAGCGCTGGTAAAAGATATTGGCGGGGCCAGCGTGCCGCTGCATCACTGGGAAAATATCATCCTGCCTTCGCCAACTCCCAGCCCGACGCCGACTCCCTTGCCGTCTCCGAGTGGGACAGCGTCTCCTTTACCAATTACACCGGGAGCGACATCTGCATTGCCCTCACCGACGTTTGCGTTTCCGGTTACCAGTCCGGTACCGACCGCGCAGCCCAGTCGGACGCACGTGCCGACGAGTCCACCAGTCGCTGCGCGAAGCCCCAGCAAGAAACGTAAGCCCTGAATACTGGAAGCTGACCGCACTGTCTTACTTGCCCTGACAGTGCGAAACTGTATTTCGTACGAAATGACCATCCGCGATGCTATTGAGGCTGACCTGCCGGCGATCGTCAGGATTTACAACGCCACTGTACCAACGCGCATGGTCACTGCCGAGCTTGAGCCGACTACCGTCGAAGCGCGTTTGTCGTGGTTCCGCGAACATTCACCGGAACAATATCCGTTCTGGGTCGCGGAATCAGGTGACCGCGTGATTGGCTGGCTCGATTTCAAAAAGTTCCTGCCACGCTGTGCGTATCGCGGTACCGCCGAAATCAGCGTCTATGTGGATGAAGAATTCCGGCGTCGCGGCGTGGGGCAGCGATTGTTGGAACACGCGATTGCCCGCGCGCCATCACTGGGAATCACGGCGCTTATTGGTCTGATCTTCGGTCATAACGAGCCGAGCTTGAAATTGTTTGAGCGTTTTGGATTTGAGCGCTGGGCATTTTTGCCTGGTGTCGCCCAACTCGACGGCATGGAGCGCGATCTCATTGTGATGGGTCGGCATTGTCCCGCGCGCTCTACTGCGGGCGCGAAATCGCTGGTTCAATCGCAAACCAACAAGCGGGTTAGCGATAGCCTGAGCCTGATGCACACCCTCATGCAGTATCGGCACGAGTCGATTCACTCCCAGCTGCTGAAAATCCGCGACAAATATTCCATGTTGCATCTGGACGTGCTGATTCTCATTTACCATTTCGCGAAAATTGGCTCTGGAGACATTCTCGAGATCGGTGCTTTCGTCGGCGGAGCCACGATTGCCGCGGCGTTCGGCGTGCGTGATTCGGGTCGCAATAAAAAGCTGATCACAATCGAACCCGGCGGAAGCGTGAAACACAAGCGGCTCGGCACACGCAATATCTTGCGCGACTTGGAGCGAAACCTTGCCAGGCAGCGCGTGACGGAAATGGTTACTATTATCAAGGGGCGTTCCTTTGACGCGGCAACAATCCGCGCAGTCCATGACACGCTCGGTCCGGACAAAATTGGCCTTTTAATTCTTGATGCTGATGCGGCTAAACGGCGCGACATCGAGTGCTACCGCGACAAGTTCTCCGACGATTGTTGGATGGTCATCGACGATTATTACGGCACCGATTCCAACGAAAAGATCACCCCGAGCCGTACTGATGTCGATGCATTAGTCGCAGCCGGTTCGTTAGAGCCGCTCGGTTTCTACGGATGGAGCACGTGGGTGGGACGCTGGCGCAGACGCGATGCCGGCGATCAGTTGGTGTGATTCACGGGCCACGATTTTCGGCCCACCCTGCGCTACGCTTCTTCAGGACCCACCACCAGATGGATTACGCCATTTGGCGCGGAGATGAAGAAGCCGTTGAAATCCTGAGTTAATTGCTCCACTTCATCGCGCCTTGAAATGCCGTGCACTTTCAGAAATGACGCGGCTGCTTCGGTGTCATTGGTTTCCAATTCCAGCCAGATATCCGGATGACTCAGGTTCGGCACGCTGTCGATCCAAAGCCGGTTCGGGCCGAACTGGAAAATGCAACCATCCTTTTCCTCCTCGAGTAAAGGCAAGCCCAGCGTATCGCGATAAAACGCCACTGTCTCGTCATAGGTGTGACTTGGGCATTTGATCGCAATATTCGCTCCGCCCGAAAATTGCGGCCCCTCAAGTTTTGCAACCATCGTGTTCGCGTCGAAAGAAAGCGGCTCCGCTATTCTTTTCCACCGGACTCCGTCATTTTGATCGGGTCCAGCGCGCTCTCGAGCTCCTTCTCCGGCAAAACTTTTTTCTCGCGTGCAATTTCGCGCACCGTACGTCCGGTTTTCGCGCTTTCCTTTGCAATTTCGGCGGCGCGATCGTAACCAATCTTTGGCGCGAGGCTCGTCACCATTGCCGGGGAAAGCTCCACCAACTCGCGGGAGCGCTGTTCGTTTGCCACGATACCGCGCACGCATTTCTCACAGAAAACATCGATCACGTTTGCCAGCAGCCGGATCGATTCGAGAAGATCATGCGCCATCACTGGCATCATGACGTTGAGCTCAAAATTCCCGTTCGCGCCAGCCCAGGTGATCGTCGTATCGTTGCCGATCACTTGTGCGCACACCATCATCATCGATTCGCACATCACCGGGTTCACCTTTCCCGGCATGATCGAGCTGCCAGGTTGCGTAGCGGGAAGCTGGATCTCGCCGATGCCGCCGCGCGGACCGCTGCCGAGCCAGCGAATGTCGTTCGCGATCTTAAAGAGGCTGACCGCGATCGTTTTCAAATGACCGCTAGCTTCGACAACCGCGTCTTTTCCGCCTTGTGCTTCGAAATGATTTTTTGCCTCGTAAAAATCGATGCCGGTGCGCTGCTCCAGGTGCCGCAGCATTTTCTTGGGAAGATCGATATGCCGGTTCAGCCCCGTCCCGACTGCCGTTCCCCCAAGCGCCAGCTCACGCAAGACTTCGATCGATTTTTGCGCCCTTTCTTTGGCATAAGCAACTTGCTGCGCGTACCCGGAAAATTCCTGTCCCAGCCGGATCGGGGTGGCGTCCATTAGATGTGTCCGGCCGATCTTGATGATGTTCCAGAATTCTTTCGCCTTCGCCTCCAATGCGTCGTGCAATTTTTCCAGGGCGGGAATTAGACGATTCTTCAACTCTTCGGCCGCGCTGATGTGGATCGCCGACGGAATCACGTCATTACTCGATTGTCCCATGTTGACGTGATCGTTTGGGTGAACATGCTCGCGCGAGCCGATTGGTTTGCCTGCAAGCTGAGCGCACCGGTTCGCGATGACTTCGTTCGCGTTGGTGTTTGTGCTTGTGCCGGAGCCGGTCTGAAAAATATCGAGCGGAAAATGGTCGTCGAGCTTTCCCTCCGTGACTTCTTCGGCTGCCTGCACGATCAACGCTGCACGCTCAGCGTCCAATAGTCCCAGATCGTGATTGGCCTGTGCGGCCGCCCATTTGATCAGGCCTAAAGCGCGAATAAATGGTCGCGAAAACCGGTAGCCGCTCACCGGAAAATTGAGCACCGCGCGATGTGTGGAGGCACCATGGAGCGCATTCGCCGGGAGCGACATCTCGCCCATCGAATCCTTTTCGATTCGCGTCGGCTTTTCCGTCATGCAGAACCGTCTGCTCCAACGCCAACCAGTCCCGAAACACTTTTCCGGCCCGAAGCCCGTCGCCCGCGTCCATGTAAAGATGGCGTTTTGTGAAAAACAGTGATGAACATCGGCGGGATGTTTTGCAGGAAATACTCCGATTGGCCGTGCTCAAACAGCGTTGCATGCTGCTTCAATTCATTAGTGACCTGGTAAATGATGAAACTGCCGCCCTGCGCGAGCGCGTCATGGGTCTTCCGGAGAAGCGCCCGTTTCTTCTCAATGTTGAGAATGCTGAACGGAATGCCCGAAAGAATGTAATCGCACTGGGCGAAGCCGCGCCGCTTCAGCTCACCCGGCAGAGTGGCGGCGTCCGCGTGAATCACATGCACACGTGGATCGTCTGCGAATTGTCGCTTCAAATCGCGAGCGAAGGCCGGATCCAGCTCGAACAGGAGCAAATGCGAATCCGGACTCATCCGTCGCGCGATTTCCCGTCGCGCGATTTCGCGCGAGTGCACGCCTTCACCTGGGCCGTATTCTGCAATCACGCGCGCCCGGTTGAAATCCATCTTACTGGCCACGCGTTCCACCATCGCTTTTGAGCTGGGAACGATCGAAGCGATCTGAAATGGACGCTTCAGAAAGCGCTTGAAAAATAGTGCACTCACGGGGAACGAATAGTCGTCCGGCGTGTCCGAGTTGTCCAGTGATGAACTCGCGCTGATGGCTACGCGCTCTACTCCCGACGCTGTGTCGTCGTATCGACGCCACACGGTATCACGCCTCTACAGAGAGGGGCGGCTACAACGACATCTGGAACACCGACCTCAGTCTTGACTGATTAGTGATCACCGATCACTTATCACTTCTGATTCATGCGCGGTTCTGATTCATGCGCGGTTAGCTCAGTGGTAGAGCACTACCTTGACACGGTAGGGGTCAGAGGTTCGAACCCTCTATCGCGCACCATTTCTCACCTCTGTGCGTCAACGACTTACGCATTTCGTCCAAGAGCCTGAGAGTCGATTGTAACACTTTCCTGTAACACTTTTTCGAGGAGCCAATCCAGCGACAACGCGCAGAATTGCGTCATCTCACGTTTCTCAATGAAATCATTTAATCGCCCAGAAGAAAAGCGGCCGACGCCGAAGGAGGGATTGGAACGTATAAAAGCACGACTCGCGGAAGCCTTGGGAGAAATGTCGATGACGGGTTCGAGCGTTCCGATTTAGAAATAAAAGAACAAATCTTTCCACGTGGTAAACACTGTTTCCTGCGCGTTCATCTTCTTTGCCGCGCAATATTCCCGGTTCCGGCACGAGCTTCCGATTGTTTCTGGATGGTGTGCCAGCTTTATTTGAGGACATGCTGTGCCCGGTTCTCTTGAATTAGAGGAGAATCATTAATGGAGGATCGATGAGTGATAGTCAGCGCCGTGCCCAATTTATGAAGTCCGGCCGCGTCCAACAAGCGCGGTTTTGATCTAATCAGCGACGCCCTGCCGTTCGGCAGGTTGTGGTACGGCGAGCCGAACGCAATCAGCAACACGACCGGATACGCCAAGTTTTACGGCCGCTCACATGATGCTGTGATTCGCGTGTTCGATGAATCGGGCGCGACAGGGCGCTCCAAATCAATCTTCTTAAGATTTATTTTGATGGTGAACCGCACATGCGAGACCGGTTCGCAGTGCGAACGTAATTTGGAATCGCCAATCGAAAATCCAATTGCCAGGGTGGCGAAATTGGCAGACGCGCCAGACTTAGGATTCCGAAATCGTCGATTTCACAACGTTCCTTTTTGTTTCAAAAAACAAGCGATTTACGAGAGGAAAATGCGGTTTTCGGTTTGAAGGAAACCTTTACGAAGGACGAGTAGAAACATCGTCATTCTAGCACAAAGTCTAGCACTACGGCGCACCAGACTTCGGTACAATAGCGAGATTCGTGATCGGACGACATTTGTACTAGAATTGTACTAGGGATCCGTCCCCATTGACTCGCTTTCTGTTGGGCTAAATTGTGTATTAGCTTTTGTGGCACAGTCAGGCTTCGTAAACGACCAATCGACCGCGACTGAAGACGCGCTTCGACGCGCGGTCGATACGACGCCTGCTTTTATTCATACCGCCCGGCCCGACGGCTATTTGGATTACTTCAACCGCGGCTGGTTGGATTTCTTGGGCAAATCCTTAGAGGATGTGTGTGGTTGGCGCTGGACGGAATCAGTTCATCCGGAAGACGTAGCTGCGATCGTTCAAAAATGGCACGCGGCTTTGGCAAGTGGAGAACCGTTCGAAGCCGAAGCGCGCGTTCGGCGCGCGGACGGAACATATCGGGCGCTTTTACACCGGAAGGCGCCGCTTCATGACGAACACGGGAACATAGTGAAGTGGTTCGGATCGAGCATCGATATCGAAGACCGGAAATGTGCTGAGCAAAAGATTGCAGAAAAGACGAACAAATTAGAACGAAGCGAATTTTATCTGCGGGAGGGAGAACGGCTCGCCCATATGGGTAGTTGGTCGCTTAGGGCCGATGGCATATTCGATTATTGGTCGCCAATTTCACGGAGCGGCAAGTGAAAAGCGATGGCGCGAATATTCGACCTGAGCGGCCGCAAGGGCCACTCACTGATCTCGAGCGGAGCGAATTTTACCTGCGCGAAGGAGAACGGCTGGCCCATATGGGAAGCTGGTCGCTGAAGTCGGATGGAACATTCGATTATTGGTCGCCGGAGACGTTCGTTCTCTTCGGTTTCGATCCATCGGAAGGCATTCCTACACTTCCAAAATGGCTGACCGTTCTGCATCCTGACGATCGCGATCTGTTAGCCAAAACGCTCGAGAGAATCTTTCGCGAGGGCGTTCGCGTCGACGTGACCTATCGGGTTGACCATCCGAAACAGGGAAAACGGATTATGCACAGCACGGGGGAGCCAGTCGTCGAGGACGGCAAGGTCACGCGATTGATCGGCAACACACTGGATATCACCGAGCAGGAAAATGCGGCGCAGGAACTGCAAAGAAGCGAATTTTATCTGCGAGAAGGAGAACGGCTAGCGCACATGGGAAGCTGGTCGCTCCGGCCGGATGGAACATTCGACTACTGGTCGCCGGAGACGTTCGTTCTCTTCGGTTTCGATCCGTCGGAAGGCATTCCTACACTCCCCAAATGGCTGACCGTTCTGCATCCTGACGATCGCGATCTCGTAGCCAAAACGCTCGAGAGAATCTTTCGCGAGAGCGTTCGCATCGACGTGACGTATCGGGTTGACCATCCGAAACAGGGAAAA